>Ga0055584_100001768_pt1 | contig 21226 bp, 13 predicted proteins | sample OSDHelmetaG_FD_58716 | JGI IMG/M metagenome (GOLD analysis project Ga0055584, IMG submission 58716) | Pelagic marine sediment microbial communities from the LTER site Helgoland, North Sea, for post-phytoplankton bloom and carbon turnover... | ecosystem: Environmental > Aquatic > Marine >...
CTATTGATCGGCGTTTGAATCGACGCATTTGGGTCCTTTTAGGGGGTCCATTTGGCCGACGAGTTGTGGATGCTCTTCGGCCTTCTCGTTTAGTTCGATCCATTCTTGGAGTTCGTCGGGTACATCCATATCAGGGTAAATTGCCTCAACAGGGCATTCGTCCATACAGGCATTACAGTCAATGCATGTCTCCGGATTGATGTAAAGTCTGTCCGGCAATTCGTGGAAGGCGTCGACGGGGCAAACGGCAACACAAGTGGTATACTTGCAGTCGACGCATTTTTCGGTTACGACATAGGTCATGATCTAATAATTTGTCTGATTCTAGATGGGTTTAGAAGAAGCGTACGGGAGAACTATCATTGCCTTGGTTCGCTCGTTGTTCGTGCACTTCATCTGGACAGGGTGAGTTGGTAGGGGCACTTGCTTGTTTTTCGGTCGAATCAACTAATTTGTTGGAGAGCATGTAGTTTTCAACTTCTTCGCCACTTACGTCGGCAAGCATGATACCATCCAATTCGACACACGGAGACAACGGTTGACCCGATTTTTCAACCATTTCAGCATAAATATTTTGATTGTTGATGATGTCGAGGTCTTCATAATCGAGTGAATATTTATCCATGATCGCACGGACTCCCATGCTCCAACCACAGTGTGGTTTAAGATAAGCTTTTATTTTCATCTTGGAATCACTACTAACAAATTCAAAAAATAGCAAACACAAGGATGGTTTTCAATTTCGATTGAAAAAGGTTTTTTCCCCGATCCTTTGCCTCAACGACGTAAGTTTGGACGCAGCTCTTATCGCTGTCGTTTGGCAAGGACTCATTGCTGAAGTCTTTTCAGTCAGCCTTGAAATTCATCATCATTTGATTCTTGGGACAGCCGTTTGGCTTTGTTACAGTGCCGATCGATTCGCCGAACCTTGCTTTGTTGAGGGCATTAGTTCAAGCCGACACCAAATTTTTAAGAAGCACATAGCACCTTTTGTATTAATTTGGGTCGCCTTGTTTTCGGGAGTTTTTCTTTGGTCGTTTTGGGTTCTTCCTCTTGGTTGTTTGTTGTGGGGGATTCATTTGTTTGGTTTGTGTGTCACAAATTTTATCCTCTGTAAAAAGGAATCAAAAACCGGAACCCCATCTTCAGCTCCAAAGGAAATGAGAACAGCGGGAATTCTTGCCTTTGGTTGCCTTTTTTTTCCTGCATACGAAGCATCCCTTGACTTCGTGAGCTGGTTCGTTGCCTTCTTTCTCGTTTTTTATCTTCTGTTTATCAACTGCTTGAGTATAAGTCGGTGGGAACTGACTCTTGATTCCAAGAGAGGTTCCTTGACCTTTTTGCAGCAAAGTCCGCGACTTCTTCAAATCTTTTCACGTTCACAATATATCGTACTATTCTTATTGGTGTTCTTGGCATGCGCGGGTACCGCCGATTTTATAGGAGTTTTATTGTTTGTTCATTCCTTTGCGGTTTCTTTATTCGTGTTGTGCCTTGATCAAGTGCCCTTTCTAACCAAAAATGAAAAAAGAATGATCATAGACCAGGGTTATTGGGTTTTACCCTTGTTTATTTTAGCGACTTCTCATGCCGATCTGTTTTGACAAAGTAGCAAGTTCTTATCTGTTTTTGGAAAAGGCCTTGTTTGGTTCAAGTCTTCAGCAAATGCGCTGCAGTCATTTAAGCCATATTGAAAATTCAAAAAAAATCCTTCTTGTCGGAGAAGGATGCGGTTTTTTTCTCCGAAGACTTCTCGAAGTTAATCAGGAAGCGATGATCACAGTTGTCGAACCGTCTGAAAGAATGGTTCAGCAAGCAAAATCGAGAGTTCCCGATCATGACCGCCAAAGAGTTTTCTTTTGCAAGGCACCTTTGGAGGAGTTTTTACCTCAAGTGCAATTCAACGCTGCCTGCACTTGCTTCCTATGGGATTGCTTTGAGGAAAATCGTATAAAGAAGTTGCTTCCGAAAGTATTGGATTGCTTGGAAAGTGGGGGTTTTTTGATCAATGTGGATTTTGCCGAGACACTCTCCAGCGAGGGGAGTAGATTTAAAATATCCCATTTTATTTTATTGAGGATGTTATATGGTTTTTTCCGTTTCACTACAGGGATTGAGAGCACTCGTGTAACCGAAATAAAACCAATGGCGGAATCAAACGGTTTTTACGTTATGGACTCTCGAAATCACGAAAAACTTCCTATTCTTAGCGAAGTTTTTCAAAGGAAAAATTTCGAAAGGTGTCCCTAAAAGCCTTGACCGAAAAAACAGGTAGGGCAAAATGATACGTTCCCCTGTTTGCTGAGCGGGGAATTCAGAATATAAAATATTTATACCCACAATACATTTGATGACACCACCACTTAAACAAGGTCTTTATGATCCCACCAACGAGCATGAAAATTGCGGGATGGGTTTCATTGTCGACATGAAGGGAAGAAAATCCCACGACATTGTTCGCGGGGCTCTTGAGATCTGCGTCAACCTCGATCACCGAGGAGGATGTGGGTGTGATCCGATTACCGGTGATGGAGCGGGTATTTTCATCCAACTTCCGGACAAGTTTTTACGGCGTGAGTTAAAGACCGAATTTTCAATAAGTTTGCCTCCCGACGGTGATTATGGAGTTGGTTTTATCTATTTTTCAAAAAACGACGATGACCGCAGTCGCGAAAAACAAACAGTTGAGAAAGTACTCTCCGAGGAAGGCCTTGTAGTTTTGGCTTGGAGAAGGGTGCCTGTAAACAGCGGCATCCTCGGCAAAGCTTCTTCCGAATGTGAGCCCGTTATGGAGCAGGTGTTCGTAAACCGCCCTGAGTCTTGTGAACGCGGGTTGGAATTCGAACGCAAACTCTACCTCGCGAGACGCATCATGACTCATAGGTTGAGATACAGTGAAGACATCACTGGGAATGTGCCATTCTTCGTTAATTCCTTGTCTTCCAGAACAATCACCTACAAAGGCATGCTTACGACGGAGCAACTCGAGCAATATTTTCCTGACTTGAGTGACCCGGATATGGAGTCTGCCCTTGCGTTGACCCATTCAAGGTTTTCTACCAATACCTTTCCAAGTTGGCCTCGCGCCCAACCTTTCAGGTATCTTTGTCATAACGGTGAAATCAATACCGTTCGCGGCAATGAGAACTGGACTTATGCCCGCCAGTATCAATTGGCCAGCGAGGTTTTTGGAGACGATTTGGAAAAACTGCTTCCGATAATCAGAGAAGACGGTTCCGATTCTCAGAAGTTTGACAATTGTTTGGAGTTTCTCACACTTTCAGGAAGAAGCCTTGCGCATTCCATGATGATGATGATTCCCGAGCCTTGGGAAAAGCATTCCGACATGGCTCAAGCCAAAAGGGATTTCTATGAATTTCATGCTTGTCTCATGGAACCTTGGGACGGTCCAGCCTCCATCGCCTTTTCCGATGGCGTGCAGGTAGGTGCTGTTCTTGATCGGAATGGGTTGAGGCCTTCACGCTATTACGTAACGAGCGACGACAAGGTCATATTGGCTTCCGAGGTAGGCGTTCTGTCTTCGATTCCCTCATCAACCGTGGTAAAAAAGGGTCGACTCGAACCTGGCCGAATGTTCCTCGTTGACATGAAGAAAGGACGTATAATCGACGACTCTGAACTAAAGGAAGGAATTGCCGCTGAACAACCCTATGGCGATTGGCTCAAGTCGTCTCTTTTGCAATCTTCCGATCTTCCGCCTGTTTCCAATTACGAAATAGACGATTTCTTGGGTCTGCTTACTCGTCAGAAAGCGTTTGGCTACACCTTCGAAGATATGCGTTTTCTTCTTGGGCCAAGTGCTCAATCCGGCAAGCAACCTTTGGGTTCCATGGGGAATGATTCACCTTTGGCGGTGCTTTCTGAAAAATCACAGTCTCTGTACAATTATTTCAAGCAATTATTTGCTCAGGTAACGAATCCTCCAATCGATCCGATCAGAGAGGAAATTGTTACTGCATCCGTAACCTTTCTTGGTTCCGAAGGGAACTTGACCAGCCCCAGTCCGGCGAGTTGCCGTATGATAAAGTACGAATCTCCTCTTGTAGCGGATGGTGTCGTTCGGCAACTAGAAGGAGCTTTGCCGGAAGGGTTTCTCGTCAAGAAACTACCCATTCTCTTTGATCCCGACCCCGATTGCCAAGATGGAGACGATTTGAAGTCGGCTCTGGATTCTCTTTTCGAAGAAGCTGACTTGGCTATAAAGGGCGGAACGAACGTCATCATCCTTTCCGACCGCAATCTTACTGAGAAAAAAGCTCCGATGCCCGCTCTTTTGGCTTGTTCCGGTCTTCATCATCATCTTATCAAGCGCGGCACAAGAACGAGGGTGTCCATTGTTCTGGAAAGTGGAGAGCCAAGAGAAGTTCAGCATTTTGCCCTTTTGATCGGTTATGGCGTTGACCTGATCAACCCTTACCTTGCCCTCGAATCAGTCAGGCACATGATCCATAGCGGAGACCTTGACCAAGACCCCGAGGCGGCCTGCCAAAATTTCCTCAAGGCCAATTTGAACGGAGTGATCAAAACCATGTCCAAGATGGGCATATCCACCATTGCTTCGTATCGTGGAGCTCAAATTTTCGAAGCCATTGGTCTTAACCAGTCTGTTATAGACGAGTTTTTCTGCAAAACTGCCTCTCGCGTCGAAGGAGTTGGTATCGATACTTTGGCCTCGGAGGCGCGTCACCGTCACCAATTCGCATTTTCTCCACGACCTGACGAGAAGGCATTACCTCTTGATGCCGGAGGCGTTTATCAGTGGCGGGCCAATGGTGAGAAGCATTTGTTCAACCCCACCACAATCCATAAGCTCCAAAAGGCCACTAGGTTGGGTGATTATGAGGTTTTTCGTGAATATTCGGATGCGGTCAACGATCAGTCTCGGGACCTTTACACTCTGCGTGGTCTCATGGATTTGAAAACAGATGAAGGTCAGTCCATTCCTCTTGAGGAAGTGGAACCTGCATCCGAGATCGTCAAGAGATTCAAGACCGGTGCCATGTCCTACGGTTCCATTTCCAAGGAGGCCCACGAAAGTCTTGCCATAGCCATGAATCGCCTTGGCGGGAAGTCGAATACGGGAGAAGGTGGTGAGGAACTTGACCGATTTACGCCCGATCCGGATGGAGATTCCCGTCGTTCAGCCATTAAGCAGGTCGCGAGCGGACGTTTTGGTGTGACGAGTTTCTATCTCGTCAATTCTGATGAAATTCAGATCAAGATCGTTCAGGGAGCAAAGCCCGGAGAAGGCGGTGAGTTGCCTGGACACAAAGTATTGCCTCCTATTGCCAAGACTCGCGGCACGACGCCTGGAGTAGGCTTGATTTCACCTCCTCCCCACCACGATATTTATTCAATCGAAGATCTAGCTGAACTGATTCATGATCTGAAGAACTCCAACATTCATGCTCGAGTAAACGTGAAGCTGGTTTCGGAAGTCGGGGTGGGCACGATTGCGGCTGGCGTTGCCAAGGCCAAAGCCGACGTGATATTAGTTTCGGGTTATGACGGTGGTACGGGGGCTTCTCCCCGATCTTCGATCCAGCACGCAGGTGCTCCATGGGAGTTGGGTTTGGCAGAAACGAACCAGACCCTTTTGCTTAACGATCTCAGAAGCAGAGTTGTTCTCGAAACCGATGGACAACTTAAAACGGGAAGAGACGTTGCGATTGCCTGCTTGCTCGGTGCTGAGGAGTTTGGTTTTGCAACCGCCCCTTTGGTCACCTTGGGGTGTCTTATGATGAGGGTTTGTCACAAGAACACCTGTCCGGTTGGCATCGCTACCCAAGATCCCCGTTTGCGCGAGAAATTCAAAGGTGGAGCCGATGCGGTGGTAAACTTCATGAATTTCATTGCAGAGGAAATGCGCGAAACCATGGCCAGTCTTGGCTTTCGTTCCGTTAATGAAATGGTAGGCCGTGTCGATAAGCTTGAAATGAGGAAAGTCATTGACCATTGGAAGGCCAAAGGTCTCGACTACTCGAAAATTCTCTACCGCCCTGAAGTCGGCCCGGAAGTTGGTACCTATTGCCAAATGAAGCAGGATCACCTTTTGGACAAAGCATTGGATAATCGAAGCATTCTTCAATCTGCCGGCCTTGCCATTGAGGATAAGACTCCCGTTTCAATCGACCTTCCCGTGGTTAACACGAACCGTGTCGTGGGAACAATCACGGGTGCGGAAATTTCTCGGCGGCATGGTATGGAAGGCCTGCCGGAGGATACCGTTCGAATCAACCTTGTTGGTTCGGCCGGTCAGAGCTTGGCGGCCTTTTGCCCCAAAGGCATGACTTTTACCGTTACCGGTGACACCAACGATTATTGTGGCAAGGGACTTTCGGGAGCTAAGGTAATTGTTCGTCCGCCGGAGGACTCCCCCTTCGTTGCTCATGAGAATATCATTACAGGAAACACTTGTTTTTACGGAGCGACCTCCGGAGAAGCCTATATTGCAGGCGTAGCTGGAGAAAGGTTTTGCGTTCGAAATTCAGGGGTCCAGGCAGTGATCGAAGGAGTAGGAGATCATGGATGCGAGTATATGACGGGCGGTCTTGTTTTATGCTTGGGCAAAACTGGAAGAAATTTTGGCGCAGGGATGTCCGGAGGTGTAGCTTATGTCCTTGATGAAGATGGACAGTTCGTTTCCAAAAGGCTGAATACCGATATGGTCAAAGTCTATCCTTTGGTTGAATGCGCTGATTCGGAAATCAAAGAAATTGAAGATCTTATAAACACGCATGTAGAAAACACTGGATCTCAGCGAGGAAAGGATATTCTTGCAAATTGGGATCAATTCCTGAACAAGTTCATCAAGGTTCTTCCCGAAGACTATGAGCGAGTTCTTTTGGCTCTTAAGAAGGCCGAGGAAAGAGGCCTTGAGGGTGAAGAAGCCATCCAAGCCGCTTTCGAGGAAAACGTTGCCGCCGGACATTAAAAAAACTTTTGAATTGAGGAGCATTTGAAAAATGGGAAAACCTACTGGATTTCTAGAACACGAGAGAAGACCGATTCCTGACCGTGACCCGATTGAAAGAATAGGGGACTGGAAGGAGATTCATGAGCATTTCGATGAGTCCAAGCTTCGTGACCAAGGTTCGCGCTGCATGGATTGCGGAACTCCTTATTGTCACACCGGAATGACGCTTAGCAACATGGCCAGCGGATGTCCGGTCAATAACCTGATTCCCGAGTGGAATGATTTGGTTTACAAGGGAAAATGGAAAGATGCTCTCGATCGTCTGCACAAAACAAACAACTTCCCTGAATTTACCGGACGAGTTTGCCCCGCACCCTGTGAGGGTTCCTGTGTTCTCGGTGTAATCGAGCCGCCAGTTACCATAAAGAGTATCGAGTGTTCCATAATCGACAAAGGATTCGCGGAAGGTTGGGTTACGGTAAACCCGCCACGCGAAAGATCAGGAAAAAAAGTGGCTGTAGTAGGTTCCGGACCTGCGGGACTCGCGGCCGCCGATCAATTGAACAAGGTCGGTCATAAAGTGACGGTTTACGAAAGGTCGGATCGTATCGGGGGACTTTTGGTTTATGGTATTCCAAATATGAAGCTTGAGAAGGAAGTCGTGCAACGTCGAGTGGACCTGCTGGCCCAAGAGGGGATCGAGTTCGTCGTTTCAACGGAGATTGGCAAAGACATATCGGCCAAACAATTGGTTGATGATTTTGATGCCGTGGTTCTTTGTTGTGGAGCCACGAAACCTCGAGATTTACCCGTTGATGGAAGAGAGCTGAAGGGAGTCCATTTTGCCATGGAATTTCTTACCCGCAATACCCAAGGTCTTCTTGAGCTCAAGGACGTCACTGCTTTCGAAACTGCGGCCAAGGAAAAAGACGTCGTAGTCATCGGTGGAGGTGATACGGGAACGGACTGTGTGGGCACTTCGATGAGACATGGCTGTCGTAGCGTAACGCAACTTGAGATCATGCCTCGCCCTCCTGATGAACGAGCCCCTGACAACCCATGGCCTGAGTGGCCCAAGGTTTACAACATGGATTATGGACAGGAGGAGGCAAAAGAGGTTTTTGGCAGCGATCCTCGTCGATACCTCACCGCTACCAAAAAATTCCTGGGTGATGATGATGGAAATCTCCGTGCTTTGCTCATTCATGAAATCGAATGGAAGCAGGAGAATGGACGCTTCTCGCCTGTAGAGGTGAGTGGTTCGGAGAGAGAAATTCCTGCTCAGTTAGCCTTTTTGGCTATGGGTTTTTTGGGGCCGGAAGACATGATTGCCGAAGAGTTGGGCTTGGGTCGGGATTCGCGTTCCAACATCGATGCGGAATATGGAAAGTTTTCTACCAACATTGACGGAATTTTCGCCGCTGGTGACATGCGCCGAGGCCAGTCTCTAATCGTTTGGGCGATCAACGAGGGTCGTGCTGCGGCACGCGAATGCGATCGTTATCTCATGGGCGAAACCTCTTTGCCCTGATTTTCCTCCGATGCGCATAGTCTGCTTGGACCTCGAGGGAGTTTTGATCCCCGAAATATGGATCGCGTTTGCCGAAAAAACTGGAGTGGAAGAGCTCAAGAGGACAACGCGCGATGAACCGGATTACAACATCCTGATGAATTATCGTCTGGATATCCTTCGCGAAAACCAGTTTACCCTCTCTCAGATTCAGGAGGTAATTGCTTCCCTTGAACCACTTCCCGGCGCATGTGATTTCCTTTCTTCCCTTCGTAGCCAAAATGAAGTGATTTTGCTGTCGGATACTTTTCGGGAGTTTGCCATGCCCTTGATGACAAAATTGAATTTCCCAACCCTCTTTTGTCATGAATTGGATGTAAATGACGACAATCAAATCGAAGCCGTCAGGCTCCGACTTGATGACCACAAGCGTAAAACCGTGCAATATTTGCAGAAATTGAATTTCGAAGTGATTGCTTCCGGAGATAGTTACAATGATCTAGGCATGTTGAAGACTGCTGATCGTTGCATATTGTTTGATCCGCCGGCGTCTCTTGTAGCCGAATATCCGGATATGGCGGTGGCAAGGGATTATTCGCGTCTTCGATCCTTTATCGATAACGAAGCGTCATGATTATTCTCATCACTGGAACGAACCGTAAGGCCAGTAAGTCATCCGTGATGGCTCGCTGCCTTTCGCTAATTTACGACGAGATGGGCATTGAGAACAAAGTTCTTGAATTGAATGAACTTCCTCCTGAGACCTTTTCTCCCGATGCTTACATTGTGAAACCTCCGAAAGTATTGGAATTCACTCAAGATATTCTGAATGCATCCGGTCTTGTCGTGGTTACCCCCGAGTACAACGGGAGTATGAGCGGCGCCTTGAAACTTTTTATCGACCTTCTCCCTTTTCCCGAAAGCTTCGAGGGCAGGCCGGTTTGCTACGTAGGGCTCGCGTCCGGACAATTCGGAGCCTTACGCCCCGTTGAACATCTCCAGCAAGTTTTCGGTTACCGCAATGCCTACAACTTTCCCAAACGAGTCTTCATTCCCGCCGTGCACGACTTTCTTGACGATGAAAAGGGTATCTTGGACGAGGATTTGGCGACCCGCTTAAAGGAACAAGCTCGTTCATTCGTGGAATTCTGCCGGAACCTCGGCAAACTTTAGGTTAATCGCTTGGAAAGTAAACTTCCGGTATTCAGGCAAGGATAGGAGTTAGGACGCGACCGTGGACATCCGTTAGGCGAAGGTCTCTACCACCGTGCCGATAAGTAAGGTTTTCATGATCCAGTCCAAGGAGATGAAGCACGGTAGCCCAAAGATCGTATATGTCGCATTTGTTTTCCGCGACATGATAACCAAATTCGTCTGTCTGACCATATAGGGTTCCTCCTTGTATTCCTCCACCAGCCATCCAAATGGAATACCCGTGGGGATTGTGGTCTCTACCGTTGCTTCCCTGTGAGAAAGGAGTACGACCGAACTCTCCCGCCCAGATTACCAAGGTTTCGTCCAATAATCCTTTCGCTTTGAGGTCTTTGAGCAGTCCAGCTATGGGTTGATCAACTTGATGGGCCATGGCCGCATGCCCCTTTTCCAAGGCACCGTGCTGATCCCAGGGATTAGCTGCGTTACCCGCCCCAATCCCTTCGTTTATGCAGCTTAGTTCGATGAATCGCACCCCTCGTTCCACTAGTCGTCGGGCAAGGAGGCACTGCCTGGCGTAACCGGCGGTTTGCTTGTCCGTAGAATCGATTCCATACAGTTTTTGGGTCGCTTTGCTTTCGCCAGTCAGGTCACAAAGTTCTGGGACTGCCGATTGCATGCGATAGGCGGTCTCGTGGTTTTTAATGGCTGCTTCAATTTCGGTATTTCCACCTGTTTTGTTGAGGAAATCATTATCGAATCCCTTGATCAGACCCAGTCGGCTTCGTTGGGCCAGTAGCGACTCCCTCGGTTTCACGTTTCGTACTGGTTCTGGTTTATCGACTTGAAGGATCGAACCTTGGTGGGCAGCAGGGAGATATCCGCTTCCGTAGAGACCCACGCCTCCGTGCGGAGCGACTGATCCGGCGCTGTTGAGGACAACGAAACTTGGTAGGTTCTCGTTCGCAGATCCGAGGCCGTAGCTAACCCATGCTCCGGCACTCGGGTGGCCCATGAAGGGGAAGCCCGAATGAAAGGCGTAATTGCCTTGAGCGTGCTCGTTGACTTTGCTTGTCATAGAACGAACCACGGCCAAATCATCGGCCATTTCTCCCACCTTTGGGAAAATGGAACTTACGGGCATTCCGCATTGGCCCCATTTTTTAAACTCGAAAGGGCTTGGGTAAACGTTTCCGTTTTTGTTGAATTGGGTGCGTTCTATTTTTACAGGCATGGGTTTGCCTGCATACTTGCTCAACAAAGGTTTGGGGTCGAAGGTATCGATATGAGATGCTCCGCCCGACATGTAGCAAAAAATAACGCTCTTGGCCTTTGGCTTGAAATGCGTTTGGGCGGCTAAGGTCGTTTGGGATCCCAGCATTCCTTGAAGAGCCATGAATCCGAAACCCGATGAGCATCGGGTCAGCATTTCGCGTCGATTGAGAATATGTTTCATTGTTTATTGGAGGTAAATGAATTCCTTTAAGTTGAAAAGGGCTAGGGCAATGTCTTTGGTTCCTCTCGTTTGAGCACCGACTTGTGATTTGAATTTGTCGAGTTCTTTGGTCAGTTCGTCTCTTTGCTTGTCCAGTTTGTTCTTTTCGATGAGTTGAGCGGGCGAAAGAGAAGAAATTAGTTCCTGTTCGGAAACATAGTCAGAGCTACCGCCGAATGCCGTCATCACTTGTCCCTGATTCAAGGCTCTGTCGTAAAAACGGGCTTCCTTGATTTGGGCGTGAAGCATCCGAGAGGGATTTGCCGGTAAGTGACGGACTCCGAAGGACAAAACGCTTTCTTTTTGGGGGAAGGTCGCAAGATCGGTTTTATAGGGTGTTCCGTAACGAAGGCCGTTGCGATAGGCTGTAATGGTTCCGTCCTTTCGATAAGTGATTGCAAGGTGAACAAACTCTTTGTCGGCTCGCTTTTCATGAGTGCCACCAAATGATTTGGTACGTCTGAATCCATTGCTTCCAGACATCCAACGATTGGCTGATTTCTCAGCGTAAACGATAGAATCGAAAACCATGCCATTACGAGTTTGCAGGGTTATCAATCCTCCTGCCCGTTGATTCAAGTTATCTAATTTAACCCAAGCTTCGAGCGTCTTTTCACTGATTCTCAAGGGGATCGGATCGGTCACAGCATAGCTTCCTCCACGCACAAGGAGTAGGCCTTCATGAATTTTAGCCCCTCCTTTTGGATGTGCTGAAATGCCACGAACCGAATCTTTCCAGCCCTTTCCGAAATCCCAGTGGAGGCTCGGCTTGGGCCCGACGGCCCTTTTGGTTTGGAGAGATTTTCTCGACTTGAGGATTTCCGCTCGGACCGGTTCGAGAATACCTTTGAGCTTAAAGGAGTTTTCGGTCCAATCCTTTTCGATCTTCTTTTTTTCGGCAAGCGCCCGAGCCTCCTCTTTGTCCGCGCCCTTGAGGTAGGATTCCGCACGGATTTTTTCAGTTTCGGTTGCCCGCCTTCCCAGGGTTAGGCGAAACATATTGGAGATCTTTTCTTCTTCTGTATCTCCCGGTGTGTTCCGAGCAAGATCGAGTGCGGCATTTGTGACGAAGGAATCATTCATCATGGTTAAAGATTGGGCCGGTACGTTGGTCGAATCGCGTCGACCTTTGGTTGATGATGGTACAGGTGCGTCAAAAACAGTCAGGAAAGGATCAAGAGAATTGCGTTTGACTTGCTTGTAAACGGCTCTGCGCGTTGTATTCCCAGCGACTGAACCGCCTTCGGCGATTGCCCTAAGGTCGATTTTTTGGGCGGCGCTTAGAATTGCATCCCGAATGGCTTCCGCTTCCAACCTTCTAATGCGGGCATGGGAAAGCAGTAAATTGTCGGGGTCTGTAAGGCGGGCTTTTTCAGACGGTGAGGAAGCAAGGCGGAATGCCTTGGTCGTGGTCATGAACTTTATCATTTTCTTGATGGACCATTCCTCCTTTCGGAATCTCAACGCCAAATAATCCAGAAGTTCGGGATGACTGGGTAGTTCTCCTAGTCTACCCAGGTTGTCGGGAGTGGCAACGATCCCGCGACCGAAAAGATGATGCCAGAGACGGTTGACGATCACCCGACTCGTGAAAGGGTTGCCTTGGTCCAAAACGTCTTTCGCATATTCCAGCCTCCCTATTGAGCTTTTGGGATAAGAAGCATGATTTAATGATTCCAGAAAGCGTCTTGGCACGAGATCGCTTTTTTCCTTGTGGTTTCCTCTAACAAAAAGAGCTTGGTCGAAGGGTTCGTTATCAAGTATACCGGGTGCTAGGCGGGGCGAAACGACGTCTTTTTCCAAGCTCCGATATTCCGTAGCGTCTTGCTCAAGTTGCGGGATCTCTTTGATCGAGGTAGGGAGTAACTTTTTGACAACTAGAAAATTAAGTATTCTTGCTTGAGCATCGCTCGTCTGACCTTTTTCCCAAGCCTCAATGGCTTCGTTCATAACTTTAGAGTAACGCTTGGCAAGCTCAGGTGTATCCTTGGGGTCCGTCTCGGTTGAAAAAAGAGGCGAAAGCACCTCGGCGATCTCATCGCGTGGCGGATCTTGTCCAGGGGAAGTTAAAACGGCTTCGGTTACACCGAACCATGAAGTCGTGCCTCCGCCAGCTTCCACCGGATGATCCCGGTTGGTGGTGGCTTCGAGGTAGCCTTCGTCTCCCGACCAATATTTGGTGTTCCAATTAATCCACTTTTCCTGCATTGGATCTGGAGAACCCTTGGGGTAAACCGTTCCACGTCGAGGGTAATTCCATACGACGTAACGAAGTGTAGTCCCTTTGTCTCCGACGGCTCGGATCCATACGTTCCCTTCATCGAAGAGGAATCGAGGGGAGGAGAGGGTTCCGTTTTGTTTCTTCGAAAGCAGATGAGTGTAGGTTCCGGAAGGCAGGATTCGATCAATGATTTGCTCACCTGAAGTCAAAACGTGAAATGATCCTGCGGGGGAGGGATCCTTTTTCATTCCCCGACCGCTTTTGGACCACTTCGCATACTGTTTCGAGTCACCTAGCTTCCAACTTCTTCGGTAAGCACCCGAATGACGCCTGTCCAAGATGTCCTTACTTGTAAGAAATGATTCTTTTTGGACCTTCCAATCACGAGCAAAATTGTCTTTGTGGGCATTCCTCATTTTTGCCCAAACTTTAAAGGGGTTGTGGCTAGAGCCGTCCAGGATAGCGTCTTGCCATTTTTTGGAAGGAGGTGTTTGCAGGTTTTCGGCTATGTCGGTGACCGCTTCCTTCCAAGCCAAAGATAGTTTGCTTCGTATCTTTTTCTTGAGTTCGGTCAACTCGCTTTCGTTTTTCGAAAGCCTTTTCGGAGTCTCTATTACCCGTTGCGCGGGTCTGCCGTTGGAAAGAATTCCGAATAACGCATAATAATCTTTTTGGCTAATCGCATCGAATTTGTGGTCATGACATCGGGCGCAGGAAACAGTCAGGCCAAGAAAAGTCTTGGTCAGTACGTCGATTTGATCATCCGTGAAACGAACGTGTTCATCCAAAGCGTCGGTTGGCGCGAAGCCATGGAGGACAAACCGCAGGTTCGCCGTACCAATAGCGGACTCGTTCAACCCTAATTCATGATCTATCCGAGGCTTGGGCAACAGGTCTCCGGCGAAGTGTTCGAGTACAAGCTGGTCGTAGGGTATGTCGGAGTTGAGAGCTCTAATCAGATAATTGCGGTATCGGAATGCATTCGGAATTCCGGGGTCGCCTTCGCTTCCGTGGGAGTCGGCATAGCGAACCCAGTCCATCCAGTGCCTAGCCCAACGTTCACCAAAGTGAGGGCTGTCGAGGAGCTCGTCGACGAGTGTATGCGTTGCTTTGCTCAAATTCTTTGACGCTGCCTTTTCAAATTCGTTTTGTTGTTCGATTGTAGGAGGGAGCCCGGTGATCGAGAAGGTCAGCCTTCTCAGAACAGTCAAGGCATCGGTTTCCTCATTCGGCTTAATTCCCGCTTGAGTCATCTTGTCTTCGAGGAATTGGTCGATGGGGTGCGTGGACCAGACGTTTTCGGGTGCTTGCGGAATGTCTTGCTTGGTAATCGGTTGAAAACTCCACCATTGCTTTCTGCGCTCACGAATCTTTTCCCATGCGGTTTCTTCTTCGAACTGTTTTTGAGTGGGTGGTTCCAATCGAGGATCAAAGGCACCTTTGGAAATCCATTTTTCAAAATCCGCAAGAACGTTGGGCATGAGCTTGGGCCCGCCTTTGGGCATCTTTAGATCTTTGATCTCATGTTTGAGGACTTGCATCAGGAGACTATCGTTGGGATTTCCGGGTAGGATCCCGGGACCGGTCTCACCTCCGTCCAGAAGTCCGTCTTTATAATCCAACACAAGATCTCCTTTGGCTTTGTTTACACTGTTATGACATTCGTAACAATGTTCGGCCAACACCGGCCGGATTTTGTTTTCAAAAAATTCCAGATCTGAAGCGTTGTTCGCTAAAACGCAATGAGCCAACAAGGAAAGTCCGATAAATGTTTTGAGTAAGAGATTTAACATTGGAAAGTGAAGGCTATTCCATATATGGAAGCGAAGTCAAATATGGAAATCGCATTGTGGTTTTTTTACATTACCATACAAACAAAAGTTTAGCGGTTGACGATTTACAAGCAACTCATTCATCAGTCTTTAATGAAAAAGCTTTCAGTGATTGCCACCAATGCCTGCGGTTGGCCTAACCTCACCCAATTATCTTCCGGAAGGGTTCTTTGCACCTATTTTAATGCACCTAGTCATGGATTATTGGAGGGCGATTTAGTTTGTTCGATAAGCAACCGGAAGGGGACCGGGTGGAAAAAACTCTCAAAGGTCGCACCTAAACCCAAGGGAGGAAACCGAATGCATTTGTCGGTCGGATGCGCCGGGAATGGAGACGTCCTCTGTTTTTCGAGTGGGTTTTACGTACAAAATGGCGAATTCACAGGTTTTTCCGGTCATTGGCTGTCCCGTTCAGGAGACGAGGGTAAGAATTGGACTGTCGATCCCAATCCCATCATTCACAAAGGCAACATGGGAACCATTCCCTTTGGTCGAATTATTCGCATGGACGACCAACGCCTCGCTTACACTTGCTACAGCTCTCAGGGAAAGGGAAAACCAAGCGAAACTTGGATGGGCATATCCGAAGATGATGGTTTGAGTTGGCCCAAACGCATCAAGTTTGGAAAAAATGATTCCAATGAAGCAAGTTTACTTCAAGTGGACGATGGCCGCTTGCTTGCTGCGGTTCGTACTCACGTAGATCATCACGTGAAACTTTGCGAAAGTTCCAACCGCGGGGCAACTTGGAGTGAAAAAGGTCCTTTGACCCTACCTATGCAACATCCGGCCGACTTAATCGCCCTCTCCGCTGACTGCTTGCTTTTGACTTACGGGATTCGAAATAAGGGGCTTATGGGGATCGGTGTGCGAATCAGCGTGGACGCAGGAGTAACTTGGCGCCCACCTTGGGTCATTCATCAATTCGGCAATCAGGCTTTGGACATAGGCTACCCTTCGACGGTTGCTTTAGATCGAAGAGGCAATCTTTTAACTGCCTTTTACACGGATTACGAGCCAAGTCTCGGTAAAAGAGCAGCCCGGTATCGGGTTCTTGGACTAAAGTGGTCGATCAAGGATTGGTTACCCGAGAGTTTGCTTGCTTCGATCTCCGATGGCAAACAACTGAAATCCTGAGCTTTTCAGGAACCAGGCCTGAACTTCTTGATTAGCTCGGGTTTGACGGAGGTGTCGCTATCATCCTCGTAGTAGTCGACAAGGTGTTGGAGTCGGTTTTCCATCCGCTTCCTGACTTTTGCGAACTTTGGATCGCCGTATACGTTATTCAATTCGTCCGGGTCGGACTTGAGGTCATATAATTCCCATTCGTTTTTGAACTGATAGAAATGCATGAGTTTGTAGCGCTTCGACCGGATGCCGTTGTGCCTGGGAACCATATGAACGCTTGGATATTCATAGTAGTGATAGTAGATTTCCTTTCGCCAATCCTTTGGAGTTTGTCCTTTCAGTAGAGGAACCAAAGACGCCCCTTGCATGTCTTCTGGAATTTTTGCACCTGCAAGCTCGAGAAAAGTCTGAGCATAATCCAAGTTTTGTATGAGGTCCGTATTGCGACTGCCGGGTTTAGTCATGCCCGGCCATTTTACGATAAAGGGCATCTTTAAGGATTCGTCATACATCCAACGCTTGTCGTACCAGCCGTGGTCTCCAATATAAAAACCTTGATCTGAGGAGTAGATCACAATGGTGTTTTTATCCAACCCTAGATTTTTGAGGGTTTTTTGGAGATTATCCACGCTTTCGTCTACGCCCTTGACGCAGCGTAGATAGTTCTTGGCATAGCGTTGAAATTTCCATCGAACGAGATCCTTGCCCGAAAGTTTGGCTTCGTGGAAAGCCTTGTCCTTGGGACCATAATGCGAACGCCATTTGGCAAGTTGTTCGGGACTCATCCTTTTCATATTGTGCCATGCCGATCTGTCTTGTCTTAGTTGAGATGGCGGCTGATTGAATTCGGGAGTGAGGTCCAAAAAGAGGTCGTAATTCAGATCCATGTGGCGATCGATTTCGAGCTCCTGTAGCCTAGCAGCCGGTGCATTGTCCTCCCACCTGTCGAAGAGGGTGGGCGGTTCCGGGATTTCCAAGTCATCATAAAGATCAAGATGACGCAGAGCGGGCATCCAATTACGGTGAGGAGCCTTGTGCTGAACCATCAGCATAAAGGGTTTGTCCTTCTTTCTTTTGTTCTTAAGCCAGTCGACGGCCAAATCCGTTACCACGTCCGTGCAATATCCATCGATTCGTTTTCTCCCGTCGGGAAAAATCATGTCGGGGTTGTAATACAGTCCTTGTCCGGGCAGTACCGCCCAATCGTCGTAGCCTTGGGGTTTCCCTTTCAGGTGGCTTTTCCCGTAAATGGCGGTTTGGTATCCGGCTTTTTGCAGGAGCTTGGGGAATGTTTGTTGGTTCCAGTCAAAGGTATTTCCATTGTTCATGAAACCGTTTTTGTGGCTGTGTTTGCCCGTTTGGATCACCGCCCGGCTCGGTCCGCATATTGAATTCGTGCAAAAGCTGTTTTCAAAAAGCATGCCATCCGCCGCGAGCCGGTCGATGACGGGAGTTGGGTTGACTGACTTCAACCATCCATTGTAAGCCCCGATGGCGTGGGGAGCATGGTCATCGGAAAAAATAAAAACGACGTTGGGTTTTTGCACACTGCCTGAAGCTAATTTGAGCAAGACCAGAGCCGCGAACAAGGGAAACATAATCTTCATTATCATGCCTAGATAATCACTTAAAAACGGGAAAAGGAAAACAAAAAGCAAAGTTTCCTAAAAAAGGCGAGGAATTCAAAAAAACGAAAGGCGTCGTCCTCCCAAACGACGCCTTTCAGGATATGCATTCCTTAAGGGTTCGGAAATTACTTGAGGAATTTACCTGTGACAACCCTTTTTTTGTGTTTATTGCAGGTTTTTTGCATTTTTTCCGAGATGAATGATTACTCATCTGCTTTTTTGCGTGCGTCAGGACCTCTGTAAATTCGTCTCCATTCCTCGGGCATTACGGAAAAATCCGAATTGTCTTCATACGTCTTTCCAATTTCTTCAAGCTGGGCCTTTAGTTCGACGATCTGTTTTTGATAGGCTTCGCTGTTGTAAAGGTTATGGTTTTCGTTCGGATCCTTGATGAGATCGAATAATTCCCACTCGTCGAATTGATAGTAATGGATCAGTTTTTGCGTAGATGTGCGGATTCCCCGATGTTTCGGAACCATTTGTTCATCAGGAAAGTCATGATGGTGAAAATAAAGAACTCTTCGCCAAGGTTGAGTATTGTTGTCTTCGAGGAGGGGTAGCAACGAGAGTCCTTGAACCTCTATGGGAATCTCGAGGTTCAAACTTTCAAGGATTGTGGGGACTATGTCCACATCCTGCACCAAGGCCTCGTTAATAATCTTTTGGGCAGTCTCTGTTTTTGGTTTTCCGGAAAGAATGAGTGGCACCCTCATGGACTCCTCATACATCCAATGGGTGCCGAACCATCCATGTTCTCCAATGAACCTCCCATGGCATGCGGTGTAGACGACAAGGCATTCTTCGGTCTTCGATCTGGATAGGTTTTGGGTCAAACGCCCGATGTTTTCATCTATACCCTTGAGGCACCTCAAGTAGTTTTTGGCAAAGCGTTGAAATTTCCATCTCAAGAGAGCCTCTCCCTTCAAATTTTCTCTTACCAAAGCCTCGTTTTTAGGCCTCCAGGCAAGTTGCCATGCCGAAGATTGCTCTTGGTTCATCCCTTGGAGATTTTTTTGTCCTACGAGGTTTCCGCTAAGAGCATTGGATGGATCCCAACCGTCTGGTTTTGGTGAGAAGAGGTCATAGTGCAAATCCAAGTTGAGTTGGATCTCCATTTCTTGATAACGGGCAGGAGGTGCTCTGTTTTTATGTTCATCGAGGAGGTTCGGAGGTTCGGGCAAAAGAACGTCGTCAAAGAGATTAACGTGTCGAATCGCCGGCATCCATGGAAGCCGACTTGCATTGAATTGTATCATGAGAAAAAACGGTTTTTGATCCGTTTCACGTTTTTTTATCCAATCAAGACTCAGGTCAGTGATGACGTCGGTGGAATGCCCTTCGAACCTATTTTTACCTTTTGGACTCCAAAACTCCGGGTTGTAGAATTCATCCGAGTCAGCGAGGATTTGCCAATAGTCAAAGCCCGCGGGTTCGGTTCCCAAGTCCCATTTTCCAATTAATGCGGTACTGTAGCCGTTCTTTTTGAGTAAATTGGGTAGTGTACTTTGGTCTCCGTTGAACTTGTCTCCATTCTTTGTGAAACCGTTCAAGTGACCATGTTTACCAGTCAATAGCGTTGCGACCGCGGGTCCTGCCATTGGATTCGAGCAAAAAGCTTGGCTGAAAAGAGTCCCGCTCGACGCAAGCGCATCAAGGTTCGGAGTGGGATCAAGTTCCGCAAACCGTTTTTGAAATGCCCCGAATGCTGAAAGAGCATGATCTTCGGTGACAATAAGAACAACGTTTGGTTTCCCTGCCCCGAGATACCAAAACGAAGTCAGGGAAACAAGGAAGAGCAGAAATTCCCTTAGTTTTTTCAATGGATCGATCTTTCGTCTCCGAGAGGAAGTTTTGCTGCGGGTATTGCGATTGGCGCGAGCTTGCAGGGTCTATGGTTTGGAAATACGGTTTTTGGCACTTAAAGTTTCCTCTATGGGTATTTATCGGTTGTCAACATAGGATATTCGATCTTCCTTTTCCCCTATATGTTCAAAAATCTTAGTTCGAAGTTCTTTATGGTTTGTTTTCTTTCGACCAATCTACTTTCGAAAAGTCCTGCCGTAAAGCCGGACCGTGCCATTGAGATTTCCGCAATGGTCGCTCAGATGAAGTTCGATCGAGCAAGTTTCTCGGTAAAACCCGGCGAGATCATAAGAATCACTCTCAAAAACCCCGACGACTTGCCTCACAACCTCGTCGTATGCAAGCCGACCAAGGACAACAAGAACGACAAGGGCAAGGAAATTGCGGATGCCGTAATCGATTTGGGGCTGGATGGAGTTTTGCAAAACTGGATTCCCGAAAAGCATTCTCGTCTCCTCGCTCATACCAAAATGGTTAACCCAAAAGAGGAGGGTTCGGTTACCTTCGTGGTTCCCAACAAGGAGGGGCCCTATCCTTACGTTTGCACTTTTCCCGGTCATGCTCAAATGATGAACGGAGTCATGGTCGTTTCGAAAAATGCTTCGCCGCTAAGTGATTTGAGATACAAATATTATCATGGTAGTTGGGAAAAGCTTCCACAATGGGACAAACTGGATTCTGAAAGCAACGGCACCTTGGAGGACGGTTTTCTTTCCATCGACTCGAAAGGTCGTAAAGATAACTTCGGCTTTCTTTTCGAGGGGAAAATCGAAGTCCCCAAGGACGGTGATTACGAATTTTACCTGCAATCCGATGATGGTTCAGAACTATATGTCGGTGGCAGGAGGGTGGTTGTAAGTGGGGGTGTTGACGGCATGCTCAAAAAGCAGGGGAAAATCAAGCTGAAGAAAGGACTTGTAAGTTTTAGAGTCGGCTTCTTCGACACGGATGGTCCCGAGAATTTGTACGTCGGTTGGAAAGGGGCGGGTTTCGTTGAGCAAGCCTTGACCAAAGCGAAGCCAAAAGGGAAGACGAAAACCCCACCGGAACCGATCTTTATCGAACCACTGCCCGAAGAAGCCGTGATCTACAGGAATTTTATCGATCGTGCAGGCCCGCGGGCAATCGGGGTTGGTTATGCGGAGGGTCTGAATTTGGCGTTCGACGCCAACGTCATGCGTCTTGCAATTATTTGGCGAGGTCGGTTTATGAACGGGCAACGACACTGGACAGGAAGAGGGCAGGGCTTTCAAGCACCTGCCGGTGATGATGCCTTTTACTTCCCCAACGGGGCTTCGTTTGCAAAATTGGATAATATTTCCTCTTCCTGGCCTCCGGATGAAAGCCGGGCTTCGGGAATAAGGTTTGGGGGCTACCGTTTCGATGAGAAGCATAGGCCTTCTTTCACATACTACATTGGCAAGGCCAGGATAACCGATTATGCAAAGCCCGTTCGGACC
>Ga0055584_100001769_pt1 | contig 21220 bp, 15 predicted proteins | sample OSDHelmetaG_FD_58716 | JGI IMG/M metagenome (GOLD analysis project Ga0055584, IMG submission 58716) | Pelagic marine sediment microbial communities from the LTER site Helgoland, North Sea, for post-phytoplankton bloom and carbon turnover... | ecosystem: Environmental > Aquatic > Marine >...
AGCACATGCGTGCCAACATCATCCCCGCCATGACGGCGGTGCGGGATGTGGCTGACCGCCTCGAGCGACTGGTTCCGGATGATCTTTGGCCGGTTCCGACGTACCGCGACATGCTCTTTGTGAAGTAAGCCGCGTTTAGGGGCCGGCGGGGATCTCCCCGCCGGCCCTTTTGCGTATCCGTCACCCCCGTCGACTCTACGGAGGGGGCTCGGGGCGGCGCGCCGTTCTGTAATCCAGACCCTGCGGCCGAGTATGTAGCGGCGGATGCAGGGCCGCGGGCTGCGGCCCAGGCCGGTGAGGTGGGGAGGATAAAGGGATGGGGTGGAAGCGAGGTGCGTTGTGGAAGCGGTTTGGCCGCGCGATGGTACCCGCTCTGACCGGAGTGATCGTCGGTGGCTGCGCTGAGGGACCCGTGGGCGTCAGGGATGTGGAGTCGGCGGAGCGTTCAGTCGAGGTCGTAGGAAGTCCCCGTTCCTATCGGCTCTTCGTTCCCGAAGGGCTGCATCAGTCGGCGCCTCATCCGCTCATATTCGTGTTCCACGGGGCGAATCAGGGGGCGGCGGCGGCGGAGTTGATGAGCTGGTTCTATCCCGTCGCTGAGCAGCAGGGGTTCGTCGTAGCGTTTCCCCAGGCGGCAGGCGACTACTGGAACACACCGGCCAGTCCATCGAGCTACTGGGGCATCCCGGACGTTCTCTTCGTGGATGCGATGATCGCGGACATATCCGGTCAGATTGCGATCGACAGAGAGCGGGTCTTTGCAGCGGGCTTCTCGAATGGGGCCGTTTTCGCCCAGGTGGTTGGATGCCTCCGCAGTGATGCGATTGCGGGTATCGCGATCGTAGGTGCAGGGATTTCCGCGGAGGTGGCCAACGGCTGTCCGTGGGAGCGTCCGATGCCTGTCGTCGTTTTCCTCGGGGACCGGGACCCCCAGTTCTTCTGGGACGACGGGGTCGCCGCGGGGTTGGGGATGTTGGGCGGAGCCGGTTCGGCAAATTGGCTGGCTGAGCAGAACGGCTGTCCGGAGGTACCCGAGGGGCTCGACCTGGGGTCGGAGGAGGAAGGGGCTGCGACCTCTGTAGAGTTGCTCCGCTACGAGGGGTGCACGGAGGCACCGGTGGATTTCTATCGGATTCGCGGTGGTGGACACACGTGGCCGGGGTCTCCGCTGAACTTTTCGGCGGGGTTGGGCAGAAAGACCGGTGTGATCAGTGCCACGGACGCGATGACGACGTTCTTTCTGACGCACACCGGGGGGATGCCATGAGGATTCGTGGTGAGCGCCGATCGGAGGTCCCGACGCGGAGCGTCGCGTCGCGTCGGGCGCTGCGGAGTGCGTTGATGCTGTGCGCGGCTGTTGCGGCGGGTGCAGGTGAGGCGGCGGCGCAGCAGTGGTACGCCACGCCAGAGGCCGGATGGTCGGATCTGCGGGGGATCGCGGTGGGCGGAAGAGTCGGAGCGAAGGTCGTGGGGGGACTCGATCTGGTGGGGCAGGGTCTCGTGTTCTTCCCGGACGAGTCCGGTGTCGGTGATCCCGGGGTCGCGGTGGACCGGAGTGCGTGGCAACTCAGCACCAACGCGATGTACGTCTTCGATCGCAGTCGGGTCCTGTCCCCCTACGTGGGTGCGGGTGTGAGATACGGAGCCTCCGACCTGACCGTCGTCGTGGACGGGTTGCGTGCCTCCCGGGAGCAGAGCGGCTTCGGGATGAACTTCCTGGGTGGTGTCCGCTTCCCCCGAATTCCGGCGGCGCCGTTCGTCGAAGTGCGCTTCGGGGACGATACGTGGACGCTCACCGGAGGAGTGCTGGTGGGGCTACTCTCCGGGTAGCGCCAGCGGTCGAAGTCTCAGCGACCTCGTAGCAACTTCGTCACGACGCGATCGAAGGTGGCGGCGAACGCCTGCTTGTCCTTGGGCCCCCAGACAGGCGGACCTCCGGTCTCGACGCCGGTCGAGCGCAGCTGTTCCATGAAGTCCCGCACAGATAGCCGTTCACCGATGTTCTCCCTCGAGTACTCGGTGCCCCGAGGGTCCATGGTGCGGACACCTTTCTCGACCAGGCGCGAGGCCAGGGGGATGTCTGCCGTGATCGCGAGATCCCCGGGCTCCGCGTGCTCGGCGATGTGATCGTCGGCGACGTCCGGCCCGCCCTCCACACGCACGGAGCTGACGAACGGGTTGTTCGCCGGCGTCTGCAGGCGCTGGTTCGCAACGAGCGCGGTCTCGATTTCGAGGCGGAGGGCGGCACGCGCCACGATCGCTTTGACGTCGTTCGGCGCTGCGTCGGCGTCGATCCAGATCTTCACCTCAGTTCGTGTTGGCCATGTCGCCCATGGCCTCGAAGACGAGTCCGAGGAAGTCGTTCATCTGGTTCCCCTGTATCCAGCGGGTGACGATGACGAGCTCGTTGGCGGGGTCGACGTATACGAGGTTCGAACCCGCGCCGGAGTGGGTCCACGTGTTCTCCGGTGCGTTCGGGTACCGACGTCGGTCCGTATTCAGGTAGTAGTTCATGAAGCCGTAGCTGTCATTCACGGAGCCGGGCGTGGTTGCCATGCCGATCCACTCTTCCGAGAGGATTCGGTCGCCGTTCCAGCTGCCTCTGTGGAGCGTCAGTAGTCCGAGTCTCGCCATGTCGAAGGCGTTGATCAGCATGCCTCCGCCCCAGTGGGATCCTCCTGAGGGAGCCTGGACCATCGTTCCGTCGAGAATGATCCAGGAGTTGTCGTATCCGTGCCAACGCCAGGTTGGAGACGCCCCGATCGGGTCCATGACGTGGTCTCGCAGCACTTCCGGTAGCGGACGGCGCCAGACGCTGGTGGCCACGAGTGCCAGCAGATTCACGCGCGTGTCATTGTACTCGAAGACGGTGCCCGGTTCGTTGCGGGGTCGCGTCCCCCACGTCGAGCGATCCTGATCCGGTCGGTCGGCCCACTCTGGCTTGCCCCATAGCGTGCCCTCCCAGTCACTCGTCTGACGGAGGAGGTGGTCCCACGTAATCTTCCGATTGTGCTCGGACTCGAAGAGCAGCTTCGGTCGGCGACCCGCTTCGTCTCCGGGCTCTCCATCCTCCGCCTCGAGTACGATGGGTGGCATGTAGTCACGGACCAGGTCGTCGACGCTTCCGATCAAACCCTGGTCGTAGGCGAGACCCACCGTCGTCGAGAGGAAGCTTTTGGCGACGCTGAAGGTGTTGTCGACCTTATACGGCTCGCCCCACTCGGCGATGATGTAGCCCTTATGGATGATGAGGCCGGACTGTGGCGCTCGAACGGTGAAGGGCCCGATTGCCTCACCGAGCGGCTCCCGCCCAAATGTCATGTGATGGTTGAGGGAGAGATCGTTCGGTGCGGTCGACTCGGCCGCGATCGCGAAATCCACCGCCTCTTGAAGGCGGCCGGCGTCAAAGCCGGCCGAGGCGGGATCGCGGCGCTCCCAATCGAGATGCGCGCCCGGCCAGTAGCTCTGGGCCTGTGCGGGCAGAGCTGTGACCGCGATCAGGAGGGCCGCGCCGGCGACCCCTCGAGAAGCCAGACGATTCATCGATTCTCCGTTCGTTGGGATGAGGCTCACACGGTAGGGGACGCCATACTCCCACGCCACGCTGCGCCTCCGTATCTTGCAGCGATTCTCGCCGCTTGCCGGCTGGCGGAAGCACCCGTTACTACGAGGGCATGACTCCCATTTCCAGGGCTGAACTTCCCCGTCTCGTGGAGTCGCTGGCGGAAGCCGCCGGCAGGAATCGGGTCGGCCGCAAACTCGTCGTCGCACCCAACTTCTCTGCCGGGCGAGAGCTCCTGCGTCGGTTGGCGCTCACTGGCGACGGCTGGATCGGCTTCGAGGTGACTACGCCGCACCGGCTCGCGCAGCGTCTGGCTCTGGCGAAGCTGGAGGCCGACGGGCTCCGCCTTCTCGATCCATTCGAGCAGCAGGCGTTACTCGACGAGGCGCTGGACTCTGTCCTCCGCACGGAGACTGGGCCGCTCGCCGAACTATCCGAGGGGGTGGGGTTTCGGACACGGGTACACGGTGCGATCACGGCACTCCGGCTTGCGGGTATCGGGCCGCGCGAACTGGATGAGGCCCGCTTTGCCCAGTGGGAGAAGCGGCTCTTCCTGTTGAGAGTTCTGCAGCGGTACGAACGCCTCCTCTCGGAGCGACGGAGGGCTGACGTCGCGCACATGATGCGCCTTGCCCTCGACGCCCTCGAAGATGCCGGAGCGCGCATGCCCGAAGTCGTCGACGCCGAGAGCGTGCTGCTCATGCCCGGGGTCGGCACTCGAGGCCTCCAGGGTCGCTTGATCGCTGCGCTGAGCAGGCGTGGCGCCAAGGTTCTCGAGACAGACCCGGTGATCGGGTTCGACGTGCCCGGTCGTGTGCTTCAGGCACGAAACGGCCCGCCGGCTGCACGCTCTTCCTACCTCTACGATCCGGCTGGCTGGAACGGCGTTGCAGAGGAGGGAGACGATAGTGATGGCAACGAGATCGCCGGGCCTGCTCCGATGCGGATCGAAGCGTTCGCTGCCTCCTCCATAGACGCCGAGTTGCGGGAGGTGCTTCGGCGGACTCTGGAGGCAGGACTCGCGTGGGATCAGGTGGAGATCGTCGCTACCGACGCCGAGGCCTACGGTTCGGCCCTGCACGCGTTGGGACGGCGACTCGACATTCCCGTGACCTACGCGGTTGGACTTCCGATCGGGCGCACACGGACCGGTCGCGTGGTTCTCGCCTATCTCGACTGGATCGAGGAGGGGTTCCAGGCCCACGTGATTCGGCGGCTCCTGGAGGCGGGCGACCTGCGGCCGCCGAGGTCTCGGGGCTCGCATGCTCCAGCCGCGCTCGCACGGCGCTTTCGGACCCTCCGTGTGGGCTGGGGTCGAAAACGCTACCGCGATCAGATCCGTGAAGCACTCGGAGGCCTCGACGATGTGGTCCCTGGTAAAGTGGAATCACCGGAGGGCTTCGAGCGTCGAGTCGAGCGAGCGCGCTCCGAGTTGGAAGCGCTCAAGTCGATTCTGTATCCCGCCCTGAAGGCCACCCCAGCGGTGCCCGATCGGATGGGAGCGGGTGGGGCGCTGGTGTCGCCTGCTGAACTGGCGCGCGGATTGGCGGCGTTCCTTCACAGGGTGCCTCGTGGGCGCGGCCCCGATCGAGCCGCGAGAGAGGAGGTCGGTCGTATCCTCGAGCGGATCGGGGCGACCTTACACCGACGCACCGAGTTCCGGGCAGCGGCCTCGATCGTTCGCGCGTACCTCGACATTCATGTGCGCCCGGAGTTGGCCGGCCAGGATGAGGACGGAGCGGGTGCGCCCTGGTCTTCGATGGGCGGCGCTCTGCATATGAGCGATATCGAGCATGGGGGATTCTCCGGGCGTCGGGCGGTGTTCCTGGTAGGGCTCGACGCGGAGCGCATTCCTGGAGGGGGATCCCAGGATCCTGTTCTGCTCGACTCCGACAGGCGGGTCCTGGGCAGTGAATTGCCCACGGCGACCGAGCTGATGCGCGAGCGGATTTTCCGATTCGCGTCGCTCTTCGCTCGCCTCCGTGGCACCGTCACGATGAGCTACGGAGCGTGGCAGGCAACGGAAGGCCGCACCGTGGGGCCTTCGTCTGTGATGCTCCAGGCTCTGCGTCTTTCCCGAGCGGACCCCTCGCTCACCTTCAAGGACCTTCACGAAACGCTCGGGCGCGTCGTGAGCGCTGTACCGACGGCAGGGCGGCCGCACTTGGACTCCGACGATTTCTGGATGGCGGCGCTCGGTGGGGGGGATGTGCTCCGGCAGGGCAGGTCGGCTGTCCGGGCGTCCTTCCCCGAACTCGATGCTGGCCTGACTGCCCAGGAGGCACGAAAGGAAGGAGTGCCCTCGGCGGTACACGGTGTGATCGTCGCCCGCCCGACGGAGTTGGATCCGCGTCTGAGCGACTCGATCGTCGTGTCCGCCAGCCGCCTCGAAGCGTTGGGCGCGTGCCCGCTTCGGTATCTGCACGGATCGGTCCTCAGGCTGTATCCCCCCGATGACCCCGAGCTCGATCCTGACGCGTGGCTGGACTCCCGTGAGCGCGGGAGTCTGCTACACGCTGTGTATGATGCGACACTCCGGGAGGCCAAGGATGCGGGTCTCAAGTTCGACGATCCGGCCTTCGAGAAACTCGCGCTCCATCGGCTCTCCGAGGGTCTCACACGCCTCCGGACCGAGGTGCCGATTCCGGGTGAGGGGACACTCGCTCGCGAGACTTCGGCGTTGCAGGAGGATGTTCGCTCGTTCGTACGGATGGTGCGGCAACACACGCCACAGTACGCCGCGCTCGAGTTGCGTTTCGGTCTTGGTGAGGATGAGCCCGTCGTGCTGGATCTGTCGTCCGGTGCGCTCAACTTGCGTGGTGCCATCGATCGGGTGGACCAGGATCTCGCTGGACTCCACGTGATCGACTACAAGACGGGCACTCCCTACGGGTACGAGAAGGGAGTGTTCGACGGCGGACGCCGCCTTCAGCACGCCATCTATGCGCACGTCGCCGAGGCCCGCCTCGGAAACGACGTGGTGGACGGGCAATATCATTTCCCCACACGGCGCGGGCAGAACCAGTCCTTCACATATCCCCGGAGCGCGCTCACATCGGTGAGTGAACTCCTCGACATCATGCTGGACGGGGTGGCGGCCGGGCACTTTGTGCCCACGAATGACGCGAAGGACTGCAAATTCTGTGACTTCTCTGAAGTATGTCGTGCGAGTCAGGGGGGGTGGGGATCGACCGAGTCACCGCTCGCGGACTGGTCGGAGCAGCATACGAACACCGGGCTGCAGCCCGCCTTCGAACAGCTGAAGCGTTCGCGCACCTTCGAAGACTGACTCGCGGGTCAGCTGTCGGGGTTCTCTCCGGCGAGAATGGCTCGCAGGACATGGGTATCGATGTTGCCGCCGGATATGACCGCGACGATGCGCTGCTCCACCTCGGGGTCTTCGCGGCACTGGTACTCGAGGGCGGCCGCGAGGGCACTTCCTCCGGCCCCCTCCGCGATGACGTGGGTCCGCCCTGCGAGTGTGCGAATCGCGTCGCAAATCTCTTCCAGCGACGTGACCAGCGACCCATCGAGGAGGGAGGAGGCGAGGGGCCACATCTCCTCGAGCACGCTGCCACCACCGATGCCGTCGACGAAGGTCGGCCGACGCTCGACGCTCACCGGCCGACCGGCCTCCAGGGAAGCTGCCAGGGGAGCGGCGGTCTCGACCTCGGACGCGAATATGCGAACTGTGTCCGTCTTCGCCCGGATCGCGGACGCGATGCCGCACGAAAGACCCCCTCCTCCGTAGGGGACAATCACAGTGTCGACCTCTGGAAGGTCTTCCAGTATCTCCAGCCCGATTGTCCCGTTCCCGGCAATCACGGCAGGCGCGCTCACCGGGTGGATGAAAAAGCCTGATTCGTCGGGGTGCCCGTGTTCGCGGATCGCGCGCCACCATTCGTCGAACGGCAGCGACACGAGCGTCCCTCCCAGGCGCTCAATGGCGTGGAGCTTGGCCGCCGGCGCCGTGTCCGGCACGATCACCCGACACGCGACGCCGAGGCGCTGGGCCGCGAGGGCTACTCCCTGGGCCATGTTCCCCGCACTCGCGGTGTACACGCCGCCGGCCAGCTCCTCGGGATCGGCGAGGGCGATCGCATTCGCGGCGCCCCGGATCTTGAACGACCCGATCGGCTGCAGGCACTCGAGCTTGAGCCAGATACCGGCTGGCCGCTCATCCGGATGCGTGCGTCGCCGACTGTCGACATCGGGTTGATCGAGCCGGAGGAGAGGCGTGCGGGTTACGGCTCCGGCGATCCGGCCGCGAGCGCCACCGATGGCTTCGAGGGAGATGGGTGTGACGGGGTCCATCCGCTCATGGTGGAACGATCACGCTGCTCAGTCCAGGGCGAGCGCTCAGCGTGTGCCTCCCATACTTTCGCTCGATGATCACAGACCCGACTGCCGTGTTCTTTCTCCTCGCGGGATGCGTAGCGATTGCGCTCCTGCTCGAGGCTCGCACCAAGATCTTTGGAGCCCTGGGCTCCGCTCTGCTTGGGATCCTCGGCGGGATGCTCCTCTCGAACCTCGGCATTATTCCGGGGACATCTCCCGCTTACGAATTCCTGGGTGGCCCAGCGGTGAACGCGGGTATCGTGCTGATCCTTCTCACGGTCGATGTGAGGTCGGTCGCGAAGGCGGGACCACGCATGCTCGCGGCGTTCACGTTGGGCGGTATCGGTGCTGCGATTGGTGCATCGACCGCAGCTTTCCTGCTCGTCGACGCGATCGGCGATGAAACATGGAAGCTCGCGGGGCAGTACACGGCCACGTACACCGGGGGCGGTGTAAACTTCGCGGCCGTCGGATCCGCGCTCGACACGAGCGGAGAGCTCTTTGCAGCCGGAATTGCGGCCGACGTAACGATGACGGCCATCTGGATGGCGACGTGCCTGACCGTGCCAGTGGTCTTCGCGGCAGGCTCGCGGAAAGGACGCCTCAGCCGGGCGGGGCTGGAGGGCGACGTGCCGATTTACCCGGGGTCCGTGATCGCGAAGGGGCATGAGGGTGTGGGTGAGTCGGGCTCAGCCGGCCTGGCCCCCGATCGCGAACAGCTGCAGGACGAGGGGCCCAGCCTTCATCAGATGCTCTACTCGAGCGTGGGTGCGATCGAACTTCAGGACCTCGCCCTGATGGCGGTCATCGTCTTTGGCACTCTGTGGGGCTCCGACTGGCTGGGCGGCGTGCTCGCCCCCCTTCCGTCGGTTCTGTTCCTGACCACGATCGCGCTGGTCCTGGCACAGATCCCTCGTGTGCGTGCGCTTCACGGAGCCGGGGTCATCGGTAACTACCTCGTCCTCCTCTTTCTTGCGAGCAACGGGGCCGCTTCTGTGCTCGCGAACATCGTGGTGATCGGTCCGCCGATCGTGTACTTCGCTGCGATCACGGTGGGCGTCCACGGCCTGGTGATCTTCGGTGTCGGGCGAGCTGTCGGTCTCGACCTGCCTACCCTGGCGGTCGCGTCCCAGGCCAACGTGGGAGGGCCTGCCTCGGCCATGGCGCTGGCCACGGCACGTGGCTATCACGATAAGCTGCTGCCCGGTGTCGCGGTCGGCCTGTTGGGGTATGCGGCTGGGAACTACCTCGGACTTGCCGTCTCGGCGGTCCTGCGGGGCATGATCGGCGGCTGACGGCCTTCGTCGCTAGACGCCCAGTTCCGCGCGCGCGTCCTCGACCGTCGTGCAGTACGGCCTGAGGATGTCGAGCAGGTCTGCGGGCAAGGGGCGGGACTCGAGCGTGTCGCGGGTGGTGCAGACGAGCACTTCGTGACCGGTTACCGCGAGTTGGCCGGCGTCCAGATGGAGAATGTCGAAGTTGATCTGGAGCGAACTCGTGCCGAAGCGGGTGAAGTACGCCGCGACCCGCAGCTTGTCATCGAGCCGGGACGGGTAGTGGAAGTCGGACTCCAGGTGGACCCGAGGTAGCCACATGTCCCACCGGTCGAAGACCTCGGAGTAGGGCACGCCCGCGGCGCGGAAAAGCTCCATTTCCGCGAGTTCGAAGAAGCGGACATAGGCGCCATAGAAGATGATTCCGGCCTTGTCGACCGCGGACCAGCGCACTCGTTCGTCGATGGTGAAGATCATGGGATGGCTGAGATGCCTGGAGGACGAGGAATGAGGTCGCAGAGCGGCGCGGAGGCGTCGCCCGTCGGAGAGCGAGTGTCGCGATGCGGATCGGCCTGACACAAGCCCAGGCCATGTGAGGTGCCGTCCACGCTCGGGTGGTTTGGCTCCCTTTCGCTACTGAGGTGCTCCCCCGACGTTGCCACACCGTCCTTGGCCTCCCCCCGGAACTCATCATGCACCTCGTGCCCTCTCTGATTCGGCCCGGCACTTCGCGGCCAGGCGGCGTGCTCTGAACACGCCGTCGGTGACCCTGACGCCGCACGAACAGGCGCTCCTGGACGGTGAAGCCGGCGAAGCCACGGCGATGGCGATGCGCATCCTCGTAGCCGCGGCAGACCTTCTGGGTGCAGAGCAGCTGATCGAGATCTCCTCCGCCCACATCGATGGATGCCTGCACCACGGAGACGGTGGCGTCGAGTTCGCGGAAGCGCTCGTCCGTGGAGGTGGACGGATGGCCGTGCCGACGACGCTCAACGTCGGCGCGATGGATCTCCTGCATCCCGGGATCGTCAGAACCGATGCCCACAACACGGACATGGCGCGCCGGCAGATGCAGGCGTACGTGGCGATGGGCGCGGAGCCCACCTTCACCTGTGCACCGTATCAGGTGGGTCACGAGCCGGATGTCGGGCAGCAGGTCGCCTGGGGCGAGTCGAACGCGATCGCGTTCGTGAACTCGGTCCTCGGTGCCCGTACCGAGCGGTACGGTGACTTCCTGGACGCGTGTTGTGCGATCACCGGGCGGGCGCCTCTTCATGGGCTGCACCGCAGTGAGAACCGGCGGGCTCAGGTCGTGGTCGACGTCTCTGCGGTGCCCGAGGCGCTCAAGGCACGGGATGTCTTCTTCCCTGTTCTCGGGAGCTGGCTGGGCCTCACGGTAGGCGACGAGGTGGCTGCGATCGAAGGACTTCCCACTGACACCACTCGGGACCAGTTGAAGGCGCTCGGAGCGGCGGCGGCGTCGACGGGGTCGGTGGCTCTCTTCCATGTGGTGGGTGTGACGCCGGAGGCGCCGACGCTGGCAGCCGCGCTCGGGGGAGGGGAGGCGCAGGACGAAGACGGCGTGAGTCGCAGGCCGGCGCCTCCGGGGTGGGCCAGTCAGTCGATGGACCGACTGCCCCGGAGAATTGCACCCACCTCCGGCGCGCTTCGATCGGCCCTCGCCCGGCTGTCGACGGCTGATACCGCCGAGCGAATCGACTCTGTGGCCGTGGGAAGCCCGCACTTTTCGCTGGAGGAGTTCACGCACCTTGCCGCGATCGTCGCAGAGAGAGGCCTGGGCACGAGCGGCCCCCGCCTCGCGGTCCCTTTCTTCGTGTGCACCGCACGGGCCACGCTCGCCGAAGCCGAAGAGCTGGGTCTGATCGAGAATCTGCGAGCGGCCGGGGTGGAGATCGTAGCCGATACGTGCGTGGTGGTGACGCCGATCCTCTCCGACGCAGGCGGCGTGCTCATGACCAATTCGGGCAAGTTCGCCCACTACGGCCCCTCCACCACAGGGTATGAGGTCGTCTACGGGAGTCTGGAGGACTGTGTGGCTTCGGCCACTACCGGCGAGGTACGTCGAGACGAGACGGTGTGGTCATGGTGACGGGCCTGCCGCCCGTGCGAGGCCGTGTCCTCGTCTCGGGGAGCGGCCAGGGTCCTCTGTTGCGCCTGACCCATCCCATTTCCTTCTGGGGCGGCGTCGACCCGGTCCGGGGCATCATCTCCGATCCTCGCCACCCGCAGTTCGGAGCTTCTCTGGCTGGCCGAGTTCTCGCGATCCCTTCAGCGGTGGGGTCGAGCTCGTCGAGTGCCATCATGCTCGAGCTTCTTCGCGAGAAGACGGCGCCGGCGGCGATTCTGCTCGGCAAGGCCGACGCCATTCTCGCGCTGGGCGCTGTCGTGGGTCAGGAGTTGGGCTACCAGACGATCCCGATCCTGGAGCTTCCGATGGCAGCGTTGGGTGAGATGTCGGCGGAAGCGGTGGTCATCGTGAATCCCGACGGAAGCGTGCTACCGGTCGATTGACGGGGCGTTCGCCGCGGTTGGGTCCGGAGCGCCCTTCGCTCCCATGGCCAACGAGAGCAGAAGCACGGCGAGTAGTCCCCATGAGTGGACGTTGTGAAGTCCGGCGTCCCACGGCGAGACACGTGGCATATCCGCCGCGCCCGCGGTCATCGAGGCGGAGAGGATCGTTGGGATGAAGAAGGGCAGGAGGAACGGGTAGGTACAGACCGCCACGTCGAGGATGTTCGCCCTCCGATACCGCCCAATGCCGGCGGACTCGCCGACACTCCGTGCGACCGGACCTACGGCCAGAATCGCGACGGCCGAGTGAGTCGTGAGGATCGTCGCTGCTGAGATGGAGCCGAAGATCCACCACCCTGCGCTGGCCGCCGACTTCGCGCGGACTTCGATCCACGCGATGAGCCGATCGAGCAGCCCCGAGGCTTCGAGGCCACCCACGAGTCCCATCAGGAGGATCGTGAAGACCGACACACCGAAGGCGCGCCGCATGCCATCGAGCAGAAGCCCCGAGGCGATGAAATTCTCCGCATCCACAAACAGGAGGTCCGCCAACGCGAAGCGTCCCAGCGCGATCCCCAGGACGCACGCCGCGCCGATGCCTGCGAAGAGTCCCACCACGAGATGTGTCCGTCGCAGGAGAAGCGTGAGGACGAGTGCCGGCACCGCGAGCATGAGGAGGCCGATGGGGTCCCCCTCCGTAGCAAGGCTCGCAGGGCGTGTCGCTGCTTCCGCCCCGCCGAAGACGGCGAAGACGACGATGGTCATCGCAGCTGCGGGCAACGCGTAGCGCATGCGTGATCGGACCACTCCCCCGAGGTCCGCATCCTGCGTTGTGGCCGAGGCGATCGTCGTATCCGAAATGGGCGACACGTTGTCTCCGAACGTGGCGCCGGCGAGGATCGCTCCGATGGTGAACGCCGGATCTCCACCGAGTGCGGCAGCGGCAGGGTAGAGGAGCGGTGCGCAGACGAGGAGCGTGCCCAGACTCGTGCCCGTGGCGGTCGAGAATACCGCGCACACGAGGAACGTCGCGACGACATACCCTCCCCCGTATACGCCCGCGCTTCCGGCAAGCCCGACGAGTGAGCCGATCAACCCCGATTCCCGCAGGAGGGTGCCGAGCACTCCAGCGAGCAGCCATGCCAGAATGAGGAGCATGACCAGGCGATGACTCATGCCGTCGATTACGGCTTCCGCGTATCGCTCCCGATCCTTCGCCAGGACGAGGCCGAGCCCCATCGCAGTGAGCAGGACAGGACCGAATCCTGTCTCGTCGGGGGCGCCGGACAGCCCGAGCCATGACACTCCGCCGAGAAAGAGCAGGAAGGGCGCCAGGGCGCCGACGGTCCCGCCGAGGAAGGCGAGGGGAGGCGAGTCCGGTGCGTTCGAAGTGGTCGGAGGGGACAAGAGCTGGGCGTCGGGGTCGTCTTCGGGTCGGCGCAATCCTACGTTCGGGCCGCCGGGCGCGCATCCGAGTGCACGCCTCGGGACCCTGCCCACCGCTGTCATCCAGATCCACATGAGCCAATCCGAAGAATTCGAACTGTACGACCTGCGCGTCGAAGTCGTCGCGGGCGATCGCCCCATGGTTTGTCGCCATGCGGTCGGGGACTACTTCGACCTCTCCGGGGAGAATCTGAGCTTCCCGGCGGGTCAGACCTTTCCGCTCTACCCGCTTGCAGCTCTCCTGCCGCTACTGCCTGCGAAGCAGCGAGAGACGGCGCCGGCGGACTGGATGACCACCGACATGGAAGTGGCGTGCCCCGACCCGCTCTGTGGGGGGCGTTTTCGAATCACCCGCACCGGGAAGACCGTGTTTCGCCACTCGGACGTGACGCTCGTACCTCTGGGCGACGGATGACCGAGCGCTTCGAGCTCGCGCCGGGGTATTCGATCTCACGGCTGATCCACGGTGGCTGGCAGTTCTCCGCGGGCCATCGACTCGGTGGCCCTGACCTCGACGATGCGCTCGAAGTTCTCGTGGAATCGGCGTCCCTCGGGGTCACCACATTCGACTGCGCCGACATCTACACGGGCGTCGAGGAGTTGTACGGCCGCTTTCTTCGTCGTTGGCGGTCGACCTCCGCCTCCGTCCCCGTGCAGATCCACACGAAGTTCGTACCGGACTATTCAGACCTACCGAGGGTCGATCGAGGCTACGTAGAAGGAATCATCGACCGCTCGCTCGCGCGACTCGGTGTCGAGCGGCTGGATCTGGTCCAGTACTACTGGTGGCGTGACGAAATCCCTGGCATGGAGCAGACCGCGATCTGGCTTTCCGAACTCCAGGCCGCCGGGAAGATCCGCCACATCGCGGTGACCAACATGGACGTCGAGCATGTCCGCCGTGTCACCGATGCCGGCGTGTCCGTCGTGTCGAACCAGGTGCAATACTCCGTTCTCGATCGGCGGCCCGAACACGGGCTCGACACCGTGTGTTCGACCACGCCGATGAGTCTGATCGCGTTCGGCGCGCTCGCGGGGGGCTTTCTCACAGGGCGCTGGCTCGATGAGCCGGACCCTGCCGCGCACGAGAACCGATCGTTGACCAAATATCGGCTCATGATCGATGAGTTCGGCGGGTGGGAGCGGTTTCAGGCGTTACTCCGAACCCTCGCGGAGATCGGAACGGAGTATGGTGTGGAGCCGTCGGCGGTGGCCATCCGATTCGTACTCGACCAGCCGCAGGTCGCGGCCGTGATCTCCGGCGCGACTCGCCTTGGGCAAATGAGGCGGAACGCACAGGCGTTCTCGTTCGCTCTTTCCCCGGAGGAGGCCGCACGGATTCGGACGCTCGTCGATGAAGCTCCGGGCCCGCTCGGGGATGTGTTCGAACTGGAGCGTGACCGGGACGGACCGCACGGACGGATCATGAAGTACGACCTGAACCGGGATCAGTAGCGACGGTCCCCGAGTTGGGCCTGGGCCGGGGCGGTGGTCGTTTCCCCCATCATCGTCACCCCACACATCCGACCAACCGCCCACAGGCCCCAGCCTGCCACCCTCTATAGCAGACCCCGTGCCACAAACCCGCGATCAGCGCATGTGCTTGCACTGCATGAAGATACCGGGAATCTGGGCCTCCGGCGCTTCCGGCTGGAGGGCGGTGACTGTTCGGATACGGGACGGCTGGTCGCGAGGGTGGGACGCCTTCCCCCTCGCCGCTCTCGAGGACAGATTGCCGGCGTGACCGAATCCGGCGTACTCCCGCTTCCGCTCCGAGACGAACCCGCTCGCGAGCGTATCGCTACGGACCTCGACGTGAACCTTCTCGTCGAAGCCGGAGCTGGCTCGGGAAAGACCACGGCCCTGGTGGGGCGAATGGTCGCGCTGATTGCGACCGGTACCGCACCCATCGACGAGATCGCGGCTGTCACCTTCACTCGGAAAGCGGCCGCCGAACTCAGGGAACGGTTCCAGACGAAGATCGAGCTTCGTCTCAGCGAGCTCAGGGGGGTGCTTTCCGGGGACTCGGAGGCCGGCTACGCGGGGCCCGCTGAAGACGCGGACCTCGAGCTCGAACGACTCGGCGGTGCGCTCGATGAGATCGACCGGGCCTTCATCGGTACCATCCACTCGTTCTGCGGGCGTTTGCTCAGAGAGCGGCCGCTGGATGTCGGCCTCGATCCGGCGTTCGAGGAGCTTCCGGTCGAGGAGAGGGCAGCCCTCCGGCGCGGCTTCTGGGATGCCTGTCTCGAACGACTCGCGCGCGACAGCGATCCGATTCTGGAGGAGTTGTCGCGTGCCGGACTTCGGCCAGCGGACCTCTTCGGTCTCTTCGACACACTGGTCGAGAATCCCGATGTCGATTTCCCGGCCGAGGCCCTCGCCCGACCGAGCATGACCGACGTCGGTGTCATTCGGTCCGATCTCGAGGGGCTCGTGGATCGTGCCTGGGAGCTCATGGACGACATGCCCCCTCCAAAAGGATGGGACTCGCTCCAGGACAAGCTTCGCAAGCTGCACTTCGAGCGTGAGATCACGGGGTGGAAGGAGCCAGCCGACCTTTTCGAGGCCGTGGCTCTTCTGTGCAAGCCGAAGAATCCTCACAAGACGACGTTCAACAAGTGGCGGGACAAGGAGATGACCCGGTCACTGCTCGAGGACATCAACACCTTCGGGGTTGGGAACACACCGGCTCACCGACTGGTCGACCGGTGGTACGCGCACCGGTACGCTCTCGCGATTCGGCTCTGCCGGACGGCGGCCCAGCAGTTCGAGGAGCATCGTATCCGAATCGGCCGATTGGACTTCCAGGACCTTCTCGTCCTGGCCGCGCGTCTGCTCCGAGAGAACGAGACGGTGCGTCGCCAGCTCGGTCGTCGGTACCGCCGGCTGCTCGTCGACGAGTTTCAGGACACGGATCCATTGCAGGCGGAGATCATGCTCCTGCTGTCGGCGGAGCCGATGGCGGAAGACGAATCGAGTACCGAGGGGGATCGGTCCGACTGGCGTGTTCAGGAGCCGCGCGAGGGTGCGCTCTTCGTGGTTGGGGACCCGAAGCAGAGCATCTATCGCTTCCGCCGAGCGGACATCCAGCTCTACGGATTCGTTCGTGAGCGCTTCGAAGTGTTCGGCCAGGTTCTGACGCTCTCCACGAACTTTCGATCGCGCCCGTCGATTGGTGACCTCGTCAACGACGTGTTCGACGATGATGCCTTCTTCCCTCCGGAGGCGACGGCAGAGCAGGCCGCCTTCGAGCGACTCGACACCCGCCCTCCGGTCGAGGCCGTGCCCTGTGAGGGTGTGTTCGCGTACACCCTCGCCCCGGACGAGAAGAACAAGGCGGCAGCCTCTGCCGACGATGCGGCGCGGATCGCCGGCTGGATCCGGGGGCGGGTCGATCGAGCCGAGCGACGGCCGGAGGATTTTCTGATTCTGACGCGCGGGCGTGGACAGATCACCGCCTACGCGAACGCGCTCGAAGCGCACGGCCTTCCAGTACAGGTGACCGGAGCCGGTGTCGGAGTAGAGGAAGAGATCAACGAACTGCAGATCGTTCTTCGCTGCATGATCGATCCCGCCGATCCGGTGAAGGTGGTCGCTGCACTCGTTGGACTCTTCTTTGGCGTCGACTATGAACGTCTGGTGCAGCATCGGCTGGATGGCGGCGGATTCGATGCGATGGCGCCCGGAGATCGAGGGCATCCCGACGTCGTCGACGCCTTACGAAGACTTCACGGTTGGTGGCGTGCTTCGTCCGCGGAGCCGGCCGACATCTTCATCGGGAGGCTTGTCTCGACCCTCGGAATTCTCCCCTTGTCGGCGGCGGGAGATCTCGGCGCGCTTCGCGCTGGAGCCCTCCTGTATGCTCTCGATGCCGTGCGTGCGGCCGCGCTCGCAGGTGACACATCGTTGCCTGGGGCAGTGGCCGCCCTCGACGCTGCTCTCGATCTGAAGGAGGCCGAGGCGCCTCTCGAGCCAGGGCGGGGAGATGCGATCCGCTTGATGAACCTGCACCAGGCCAAAGGACTGGAGGGAACGGTCGTCGTGCTCGCTGATCCCACCGAGCACAAAGTCCGGGTTCCGGACAGTCACATGACCCGTTCGGAGGATGGTGCTGCAGAAGGCTTTCTGCGCGTGTCCGAGTCGCGGGGTGGCTTCAAGGGCAGTCAGGATCTGGCACGGCCCTTCGGCTGGGGGGAGCGACAGGCCGCGGAGCTGGCCTTTTCCGAAGCGGAGGAGGTGCGACTCCTGTATGTCGCGGTAACCCGGGCCCGAGAGGAGCTGGTGGTGGCCCGGTGGCCCGAAGGCAGAGGGTCGTCTGCATGGGCACCGCTCGATTCCTGGCTGGATGAGCACGCAGACGTCCTCCCTCTGGAGCGCGGCACACCGGCGCCGCGAACGGAGGTCTCGCTCGATCCGGAAGAGGTGCGAGAGGCGATCGCCGGAGCAGCGGAAGCCCTCGATAACGCCGGCACTGCCACCTACGCGCGCGCGACGGTTACGAGTCTCGCCAAGGGGCGGGATGCGGCAGAGTCCATGCGGGAGTCGCGACCTGGTGCCGAGGCACCCGATCGCTCCGAGTTGAGGGGGTTCGCGTGGGGAAGCGCGGTGCATGGCGCGCTCGCCCTGAGTGCCGCGAACCCCAACGATGAAATCTTGCGAGCCGGGTGCCGCGACCTGCTGGTGGAGCACCAACGGCCGCTCGATGATCGGGGAGAGCCGATCGAATTGCTGGAGCTGCTTGGACTCGTCCGTAGTGTGCGCGAGTCGGACATCTGGAAGCGCGCGCAGGCTGCGAAGCGTCGGTTGGTCGAGATCCCGTTCGCTCTCCAGGGGCTCGAGCTCGACGTCGCGCCTGAGCAAGCTGTTGATCGGGCGCCCGTGGGAGGGACCGGCAAGCGCCAGCTGGATCTATTCGGAGGCGGAGCCCCGGTGCCCGAGGAGGAGCAGCTGTACGTCCCGCCGGACTTCGCGAGCAGGGAGGCGGAGACTGATCTGCCGACCGTCGTCGAGGGTGTGATCGATCTCGCCTTCAAGGAGCGAGGCGGTTGGGTGATCGCCGACTACAAGACGGACGTCGGTACCGACGCGGACTTCACGGCGCGAGCCGTGGGGTATCGGACGCAGGTCGATCTATACGCCCGCGCCTGGACCACGCTCACGGGCGAGCCGGTCAAGGAGCGGGTCCTGTTCTACACCGCGCAGAATCGGGTGGAGAGCTGGTAGCTCAGCGTACGAGGTTGCCGTTTTCGTCTACCTGGACGATCAGCGCGGCTCCTTGGTGGTCCCGAGGGTCGACGTTCTCGATGCGGACCGTGGACCGCTGGCCGCTGAGCAGAACGGTCACCTCGACGTCTACCGGCTGCCCACCGGGTACGCCGAAATGCACTGGGAGATCGGACTGTGCGTCGTATCCAGAGCCGGTATCCACGAGGCGCGAGCCCATGATGCGATCCGTCCCTGCGGCGTAGATCCTCACCTCGGCCCCAGGCCGTGTCGCACGTCCTGCGCCGTCGAGGACACGCACCTGCAGGGAGTGCCATGCGTATTCGGGCCGCAGGAGGTTCTGCACCAGGTGATGCATGCCATCGTCTGCCGCACCGGCCAATGAGAGATCGAGGTCTCCGTCGAGATCGAAGTCGACCCAGGTGGCACCGTGGCTCGCGTTCAGCTCCAGAATCTCCGGTGGGGTGACGTCGACGAAGATCGACGAGCCTTCCCGACGCATGAGCCAGTCGCGGTAGTGCGTGCCCCCTCCGACGGTGCCGTTCACATACAGATCGATGGCACCGTCATGGTCGAAGTCGGCCCATGCGCAGGTGTCGTAGCGGGAGTCGATGTCGAGTCCCGCACTCGCGGCGACGTGCGTCCATCCGGTGGCTGTGCGTTCGGCGAGCCCGTTCGGGCCGTAGTTCGCGAAGAAGAGGTCGAAGTCTCCGTCCGCGTCGTAGTCCACCACGCACGGGCGCACCGTGCCCTGCGCATCGTCTCCTACCGCTCTCCCTCCGGTACGGATCTCCTCGAAGTGAAGTGCCTCGGTGAAGGCCGTCTCCCCAGCGAGATAGAGCGCGTTGGGATCTCCGTTCATGTTCCCGACGATCAGATCGAGGCCGCCGTCGCCGGTGTCGAACCAGGACGCTCCGACGGTTCGCCGTGGGTCTGCGATCCCCATCTCAGGGGCGACATCGACGAAGCCCTCGTCACCGCGGTTCTCGAAGAGGATGTTCTCCCGATCGCGCATTCCGAGGAACAGATCGAGATCCCCGTCTTCGTCGTAGTCGATCCACGACGCCTGCCGGGTCGTGCCCTCGGTCAGCTCGAGTCCGACCTCCGCCGCGATGTTCGTGAAGCCATCGTCGAGATCGTTCCTGAAGAGTGCCGTCACCGGGGCGTCGCCAGCATACCCGAGGAGCAGGTCGGGATCGCCATCCGCGTCGAAGTCCCCCCACGCCGATGTCCGTACGGATCGAGTCACGTCGAGGCCGACCGCTGGCGCGACATCCTCGAAGCCGGAGGTTCCCCCGTTCCGGTAGAGGCGGCTGGGTGTGCTGTTGAAGCCGACGAAGCGGTCGGGGAAGCCGTCGAGGTCGAAGTCGGCCCAGGCGTCGGTGAGCGCTCCCCCATCGGAGAAGAGCTCGGGCTGGGTCAGTGCGAACCGGACGGGTTCGGGCTCCTGGTCGCCGCACGCAGCGAGAAGTGCGACGGAAACGAGGACGGCGGCTTTTTGCATCGGTTCAGCTCCTGAGACTCACGATCGTGATATCGACAGCTCCGTCGGGTACCCTCGTCGCTGCGGCCTCGATGCTGGGGCAGGGTAGAGGGCGCGGCAAGGCGAGCATGCTGGGTGCAGTGGCCTGAATGCAGGGTGGGCGCCCTGGCAGCCTCAGGCCCTGGGGCGCATGTCGCTCACGCTCTGGAGCCCGGCTGCGACCTCGGGCAGGATGCCCAGATCCTCGTAGATCGGGCGGATGAGGTCGCGCAGAGCGGGCAGCCTGACGTAGGCCCACGCAGAGATGGCGATGCACCCGAGGCCACCGAGCACGATCGCGACCGGAGCACCTACGCGACTGGCGATGGCGCCGCCGACCAGTCCGCCGATGGGGGTCGTCCCCACGAAGGCCATGGTATACAGACTCATGATCCGGCCGCGCATATCCTCGCGCACGATCGTCTGAAGAATCGTATTGATCGAGGCGGTCACGATGATCATGGTGAAGCCGCTCACTACCAGGAGAACGGACGACAGGACTGCGTTCCGGGAGAAGGCGAAGAGAATCAGCGTGAGACCGAACAGCCCCGACCCGCGAGCGATGACCCGTCCGAGGCCGCGGACGGTGCTGCGAGAGGCGAGAGCCAGCGCGCCGAGAAACGACCCCGCCCCGGCCGAAGCCGTCAGAAGGCCAAGCGTCCCTGGACCTCCGCCGAGGACATCGCGGGCGAAGACTGGGAAGAGGACGACGTACGGGATGCCGATCAACGCGAAGAGGGACAGAAGCGTCAGGAGGTCACGGAGCGGCGTCGAGGCCCACGCGTAGCTGAAGCCGTCGATCATCGTGCGCCACACCGACTCCACCTGGTTGGGAGGCTGGTGGGGGACACGCAGCATCGAGAGGGCACCGAGCACGCCGACGTACGACACCGCGTTGATGACGAATACCGTGCCCTCGCCGGTCAGGCCGATCAGCACTCCGCCGACCGCCGGACCAACGAGCCGAGCAGCGTTGAACATGGACGAGTTGAGCGCGATCGCGTTCGGCAGGTCCCCGGGATCACCGATGAGACGGACCATGAGTGCCTGGCGCGCCGGGATGTCGACTCCGTTGATCAGGCCCATCACGACGGAAAGCACCATCAGGTGCCACACGGCGACCACGTCGGTGAGCACGAGTACCGCCAGCACCGTGGCCTGGATCATCGACAGGATCTGCGCGCCCAGCACGATGTGATACCGGCTCCATCGATCGGCCAGCGCGCCCGCGAACGGCGCCATGAGCAGAGAAGGGAACTGGCTCGCGAAGCTGACCGCGCCGAGGAGCAGGGCGGAGCCGGTGAGTCGGTAGACCAGCCA
>Ga0055584_100001770_pt1 | contig 21219 bp, 17 predicted proteins | sample OSDHelmetaG_FD_58716 | JGI IMG/M metagenome (GOLD analysis project Ga0055584, IMG submission 58716) | Pelagic marine sediment microbial communities from the LTER site Helgoland, North Sea, for post-phytoplankton bloom and carbon turnover... | ecosystem: Environmental > Aquatic > Marine >...
AATTCAAATGCCTCAGCGGTGCCGATCGCTGAATTTGTGCTGGCGCAAGTCATGAGTGTGTTTCATCCAAGCACCGAACGTCTGCTGGCACAACAACAGCATCGTTGGGACATGTTGGAATTTCGTGATCTGCATGCGAGTACCTGGCTGGTCTACGGGGTCGGCAACATAGGTGTCGAAGTGGCGACGCGCGCGCGTGCTTTTGGCGCGCGTGTGATTGGCTGTAGGCGCACGCCACGCGGCGATGAGCCGGTTGATGAAATGATTGCGAGTTCCGCATTGATGGAACACGTTGGGCGCGCCGATGTGGTGGTGTTAACTGCGGCGCTGAATGCTGACAACCGGCATGTCGTTAACGCAGAGCTAGTGGCTGCAATGAAAGCAAAGTCAGTGCTCGTCAATGTTGGACGTGGCGGCTTGGTTGATGAACAGGCCTTGTTGTACGGCCTTGAACGCGGTACCCCTGATATCGCGATCTTGGATGTATTTGAGCAAGAGCCTTTGCCTGAAGACAGTCCGTTTTGGGCACACCCACGGGTGCGCTTGACGGCGCATTGCGCTGGCGCGAGTCCGGGTACCGGTGCGCGTGGTGATGCGATATTTCTTGCCAACTTGCGCCGTTACTTATCTGCTGAGCCACTCATGATGGAAGTAAAACAGCTTGAGACGGCCAGCTAGACAAGATGTGAGTGGATCTTGGTGCTAGCTTCAGTGCGCCCGGCACAAGCGGTGCTTGTGGCTGGCTGCGGGCACAAAAAAAGGCGGCTCTTTCGAGCCGCCTCCGTGAGGTTGTGTGTCATCAACCTCGGGACTTGCTTTGGGCATCTGCATCTAGCAGACCCCGCATAGCGCTAAACACTTTGCGCGTTAACGCTAATCAAATCCGTGAACAGACACGATGAATGGGGGTGATCCCCTCAGGAAGCGCGTCTCCGCTTAGGTTGAATCGACACATACAACTGCTCACTAGACATAAGATCACCTCCTTTGCGTTATGGGCCAGGGCTTAGATTAGCACTACTATTGCGTCGCGCGATAGCACCATCGGCGGCTGCGCTTAACAGCACTTGTGGGCGGCTGAATCAAAGCTGTTCTGAGGCGCTATTGCAATTCCGGGAGATTCTCCGGTTCGGCGTTAAGGCCCGCCATGCCGCCATCTACCGCAATGGTTTCTCCGGTTATGTAACGAGAGGCGTCGCTGGCGAGAAACAGCACTACATCGGCGATGTCCTCGGCCGTACCCCAGCGTTTCAGTGGCACCTTGGCGGCTAGGTTTTCAATCAGGCCCGGGACAGTATTGCGACTTTGTTCCCATATAGCGGTGGTGATGATGCCGGGGTTGATTGCATTTACGCGAATACCGCGTGGCCCCCAGTCAGCGGCTAATGCGCGGGTCATAGCATCCACGGCGCCTTTGGAACCCGCATAAGCGACGCGTCCCAATGGGCCGCGCAAACTCGCAATCGACGAAATGTTGATGATGGCGCCACCGCCGCGCTCAATCATTGATGGGGCGAGGCCGATGGTGAGCATCAACAGGGCGCGCACGTTGATCGCGAAGGTCTGGTCGAGCTCCTCTTCGGTCAGCATCTCCGGCGTTCGGCGCATCGGAATACCTGCGTTGTTTACGATCACGTCAATTCCATCAACCGCCTCTAACACTGCATTGGCGAGTGCCTGACCCGCGCCGCTTGGTGCCATGTCGGCGCTAATCACGACTGGGTCGTGTTGCAATTGAGCTGCTACTCGCTCCAGGTCAGCAGTTGTTCTGCCGCTTAGCACGACGCGGGCTCCGGCGCGGTCTAGCGCAATTGCACTTGCTTCACCGATACCGCGGCTTGCGCCGGTCACTAGTGCGATCTTTGAATTGAGATTAAACATGAGATACCGGAGTCTCCAAGCAGGACAGATTGTGAAAGGGCTATTGTAATGCCGCGCTTACGCCAAGATGCTGACCGCGGCTAATCGAATTGCGCTCAATGCGGCGATATTGCTAAGTACTCAACTCGTGACGATAGGGTATGGATGGCTGCGCGCCGTGGCGCTGGACGCTCAGCGCAGCCGCGCGATTGGCGAATTCGATCGCGCTTGGCAATGGCTGGTCTTGCGCTAATGCGGCGCTTAGGTAGCCGGTAAATGTGTCACCAGCGGCGGTGGTATCTACGGCTTTGCATTTGAGCGCTTTGCAGTGCCCGCGGCTGCCTGCATGCGACCACACTACGCCGCGCGCGCCAAGGGTAAGCACTACGCAGTGAAAACCAAGTACTGCGAGCCGGTCGAGAGCCGCGTACGCGGACTTTATGCTGGTAACCGCCTGGCCGCTTAAGGCCTGCGCTTCCACCTCGTTTGGAACTAGCACATCAACTAGAGGCGCGAGTGAGCGTGGTGATTTTCGAATCGGCGACGGGTTTACGATTGTGCGAATTCCGAGTTTTCGCGCCCTGCGCAGCGCGTGTAAGACCGCAGCCATCGGCACTTCAAATTGGATCAGCAGCACACGCGCGCCTTGCCAGAAGTCTACGCTCTGGTCGAGCGCATCGGCATCAAGTTCCCAGTTGGCTCCGGGCGCGACGGTGATTTGATTTTGTCCTTGTGCGTCCACCGTAATCAGCGCAACACCGCTTGCTTGCGTGCTGATGCTGACACCGCGAAGATCAATTCCCTCCGTCGCTAGTGCGGTGTTGAGGCTTTGACCATAGGGGTCATTGCCAAGGGTGCCAATGAAGCTTACCTGGGCGCCTGCACGGCACGCTGCGACCGCTTGGTTTGCGCCTTTGCCGCCAGCTACTTGGGTCAATGCGTCGCCGGTAACGGTCTCACCGAGGCGTGGTGCAGTGCGCGTATGCACCACTAGATCTACGTTGGCGCCACCTACCGCAATAACTTGCGCAGGCGTTTGAGGGACCTGTTTGGAGGCAATGTTGTTGACGCCAAATACGCGTTCGGCAAACAACGCGAGGGCGCGATCTGCATCTACACGTAGCGCCACTCGGGTTAACGCCCCGGTAGTTTGCGACTCGCTGCGGTCACGACGGTCTTCCAAGGTGATACCTTGCGCCGCGTCGCTGCCGCTTAGCACTTGCAAGGGCAGTTGTTCAGTTTCGACCAAGTCCGCGTGCACCGCGATGGCTACAGCTAAAGGGTCATGTAAAGCGAAGCCTTGTGCTTGGCGCGAGACGGTATGTTTCGCCATGCGCCGTAACAAACTTGCGCGTAGATCGCGACGCCCAGCAAGCGCTGTGCGGATCAGTGTGGGACTGCAACGCACTTGCGTGGTTACGTCGAGCGGTACCAGTGTCAGCGGCAGGTGGGCGTCGAGCACCAGCGCGGCTGCCGCCGGATCAGCGTAGAAGTTGAACTCGGCGCCGGCGCTCACATTGCCAGGCACGCGTACCGCGCCGCCCATTACGATCAACTGACCGATTGTTGACATCGCTGCAGGGTCGGTGACTAGGGCACGGGCGATATTCGTCAACGGACCCACCGCAATTACGGTTAAATCCCGGCCGAATGTACGTGCGGCGTGCACTAATTTCTGTACACCTTGCGCTTGCGCCTTCCGCGCGGTGATGTGTTTTTTTTGCAGCCAAGCGACCGCTCCACCAAGGCCATCGATGCCGTGAAAGTAGCGCGCGTCGCGCCGTGGGCCGCGCACCGCTGCGGCGTTACCGCGCGCAAGTGTGACGGAGTCGGGGGCGTCCAAGGCGCTCAGCAATAAACCGGCATTTCTGGTTACGGAAGCGATATCGGTATTGCCGAAGACGGTTGTTACCAAGCGCAAATCAAGTTCTGGCGATGCCAGCGCAAGTGCCAGTGCGAAGGCATCGTCAATGCCTGGGTCTGTATCAAAAACTACCGGTCTTGCTTCCATTTTGACAAACTCCGCGGTGGGTAAAATATGTGGCTGCGGGAACAGTGCTAATCGGCCCGCGCGGCGCAGTGCATTATGATGGACCTGATTTTTTCACGCTGGCGCGTTATTCGCGCTGGCCAAGGCGCTGTTGAGGTCAACTTATGTCTTTAGAACCCAGCTCTCTGCGTATCTCAGATCCTGGCATACGCGCACTGTTCACCGAAGACTCGCGGTGGCAATCATGGCTTGATGTTGAAGCGGCATTGGCGCGTTCGCAAGCAGAACTAGGCATGGTGCCGGCAGAGGTTGCCGATGTCATTGCCGATAAGGCGCAACTTGCCAATCTCGACCGAGATGCAATTCATGCGGGCCTAATACGTACTGCGCACCCCCTGGTGCCTTTGGTGTGGGAACTCGCGCGGGTTTGCGGCGAGCCTACTGGTGGATATGTGCATTGGGGCGCTACGACGCAGAACATCCTGGAAACAGGGGACTCGTTGTTACTGCGAAAAGCGCACACCATCTTACTTGGGCAAATGGCGAAATTGCTGGACGCGTTGGCTGACCTGGCTGAACGTAGCGCGGAGATGCCAGCCGCCGGGCGTACCCATGGCCAACACGCCGTGCCGATTACCTTCGGTTTCAAGGTCGCCACCTGGATTGATGAATTGGGTCGTAGCGTTGAGCGTTTGCGTGAGCTTGAGAGCCGCGCGTTCGTGGCATTGCTCGGCGGCGCGGCTGGAACTTTTGCATCGTTCGGGAGCGATGGTTTTGCCTTGCAAGACAAGTTCGCTGCACGTCTAGGCTTGATCCCGTCAGCGGTGCCATCGCGCACGCATCGAGACCGTGAGGCGGAATACGTCACAGTGCTCGGATTGCTTGCTGGCACCATCGGCAAGATTGGCCAAGAAATGTATACCTTGATGAAACAAGAATTTCGTGAGGCCGGTGAGCCGGTGCCCGCCGGCACCGTTGGCAGCTCGACGATGCCACAAAAGCGCAATCCGATTCTCGCGCAAGATATCATTGCGAGCACCACGCAAATTCGCGCCTTAGTGCCGCTAGCGCTGGAGGCGATGTTGACAGAGCACGAGGCGAACCGCGCGACATCGGTGATGATGCGCGCTGCACTCGGGCCGGCCTGTGTGCTGACCGGTGATTCGCTTGCACGCCTTATTGTTGTTGCCGAAGGCATGTGGCTGGATCCCGAACGCATGCGTGAGAACCTAGACTTAAGTGGCGGAATGATCCTGAGTGAGGCGATCATGCTTGAACTCGGCCGCACCCTCGGACGCCAAGAGGCGCACGATTTAGTCTATGACGCGGTTGAGCGCGTTGGTGTTGATGCCGCTACTTTTACCGATGCCTTACGCGCAGATCCTCGCATTGCAGAGAAGCTGGATGCGCGAGAGATCGCCAAGTTGCTGGATCCTAGCGCTTACACCGGTTTGTGCGCGCAGATGGCGCATCGGCAAGCCGAGCTGGCGCGCGCCTCAGCGCAAGCGCTGCAAGCGGCATGCGCGCCGCCGGAGACGAACTAAGTCGAACAAATGACTGCAGGGGTTTCTATATCTGGATATCACTGTGAATTACATCCGACCATGAATAATACCTAGTCATCAAAATGGCGCATTGGAGAACTAAAATGTCTAAAGGTAAACAACTCCGCGAACTGATCGCGAACGACGAACTGCTCATCGCCCCAGGCGCTTATGACGGCTTAACGGCGCGCTTGATTAGACAGGCTGATTTCGGTTGCGTTTATATGACCGGCGGCGGCACCAGCTGCGGTCATGGTTACCCGGATTACGGTTTATTGACGATGACCGAGATGGTCGAAAACGCTGGGCGCATTGTCGACGCGGTCGATGTGCCAGTGATTTCTGACGCAGATAATGGCTATGGTAACGAGTTGAATGTATATCGGACAATTCAGGCCTTCGAAAAAGCTGGCGTTGCTGGCGTGCACATCGAAGATCAGGCCTTTCCCAAACGTTGCGGTCATCTTGAAGACAAGGAGCTGATCTCTAGTGAAGATTACATAGCGAAGATTCGCGCTGCGGCTGATGCGCGGCGCGATGCTGACTTTGTGATCATCGCGCGTACCGACGCGCGCGCCTCGCTCGGATATGAAGAAGCCGTAGCCCGATGCAACTTAGCGCTAGAGGCGGGCGCGGATGTGGCGTTCGTAGAAGCACCACAAACGCAAGAAGAATTGGTCGGGGTGCCGCGCGATGTTAACGGGCCATGTATGCTCAATGTGATTCGCGGGGGCAAAACTCCAGAGGTGTTTTTCCCGGACGTTCAGAAAATGGGCTACAAACTCGCCATCGTGCCGGGCTTGCTATTCATCCAAGTGATCGGTGCGTGCGAGCAAGCGCTTAGCGCGATGAGCGCGGAGCAACGCCATCCGGTGCCCTTGGCGGATTTGAGTCCGGCCGGCGCTTTCGCACGCGCAGGCGCGGGCGACTGGGATCCACGCCGGGTGCAGTATCGCAATGCGAATGTCGCACAGGCGGCCGAATAGTCACCTTCCGACCGCGCGTTGAGGCCGAGGCTTAAGGCGCGCAGGCCATGCAAATTATTGGGAAACAACTATTGTGTCGAACCTTGAACTAATTGACCCAACTGGCAGCACCGAGGTGGCGCACCTGCACGCTGCCCGCATTAATGATCTAAGCGGCAAGACGGTGGCATTGTTGTCGGATGACATGTGGCAAACACACCGCATGCTGCCGCTACTTAAACAAAAGTTGGAAGCGCGGTTTGCGGATATCCGCGTATTGCCAGAGACTGACTTTCCGATGGGTACGCACGGCATCGATACCGAAGAGGCCGTTGATCTGTTGGTCGCGGCCAAGGTTGACGCAGTTATTGTTGGAAATGCTGCTTGAGGCGCCTGCGCCACTGCATGCGGCCGTGCTGCCGCTAGAATTGAACGCAGGGGAATTCCTACCGTCACCTTGACGCGCGAGGAGTTCATTGGGGTCACCAAGAATGCGATGGCAGGTCTCGGCTTCGACCAAGACTTAGCGATGGTGGTCTATCCGTTGCCGGTTTTCCTGGTCGATAGCGATCTCACGCCAGTAGTGGAATCGCTCGATGGCTTAGTTGATGGACTGACCGAGTGGCAACCACGTGCACGAACGACCGGCATCACGAAGCCGACGGCCATCATCGTGCCTGCAAATGGCTATGAGGCGGGCTTTGATCAGGCGAACCGGCTGTTCCTGAGCAATGGCTGGGGCGATGGCTTGCCACTGATCCCACCGAGCTCTGCGCGGGTTGCACAGACCTTGCGTGGCACAGACAAAAACGCGGATGAAGTCGTAGGTAAAGTCATGCCGCGCGGCGGTATCGCGACAGTTGAAACGGTAGCGGTGGCGCTGGCGATGGCTGGCGGGCGCCCTGAGTACATGCCCGTTTTGCTTGGTGCTATGGAGGCAATCCTTGCGCCCGAGCTCGGCCATGACAAATTTCAGGCGACCTCTGGAAGCACCTTTCCGGTGATCGTCGTGAACGGCCCAATCGCTGACGAAATTCGCTTGAATAGTGGCTTTGGCTGCTTGGGGCCGGATCCGCAAAAGCCTGCCGGTGCTGCGATTGGACGGGCATTACGCTTACTGCTGCAAAATGTCGGTGGTGCCTTGCCCGGCGTTGGCTCTATGGCGATATTCGGCGCGATGCGTTACACCAACGCCGTCTTCGCAGAGGACGAGGCTGGCCTCCCAGATGGTTGGGAGCCGGTCAATACACATTACTTGGGTCACGGGCCGCAAAGCAACTCGGTCACGGTTTTTGTCGCGACTGGCGCCGCTAATGTCATGCGCCGAGGCGTGGGCAAAGAGGAACCGTATACAGAGGCCTTGCAGGGATTGTTGCGCACGGCATCGTATCTCGATACTGCTAATGCGCATTATCCACGCAGCTGGCTAGGTGGCACTCCGGGCGCATTGCTGATCCCGCGTATCGTGGCGCAGCAGCTGCATGCAAATGGTTGGAAAACCAAACAAAGCGTGCGTGAGTTTTTGTGGGAGCGGGTGCAGTTCGAGCGTAAAACCCTAATCGAAAACGGCACGTTGCAATGGATTGAAGCGGAACCTGATGCTGAGACGCGTGCATCTGCTGCGATGGATCCGTGGCCTATATGTAAGAGCCCCGAACAGCTGATGATCGTAGTTGCCGGTGGTGAGCATCCTACTCACAACTTTTGGCTGCAGTCGTGGGGGCCAACAGTTACGGGCGCGGCGCTCAAGCTGCCGAGCGATTGGCAAAGCTTGCTCGATGCGGCGGATGTTGAGCTCGGGCCAGCAGGCGAGGCGTGCATGATTTAGTACTGTAGGCGCGCTCATTTGGCATGGCGGTACAGCTTGTGACAGCGTGCCGCCATGCGCGCGCGTTGGCGTTGCGCCATTTCGTTACAGTAACTCGTCAGCGTATAGACTTGAGGATCGCTCTAACAAGCCTCAAGCGGCGCTACCAGCGGCGTACCGGGGATATAGATACCGTTGAGACGACCGTTTTGGGTTAAGCCCTGGAAGCTTTTTGTCATCGCGGGTGGAAACACCGGACCATCTTCGCATGCCAACCACAAGCGCAATAAGTGCCGGCGCTTGTCTGGATCCTGATGGTCTTCGTACGCCGTGCGCGAGTGCAAGATGGAATGGTTGTTTACAAACTGTAAATCTCCAACCTCGAAGTGCATATCCAGACGCAGGCTCGGGTCCTGCGCTATCTGATCAAATAAATCCATGGCTTCTTCTTGCACCGCGCTGAGACGCGGTACCGCAGGCATCAGCTGTGCTTTACGCACCGCGCTGCGCACATAGGTGGTGGCGACGCCGTTGGCGTGCACATTAAAGGTGGGAGCCTCGATCCACGCAGGGCGGTCGCTGCTTACTTCGCCCCAACGGGTTCGGTACAGTGGCTGGCGCATTATCTCTACCAAGTCTGGACGCCGCCGCAACATCTCGTTATAGACTGACACCGAACTGACAACGCTGCTCGCGCCGCCATTGCGGGCCGGGTTCAAACATAGCAGACCGACTAAGTCCGCGTAGTCGGTGTGATAGGGCAAACGCGCATTAGTTTGGTAGCCGCGGCTGGTTGGTGCGTCATAGTCGAGACCGAGATTTTTGACATGGCCAAGCACATGACCTTTGCCGTTTTGTGAGACCGCGAGTCCAAGATGCGCGCCAATGCCCCAGAAACACGTGGCAACGTCACGCCGAGACATGTCCTGTGTGGGTAAGCCACGGATTAAGCAAAAGCCGCGTCCATGCAGTAGTTCTTGGCGTAGCCCCATGAGTGTGGGGTAGAAGCATGTCAATGGAAAATCGTGCGCGCTAATTTCGATCAGCTCTTTGCCGCTACTGTTTGCCAGCCGCACAGCAGCGATCAAATCATCTGCATCTGCGGCACTCAAATCATGAGTCCACAATTGCGACGCAGCCTGTAGCTTCGCCCCCAACCACGCCTGTGGGCCGTCAATAGGTGTCGCGTTCAACATTGCTTACGGTTCCTTGACCTTGCATAGCGCATGGCAATTTCTACAAGTAGTTATGGTAGACAATACGCGCGTTGGACCGCAACGTCCTAGCGTTTTGCGCGCCGGGAGCTTGGTGGGCGCTTGGCTGGAATGCAGCCTAAGGCGCCGCCCGCTCGAGCGTCGCGACAAGCAGCAATTGCAAACGGCGGCGGCCGTGGTCGTGGTCGTGCATGGTCTGACGGGTGCCGTAAGCGCGGCAGATGTGTGCGGGGCCCAGGCATGCTACTTGGGCGCGCATGGCTGGTAGCGCTACTGGGCGTTGCAGGTGCAGTGCTGGTGTCGGTGACAGTGTCACGCTGAGCGGTGCTCGATGGCCCGCTCAAGGCTTGCGTTACAGGTGTTTCGATTGGTGCCGCCGGAGCGAACAGATATAGCGTCAAGCCAAGGCCGCTTAACGCCATTGCGATGCCGCCCCCTAGTGACAACCACCGCTGAAAATCGCCGTTAAGTTCTGTCTCATGAGGTAACAGCATCGGGCTGTGTTGGGTGCTCGGGTCGCAGCCACACCTCGCGCAAGCGGATATGACTCCGAGCGCCAAGACAACGGGAATTGGCAGCCGCCATGATGACAAGAGTTTGGCATATCGAATTGACTTGCGTCGAAGAACGTACAGTGCATGGACGCGGACGGTGTTTGCGCGCTAATGTTAGCGGCTAATACCGCATTGGCCGAGTGAGAGCATATGCAAATTGCCCCTGTATCCGGCGCCCTTGGCGCTGAAATTACCGGTGTCGATCTCAGCGCAGACCTGAGCAACCAACAAGCCGCGGATGTACACGCCGCGTTCTTACGTCACCACGTACTGTTTTTTCGTGGTCAGTCCATGTCACCTCAGCAACAGATGAGCTTCACACGCGTATTTGGCGAGCCCGCTTTGTACCCTTTTATTCAGGGTATGCCGGATGCGCCCGAGGTGATCGAGATCGTCAAGACCGAAAGCGATATAGCTAACTTTGGCGGCTCGTGGCACTCCGACACTGCCTACATGCCCGAGCCCGCGCTGGGCACGGTGTTGCAAGCGTTGGAAGTTCCCGATGCAGGTGGTGACACCTTGTTTGCGAATACTGGGGCTGCATATCGGGCTTTGTCTGACGGCATGCGCCGCTTGGTCGATGGTTTGGTTGGCGTCAACAGTTCTGAGAATGGCTACGGCGGCAGTCGCGCGCGCGGCATGAGCCGGCTGAGCGCAATGAAAGGCGCATTTAATCCTGTCGCCGAAAGTTACGAGAGTGAGCACCCAATAGTGCGCACCCATCCTGAGAGTGGCATCAAAGGCCTGTACGTGAGTCGTTCGCACACCGTGCGTTTTAAAGATATGACCGCGGAAGAAAGTAAGCCGCTTATCGAATATCTGACCAGCCATATCACCAGCCCAGAGTTTACCTGCCGCTTTCGCTGGCAGCCGGGCTCTGTTGCGGTTTGGGATAATCGTGTAACGCAGCATTTCGCTCTCAACGATTACGCAGGCAAACGCCGCCACATGCGTCGTGTAACGATCAAGGGTGACCGACCATTTTGACCGGGCTTGAGCGGGAACTGGCGCAGGCGCTAAAACAGGATCGCGGCGGCCCACTTGGCACGCTGCGCAAGGCGGCATTAGCGAATCGGTGGCAGCAGCGGTCCGATGTCAATGGCTACTAAGCCGACGCTCGATCTAGGTGACCAGACCTTACGCCGCGCGGTAGTCGTTACCTCAATCATTGTGCTCTGCGTGGTAGTTGCAGGCGCCGCCGCGCGCGCGACTTGGCCTGCTGTGTTCGCCCCAGGTGCGCCACTGCTGCAGTCAACCGCGATCCTCGGCGCGTTGCTACTGGTGGGCGCATTTGTCGCGGCACTGGCGAAGCGCTTTGGAGGTGCCGCGCGCGCAGGGTTTCGCTTGCATGTCTGGTTGGCTTTGCTTGGAGTTGTGTTAGTAGCGTTTCATTCAACTGGCGCATGGAGCAAAGCGCCAATGTCGTTGCTCGTGATAACGCTGGCCTTGGTTGCTCTGGGTGGCTGGGGGCGCACCCGCGGCGCGCACGCGATGGCGGCCACTTTCGGGTCCAAGCGTGGGGGCTTTACTAACCAACACGCGAGCCCCGAAGATGTTTCACAAAGCGCCTCACGACGCGCGCAGTTCGCGGCACTCATTGAGCGAAAACGAGCGCTGTTGGCGGCAGTCCTTACAGATGCGGACGAGGCACAGTTTTCCGTTCAAGCTATTCACTGCTTGCAACACCCTCTGTTCGCTTGGCGTTACCAGCGCCTAGTGCTCGAAGAAGCACAACTGCTGGGTCGCTACACTCTGCGCGCCCAAGCGTGGTGGCGCTTGGTCCACCAATTGCTTGCCTGGAGCTTCGTGCTGGGGCTTCTAATACATATTGTGCTGGTCACTTTTTTTGCAGGCTATGTGGCTGATGGCAAGCAACCGTACTGGTGGCATATCAGTGCCTGGGATTTCTAGACTATGAGTCGACTCGCATTATCTATCGATTTGGAACGCTGTACCGGCTGCAAGAGTTGCGAAGTCGCTTGTAAAGCCGAGCATGGCTTACGCGGCGGCGAGCGTCGTAATCGGGTGTTGTGGTTCGCGCCTGCGTTGGTCGATGTACCAAGCGTGCGCCCACCAAGTCTCAGTTTCTTGCCGCTTGCGTGCCAGCATTGCGAGCGTCCTGCGTGTTTACGTGCGTGCCCGGTCGCACCTAAAGCCATTAGCAAAGATCCCGTTACTGGAATTGTCCGCGTTGATGAATCCGCTTGCGTTGGCTGTGGCGAATGTGTTGCTGCGTGTCCGTATGGAGCAATGGGCTACGACGCCGGTGGTCACCACGCGGTGAAGTGTGATCTGTGTGAGGAACGCCGTGCGGACGGTGCTAGCACCACCGCGTGCGCGAGTGTTTGTCCGACTCGCGCGATTCAATTTGGAGAGCGCGAGACCCTTGCCGCGAACGCTGACTCAGCGAGCCGCGAGCTGCTCGATTTCGATCCATTCTTGTTGGGGCCGGCGACCCTGTATTTAGCGCGCACCAAGGGCAATGCGGATACGCAAATGGCGAGTCCTGCGGTGGTGGACTCGCCAATTCAATTTGATGTGCAGACCGCGCAGTTCCCGTATGGGGTTGAACGCTCCGAGCGCACTGCAGACAGGGTAGTGCCGGGTGGTTGTAACATTTGTTTTAATTGTTGCACCACCGAATTTCATTTTCGTGGCAAGCAGCTGGTCAAGGTCACTGGCAATGCCGCAGACCCGGTATTGCAAGGGCGGGTGTGCCCGAAATCACAACTGTCGTTGCAACTGTACGCGTCCGAACATCGACTCACGCAGCCGCTGAGACGCGTTGGTGCACGCGGTGAAAACCGCTTCGAAGCGGTGTCCTGGGAAGTGGCGCTAGACGACATTGCTGCTCGCTTGGCGAGCTTAGCCGAAGAGCATGGGCCGGAAGCGCTTGGGATCTTCTCCGGCACGCGTACCGGCACCTTGACTAACCGCGGCTATATTCGACTGTTCTCGCAGATGTACGGCACGCCCAACGTCGAGAGCACTGAGCCGTTTTGCTCCTCGGGCAAGAACATGGCTTATGGCATGACCCAAGGTATCGGCGGCAGCGGCAACAGCTACACTGAGAACGATCTTGGCGCGGCCGAGTTGTACTTGTACGTAGGTGACAATCAAGCTGAAACGCGCCCGGTGCACTTCGGCATGATCAATGATTGGCGCTTGCAACACGGTGCCCGCATGGTGGTCATTGATCCGCGCGAGACGGTTACTGCTTCTAAAGCCGATGAATACTTGGCAATTCGCCCTGGCACGGATATGGCGTTTGCGCACGCGCTTAGCTATCACATATTGCGCAACAATCTGCACGACCACGAGTTCTGCGATGAATGGGTGTTGGGCTACCAGCAGTGGCGCGATTTCTTGTTCGAACAAGATTACTCACCCGAGTGGGCGGCACCGATCACAGATATCCCGGTCGCCACCATCAAGTCTTTGGCTGAGCAAATTGCAGCTGCAAATGGCTGCGTTATCTTTGCCAGTCGTGGCGTGAATCAGCACATTAATTCAGTGCAGACCAACCGCGCATTAATGTTTGTTGCGGCCATAACAGGCAACTGGGGGCGCGCCGGCGGCGCTTTTTTCAATATGTCAGCAACGCTCCAATTGGGCGCAGATGCGCCTAGCGAACGTCGGCGTTTGCCGGCGCGGCCGAAAGTGGCGACAAGTCCTGTCGCATGGACTGACGCAATGCTGGGCGAAGGTGCTTATCCGATGAAAGCGCTTATTGCCTGCAACAATCCAATGTCTTTGTGGCCCGATCAGAAAGTATCGCGGGCGGCGCTGAACGCGCTTGATTTACTGGTCCATATCGACGTATTTCCAAATGAAACCAGCGCATTTGCAGACTATGTGCTGCCGGCTGCCACTGGCATTGAGAAGGGTGAAGTAGGGCGCGCATGCGAGGACCGTCGAGTTGTTTGGATCGATCGTATGATCGATCCCCCCGGTGAGGCACAGCCAGACGGCTGGATCTGGATTGAGCTTGGCAAGCGTCTCGGTTATTCGGATGTGTTGAAAGAGCGTTGGAAAGATTCTGCAAAGTTTTGGGATGAGGCACTCATTGACAACGTGCACATGCGTGGATGCACTCAAGCGCGCTTGCATTCAACCCCGTATCGTTGGGTGCGCGCACCAGTGAGCAGCGAAGATGCGCCAGAGATTGATACTTTGTACATGCTGGGCACGACTGCGCACGGCGCGCCGCAAGGGCACCGCTTTCCGACGCCGAGCGGGCGCTTAGAATTCTGGACTCAGACGCTGGAAGACAAGTTTGCAGTGTACGGATTGAGTGCCCTGCCGCAGTTCTACAGCGAAACCGAGTCGTTGTTGGATATGCCGCATCTTGAGTTCGATGTGGCTGATGGTGAGCCACCGCTGGGGCCGTTTTCACCGACCCCGACCTATGTCCGTAGCGCGCGCATCGTCGCGCCGCAAAAGGCCAGCCCGGCAGCTAAATTGCGTGCTGATGGCTTCACCCTAGAATTGATCACCGGGCGCCCGCCCGCTCCGCATTTTCATAGCTGGACCCACTACGCCTGGCAAGCGCAAGAAATGTGGCCAGATCTGTACGTGCAAATTCATCCAAGTGCAGCAGCGCAACGCGGCATCAACGATGGTGACTTGGTTGAAGTGAGCACTGCGCACGGCAGTATCGAAGCGCGTGCGTGGGTCTACGCTGGCATCCGTGAGGCGGCTGTATTTGTTCCCATCGGCTGGGGCGAGCGGCAACCCTATAATCCGTGGCGTCCGGTCAATTTCTTGACCGACAAAGCGCAACGTTGTCCGATCTCGGACCAAACAAATTTGAAGTCGTTGCTTTGCAAGGTCCGAGTTGTTAAGCCTGCTAATTGAATGCCTGTAACTGTGTGCGGAGCAAGAGCGTGCGCGCGCACGCAGCGATAGATTTACCGTCGAGGAGTGAGACCGATGCAAGTACACGAATTGGTTGCGCGTTTTGCGCACGCCGCCGCGCAAGCAGAGCCGATGAGCGCTGCGCGAGGAGTTATCACCCAGTTGGCAACTGACCCCGATGCACTTGCGGCGGCGCTGGCGTATCTGCCCGGCACCGGTGGCAACGCGCTGCAGGCCTTCTATCGCTCACCATCGTTGAGCTTGCTGAAGGTCAGTTTTCCGGCCGGGCGGCGCACGCCGCCGCACAATCATGGCACTTGGGCGACAATTCTGGTGTTGTCTGGGCAGGAGAAGAATACGCTCTATAAGCGCGATCAACACGGCAGTTTACGCCGCGTCAGTGAGGTGACGCTCGGGCGTGGGTCCATTTTGCCGATGCGTGCCGAAGCGGTGCATGTTGCTGAATGTATCGGTGATGAGCCAGCTATTGGCTTGCACGTCTACGGTGCAAACGTGCTTGCGACCGAACGACAGATGTGGGATCCGGACACCTTGCGCGAGCAGACCTTGGACTGGGGGCTCTATGAAGGGTTGGCGCAGCGCGCGTCAGCAGCGTCCAGTGCGCCCTGACGATGGAACTGCGGCTGAGCACTTGGCGTGATGTAGAGGCTTACCTGCGAAGCTCGGTCGGTGTGCTGATCCCAATTGGCTCTATGGAGCAGCACGGCCCAAACGGACTGATTGGTACCGATGCAATCTGCGCGCATGCAGTTGCAATGCGTGCAGGTGCGGCTGCTGGGATAATGGTTGGCCCGACAATCGAGCTTACGGTAGCGCAGTTTAATCTCGACTTTCCCGGCACTATTAGCGTGCGTGCGGAAGTACTCATGCGCTACATCCAAGACTATCTGCGGTCACTCGCACGCCACGGTTTTCGGCGCTTCTATTTCGTAAATGGTCACGGCGCCAACGTCAGCGTCGCGAATGCTGCATTTCAGGATTTGTACGCCCAGCGCAGCTTCAGTGCCGCACCGCAAGATCAACCGGAACTGCGCTGCCGTTTGCGCAGTTGGTGGGAGTTTGAGCCGGTCCTACAATTACGCCAACAGTGGTTCGGTCAGTGGGAGGGGATCCACGCTACGCCGTCGGAAATTGCCATCACTCAGGCTGTACATACTGAGCATGTGCGCGCGCTTGATGAGTTTGTCCCCACGGCATTGGCTGAGGGCATGGCGCAAGAGTTATCGGGTGATCGCCATTATGATGCACAACATCATCGCCAAACCTATCCGGATGGAACTCTCGGTTCGGATCCACGACTCGCGTCGGTTGAACGTGGTAAAGCACTGTTGAGTGCTGCTGGCGCTGCGGTTGCTTGCGACTACGCGCGCTTCATGCAAGCGCCGTAACCAATCTCCGAGCCGGGCCATCGTTTGTTTGGCCCATCTTCGTTTGACTCACCCTCCGTTTGGCACGAGGTGCAAGCGATGTGCCGCCAACGGCACATCGCTTGCAATGTGAGGTCAAGCTTACTTCGGCAACTGGCCTTGCACGCCTTCCACGTACCAATCCATACCAAGCAGTACGCCGTCTTCTAGGTTCTTACCTGCGGGCACCACGACCTTGCCGTCTTGATTCTTCACCGGGCCAGCGAAAGCATGGATGCTACCGTCGATCAAACCCGCTTCAGCCGCCTTGGCTGCGGCAATAACGTTTGCCGGGATGGCCTTGTTATAAGCTGCCATGGCGACCATGCCTGACTTTAATCCACCCCAGGTATCTGCGCTTTTCCACGAGCCATCCATGACGGCTTTGGCGCGCGCAACGTAATAACCATCCCAGTTATCGATAATTGCTGTCAGCTGTGCCTTGGGCGCGAATTTGCTGTTGTCAGAGGCTTGACCAATAGCCCAAACGCCGCGTTTTTCAGCAACTTGTAACGGCGCTGGTGAGTCCGTGTGCTGCATAATTACGTCGGCACCTTGGTCGATTAGCACTTTCGCGGCGTCGCCTTCTTTACCTGGGTCATACCAGGTGTTAACCCAAACCACCTTGACCTGAACGTTGGGATTAACCGAACGTGCTGCAAGTGCCACCGCATTGATACCGCGCACAACTTCCGGGATCGGGAAAGACGCAACATAGCCGATGACGCCAGTTTTGCTCATATGCCCTGCGATCAAACCCGCGATATGTCGCCCTTCATAGAAGCGTCCACTGTAAGTGCTGACGTTCTTGCCGCGCTTGTAGCCGGTGGCGTGCTCAAAGGCGACCTTGGAGTATCGCTTAGCAACCTTGAGCGTAGGGTTCATGTAGCCGAAGGAAGTCGTAAAGATCAGATTGTGGCCGCTTGCGGCCATTTGTCTGATGACGCGCTCAGCGTCCGGCCCTTCCGGCACGCTTTCGACGAAGGTCGTCTTGACCTTATCACCGAGTTCTTTCTCGATCGCTAAACGTCCGACGTTATGCCGGTAGCTCCAGCCGTGATCAGATATCGGGCCAACATAGACAAAGCCGACCTTCAGGTCGGCCGAATTTGCGCTCGGCGCGCCCAGCGCAAGTCCGGCAGCCGCCGCAAGCGCTAGTTTTTTAAAGTTCTTCAGCATTTTAGATGTAATCCCATCAGCGAGTGTTGTAGTTTCATGCGGCCGGCGCGCCATGGCCCCGACTGCTGAGATTCTACTATATGCGCGCGCCAAGTTTGCCTCTCCTGCGATGGCCGCAGTGGCTGTAGTTGGCTGGGCGTTGTTAGACTGCCCAAGCACAGGCAAGCCGTCGCGCAGGGCTTAAGCTAGCGCGCCGGCTGAAAGGTTTTGCCGAGCGCCGCTGGCGTATGCATAAGCATTGCAGTTTTGTCGCGGGAAATGACCACCAGTACCGCGATTGTTGCTAGGTACGGCAGCATAGAAAGTAGTTGCGACGCGACATTCACCGCTTGTGCTTGTGCCCACAGCTGCAAAATGGTGACACCACCAAACAGATAAGCGCCGGCCAGCACGCGTTGCGGTTTCCAAGTTGCGAACACCACCAGTGCAAGTGCGATCCAGCCGCGTCCGGCGGTCATGTTCTCGGCCCACATCGGCGAATACGCGAGAGATAAATAAGCGCCAGCGAGCCCACCCATACCGCCGCCAAAAGCGATTGCCGCATAGCGAATTGCGATGACGTTGTAGCCCAAGGCATGCGCGGAGTCATGGCTCTCGCCGATGGCGCGCACAACCAAACCAGCCCGCGTCTTGTACAAAAACCACCACACGGCAAAGGTCATTACGATAGAGAGGTAAACGACTGGGTCATGGTTGAACAGGATCGCGCCAACCAACGGCAGCTTTGACAGCACTGGTATCGCAAATGGTGCGAGGGCATCAATTGGGAAACCCACAAATCCCTGCCCAACAAGCGCCGCAACGCCGGTGCCAAATAGGGTTAGCGCGAGCCCCGTCGCAACTTGGTTGGCGCGCAGTTGCAATACAATCACGCCAAATAGCATGGACAGCAACATACCGGCGAAAACGGCGGCGATAAATCCCAGCAGCAAGCTGCCAGTTGCACTTGTTGTTGCGAATCCGGCGATGGCGCCAATCAGCATCAGACCTTCGATGCCAAGGTTTAAAACTCCAGCTTTTTCTACTACTAATTCTCCCAACGCTGCGAACACCAGTGGTGTTGCGGCGGTGATGATGGTCAACAGAATCGGTGTGAGTGCATCCGCGCTCATGATGTTTCTCCGGTCGCGGTGCGCCACACAATTCGATAGCTAATCAATACATCGGCGGCGAGCAAATAAAATAACAACATGCCTTGAAAGACGCCGGTGACCGCGGACGGCATGTTGAGTTCGATTTGCGCCGTCTCAGCACCCAAATATGTCAATGCCATCAAGCAGCCAGCAAGTAAAATTCCTGCTGGGTGTAGGCGACCCAGAAAGGCCACAATAATCGCTGTGAAGCCATATCCAGGTGAAATATTTGGCACCAACTGACCAACTGGCCCGACTGCCTCGAATGCACCTGCAAGCCCCGCCAGACCACCGGACAACAGTAGACAAAACCAAATCACGCCCGACTCACTATAACCAGCATAGCGCGCCGCGCCTGGCGCGAGGCCTATGACTTTGATTTGAAATCCAACCATAAAACGCGCTAACAACAGCCAGCACGCCACTACCGCAACCAAGGCTACTGCTGCGCCCGCATGCAGTCTGGTATCTTCGATCAGAATGGGTAACAACGCGGCATCGTGAAACAGACGAGACTCTGGAAAGTTAAAACCTTCTGGATCTTTCCAGGGGCCGTGTACCAGGTAGCTTAGCGCGAGTCCGGCTACATAGGTCAGCATTAGGCTCACGAGGATTTCGTTGGCGCCGAAGTGGGTCTTCAACCATGCAGGGATAGCCGCCCATAGCGCGCCACCGAGCGCTCCGGCTAGCGCGACTAACGGCAGTAATCCGACAAAATCCTGTTCATAAAAGGCGAGCGCCGCGCCGCCACCAAATATCGCGCCGAACAGCAGTTGACCTTCCGCGCCGATGTTCCAAACGTTAGCGCGAAAGCCTATGGCGAGTCCCAATGCGCATAACACCAACGGCGTCGCTTTGACTAACAGCTCAGTAGCACCGTAGACGTTACTGATTGGTTGCACAAAGAACACATACAATGCCGTGACTGGATTCAGCCCGAGGAGTAAAAACAACACGATGCAGCTTGCGAGCGTCAACCCGACCGCTAATAGCGGTGAGCCCCAACTCATGCGTTTGGACGGCGTTGTGCGCCGTTCGAGTCTAGGTCCCATAGCTGCCTGCCATACGCAAGCCGATGCGCTCGGCGGTGAGGTTTGCCGTAGGCTCCGGCGCACTTAAGTGGCCATCGGCGATAACCGCGATACGGTCGCAAATGGCCATTAGCTCGTCCAATTCTTGAGAAATAACTATGACTGCCGCGCCAGCGTCGGCGAGATCGAGCAGGGCCTGGTGGATGGCGCTGGCGGCGCCCGCATCAACGCCCCATGTGGGGTGCGCCGCAATCAGTACGCGCGGTTGTTTGGCGAGCTCGCGTCCGGTGATGAATTTCTGCAAGTTGCCACCAGACAGGCTCTGCGCCAGCGCGGTTTCGCCCGGACAGCGCACATCGTGTTTGGCGATAATGTCGCGCGCGAGCGCTGCGGTGCGCGCTATGAGCCGAAAGCCGAAGTGCACCAGGGCTTGCTCTTTGGTCGTCGTGAGCGTCAAGTTCTCAACCAGGGTCATGCCTGCGACGGCGCCTTGCGCCAGGCGATCTTCTGGAATACATGCAAGGCCGCGTTCGCGTCGTGCCTGCGGCTTCAGATCGGCCACCGCGCGCCCATCGATGGCGATACAGTTGGCATCGCGCTGGACTTGCTCACCGGATAAGGCTCGCAACAACTCACTTTGGCCGTTACCAGCGACCCCGGCGATCCCAAAGACTTCGCCGGCTCGAACCTGCATCGATAAATTTACAAGAGCGGTGCCGAACGGAGCTTCCCCGGACATCGATAGATTTTCGACTTCGAGCAGTATCTGCCCAGCGTTGCTGGATTTTCGACCCGGTACGGCGAGTTCTGCGCCGACCATCAATACCGCCAACTCAGTCGCGCTGGTGACACGCGGATCACATTCGCCGACCACTTTGCCGCCGCGCAAAATGGTCGCTTTATCACAAAGGTCACGAATCTCGTGCAATTTGTGGCTGATATATAGAATTGCGCAGCCTTCGTCGCGCAGTTGCCGCAAAGTCACAAACAGAGCTTGAGCTTCTTGCGGCGTGAGCACCGAGGTGGGCTCATCCAAAATCAATAGCTTGGTTTCTTGCAGGAGACAACGGATTATCTCTACGCGCTGGCGTTCGCCAACCGACAAGGTGTGCACTGCGCGACGTGGCTCGACCGACAAGCCGTACTCGCTCGCGAGCTGGCCAATTCGGTGTTCCAGCTGATCCATCGGGATCACTTGGTCCAGGCCCAAGGCAATATTCTCTGCGACTGTCATGGCGTCAAACAGCGAGAAATGCTGAAACACCATGCCGATACCCATTTGCCGTGCCGCCTTCGGGCCGTTAATGCGTACCTGCTCACCTTCCCACAGGATTTGACCTGCATCTTGCTGCAGCAACCCATCAATTATTTTGACCAGCGTGCTTTTGCCAGCACCATTTTCGCCGAGCAATGCATGAATTTCGCCGGCAAACAGTTCCAGGTTTACATCATCATTCGCCCGCACGCCCGGAAACTCTTTAGTAATTCCGTGCAAAACGAGGCGTGGCGTAGCAACGCGATCTTCGGATATGTCCAAGTTGGTTGGGAAGTCGATGCGAGATACTGTGCATCATAGCTCAGCTAGGCGCTGTCGCGACTATGCATGGCTGTCGCGCACGGGTACTCTTCATCGCCGTTAATTGCTCGCCAATCACGCT
>Ga0055584_100001772_pt1 | contig 21196 bp, 13 predicted proteins | sample OSDHelmetaG_FD_58716 | JGI IMG/M metagenome (GOLD analysis project Ga0055584, IMG submission 58716) | Pelagic marine sediment microbial communities from the LTER site Helgoland, North Sea, for post-phytoplankton bloom and carbon turnover... | ecosystem: Environmental > Aquatic > Marine >...
ATAAGAGGTAAAATACCATATTCACCGTAATAAAAAGACACTGTTGAATTAAATCTAAAGAGAAACAAATGAAATAAAAACAAAATTGGTACAATTATCCAAATATACTTATTCGGTAACAAGCTCACTATATGTTTTTCTTGAATCCATCCCCCAAAAAAATAGAAAGGATATACTACCATTGCCACATCAAAACTCCATGGAAGATGAACATCTACCGCTACATAATATAAATATCCTGAAATAGCAATAATCAATATTGCAAAAAACTGAAACTTACGAGGTAAACGAGCCACAAAAAAATCAATAAATAAAACACAAAAAAGTGCTGTAAGAAACCACAAAGGTATGCCCCAGTCCATATATTGAGGTCCTCCCTGAGAATATAACACACCAATGAAATTTTTCAAAGGACTAAGTTCCTCTCCAACTCCAAAATGACGTCCGACAAAGAACCATAAAACGTATAAAAAAATACTAAAAAGGAAGTAGGGGAGCAATAACCTTTTACCTAGTTTTTTAATAAAAGCATAAAACACCAAAGTAGATTTATCCTTCCTTACATAACCTGATAATATAAAAAAAAGAGGAAGCCGAAATGAGCTCAAATACATACTGAATTCACTCATATAATCGTTATGACCATAAACAATGAGAAAAATACTCAACGCTTTTAATTGATCAATAAAACCTATTCTTTCCATTCTCCACAAAAAATTACTTGCAAACTAAACAAAATCAAGAATCCACGTTGGTAAATATGCTTATTTTCTTAATTTTGCGAATATCCAAAGTAATTAAATAAAAATGAGTACAGCAAAAAAAATAAAAACCGCCCTAATATCAGTTTTCTATAAAGATGGGCTCGATGAAATAGTAAAGACTCTTAATAAACAAGGAGTAAAGATATATTCTACAGGAGGAACTCAATCGTTCATCGAAAATCTTGGAATAGAAGTATCTAGTGTAGAATCATTAACTGGCTACCCTTCTATTTTAGGAGGACGAGTTAAAACTCTGCATCCTAAAGTCTTCGGAGGGATACTATCGAAACGTGAAGACAATCAACATCTGCAACAACTTAAAGAATACGAAATTCCAGAAATCGACTTAGTAATTGTTGATCTTTATCCTTTCGAAGAAACAGTTGCTTCAGGAGCTGATCATGCAAGTATAATTGAAAAAATAGACATTGGGGGTATTTCACTTATAAGGGCTGCTGCAAAAAATTATAACGATGTAGTTATTGTTCCCTCTCAACAACAATATAACCAACTGCTAAATATATTAGAAGGGCAAAACGGAGAAACAAGTCTTAAAGACAGAGAATACTTTGCTGCCGCAGCTTTTGCAGTATCATCTGCATACGATAGTGCCATATTCAATTACTTCAGCAAAAGTGAATTCCCCGCTTTTCGCAAAGCCGTTGATAAACAAAACAGTCTACGCTATGGTGAAAACCCTCACCAGAAGGGCAATTTCTATGGCGATTTAAATAAGCTATTTGACCAACTACATGGAAAAGAAATTTCCTACAACAATCTTCTGGATATTGATGCTGCCGTTACACTAATATCTGATTTTGATGAAACTACAGTAGCTATACTAAAACATAACAATGCATGTGGTCTGGCATCTCGTCCTATCTTAAAAGATGCATGGAACGACGCTTTAGCCGGCGATCCACTTTCTGCATTTGGAGGAATTATAATTGCAAATGTTCCGGTAAATGCTGAAACGGCTCAAGAAATGGATAAAATCTTCTTTGAGGTGGTTATAGCGCCTGGTTATGATGACGAGGCACTAAAAATACTTAAGAAAAAGAAAAACCGTATAATACTTATACAAAAGGAAAATATACAACAACAAACAATTTCACGCACCTTACTTAATGGAGTATTGGTTCAGGATGCAGATAATAAAACAGAAACTCCAGAAGACCTAAAAACGGTAACTAATCTCTCTCCTTCTAAACAGGAGATAGAAGACTTAATTTTTGCCAATAAAATTGTAAAGCATTCTAAATCCAATGCAATTGTACTGGCAAAAAACAAACAACTAATAGCCAGCGGTGTTGGTCAAACATCTAGAGTAGATGCTCTCAAACACGCTATTGGCAAAGCTGAATCTTTTAAATTTGATTTAAATGGATGTGTGATGGCATCAGATGCTTTCTTTCCATTTGCCGATTCAGTTGAAATTGCTCAAAAAGCAGGTATTACCTCTGTTATTCAACCGGGAGGTTCAATACGCGACAATGACACTATAGAATTCTGTAATAAAAATAACGTTTCCATGGTATTTACTGGGAACCGCCATTTCAAACATTAAAAAATAATACTAGATGGGATTGTTCTCTTTTTTATCTCAGGAATTGGCAATGGACCTGGGAACCGCCAATACCCTCATCATACACAACGATAAAATTGTTGTTGATGAGCCCAGCATAGTAGCCTTGGACAGACGTACCGACAAACTTGTGGCCATAGGTGAAAAAGCTCGCCAAATGCATGGAAAAACCCATGACAATATATATACAATACGTCCACTACGGGACGGTGTAATAGCCGACTTTAACGCTGCAGAGCAAATGATCAGGGGCATGATCAAAATGATTGATCAAAATAAAAAACGCCTTTTTACGCCATCTTTAACTATAGTGGTATGCATACCCTCGGGAAGTACCGAAGTAGAAATACGAGCAGTACGCGACTCTGCAGAACATGCTGGGGGACGGGAAGTTTATATGATATATGAACCAATGGCTGCTGCTCTTGGTATAGGTTTAGATGTTGAAGCTCCCGAAGGACACATGGTAGTAGATATAGGTGGTGGTTCTACCGAAATTGCAGTAATATCTTTAGGTGGAATAGTAACCAATAAATCTATTCGTATCGCCGGTGATGATCTTACAGCAGATATTACTGAGTATATGAGGCGTCAACATAATATTAAAATTGGAGAACGCACTGCTGAAGAAATAAAAATAAGAGTAGGCTCTGCTCTTCCTGAATTAGACGACGCTCCATCAGATTTCATAGTTAGCGGTCCCAATCAAATGACAGCTCTTCCAATTGAAGTACCCGTATCCTATCAGGAAATTTCTCATTGTTTAGAGAAATCCATTTCAAAAATGGAAACAGCCATACTCAATGCACTAGAACAAACACCCCCTGAGTTATATGCTGACATAGTAAACAAGGGAATTTATCTTGCCGGGGGCGGTGCTTTATTAAGAGGCCTGGACAAAAGATTAACAAATAAGCTTAATATTCCATTTCATATTGCAGAAAATCCGCTTCAAGCAGTAGCAAGAGGAACTGGGATTGCGCTTAAAAACAGACATAAATTCTCATTTTTATTGCGCTAACAAAAGGGCTGATACTTATTCGAAGAAAAACAGTCTTATCTAATATATAATTCCGAATAGCTAAATTGCTATCCGGAATTAATTGAAACAACCAACTGTTTCAGCATTATGAGAAATTTTATACGCTTCATTTTAACTTATCATCTTTTCTTTATATTTCTTCTTTTTGAAGCGATAAGTTTTTATTTATTAATAAATTACAACCATCATCACAACCAGACTTTTATAAACTCATCAAACAAATTTGCTGCCAGTATACTTAAAATATCAAGCAGCTTTACTGATTATTTTAGTCTGAAACGTGCCAACGAAGATTTATCAAGGGAGAATGCCTATTTACGAACATTACTTCCAGATAATAGTTATAATATAAATCATGACATACACTTAACCCAAGAGGTTAAAGATTCTGTAAAATATCTTTACCGACCTGCGAAAGTTATAAATAATTCTGTCAATAAATTTCATAACTATATCACCATAGACAAGGGATCTAAACATGGCATTAAACCAGAAATGGGAATTATTTCAGCAAGGGGTTTAGTGGGTGTAATCAGGCATGTATCTCCTAACTACTCAACTGCCATATCTTTATTAAACACCCAACTTAGAATTTCTGCCCGACTTAGAGAAACTAATCATTTTGGATCACTTGAATGGGATGGAACTTCTTACCAGTATGCCATCCTAAATGAAATCCCTGCCCACGCAAAAGTATCAGTTGGTGATGCAGTTGTTACCAGTGGCTATTCTGCCATATTCCCTGAAGAAATACTAATTGGTACAATTGAAGATTTCAACCTCAATAAAGGAGAGGGTTTCTATATGATAAAAGTAAAATTATCAATAGACTTCAAAAATATAACCTATGTTGAAGTAGTTGAAAAAATTAACGGTGATGAACAACATTCACTAGAAAAATTAACGAACCATGATTAATCAGCTAGGCAGATATATACTGAGCTATATAGCAATTATTCTGGTACAGGTTTTAATTCTCAACAACCTAAACCTTGGAGGCTATATTAATCCTTGGCTCTATATCCTTTTTATTCTTATACTACCGGTTGAAACACCAAAATGGCTTTTGCTTATTTTTGGATTTATCACAGGATTAATAATAGATAGCTTTTTAAATACAATAGGCATGCATGCATCCGCAACTGTATTATTAGCATTTTTACGCCCCTTGTTCTTACGCTTTCTTGCACCCCGGGATGGTTATGATCCAGGCAGTTTACCTGTGCCATCACACTTTGGATTTGCCTGGTTTCTAAAATACGCTATAGTATCTGTTTTTACTCATCATCTATTTTTATTCATAGTAGAAGCATTTACTTTTGAGCATTTCTTTGTTACTTTATGGAAGACTATTTTAAGCTCTATTGCTACTCTACTAATTATAATGTTAGCACAACTTTTTAGCAGTCGCGAAAAAAGAAGAATTTAATTTACAGTATATTAAGCGTGGGAAAAAATAACAGGGCAATAATTATTAGCATTGCTTTTGCAATGACAGGGATAATTTTCATTATCCGATTATTTATGCTGCAGGTCATTGACCCATCGTATAAATTCTATGCCGAAAGTAATACCCAGCGAAAATTGACTCAATACCCTTCCAGAGGCCTTATTTATGACCGTTCAGGGAAATTATTAGTCTCTAATCAGCCTGTATACGATATTATGATAGTTCCACGGGATGTGGTTGCCTTCGACACACTGGCTTTCAGTAATTCTATAGGACTAACAAAACAAGAAGTTGTTAAACTATTAGATGACGTAAAACAAAATATTAGGACAAGAAAAAAATCAAGTTTCAAACCATCAGTTTTCTATAAACAGCTACCATCAGAAAAATATGCCGTTCTACAGGAAAGGATGTACCAATTCAAAGGTTTTTTTACCCAGCGAAGAATAGTACGAAAATACGAATATCCTAATGCCGCCCATGTACTTGGTTATGTTGCTGAAGTAAATGAAGGCACTATGAAACGTGACTCCTACTACTCCCTGGGAGACTATGCAGGAGTTAGTGGTATAGAAAAGACCTACGAGGACTTCCTTAGAGGTAAAAAAGGAGCCCGTTATATAATGGTAGATGTGCATGGTCGAGAGAAAGGCCCCATGCGTGGGGGAAAAATAGATACTGCTGCAATTGCAGGTAAGGATGTTACTTTAAGCTTAGATATAGATCTGCAGGCATATGGAGAACAACTTATGCAAAACAAAAGTGGCAGTATAGTTGCCATAGAGCCTTCCACGGGAGAAATACTAACTATGGTTTCTAGTCCCGGTTACGATCCTGCATTACTCGTAGGCAGAGAGCGCTCACGAAATTACCCTAAGCTATCAAACGACACGCTATTTCCCTTATTAAACAGAGCCATCATGTCGGGGTATCCTCCAGGTTCAACATTAAAAACTGTAACTGCACTCATAGGATTACAAGAAGGTGTGTTGAAGAGTTCAACAAGCTATAGTTGTAACAATGGATTTTATGCCAGGGGTATACATGTTGGTTGCCACCCACATGTGTCGCCTCTTTCCTTGGTATCATCCATTGCCAATTCATGCAATGCATACTATTGTCATGTTTTCAGAAGTATTATAGATAACCCTAAATTTAATACACCACAAGAGGGGCTAGAAAAATGGAAAAAATATATGCTAAACTTCGGTTTTGGCAATAGACTCGGAAGTGATTTTTTCAATGAAAAAAGAGGCTTTGTTCCAAGCAGTGCATATTATGATAGAATATACAATGGTAGCTGGGGCTCACTAACAGTTCTATCTTTATCAATAGGCCAAGGAGAGGTACTTACCACCCCCATACAAATGGCTAATATGACAGCTGCAATTGCAAATAAAGGGTATTTTTACACCCCACATGTAATTAAAGACATTGCTAATGATACAATTCCTTCTCGCTTTAAACAAAAACACTATACTGGAATTGACTCAGTACATTTTGAACCGGTAATTGAAGGCATGGAACAAGCTATATTAGGAGACAATGGCTCTACTGCCAGAATTGCCAGGATACCAGGAATTCAAGTATGCGGAAAAACAGGAACGGCTCAAAATCCTCACGGAGAAAATCACAGTATTTTTGTAGCATTTGCACCAAAAGATAATCCAAAAATAGCAATTGCAGTTTATGTCGAAAATGCCGGATATGGTGGTACCTGGGCAGCTCCAATTGCAAGCTTAATGATAGAAAAATATTTAACCAATAATATTCACCCATCACGCAACTGGCTTGAACAAAAAATGTTAAATGCAGACTTAATTAATGAGAACAAAAAGTAATCCTCTTAAATCAATAGACTGGATAACAGTTCTGTTATATCTAGTTTTGGTGACCTTCGGCTGGTTAAATATCTATGCCGCTAATGCCGATCCCCAAAATCAGATATTCTTTGCTCCTGAAAAGGAGTATATAAAGCAACTACTATGGATGGGAGTCTCATTTTTAACCATAGGCATATTAATGCTAATAGATAGCAAATTCTATGTTGAATTCTCCTACATATTCTATATAGTAACCACATTAATGCTTTTAACTGTAATATTTATAGGTATTGAAGTTAATGCAGCCAAATCGTGGTTTCAAATTGGAGGATTCAGCTTTCAACCGGTAGAACTAGCAAAGGTAGCAACAGCTTTAACCGTAGCCAGAGTATTAAGCAGATTCCAGTTTTCATTTACCAAATCAGAAGATCTGCTATTATTGGCAATAGTTTGGCTAACTCCAATAACTATAATTATTCTTCAAAATGATACAGGATCTGCACTGGTATTCTTCTCATTCCTACTTGTATTTTTTAGAGAGGGAATGACTCCTTACATACTTGTATTAGGAGTATTAGCAATAATCATATTTATACTTACTCTCCTTATTCCTAATTACTCCATATTATTAATATTGGCAGCTGCCTTTTTTGGTATATTGTTATTCAAAAAAATAAAAAAAGATCTCCTAATTGCATTAATTGTTGCTGCGATAGGTTATGCCTTAGGAGCTCTGATTTTTAACACCGCAGGGGCTCCTGATCACGATTGGGCAATATTAACTGGAATGCTTTTATCTAGTATAATGTTAGGATTTAAGGCTCTGATTAAAAGAATTTCAATTATAGGAACCTACCTGATTTTATTTTGGGGATCAGTTGCATTTGCATATTCGTCAGACTATTTTTATGAACATATGCTTGGTGAGTATCAACAATCACGTATTCTAGTGTTACTGAACCTTAAAAAAGATCCATTAGGAGCAGGTTACAATGTTAATCAATCAAAAATAGCTATAGGCTCTGGTGGTTTCTCCGGAAAAGGATTTTTGCAAGGCACACAAACTAAATTCAACTTTGTGCCAGAACAAAGTACAGACTTTATTTTTTGTACAGTAGGTGAAGAATGGGGATTTATTGGTACATCTATAGTAATAATGCTATTTGTTTTTTTACTTATTCGTCTTGTATATCTTGCCGAGCAACAACATTCATCTTTTAGTCGCATATATGGATATAGTGTTGCAGCCATTTTCTTTTTTCATTTTTTAGTAAATATTGGAATGACTATAGGACTGGCTCCAGTAATAGGGATACCCCTACCCTTCTTTAGTTATGGAGGTTCATCATTATGGGGCTTTTCAATTCTTCTTTTTATATTCTTAAAACTGGATACTAATCGGCATGAATTAATAAGGTAGTTAGTGATTGAGATTTTTTTACATCCTTTCACAATTACGCTAAAAGCCTAAACAGCAATGTCTATACCAAAGTCTACAACAACCTATCAGTCAAATCCATTGACATGTCTACATTTAGACTTGCCTTGCTTTCTATTTTTTTGGTATCTTTGAGAAAATAATCTCTAAATGCCTATGAAATATCAAATTTATACCGCACGGAATTACAAGCAAATTGCGCAGATACAAAAAGTTTCTGATGAAGATCTGCGAAGTATCGAAATTGTGGCACACGTGCTGCCTTTCAAAACAAACAACTATGTAGTTGATGAATTAATTGATTGGGATAACTATAAAAAAGATCCCATGTTCATACTCAACTTTCCCCAAAAAAAGATGCTCAAACCCGAGCACTACAAACGCATTGCCACTTTAGTAGACCAAAATGCAGACAAGTCAGTTATTAAAGAAGCTGCTGACGATATTAGACGTCAACTTAACCCCAACCCTGCAGGTCAAATGCATAATTTACCATTGCTCAATGGAGAAAGGCTAAGTGGTGTACAACACAAATACAACGAAACAATGTTATTTTTCCCTACTCAGGGACAAACTTGTCACGCCTATTGCACTTTTTGTTTTAGATGGTCTCAATTTTCCGGAATGGAAAATATGAAATTTGCAATGAAGGAAGTAGATAATATCATAGAATATCTGCGACAACATTCAGAAATAACAGATCTACTGATAACAGGAGGAGACCCCATGGTTATGAAAGCATCAGTATTAGATGCATATATCTCTAAAATACTAGATGCCAATCTACCTAATTTGAAAACTATACGCATAGGCTCTAAATCTCTGTCATTTTGGCCTTACAGATATATTACTGACACAGATGCAGAAGACCTTCTTAATGTATTTAAAAAAATTACAGCCTCAGGAAAGTCTCTGGCATTTATGGCCCACTTCAATCATCCAAAAGAATTAAGTACTGAAGTTGTAAAACAGGCAATAAAAAAAATCCGCCTCACAGGAGCACAAATTCGTACCCAATCGCCTCTGCTTAATCATATTAATGCGAGTCCAAATATTTGGGCCAAGATGTGGCAAAAACAAGTAGATCTGGGATTAATACCATATTATATGTTCATAGCAAGAGACACAGGAGCCAAAGATTATTTTGGAGTCCCTCTGAGTCGCTCTTGGGATATATTTAGAAGAGCATATACAAAAGTCAGTGGTATTGCAAGGACTGTAAGAGGACCCAGCATGTCATGTACCCCGGGAAAAGTTCGTGTAGTTGGAATTACTGAAATCAATAACGAAAAAGTCTTTGTTCTTGAATTTATTCAAGGAAGAAATAGTAACTGGGTAGCACGCCCTTTCTTTGCAAAATATGATAATGAAGCTATGTGGTTAAGTGATCTAAAACCAGCTTTTGGAAAAAAATCTTTCTTCTATGAAGATGAATTAGCTGAAATGATACTAGATTAATTAAATAAGATTAAATTATTTATTTTAATCCAGCATCCAATTAAAACCAAAGATAAAAAAGGGACTTCACAATTGCGAAGTTCCTTTTTTCAAATAAAATAATTACTACTTTATATTTTTGCATACTCAAAATAAAAGCTTAATAATTTTTCAAATTAAAATACTATTTTTGAGGCAATAAACATATTGAATGACTATAAAAGCTTTTATAAAACTTCTATTAAAAATAATAATAAGCGGCTTTGCCCTTTACTATGTCTTTTCGCACATAAATCTCGTAGATATTTCCGAAACAGTAAAAAACTCTAATCCTTATTATTTAATAGCTGCTCTTTTTACTTATATTATTTCTCAGTTAACCTCTGCTATTAGACTTAAGGTACTATTTAAATACATCCCTATTAAAATTTCTCACCTTGAAAATATTAAACTCTATTGGTTGGGATTATTCTATAATCTTTTCCTCCCCGGAGGTGTTGGTGGAGATGGTTTTAAAGTATACCTAATTGGAAAACACTACAAAGCAGACATAAAGAAAACTATAGGGGCAATACTTTCTGATAGGGTTAGCGGACTATCAATTATAGTTATCCTGCTTCTCTTTTTTATACCATTTATTGATTACCATATACCTTTAAAATCATATGCATGGATATTAACACCCTTTGTAGCATTGGCCTTCTATTTATTTTTATATATATTTAATCGTAGTCTCACACCAGCATATCTACCCACTATAATTTGGGCCTCTCTTGCCCAAACTCTACAAATGATAGCAGCTATTCTAATTCTTAATTCATTTGACACTAATACATCACAGATGTATAATGCCTACTTATTCCTTTTCTTTTTATCGGCAATAGCAGGATCTGTTCCAATAACTCTGGGTGGAATAGGGGCAAGAGAAGTCGTATTTATGTGGGGAGCACAATATCTGGGTGTTAATGAAAACTCAGCTATAGCCCTTAGCTTACTATTCTACACAGCCTCTGCAATTACTGCATTACCTGGACTCATATTTACATTAAAACCATCAAAAATATTGAAATAAAGTAGTATAGCAAACTCTCATTCCTAATCTATACCTACTTTATCTAGGGCTTTGCTAATTTCATCAAAACCAAAACCTCTGGAAGCAGCAAAACGTATCAAGGACGCTTTTCGCTTATAATAATCATCATTTTTTAATTGCCTCTTTTTCTGAATTAACAACGACAAAAGGTTATCACTAAACTCCTCATCAGGAAGTGAATCTAAAGCCTCATTAATTAAATTAGCGGAAATTCCTTTACGACTTAACTGCCACCTTATTTTAGTCCTACCCCATTTATTAAATTTCACTTTATCACGTACATAAAAAGTACAAAAACGTTTTTCATCAATAAACCTTTCATGTATTAAACGCTCTATTATTTTAGAAACATCATCTGAATCAACGTTCCATTTAACAAGCTTATCTCTAATCATAGAAACACACTGCTCTTGCCGGGCACAAATAGCTGATGCCTTATCATAAGCTTTTTTATAATTCATTAGCATACAACTCCGGTTTTAACAATTACAAACTCTAAAAATATAAATACCCGTAATTTTCTAACATAACAACTCCCTTTATATGGCTACAAAATCAAACAACCACAAAACATCCCTAATCAAGCAAAATTTAACTGTTCTCTCAGGAAAAAATTTCAATAAATATTTCCAGCAATCTGCCTAACACTTTGAGTAGCCATCATTGTATAAAAATGTAACAGATGAACATCTTTCGACAATAATTCTCTGGCCTGATTTATAGTCCATTCAATACCAACCTGTACAGCAGCCTCATCACTCTTACATTTCCTTAGCTCAGAGGCTAAAGCCTCTGGCATATCAACATGAAATATTCTTGGTAAAACAGTTAACTGACTTAGTTGAGTAATAGGTTTTAAACCAGGAATTATGGGTACATTAATACCAACATTACGACACTTAGTGACAAATTCAAAGTATTTATCATTATCAAAAAACATTTGAGTCATAATATATTCAGCTCCTGCATCAACCTTTCTTTTTAACCAATAAATATCAGAATCTAAGTTAGGAGCCTCTTCATGCTTCTCGGGATAACCTGCCACCCCATAACTAAAGGGAGTTTCAAAGGCGTCAGACTGAGTATTATCTAAAAAAACTCCCTTGTTCAAATTATTGACCTGCTCTTGCAGATCTATAGCATGTGCATTACTATCATCTGCGAACTTAAAAGAACTGGAACCATGAGATTTATCACCCCTTAATAACAACAAATCAAAAATTCCTAAAAAATTAAGATCTATAAGAGCATACTCTGTCTCACTTTTAGTAAACCCGCTGCAAATAATATGTGGAACAACTTTAATACCATATAAACGCTGGATAGATGCTGCTACAGCAACTGTCCCCGGACGTTTTCGGGTTACCTTACGCTCAAATAAACCCTTATCTGCATCCTTAAAAATTACCTCATCCCTATGTGAGGTAATATTTATAAAAAGAGGGTTAAACTCTCGAAGTGCATCTATAGTACGATACACTCCTTTAATGCTATTACCTTTCAAAGGAGGTAATAACTCAAAAGAAAAAGCAGGATAATCAAGGTTGCGAATAAGTTGGGCTGCGGTTAACATATTGGTAAAATTAATTAATTTACAAATAAGCTAGATTAGTTGGTAGCCATTTCTCTACTTCTTCTACTGAAACTCCTTTTCGCTTAGCTAAATCTTCAACCTGATCTTTTTGAATATTTCCTACTCCAAAATAAATAGCTTCAGGATGAGCCAAATAAATTCCACTCACAGAAGCATTAGGAAACATACTAAAATGTTCGGTAAGAGTAATACCCACTCTTTTCTCTGCATCCAATAATGAAAAAAGAGTTTTCTTTTCACTATGATCAGGGCAAGCAGGGTATCCTAAAGCAGGCCTAATTCCACGATAGCGCTCCCTTATAAAATTAGCATGATTAAACTCCTCATCGGGAGAATATGCCCAAAATTCCTTACGCACCCTAAAATGTATCAACTCAGCTAAAGCCTCTGCCAATCTATCAGACAAAGCCTTTAATAATATTGAACTATAGTCGTCGTCATCTGTTTCAAACTCCTCTAACCATGACTCTATACCATGTCCAGCACTCACAGCAAATCCTCCAATATAATCAAGTTTCCCTAACGATTTGGGTGCTACAAAATCAGAAAGACAATAATAATGCTCCTTACCCGGTTTAACTTGCTGCTCACGAATATTATGAAAAGTAGCAATTAACTCCTGTGTATTATCAGGATTATAAACCTCAATATCGTCCCCTACAGAATTTGCAGGAAAAAGTCCAAATACAGCCCTTGGAGTTACCATCTTCTCTTTCTTCATGCGGTCTAACATAAGTTTTGCATCAGCATATAGCCGTAGTGCCTCAATAGCCTTATCTCTTGATTCCTGAGTACTAAATTTCTGAAGCCATTTCTCCTTTGATTTATCATCTACTACCTCATCCATCCCATCATAACTACCCGTTAGGCGCCAAGCATGAAAAAAGAAAGTCCAGTCAATAAAAGGAATAATTTCATCTATAGAATAATCATCAAAAACATGTATACCCGGTTTTGCAGGAGTAACCAGGTTACACTTATCCCAATCTATAGAATATTTCTTATTTCTTGCTTCACGTAAAGACAAATAAGCCCTTTTCTTTTTATTGCTGTTGGCCTTACGTAGCTCTTCATATTCTGCTGCTACTTTCTGGGTAAAAGCTTTATTATCTCGCTCAGATAATAAAGCTCCTACTACTTGTGCACTTTTTGAAGCATCCTTTACATGGACAACCGGACCCGAATATACAGGGTCAACTTTGACAGCTGTATGAACACTAGATGTAGTAGCACCTCCAATTAAAAGAGGTAATTTTATACCCCTACGCTCCATCTCTTTTGCAACATTTACCATCTCTTCAAGAGAAGGCGTAATAAGTCCACTTAAACCTATGATATCAACCTCATTATCTATAGCTTCCTGAAGAATTTTATCAGTGGGAACCATAACCCCCAAGTCTATGACATCATAATTGTTACAAGCCAAAATTACACCAACAATATTTTTACCTATATCATGAACATCTCCCTTTACTGTTGCCATTAATATTCTTCCCGCCTTTTTTGCAGCATTACCCGCTACCCTTTTCTCTTCCTCAATAAAAGGTTGTAACCAAGCCACTCCCTTTTTCATTACTCTTGCTGTTTTTACAACCTGAGGCAAAAACATTTTACCCGAACCAAATAACTCCCCTACTATATTCATTCCATCCATTAAAGGTTGCTCAATAATGTCGAGGGCATAATCATATTTGGTACGAGCCTCTGATAAATCTTCTTCAATATAATCGGCAATACCTCTTACAAGGCTGTGATGTAGCCGTTTTTCTAGAGGTTCAGAACGCCATGCATCTTTGTGCACAGCTACACCTCCATTTTTTTCAACCTTATAACTCTCAGCCTTATCTATTAATCTCTCAGTAGCATCTGACCGGCGATTAAGCACCACATCTTCAACCAACTCTAACAATTCCGGCTCAATTTCATCGTATATTTGTAACATTCCCGGATTAACTATACCCATATCCATACCTGCTTGTATAGCATAATACAAAAAAACAGAATGTATAGCCTCCCTAACCCTATCATTTCCACGGAAAGAAAATGAAAGATTACTAACACCTCCACTTATTCTAACATGTGGCAAATTTTCCTTAATCCATCTTGCAGCATTTATATAGTCTACTGCATAATTATTATGTTCCTCTATACCGGTAGCAATTGCCAGTACATTGGGATCAAATATAATATCCTCAGCAGGAAAACCTACCTTTTGAGTAAGCAAATTGTAGGCTCTCTGGCAAATTTCAATACGTCTATCATAACTATCAGCCTGCCCTTTTTCATCAAAGGCCATGACTACCACAGCTGCACCAAAATCCCTTATTTTGGATGCCTGATACAAGAACTGCTCCTCCCCTTCTTTGAGACTAATTGAATTAACCACACATTTTCCCTGCATACATTTTAATCCTGCTTCCAGAACTTCCCACCGTGAGGAGTCTATCATCACTGGAAGACGAGCAATCTCAGGTTCAGCTCCCATCAGATTTAAAAAGGTAACCATTTCCTTTTTAGCCTCCAACATAGCATCATCCATATTCACATCTATTATCTGTGCTCCACCATCTACCTGATCGCGAGCAACAACCAATGCTTCCTCATACTTTTCTTCCCTGATTAAACGTGCAAATTTTTTCGAACCAGCAACATTGGTACGTTCTCCTATATTAATAAAGTTTGCTGATCCATCAATAATTAAAGGCTCAAGACCACTGAGTCTGGTAGTCTTCTCAACTTTAGTAGGAATATGAGGCTTTCCATCTTTCAAAAGTTTAGCAAAAGCCGAAATATGTTCTGGAGTTGTACCGCAACAACCCCCAACAATATTTACAAGACCTTGTTTTAAATAATCCAAAATCTGTGGAGCCATCTCTTCAGGAGTTTCGTCGTACTCTCCAAACTGATTGGGTAACCCTGCATTAGGATAGGCGCTTACATAAAAAGGCACTTTACGTCCCAGTTCTTCTACATAGAAACGCAATTCCTTAGCACCAAAAGAACAATTTAAACCCAAAGAAAACAAGGGAATGTGCGACACAGAAATAATAAAAGCCTCCAATGTCTGCCCCGAAAGTGTTCTACCACTGGCATCGGCAACCGTTACAGAAACCATTATAGGAAAATCTTCTATACCCCTATCCCTTAATTCACGCTGTATACCATAAAGGGCCGCCTTAGCATTAAGAGTATCGAAAATAGTTTCCAATAGCAAAATATCAACCCCTCCATCAAGCAATCCGGCAGCCTGTTGCGAATAAACATCAACCAATTCATCAAAGGTAACTGCTCTATAGCCAGGATTATTCACATCAGGAGAAAGGGATGCTGTTTTATTGGTAGGTCCCATAGACCCTGCCACAAACCTTGGCTTATCAACTGTTGAGAATTTTTTTGCTGCTTTAGCAGCTATAACTGCAGAGCTTTTATTCAACTCATAAACCAGATCCTCCATATTATAATCGGCCTGAGATATACTATTTGCATTAAAAGTATTAGTCTCTATAATATCTGCTCCTGCCATTAGATATTGCTCATGAATATCTGAAATAATATCAGGACGGGTTATAGACAATAAATCATTATTTCCCTGAACAAGAGACGAGTGTTTTTTAAATCTTTCGCCCCTAAACCCCTCCTCATCTAATTTATATTGTTGAATAAGACTTCCCATTGCGCCATCCAACAATAGTATACGTTCATGGGCAGCCTTGTGTAATAATTCCGTTCTGGTCATCTCTAAATATGATTTTAATTATCTGTTCCAATTATTGCCAAAAAAACAACTTATTCAATTTTAACAGCTGATTAGCAAAAAAGATTTCTCTTTCATCAACAAATATAAGCATTAATAAACACAAGAAATTCAATAAAACTACTTGCCTTATTGTATCCAACGGATAAATTTTATAAAAAACCAAGTTTTATAAAAGCTTGCAGCTAAAACTTACAAGTTATTATAACACAACTTATTTTTTTGTATCTTCACCGTTGAAAATAAAAAGAAATATTCTTTTTTATTATAACCAATTTCAACACCTTAAAAGAATGCACTTATCATGAGTGAGACTCTGCTAGAAGCATTAATGCAACTATTTGCCCTTCTTACAGATATACAAAAAGAGAAGGTTACTGGACGTGGTTATTACCTGGTGAAAGATTTCCTTTCAAAACATTTCAACAAAGAATATGTAGAGCAATATTTAGGACGCTTCGAAGTCTACCTTAACCGCTATCACTCGGAGGTAAATAGTAATAACAAGGAACTAAAAGTAAAACAATCTAACGACAACCAAACAAGAATACATAACATTGCCACAAAAATAAATGCAGAGCTCGAACAAGAACCTAAAATTGTTCTATTTGCCCAACTCTTAGATTTTCTAAAGAAAGATGAAGAAATAGGCAAGGCAGAAATAAGATTTGTAGATTTATTGGCTGATAAATTTAAAATTGAAACTAACGATTATATAAATCTTAAAACCTTTATTCTTGGAAAACCCTTAGATGTCCCAAATAAAAATCTTTTACTTTTAGTAAGTGGGAAAAATGAGAAACCTCATCCAGAAATTAAGCTCCTCTTTAATCCCAAGCAACAAGTTACAGTTTGGTTTCTACATGTAATAAGCACCAATACATATATCTTTAGATATTCAGGCGAAAGGAACCTATATCTGAACGGACATAAAATAGAGCCAAATCGTCCCTACACCCTAGCTGTAGGTTCAGTAATTAACACCTCTCGTATGCCTCCTGTTTATTACGGCAGGGTATCAGAAATGTTTATTCACCAAAAAGAGACTGGTCGTATTATTTATAGGGCCATTGATGTTTCCTATAAATTCAACAACAACCAAATAGGAATACATCCCTTTAGTTTTACCGGGCGTTCCGGACAACTCGTAGGCATTATGGGAGGTAGCGGCACCGGAAAATCTACTCTTTTGAACTTACTTAATGGTAATTTCAAGCCTGATTCTGGAAAAATAGTAATTAATGGTTATAACTTAATAGAGGAAAAAGAAGCTCTCCGCGGCTTAATTGGATATGTGCCCCAGGACGATCTGCTTAAAGAAGAATTAACAGTATTTGAAAATCTGTGGTTCAATGCACGCCTATGCTTCAGCGAACTCAACAAAGAACAAATTAAAAAAATAGTTGAAAATGCTCTGCAAGACTTTGACCTGGTAGAGGCACGCGATTTAGTAGTAGGAACTCCGCTTAATAAAATTTTAAGCGGGGGACAAAGAAAACGTCTTAACATAGCACTCGAATTAATACGAGAACCCTCTATTTTATTTGTAGATGAACCAACATCCGGGCTTTCATCCATGGATTCAGAGAAAGTTATGCTGCTTTTAAAACGTCAGGTTTTAAAAGGAAAACTTGTAATTATAAATATCCACCAACCATCATCTGATTTATACAAGCTACTCGATAAACTTTTAATGATAGACAAGGGTGGTCGCATCATATACAATGGCAACCCTATGGACGCCATTGCCTATTTTAAAAGAGAAGCCAACTACGTTAATCCAGAAGAAAGAGAATGTTATGTTTGCGGCAATGCAAAAACAGAACAACCATTGCGTATTGTAGAAGCCCGCATAGTGAACCCCTATGGTAAACTCATCAGAAAACGCAAAGTTAGTCCCGACGACTGGTATAAATTATATATTGAAAAATTTGAAAATAAATTTGAGTGGAAGTATAAATGTGATCTGAGCAAGAAGGAAGCGCTGCCAAAAAATTGGTTTAGCATACCTAATCGTAAAAGGCAGTTCTGGATTTTTGCAATGCGCGATGCCCTATCTAAAATAAAAGACAAACAATATTTAGCTATCAATATATTAGAGGCTCCAATTCTTGCCTTAATATTAGGATTTTTTACAAAATTCCTAAGTGGATCTCCCGGTGATCCCAATCTTTATATATTCTCAGAGAATGTAAACCTACCTGCCTATCTGTTTATGAGTGTGGTTGTTTCTCTATTTATAGGCTTAAATGTTAGTGCCGAAGAAATTATTAGAGATAGACGATTAAGAAAAAGAGAATCTTTTCTTAATTTAAGTCGTTTTAGCTTTTTAAATAGTAAGATCTTTGTCCTCTTTATTCTCTCAGCAGTTCAATCCTTAAGTTTTGTATTAATAGGCAATGCCTTGCTTCAAATTGAGGGTATGACACTTAGTTATTGGGCAATTCTTTTCTCCACATCCTGTTTTGCTAATATGCTGGGGCTTAACATTAGTAGTGGACTTAACTCTGTAGTAGCTATCTATGTGCTAATTCCGTTAATTCTAGTACCCCATCTTTTATTAAGTGGAGTGATAGTTAATTATGACAAATTAAATAATTCCATAACCTCTAAGGAATATGTGCCTCGCATTGGAGACATGATGATTACCAGATGGGCCTACGAAGCACTTGCAGTTACACAATTTAAAAACAACCTCTATCAAAGAAATTTCTTTGAACAAGAGAAGGCTATGAGCCAAAGTTCATATTATAGTAGCACTCTTATTCCTGAACTTATTAAATTCAATGATGCATGCAAATGGGCATCAAAGCGAAACGACTTGGAAACTGTAAAAACCCATAGTAAAACTCTGGCTGCTGCTCTTGAACAGTTGCATAAAAAACTCCCCAACCTAGTACCTGAGAATATAATCACCAATGAACCAAACAGTTATAACGACAGTCTGCATGCCCGTATACAAAAGATTTTATTAGATACTCAAACAAAATATAACAAAGAATTTAATTATTACTCAAAACTCAAGGATTCTAAAATTGAAAAGCTGATAAAAAAAGAAGGCTCTATAGACAAATTAGTGTTACTAAAGCAAAAACATTTTAATGAGGCCCTAGCCGATTGGTTGTTAGACAGAAAAGAAGTGCAACAACTTCAATTTCATGAAGACCACTTTATTCAAAAAAAACATCCTATTTATAAAGATCCAACAGGAAAATGGGGAAGGGCACACTTCTATGCTCCCTCTAAAAGAATGGGAAACATTTTAATACCCACAGGCATCTTTAATGTAATTGTTATATGGCTGGGTATTATTTCCCTTTACATAACCTTATATCTTGATATATTAAGACGTATAATACATTACTTTGAAACCTTCAGGCTACGTCAGCTAAACAAGAGACTGCAACGCTTAGGAACCTAGTAAACTAATAGGAAGAGAGTGCATGCCTAAGCTTCTCAAAACGAGCCTCATAGTCTATCATTGACTCTCTGATAACCTGATGTGCCTCTTCTGCCTCATAAACATGGGTAATTTCAGACTCCCTTGTTACCCCGGGCATATCTTTATAAGTTAAAAAGTAATGTTTTAAACGCTCAAGCACTAATTCAGGTAACTCTGCTACACTGGTTACATTTCCATAAACAACATCTCCTTTTAAAACTGAGATGATTTTATCGTCAGCAGCATTTCCATCTATCATTCTAAATCCTCCTATAGGAATCACTTCTGCAATAATATCACCATGCATAACATCCTTTTCGGTAAGCACACAAATATCCAGGGGATCACCATCACCCAAAATTCCTTTTTTTCCGGTTTTTTGCTCACAAAACTTACCAACATTAGCTCCGCAATATGTCTGCGGTATAAAACCATACAGCGATGGAACAACATTGGAATATTTTTGTGGACGGTCAATTCTAAGATAACCACTAACCTTATCAATCTCGTATTTAATTGTATCAGTAGGAACCACTTCTATAAAGCACATAACAGAATTAGGTGCATTAGCACCAATATCTATCCCGTGCCAAGGATGAGACTTATATCTTAGACCCATTAAACGACCTATAGGATCCATTAAGTTATTTGAAGACATATCCTTTAAAATTAGTTTTTGTTGTTTACTCATTTATTTAAAATTTGAATCTGCAAATCAGGAGCATATTTAAACGCTTACAATATCATTAACATTTATACTGACTTTATGTTTCAACCTGCCCAACCCGATCTGTCTAAACTCCTATATTGAACAGCTTCAGCAACGTGATGCGACTGTATTTTATCTGACCCCTCTAAATCTGCAATGGTTCTTGATACTTTTAAAATTCTATCATAGGCACGTGCCGAAAGACCAAGCTTTTCCATCGCATTTTTTAAAAGTATTCTCCCAGCCTCATTGGGCATAGCATATTTATGCAGCATTTTACTATTAATCTGAGCATTGCAATGTACATTTTCAAACTTACTGTAGCGTTCATATTGTATTTTCCTAGCTGCAATAACTCTGGAACGCACTGTAAAACTACTCTCTGAAACAGGAGCCTCCGCCATTTTAGAAAAAGGAACAGGTACAACTTCAATATGTAAATCTATTCTATCGAGCAGGGGACCAGAAATTCGACTCAGATACTTCTGCACCATAGCGGGTGAACATACACAAGTCTTTTCAGGATGATTATAATAGCCGCATGGACATGGATTCATACTTGCAATAAGCATGAAACTAGCAGGATAATCCAAGGCATATCGCGATCTGGAAATAGAAATTTGCCTATCTTCCAATGGCTGACGAAGCACCTCTAGTACTGAACGTTTAAATTCAGGTAATTCATCTAAAAACAGCACCCCATTATGAGCCAAAGAAATCTCGCCCGGTTGTGGAAATGATCCTCCCCCGGTCATTGCAACATTAGAGATAGTATGATGGGGTGATCTAAAAGGTCTCTGAGTAAGCAGGGCTACATTTCCTGAAATTTTACCAGCTACAGAATGAATCTTAGTAGTTTCCAATGCCTCTTTTAATTCCAAAGGGGGCATTATACTAGGCAATCTTTTAGCCAGCATAGATTTTCCACTACCTGGAGATCCTATCATTAACAAATTATGCCCCCCTGCAGCAGCAACCTCCAGTGCTCTTTTTACACTTTCCTGCCCCTTAACATCAGAGAAATCTTCCTCACAAACTGCCACTCCCTTTAAAAACTCTGCATCT
>Ga0055584_100001773_pt1 | contig 21192 bp, 18 predicted proteins | sample OSDHelmetaG_FD_58716 | JGI IMG/M metagenome (GOLD analysis project Ga0055584, IMG submission 58716) | Pelagic marine sediment microbial communities from the LTER site Helgoland, North Sea, for post-phytoplankton bloom and carbon turnover... | ecosystem: Environmental > Aquatic > Marine >...
TTGCTTATTCTGGCTAACTACAGCAGCAGCAGCATATTGGGCAATCATAAATCCACTATTTACGCCTGGTTGCTTGGTTAAATATGCAGGAAGGCCTCTTTCACCACTAACCAACTTATAAATTCTTCGTTCGCTGATATTGGATAATTCAGATGCGGCAATCGCCAAATAATCTAGCTGAAGCGCGAGGGTTTGTCCGTGAAAATTGCCTGCACTAATAATTAAATCGTCTTCACTAAACACATTGGGATTATCTGTTACTGCATTAATCTCCGTTTCAAAAATACGCTCGATATGAGCTAAGGCATCCATGGTTGCTCCATGCACTTGTGGAACACATCGAAAACTATAGGGATCTTGAACATCGTTCTTTACTTGATTTGCTATAGGGCTTTCCTTTAAATTATTGTAGACAAATGCGGCTACATTCTTTTGTCCAGGATGTGGTCGGATTTGGTGTGTTTGAGGAAGGAAAGGAGATAGGCTGCAATTGAACGCATCCAATGAGAGGCAAGCAATTTGATTGGCATGTTGGATATTCTTTGTCAACTTGTAGATGCAAAATGCGCCATACGCCTGCATAAATTGAGTGCCATTGATTAATGCCAAGCCTTCTTTAGCCTCTAACCTTAAAGCAGTCAGACCAGCTGATTCTAGAGCCTTAGAGGCGGTAGTCTTTTTGCCGTTGTAGTACACTTCTCCAATGCCAATAAGTGCAAGGCTCATATTTGCCAAAGGAGCTAAATCGCCACTTGCTCCTAAAGAACCCAATTCATAAACCACGGGACTAATCCCTCGGTTATAACACTCAATCAACAATTGAACTGTATTTAAATGCACCCCGCTAAATCCTTTGCTTAAGGATTGCGCTTTTAAGATGAGCATTAATCGAACGATATCCTCTGGAACTTCATCACCCATTCCACAGGCATGCGATTTAAGCAGGTTTTCTTGTAAATCCTGAAGCTCGTTTTCAGCAATTTCAGTATTGCATAAAGACCCAAAACCGGTGTTTATACCGTATATAGGTTTTTCTTCACGCTTAATTTTTTCATGCAAATAATCATAGCAGGTGCATATTGCATGTATACTATCTGGAGTCAGTTGGGCCTTTGTTCCTGAAAGAACCAGATCAACCAATTCATTGACTTCATAATGTTGTCCTATTGCGATCATTTTAACAATTCAATCAATTGAGTTAAATCCATATTTTTCTGTTCTCCGGAGTTTAAGTTTTTAATGCTCACCTCATTCTTTTCGACTTCTTCACTACCTATAATGATTGCATATTGTGCGTTTAAGGCGTTGGCATAATCCAACTGTTTTTTCAGTTTCCCCTCCTTTGGATAAACCAGACAAGATTGTTGGGTGTTATTCCGAATTTTCCGGGCAGTCTGTAATGCAAATGAGAAAACGTCTTTATCCATTGGACAAATCAACACATCGGTCATTTTGCTCATTTCTTGAGGAAAAAGGTTAAGATCTTCCAGCACATCGTACATGCGATCTGCACCAAAGCTGATGCCAATACCCGAGATATCTTTTACGCCAAATACCTCCGTGAGGTCATCATACCTTCCTCCAGCTGCAACAGAACCAAAGCCACCTTCTTTGAGTTTAACTTCAAAGATGCATCCGGTGTAATAACTTAAGCCTCTAGCCAAAGAAGTGTCTAATACGATGTCATTATCCAGTTGGTTATAATATCCTCGAATTTCACTAAGGTCTTTGATCGCTTGGGTGGCTAAAACTGATGTTAAGGTTTCGTCTAGATCTTTCAATTGTTTAGATTCAAAATCAAATGTAGTCAATAAGGATTGGGCATTTTCAAACTTAGAAGTATCCAGGTTCTTTGATTCCAGTTCCTTAACCACTCCATCGAAACCGATTTTATCCATCTTATCAATCGCAACAGTAAAAGCTTCAAATTCACCTTCAAAACCTAAATGGATTGCTATGGCTTCAAGTAGTTTTCTGTGATTCAAATGAATAACCACGGGCAGATTCAAAGCACTGAATACCTTGTCAAACATTTCAATGCATTCCAATTCGCAGATTAAACTGCGTGTGCCTATGGTATCTGCATCGCATTGCCAGAACTCGCGATAACGCCCTTTTTGCGGACGGTCTGCACGCCAAACAGGCTGAATTTGATAGCGTTTGAAGGGCATTTTTAATGCATGCATGTTCATTGCAGTGTACCGCGCAAAAGGAACGGTTAAATCATAACGCAACCCTTTGTCTGAAATAGCACTTTTTAAGGCACGATTCGAATCAAAGTTCGATTCGGCTTTCGGTAAAATGTCTCCATTGTTTAATATGCGAAAGAGCAGCTGATCGCCTTCTTCGCCATATTTCCCCGTTAGCGTTTCAATTTTCTCCATAGAAGGAGTCTCTAAGGGTGCAAAACCATAGCTTTTAAAAACCTTTTTAATGGTATCAAAAATGTAGTTCTTTTTTGCAACTTGAATTGGCCCAAAATCTCGGGTTCCTTTAACTAAACTGGCTTTTTGCATGGAGTGGGGTCAAAGGTAATTAGTTATTAATCAAAAGACAAAGTGAAGGTTCAAAATCAATGCTCCAAATAAAAACTATTGTCGATCATATGATTGTGATGCTGCTGTACAAATGCCAACAGTTTTCGTAGCATTAGTTTTCTGGTTCGATATTCAGCAGGGAATAAATCAAAATACCGTTTATTATCTTCTTTGTACTTCTTGAAAAAGACGAATTTCCCATTGGGCTTTAATTGCGCAACATAGGGATATGAAACAATCTGAAACACGCCTCCATTTTTTTGATATGCATAACCACGAGTGGTATCCAACATACTGGTACCCAAACTAAAGAAAGGGTAGGGATAGTTTACGATATCCAAAACGGTGGGCATAATATCGATTTGATTCACCGTCTTACTGTTTATACCGGCTTGGATGTATTGCCCGGAAGGGTCATAAACCAGCAGGGGGATTTCAAACTTGCCGGTGGCAGAATAGAAGTACTTGTCTTTACTATGACTGGTGTGATCTGCAGTTATAATAAAGATGGTGTTCTTAAACCATGGCTTGGTTCGGGCTGATGTAAAGAAGTTACGGAGCATTTCATCCGTATATTGAATGTTCGGATGAATCAACAAGGTGCCCGGTTTGTATTTAGACTTATATTTCTCTGGTAATGGATAGGGTTCATGTGATGTTAAAGAGAAAACGCTTGCCACAAAAGGTTCTTTTTTGGCACTCAGCTCCATTTCAACATGTTCGAAATAAGGTCCATCAAAAATCCCCCAACTTCCGTCATAGTCTCGAGTATAATGGGGGTATTCAGTTTTTCCATAATAATTCTGCCACCCTGATATTTTTAAAAAGTTTTGAAATCCCATGGTACCATTATCTGCTCCATGATAAAAATGGCTCTCATAATTGAGTTCACTCAATAGGCCCCCTAAGTTTTGTACCGTATTGTTTTGATAAGAACTATTGATATAGGGCACTTCCATATAGTTAGGGATACCCGCCATAATTGCAGGTAAACCTTCAATGGATATATTTCCATTGGCGTATGCATTGGTAAAGTTAAGACTCTTCTTACTTAATGAATCGAGGAATGGGGTGTACAAATCTTGGTCTCGCAACCATCCACAATAATCTCTAGCGAAACTTTCTAGAATAAAGACCACCACATTGGGGTGATTGGGAGGGGTCTTATTGTCAAAGTAAAATTTCTCTGTGGCTAAAAACTGAGTTGCAATAGAATCAGGGAAATATTCAATGCGCTCTAGACTAGAACCTTGCCACGAACTCATTAAATTGAAAGGCGTATTTACGGTAACGGGTACCATTTCTGCCGGTACAAACCGGGCAGCATCAAAAGTTTTCAAAGGTTTTAATCCTATACTACCCCGTGCAGAAACGGCTAAGACAATAGTAACCACAGCATAAAACCACCATTTTCTTCTCGACTTGCTTAAGTCTGGGGTTCCAAAAACATACAAAAATGCCCCTAAAAGTGTTAAGGCTGCAATGATTAAAAGCCAAGGCCAATAGGTGACAAAATAACCGCCCACTGGATTGCTTTCATCTGTAAGCATGGTGAATATTTCAATGCCAGACCGCTTACGTGAAAACTTGAAATAGATTGCATCTGCAAGGTTAGCAGTAACACATACCAATGTGAGGGCAATAAACAGACCGCGTAAAAACTGCTTGAATCCGTTCGCAGTTTGAAACTTAAACGGCAAGAGAGAAAGCACAGTAAAGGGAAGAAAGATATATGCTACTGTGGATGAATCAAAAATCAACCCTGAAAAGAATGATTTTACGAGCTGAAAGAATTCCAGTGAAAAGAAATCGCGATTGTAAACCAGATAAATTACCCTGCAAAGCGTCATGATAACCATCGCTACTAAAAGGCGCTTCAATAAGAGCGTAAATAGACTGTATGATCGTTTTGCTTTCAGGCGTTGTTTCGTTTAAATCAATTCACTCTGGGGCAATTTCATTGCCAAAACAGAAAGGTTAATCGGTGCAGTGAGCAATTAAACACATTCTTTGATATCAAAGAATGGAATAAGTTCAAAAGTGTTTTTTTACAGATGAATACACTCATCGTACGCCTGAGCAACTGCTTCCATTACAGCTTCACTCATGGTTGGATGTGGATGTACCGACTTCAATATTTCATGGCCTGTCGTTTCAAGCTTACGTGCTACCACTGCTTCAGCAATCATATCAGTAACTCCAACCCCAATAAAGTGGGCTCCAAGCCATTCACCATATTTGGCGTCAAAAATTACTTTCACAAATCCTTCTTTAGTTCCAGCTGCACTTGCTTTGCCACTCGCTGAGAATGGGAATTTACCTACTTTAAGTTCATATCCTTTTTCTTTGGCTTGTTCTTCGGTTAGTCCTACTGAAGCTATTTCAGGAATACAATAGGTGCATCCTGGGATATTTCCGTAATCCAATGGTTCTGGCTTTTCACCTGCAATTTGTTCCACACATATAATTCCTTCAGCTGAAGCAACGTGCGCCAAAGCTGGACCTGCGGTGATATCTCCAATGGCATACACACCGTCTACATTGGTTTTGTAGAATTCGTCTACCAATACTTTTCCTTTTTCGGTTTTAATCCCTAATGTTTCTAAACCGATATTTTCAATATTGGTTTCAATACCCGCAGCAGAAAGTACGATGTCACATTTGATTTCTTCCAAACCTTTTTTGGTTTCAACCGTAACCTTGCACCCTGCTCCTTTAGTATCTACAGATTTAACTGCAGAAGAAGTCATGATTTTGATGCCTTTCTTTTTGTAGATTTTGGTCAATTCTCTAGAAATATCTGAATCTTCAACCGGTACGATACGGTCCATATATTCTACCACCGTTACTTCGGTGCCAGTTGCTGCATAGAAATAGGCAAACTCAATTCCAATTGCACCTGATCCAATAACTACCATTGATTTAGGCTGCTTGTCCAATACCATGGCTTCACGATATCCAATGATCTTTTTACCGTCTTGTTCGATTCCTGGTAGGTTTCTGCTTCGCGCACCCGTAGCTAAAATAATATGGTCTGCTTCAACCATTTCTTTCTTGCCATCGTTGTCTACTTCAACTTTTCCTTTGGCTTTTAGGGTTCCATAACCGGTAATCACAGTGATCTTATTCTTCTTCATTAAGAATTCAATGCCTTTACTCATGTTATTGGCAACACCTCTACTTCGACTTACCATTCCGACAAAATCCACTTTTGGATTTGTGAGGTTGATACCATAATCGGCAGCGTGTTTGGTGTATTCAAATACCTGTGCAGATTTAAGCAATGCTTTGGTAGGGATACATCCCCAATTCAAGCAGATTCCGCCCAATTCAGCTTTTTCTACTATGGCTACTTTTTTACCTAATTGCGAAGCTCTAATGGCTGCAACATAACCTCCAGGTCCGGATCCAATAACTAAAATATCGTATTTCATATGATTGTATTAATGCAAATTTTGAGAGCGCAAAAATAAGCCTTTTTATAGGATTGAAAAATTTAATCCTGATGCGTTGTCATGTTCCATTCAAATTCATGCAACTTATTGATTTTCTGTATCTTCGTAAGATGAATTGGTAGCAAATTATACAATTACAGGGGACGAAGTGAATAATTGGGCTACGGGCGTACAGGATTATTACAAAGTGGGCGGCTTCAGTTTTGAAATTATCCGACTCTAATTACGTATTCTTTATCGATTTATCGTAGACAGACAATTATTTGTCTTATCTTTGCAGCATAATAACGGGATGACAATTTAATTTTTAGATGGGTCATTCACTCATTTAAAAATAAAACATGACATTTCAATCAATGGGCTTATCTGATGCCCTGCTAAAAGCAATTAGCAAAAAAGGATACACCACTCCATCACCCATTCAAGCACAAGCCATTCAACCTCTCCTAGAAGGAAGAGATATGTTGGCATCTGCACAAACCGGCACAGGTAAAACGGCAGGTTTTACATTGCCTATGCTTCAGCTGTTGGCAAAGAAACCTGCTACCCATCATCGAAAAATTCGAGCCTTGGTATTAACCCCAACGCGCGAACTAGCGGCTCAAGTTCAGCAAAATGTAATCGACTATAGTCTGTATTTGGACATTAAATCTACGGTGATTTTTGGTGGAGTGAAACAAGGTGCTCAAGTGAAAATTCTTAAAGCGGGTATTGATATTTTAGTGGCCACACCGGGACGTTTATTGGATCTAGAAAATCAAGGACTTCTTTCTTTACGCGATATTGAAATATTGGTATTGGATGAAGCAGACCGTATGTTGGACATGGGTTTCTTGCGAGATATTAAACGCGTATTGAGCTTGTTGCCAGCAAAAAGACAAAATTTATTATTCTCTGCAACTTTTTCAAGAGAGATTAAGAATTTGTCTAATAGTATATTGAACAATCCAATTACCATTGAGATTTCTCCTGAGATTACCACTGCAGAAAAGGTAAACCAAACCCTGTATCATCTGAATAAAAAGGATAAAGCTGCTTTTACCATTCAGCTGATTAAAGAAGGCAATTGGAGTCAAGTGTTGATCTTTATGCGAACCAAACATGGCGCGAATAAATTAGCGCAAAAATTAGATAAAAGTGGAGTGCAAGCTGCAGCTATACATGGGAATAAAAGTCAAAATGCGCGTACCCAAGCCCTTGCTGGGTTTAAGGCAGGTAAAATTCGCGTGCTAGTTGCCACAGACATAGCTGCAAGAGGCCTAGACATACCCTTATTGCCTTATGTAATGAATTATGAATTACCCAACGTGCCGGAAGATTACGTGCATCGTATCGGTAGGACCGGTAGAGCAGGGGAAAGTGGTGATGCCATTTCATTGGTGAGTCACGAAGAGATGAGTTATGTGAAGGGAATTGAAAAACTATTGGGAGAAACCTTGCCTTTGCGAATTGCCAAAGGCTTTGAGCCCAGTGCCGAAGCACCACCTGCACCGAAACCACAAGGAAGACAGCAGAATAACCGAGGCGGTCGCCATGGGGGTAGAGGAAACAGTAGAGGGACCAATCCAGGTGGATCAGACGCTGGCGAAAAGAAGAAAACGGGTTTCAAACCCAGACGTAGGTATTAAGTCTTTTCCTAAAACTAGCTCAGTCAGTTCGAGCGGAGTCGAGAACTAACTCAAGTTAACCGCACTCTTTATTGAGCTGATGTCCTTTTTGATATCCAATAAGGTCGAAGTAATCTCTGCATTTTCCATGCTTTCGGCTTCGAATTCATGATTGATGTAATTCACAAACTTCCATACTTCCAGTATATTCCGCACATCCACTTCATAGGGATCGTATTCGGGATTGGTGCTGCATAAAGTTAAGGTTGGGTTTTTACCTAAATCGTGATACACCGTTTTAAATACAATGCCGTCATCTTGCGTTACGATAATGTATGGAAAACCATTTTGAATTAAATGCCAATTCTCCACATATTCGGCGGTTACAAACGCGCCATCTTTTACCGGTGGCATAGAATCTCCTTTTATGGGAAAGGTGCGGTATTTCTTCTTCTCAGATAAAAACGGAAGGTTAAATGCCGGAAGAATTTTAATAAATTCAGGATCTGCAAAACCGGTAGTATAGCCTGCACGCGCTTGAGCTGGAACCAGTTCCACATTGTTCTCATTGTGCTGATTCACCGTAGTGGTCAATATGCGCAGATTTGATCCTTTTAAATCCATGTCAAAACCTTTTTCCAATTGAGAAAGGGCCATTTCTCCAATTTTACTCAAATCGATTTTAACTAACTTATCCAATGAAACGGAAAAGTAGGTCGATAGATTGAGCAAGGTGCCAAAATTGGGTTCAATCCCACCATTTTCATAGCTATTATATGCAGATCGACTTACTTCAATGGATTTGGAAACCTCTTCTTGAGAGCGTTTTTTCCGTTTTCTAAGGAGTTTCAGGTTGGTGGCGAAGTGATTTTTCGTTTTTGTCATAAGGCAATGTATTGTTTATGTTGAAGGGAAGATGTCATGTATTCAGCCAAGTACTTTCCAATAATGGCTGCTGTTTCCGGGTGTTCTTTCATAGGTTCAATCAAACCATCTAATGTGCCGGATTCCATCTCGGGCAATTCAGGGGTATAGGCATAGCCTTTCATTTTCCCTTCATTAATCCAGAGTATTGATTTCTCTTGACTTGTTCGTCCTTTATCGATTAAGCAAAAGGAGGGGAGGTAATTGCGCATTTCTTCGGCAACTTTCTCCAGTAGTTTGTTATGCTTTTTAATATTGGCGCATTTGCATTTTTTGTTGAGGCATTTAAACTGCAGACCCGATAACCGTGGGCAGAGCTTTTTTTCTTGCACCCAAGATTCCAGATAAACGCGTGTGTTGTATTGTGATCCAAACAGAGGGCTTAGCTCTGGCGACTTACTGCGTTTAATGGCTAGTTTGAGTTCGTCTTTTTGGTTGGTATAAGTGGTTAGGGTAAAGGTATTCCTGGGGAATTTTTGTGCGACATTATAGGGTGGCCAAAACTTTTTAATTTCATCTGCTTCAATAATGGAAGCCAGCAAGTCGGTACCCGTAAGTTTAAAATCCAAATAGTACAGATTCTCTAACATATGGCGTTTGGCGGTGCGAAAGTGATTGCGCACCCTTTGCTTTATGTTTTTTGCTTTACCGATGTACAAGGGTTTTTTTTGCTTGTCTAAAAGGTAATATACCCCGGTGTCCAAAGGCATCTTTGCAAATTCCTTTTCGTCTAAATAGGGTGGAAGGGCAAAGGTTTTTTGTTGTTTTTTGAGATGCTGATCAATGATACTGGTTTTATCATTCGCGATGAGATAATGGAATAAGGTAGTGGTGGCCTTTGCATCTCCCATTGCGCGATGTCGATCGGTGATTTTGATGCCAAGGCTATTGCACAAATTCCCTAAACTGTAGGAAGGTAGCCCTGCTGCAATTTTACGCGACAAACGAACCGTGCAGAGTTTCTTTGGATTGTAATCTACATCCAATGCATTCAGCTGATTGCGAATAAAACCCAAATCAAAACCCACATTATGGGCCACAAAAATGCTGTCTTTGGAAAACTCCAACCATTCTTTGGCAATATCCTCAAAACGAGGCGCGGAGCTTACCATTTCATTGGTAATTCCAGTTAACAACGTGATGTTGCGCGGAATGTTTCCATCGGGTTTTACCAAGGTCTGATACGTATCCAGTATGCTGGTACCATCGGTAATGATACTCGCAATTTCTGTGATGTTATGTAGGGCATAACGCCCTCCAGTGGTTTCAATATCGGTGATGCAAAAACGCAATTGTTAATAATATGAGCAAATATATGATAATTTATTGAGCAAAATGCTCAAAATGGAAAATTGATAATGGAAAATTGAAAATGGCTTGCTTTCAGAATCCAAAACGCGAACGTCACATGGAGTGTTCGCTTTTAAGCGAATGTATCGAAATGCATTGAACGAATAGAAACGAATTAATTGATTTGCGCGGCACATTCCGCACACAACTTCAGTTGCGCATTGTCCACCGTGCTCAGTTTCTCAACTGCACTGGTCATCACACAAGCTGTATTGGGGCAATGTTTTAGGCCCAAATTATGGCCAATCTCATGTACGCAAACCTTCTGCACGCGTTGTATCAACTTGGATCGTTTACCACCTATTCCCAAACGATAGGAACTTACAATGCAAGAAGCACCCGGACGGTATCCCAAACCGAAGATTCCAAAGTCTTCATACCTGGATACCGGTTTTTTGGTCTTGCCAAAAGCATCTTTTTTGGTGGTGCTGATGTCTTTTGCCGTTAAACCCAGCACATGATCGATGCAGTCCGGTTTGGTTGAATTGAGGTGTTTAATGAGTTTATCAGCACGATAGCGTGGTGATTTGACCTTAATAAAGGAATGCTTCGGTAAGCTGGTATCATAGAGATGCACCACACGAAATCCATAGACTCGTTGCAAGGCAGCCATAGCCGAATCCCGCAGTTCCGTATCATAGGAATGATAGGTAACGATGCCTATGGTTTTTTCCTGTTGAGATATGCAGGCACATAGGCTTAAAAGCAGCACTACAAACATTAAGCGAGGGTTAAACATCAAAATCTTATCTTCCAACAGATAACGTATCGTATGTGGTCTTTCGTATGTGATTTATGAGAGAAGATGCATTTAAATTTAGCAATACTTATGATGCAATGCAGCGGATTAAAGTCTGGATTTATTCGGAATTCGATTAACATAATACATGAGCAATACCGTCCCCATTCCGTATCCTCATCATGTTAATTAGCCCTTAGCTTGGCTTATCTTTGAAGCATCCAAATAACCCACCATGAACATCCAATCCTTCAATCAAAACATCGACTTTAACGATCAACGCATTGTTACCAAAGTGCTGTTGGAAACTTCTTTTTCCAAAGAAATTCGTATCCTGCTTAAGCAAGGGCAAATCATGAAAGAACACAAAGCACCTTTCCCTATCATCATTCATGTCTTGGAGGGTGAAATTGATTTTGGTGCAGAGGGAAGTACTCAATTGCTAGGAAAAGGAGATGTGGTTACCTTAGCAGGCAATGTTCCGCATGACTTAACAGCTACTAGCGACAGTATCGTGCGTTTGACGCTGTCCAAATTGGATAACCCAGAGCGGGTATAAAAAGTGGTTGCAGAATCCTAAGAGATCCCATGAAACCAATAGAAACCAAAGATGATATTGTCGTTTTGGTGAATGCCTTTTATGCCAAAATCAGAAAAGACGAATTATTGGGTCCTATTTTTAATGGGCACATTGCAGAAGAACGCTGGCCTGACCGGTATAGTTGGGGTTAAGAAATTCCAATACGATATTTGGGGGGATACGGTAAATACGGCCAATAGAATGGAAAGCAACGGAGCCGTGGGTAAAGTAAATGTCAGTCAAGCTACGTATGATTTCTTAAAAAACGATTCTGATTTTACCTTTGAAAGTAGGGGTAAAATTGAAGTGAAAGGCAAAGGAGAGATGGAGATGTATTTTGTACGAAAGAAATAAGACAAAAAAATGAATAATATGGCAGCACAACATAATGAAACCAAAGCCGATCAAACCCCCAAAGTAACTGGAATAGGAGGAGTTTTCTTTACTTCAGAAAATCTAGAAGAAACCATAGCCTGGTATACCAAGAACTTGGGAATCAATATCAATGACTGGGGATCGTGCAGTTTTGAATCTAGAAACCTACATGCACCTGAAGAGGTGGACTCCCTGCAATGGAAGCCCTTTGAAAAGGGACATTTTGCCCCTTCTAAAAAAGACTTTATGATTAATTATAAGGTGCAACACATTGAAGCATTGGTGCATAATTTAAAAGATAATGGAGTCACTATTCTGGATGAAATTGCAAGCTATGACTATGGCAAGTTTGTGCATATATTAGACACAGATGGCAATAAAATAGAGTTGTGGGAACCTAGTTAATTATTGGAATAGTCCATAAAACAAAAAGCCTGCCTTAGTTTAATAAGGCAGGCTTTTATAGTATTTAATTTATTTATGCTTCAGCACCTACTTTTGGCGCTGCATTTAATATTTCTTGGGATACTCCCTCAGCATATTGCTTAAAGTTCTCATTGAATAAACCGGCTAGTTTTGCCGCTTGTGCATCGTAACCTGATTTATCTTCCCAAGTAGATCTTGGGTTCAATAATTCGGCTGGAACGTTATCACAACTTTGAGGAACTGCAACACCAAACACATTGTGGTTTACAAATTCTTCTTGGCCCAGTGATCCGTCCAAAGCAGCATCTATCATCGCACGCGTATATTTCAATTTCATACGGCTTCCGGTTCCGTATGCTCCGCCTGTCCAACCAGTATTTACTAGCCAAACATTCACATTATTTTCACTCATTTTTTGCCCCAGCATTTCAGCATATTTACCTGGATGCAATGGAATAAAAGCTGCACCAAAACATGCAGAGAAAGTAGCTTCAGGCTCAACCACACCTACTTCAGTTCCTGCAACTTTAGCAGTATAACCGCTAATAAAGTAGTACATGGCTTGCTCAGGTGTTAATTTAGAAATAGGAGGTAATACCCCAAATGCATCTGCTGTTAAGAAGAATACGTTTTTAGGTGCAGGTCCAACGGAAGGCTCTGCAATATTATCTACATTGTAAATAGGGTAGGCACAGCGGGTGTTTTGGGTTACCGAAACATCATCGTAATTCACTTGGTTGCTGTTTTCAAAAAAGCGCACATTTTCTACCAATGCGTAATCCTTTATGGCCTTCCAAATCGTTGGCTCATTTTCTTCCGTAAGGTTGATGGTTTTAGCATAACAACCCCCTTCAAAGTTGAATACAGAATCATCGGCCCAACCGTGCTCATCGTCACCAATCAATTTACGATTCGGATCTGCGCTCAATGTTGTTTTACCCGTTCCACTTAATCCAAAGAATATGGCTGATTCGCCATTGTCTCCTAGGTTGGCAGAACAATGCATACTCAATACATTTTGTTGCGTAGGTAATGTGAAGTTTAGTACGGTAAAGATTCCTTTTTTAATCTCTCCGGTATATCCACTTCCACCAATGATATAAATCTTTTTGGTAAAATCGATAATAGAGAAATTGCTTGAACGTGTTCCATCTTCTGCTGGCACTGCCATAAAAGAAGGCGCAGCTAAAATAATCCAATCTGGATGTTCAGCTATTTCTTCTGCTTTCGGTCGAAGAAACATATGGTGCACAAACAAATTTTGGTATGCACTTTCGTTAATTACTTTAATATTAATAGCATATCTAGGGTCTGCACAAGCTACAGCATCTCGCATATAAATATCTTTTCCCTCATAATGAGTGATGATTTTATTTACAAGGCTATCGAATTGCGCTTCATCAAATTTTTGATTGATATCACCCCACCAAACGGTATCGGTGGTAAGGCTATCTGCAACCGTAAATTTATCTTTTGGAGAACGTCCAGTGAATTTTCCTGTGTCCGCTGCCAGCGCACCGGTGTCGGTTAAACGTCCTTCTCCGCATGCTACTGATTTTTCTGCCAATTCGGCTGGGCTTAGGTTTTCAAAAACGCTTGCCGCATTGGACTTGATTTGATCAATGATTTCTTTTTTAGTCATTAGTTCAGGCTAACTTTATTGAGAAGAGCGCAAAAATACGGTCATATTCAAGAAATTCAAGAAAAGTATGGGTCATTTATAAACAATTTGACCGCTTTGGACAAAATTCGTCCTTATTTGATTAATTCGCAGAGTCGCGGGTCACCCGGATAATAGGCTATTTTGATCCGATTTTTATCTTGTATGGATAAACCGTGCGAATCCATTTTGCATGTGTATAGCTCATAATTTGCATAAAAAGTTACCATCCATTCCTGGTCTCTGGCATGCTCTTCTATGCTCAGGGGTTTCGCAATATGGGTGTTAAACCGAAGAAGTGCCGATCGTCTCACATTGGCCAAAATGCTTCCCAGCAAAGGGGTTGCAAAAAACAGCAGAAGAAAAATGTAGCCCGATTTGCGAACGGCATGTTCTATACTTTGATTTTTTTTAAGGGAGTGATAGGCATGATTTACATAATAGGCATCCACCAATAAATAGATGAATGCTGCAAAAGTTAATGCGCAAAAAGCGAGAATAACCACCATACTGCGATTTTCATAGTTCTGAAAGTAATTCATGATGAAAAAAGTGCACAATGAAGTAAGAAAGAAAATAGCAATCAACATTCTGCGGGTAGGGGTAAATTTGCTTTGTGCATATTTATAGTAACGGTGCTCAATTTCTTGTCGTTTGAGTGCTTCTCTTTTACGTTGTGCCGCCTCCGTACGTTCTTTTGCATTGCCCCTTTGCCTGCTTTTATCGCGGCTGTCCTGCAAGTAATTATCCAGCGCAGCCTTTTTATGCGGGTCATTAAGAAACTGGTAGGAATGCGCTACTACTTGGAATTTGTGCTGTGCTTTGGGGTTATTCGGATTCTTATCTGGATGATAAATCTTAGCGAGCTTACGATATTGATTTTTTATCGTTTCAAGATTACTGTAATCTTTTAAGCCCAAACGTAAATAATGATTTGTCATCAATGATCTTTATAACAATTAAAAATGAATTGTAGTATGCAATTTACTAATTTTGTTTCCTTTCCATATGAAACGCTTTAAAAAATTACTTCTCATTCTGCTGGTATCTTTGATTGCCTATTTCTCCTATGTGTTTTTGCTTAAAACGGATAACAGCACTGAGGTTATCAACTTGGTGCCACAAGATGCAGTTTATATCATAAAAGCAAAAAAACCAATCAATGCTTGGCAAAAGTTTAGTCAAAGCGAATTATGGCAACACCTTAAGACATATTCCGAATTCAAAGATATTACGGAGTCCGCAAATTCAATTGATGCTTTGATTGAAAATAATCGTACACTTTTTAAGATATTTTCCCTTAAAAACCTGGTCATTTCTGCTCATATGACCCAATCTAATGATTATGATTTTTTGTTTCTTACTGATTTATCCAATGCTTCGAAAAGCGACCTAATTAAAAACAATTTGGACAAGGTCTTTGCCTTGGCAGATTACAAAGTGCGTACCTTAGATTATAAGGGCGTGAGCATCAACATATGTCATGATGCAAGTGATAATAGCAACCTCTATGTGGCTTCTATAGCAAATTACATTGCCTGCTCGTTCAGTTTAGAAATTCTGAAAAAAAGCATTGAAGAGTATTACAATCCGAGCTTTAAAAAGAAGGAGCATTATCAATTTATCGAAAAGGAAACGGCTACCGATGGTCTGGCGCAAGTGTATATCAACTATACACGCTTAGAACCCTTCTTAAATGTATATATGGGTTCGGTGGATCAGTCATTGGTAAATATTCTTGGGCAAATCCATTTTACAGGTTTAAACGGCAATCTGGATGATTCCTATATAAAGCTTAAAGGGAAAACCAATATCAACGATTCAATGGATGAAATGTTAACGGTTTTATCCAAATCAGGGAGTAGTAAAATGGGCGTACACAAAGTGTTGTCTGATCGAACCGCAATACTTATGCGGCTTGGATTTGACGATTTTACCTCCTTTACACAGCACAGTTTAGCACTCACATCGGATAAAGCGCTTCAGCGGAATAATCGAACGATTAAATTGATTGAGTTGTTTATGGGGATCTCCATTCAAAATGATTTTATGAGTTGGATAGGGGATGAGCTTGCCGTAGCCCAATATTATAATGAAAACCTAATAGGCAATAAAGTGCCGAAGCTTATTGCAATCAAAGTTAAGGATAAAAGTAAAGCTAAACAGAAATTGGATGAGGTGTTTAAGAAGATCAAACGCAGGATGCCCTTTAAGTTTGATACGTATGAATTTATAGGCCATGAAATTAAATATATGGAAACCAAAGGGCTTTTTCGCTTAATCTTTGGGAAGCTGTTTGACAAGGTGGAGAAACCCTATTTCTGTTTTCTGGATGATTACGTAATCTTTTGCGATGATGCCAAAACCTTGTTGCAAACGATTCAAGACTATGAGGAGGATAGGACCTTAGCGGATGAAACCAATTTTAAGTTTGTCCAAAAAGAGTTGAGCAATCGTTCGAGTTTCTTCACCTATTTATCGCCCAAGCTTTATTTTAATAACATGAGTAGTGTGTTAAGTCCGAGTTCATTTACCGAATTGAATAAGAACAAGCAGTATATGACCTGTTTTAATGGCACTGGGTTTGTGCTGAAAGCAGAGGGTGAGGGTGTTTTCAATACAGAATTGGTCAGTAATTTTTTAAAGGAAACGATTAAAATTAAGGATGAAGAAAATTTGGAAGTTGAAGAGTTGGAAGAGTTGGATGAGATTGAGCGTTTTATCATCGAGAAACTGAATGGAAAAGCGAAAAAGGAATATTTCCCCAATGGTAAATTGAAATCTGTACAAGCCGTAAATAATGCATTTCAACCCCATGGAATATTTACCGAATACTGGGAAAATGAAAAAGTAAAAACCAAGGGACGGTTTAAGCAGGGGAAACAAATAGGAACCTGGCGGTATTATAATAAAAAAGGCAAATTGATTGAAAAAAAGCGCATCAAATAACACGAATTCAATCAACCAGGCGCTTGCCCAAGCCAAGGATTTTTATCACTCACAAGGATGGAAGATGCATCCATTTCAAGCACAGGTGTTTACTGCTATTGAAAAGCGGAATGATGGGATGCTTACTGCACCCACGGGAAGTGGAAAGACGCTGGCATTGGCCTTGCCTTACTTAATTCAATATCAACAACGCAATACAAAGGGGGAAGGAATCGAGTTGATATGGATCAGTCCATTGCGTTCGCTTTCTCAAGATTTATGTGATGCCATTCGAAAAGCAGCTAAAATACTCCAGATTGATTGTACCGTAAATGTTCGGAATGGGGATACCCCACAAAAGGAGCGGGAACGTCAAAAGCGGCAAGCACCGAACATATTAATCACTACACCAGAGACTTTGCATTTGTTTTTTGCGCAAAAGAAGAATGATCGCTATTTAAACAAGGTTAAAATGATTGTGGTGGATGAATGGCATGAATTATTGGGCAGTAAGCGAGGGGTTCAGACAGAGCTTGCTCTGAGTCAACTGCGCCATTATAACCCCAATGCATTGGTTTGGGGTATCAGTGCCACCATCGGTAACATAGAAGAAGCGAGGCGGGTGTTGAATTACAAAAATCAAAATGCAGTGCACATTGTTGCGAAGATTAAGAAGAAAATGCAGTTTAAGACATTGATGCCGAAAGAAATCAATGAGTATCCATGGGCCGGGCATTTAGGCACCAAGTTGATGCACAAAGCTTTACCCATTATTGAAAAGAGTAAGAGTACCTTGTTGTTTACCAATACGCGTGCACAGACAGAGATTTGGTATCAATATATATTGCAAGCCAAACCAGAATGGGCTGGATTAATGGCGATGCATCATGGAAGCCTATCCAAGGAGATTCGTATGTGGGTTGAAGATGCATTGCATCAGGGGAACCTGAAATTAGTGGTTTGCACCAGCAGTTTAGATCTTGGGGTCGATTTTGCCCCTGTAGAAAGTGTCATTCAAGTTGGAAGTCCCAAAGGCGTTTCCCGCGTGTTGCAGCGTGCGGGAAGGAGTGGTCATCAACCTGGGAAAACAAGTAAACTCTATTTTTTACCCACCCACAGTTTAGAATTGATTGAGTCGGCAGCCTTGCAATTGGCCATAAAGCACCAAGCAGTGGAAAGCCAACAACCTTGGTTGAGATGTTTCGATGTCTTAATTCAGTTTATGGTAACCTTAGCGGTAGGAGAAGGGTTCAAGGAAAAAGACCTGTATCAACGCGTTTTAGAAACCCATTGTTATCATAGTATAGATCGCGATGAGTGGGAATGGATGCTTGCCTTTATCGTATATGGGGGAAATATGCTGGAAAGTTATAATGAGTTTCATAAGGTTGTAGTTGAAGACGATTTATACAAAGTGATTAATCGCAGAACAGCGATGAGGCATCGTTTTTCTGTGGGTACCATTGAAAGTGATTTTGCCATGTTTGTAAAAATGCGAAATGGCAAGCGATTGGGTAGTATTGAAAGCAGTTTTATCACCCGTTTGCAAGAAGGGGATGCGTTTATCTTTACCGGCAAGGTGCTGGAGTTGGTGAGTATAGAAGGGAATACAGTGATTGCACGAAAAAGCCACAAAAAGAAAGCGCCCATACCCATTTGGGGTGGAGGTAGAATGAGTTTTTCTAATCGTGTGAGTTATTGGCTGAAACATATGCTCAGGAACTATGAAGATTACCATTATCCTGAAATGGAACGGATTCAGCCGCTGCTTGAAGTACAAAAAGAACTGTCGGAATTACCCTATAAAAAGGGCTTGTTATTGGAATGCATGAAATCGGAAGAAGGGTTTCATTTGTTTTGTTATCCAATAGCAGGAAGAATGATTCATGAGGGTATGGCTATGTTAATCGCATATCGACTTTCAAAGTTAAAAAGTCTAACCTTCTCCATAGCAATGAATGATTATGGTTTTGAATTATTGTCGGATGAAGAAATCCCTATTGAAGAAGCATTGGAGGAGGATCTCTTCAGTACTAAAAATCTGATTGAGGATATTTACCAATCCAATAACTTCAATCAAATGACGGAGAAACGGTTTGTGAATATAGCCAGCATCGCTGGATTATTATTCAAAGGGATGCCCAATCAGCCTGCCAAAGCAAGTCATTTGAGTACACATTCCAAGTTGTTTTTTAACGTATTTCAGACCTATGAACCGGATAATCTATTGTTGAAGCAGGCGGAACAAGAAGTGGTTTACAATCAACTTGATCATAAGCGCATGCTGGGTTTATTTGAAGATATTGAACAAGAAGGGGTTTGTCTTCAATACATTGCAAAACCAACGCCATTTTGCTTCCCCATTATGGTCGATCGTTTTAGAGAAGTAATGACTACGGAGCGAATTGAGGATCGTATTCAGCGGATGCTGGATGCTTAATTTCTCCTTGAGTTTATCTACACGTAATTTTTTTAATCGTCTACTGGTAATTGCGATGAGGTACGAAGAAGCAATCTCATTATTACGTGACGCGTCAAACTGTATAGAGTTTGACGCGCTTCACTCGCAAAGACTCCTGCAGTTAGAGGTAATTGCGAACACAGTGAAGCAATCTAAAGAACTTGGTCTAAAAACCTTCCTCAAGAATTCTCGGATATAGATCATTCCATGCCTGGTTTTCTTCTTCAATTAATGAAATTTTCTTTTTTCGGGAGCCTGCTTTTATTTGTTTCTCGCGAGCAATGGCATCGGTGATTGAACTCAATTGTTCAAAATATACCAATTTGTGAAGGTTATATCTAGCTGAAAAATTTGTTGGATATTTTTTATTGCGATGTTCCCAAATTCGACCGATTAAGTCAGAGGTAACTCCAGTATAAAGAACTGTGTTATTTGTGTTTGTTATGATATATATTGAGCCGCCTTTCACTTTTTTGAGATTATTTTAAGAGTTTGCTTCGTTTTATTCGCAAAGACCAGTTAATTAATGGGTAATTGCGAACGCAGTGAAGCAATCTCATAACGAAGCAACGAGTTATGCTGAATGGGGTTTGCTTCGCTTTACTCGCAAAGACTGCCTAGGATTAGGGTTATTGCGAGTGCAACGAAGCAATCTCCTTAGATATCATTTACTATTTTCTTAAATATCATTGGTTTGATAACCCAGGCTGCGCAAGTATTTTTTGATTTTATCACGATGATCTCCTTGAACTAAAATTTCATCATCCACTACGCTTCCACCAGTGCCGCAATGGCGTTTAAGGTCTTTCCCCAGCTCTTTCATTTGTTCGTCTGTACCCGTGAAACGTTCTACGATAGTTACTTTTTTACCACCCCGATGGGCGGTTTCATATCGAATAATTAGCTTGCCTTTTTTGGGGTCCACATATTCTTGACTGTCTTCTTCCTCTTCAAAATTAAAATCCGCATCGGTTGAGAATACCATCCCTCCCAAGTCACTTAAATCTTTGGATTTCTTATGTTTTTTAGCCATGTTAAATTATTAAATAAAAACGGTCAGGTTCTGAGGAACGATTGCTGCATAAACAGATTCCTTTACGTTGCCCGCATAATCCCCATCGATGTGCAAAGGCGCATTGCGGGCCTTTATTTGTGCTTTGTTGCAGGTGAAGATATGCACTTTGGAATGTTGATTTACTCTGCCGTTCATCAACAAATAGATCAATTTAGGGATGTGCCAATAGTAGATTTTTTCAAGGCAAATGATTTCAAAAGTACCATCCGTTAGGCTGCTGTTCGGATTGATTTTAATGTTATTGCCCCATTGATTGGAATTGGCAATGCTTACCAAAAGACAGTCGGTGTTTAAATGATGTTCATCCGTATCAATAACGACCCAATACGATTTGTTTTTAAACTCTTGAATAACCAATTTGAGGTATTTTAGAAAGCCTCTTTTTTTCTCTCTACTAAACAAATCCGCAATGTGGGCATCAAATCCAAGACCGGATACATTCACACTGAAATGGCCATTGATGTTTAAGGTGTCTATGACTGTAGTTTCTTGTTGAACAATGCGTTGCAACGCAATATCAACAGAAGCGAGCTGAAGCGAGTTGGCCAATCCATTACCTGAGCCTGTAGGAATTATACCAACGGGAATCCCTGTGTCACACAAGTTCTTTGCAACCACATTTACGGTGCCATCACCTCCACAAACAAATACTGCATCAAATTCTTTCAGATGAGTCGGGCTAACTAATTCTTGCAAATGATTAAAGCTACTGGTAATTTCATATTGCAAATCAAAATGATCCTTTAGCGCATTTTCAACTTTCTGTTTAATCTGATCAACCGGCTTAACACCTGAACCCGGATTATGTATAACGATTGCCTTTTTCAATTCATGCAAAGGTAGTAAAGGTTTAAAATTAAATGAGGAAATATTAAGGCACAAATTGTACTTTCGCATTTGTAACAAATCGGCAAATCGAATGCAAAAAATAAAAGTAAATAACCCTGTAGTTGAGATAGATGGAGACGAAATGACTCGTATCATTTGGCAGTTTATCAAGGATAAATTGATTCTTCCTTACTTGGATATTGACTTGAAATACTATGATTTGAGTGTTGAGAAAAGAGATGAAACC
>Ga0055584_100001775_pt1 | contig 21177 bp, 18 predicted proteins | sample OSDHelmetaG_FD_58716 | JGI IMG/M metagenome (GOLD analysis project Ga0055584, IMG submission 58716) | Pelagic marine sediment microbial communities from the LTER site Helgoland, North Sea, for post-phytoplankton bloom and carbon turnover... | ecosystem: Environmental > Aquatic > Marine >...
GTGACGCCAGGCCCGGTGGTCAGCGAATCGTGTGCCCGCGAGATGGCCTTGGGTGTGTGTCGCGTGCTGAATACTGACGTTGGTCTGTCGGCGACAGGCGTTGCCGGTCCGGCCGAGCAAGATGGACAGCCTGCAGGGACGGTGTTCTTGGGGGTTGCGATAAAAGGGGAAGTCGAAGTGCGGCAAGTGAAACTACCAGGAGATCGCGAGCGCGTGCGTCAATTTAGCGTGATCAGCGTGCTTAACATGCTGCGCTTGATGCTGGACGGCAAACCGCCGCGTATGCTCTGACTATGAGTCGTGAATCCAGCATCGCTGCAGCAGCAGCCTATTTCGACGATGGACGTTATATCGAAGATCTTCGGCGTCGCGTGGCGATTCCGTCGGAGAGTCAAAATCCAGAACGCGCAGAGATGCTGGCGGTGTACCTCAGCGGCAATTTGCAAGCCGCTTTTGAACGCCTTGGCTACGTTTGCACAATCTTCGAAAACCCAGTTTCAGGTGGTGGGCCCTTGCTGCTGGCTGAACGTTTTGAAGATGCGGGGTTGCCAACCGTATTGAGCTACGGCCACGGTGACGTCGTACGCGGCCAAGAGCAGGCCTGGAGCGATGGCCGCTCGCCGTGGAAACTGCAAGTTGATGGTGAGCGTATTTACGGGCGCGGCACGGCTGACAACAAAGGCCAGCATACGGTCAACATTGCGGCGCTAGCGGCGGTGCTGGAAACGCGTGGCGCGCTTGGCTTCAATTCCAAATATCTCATGGAAATGGGCGAGGAGGTTGGCTCCACCGGCTTGGCAGAGTTTGTGTCCGCACATGCACACGAGCTACGTGCGGATGTATTGCTGGCCTCGGATGGTCCACGCGTAGATCCGGCAACTCCGACGCTGTTCTTAGGCGCGCGTGGCGCGCTCAACTTCGACCTGATTTGCGCATTGCGCGCAGGCGCGCATCACTCGGGAAACTGGGGTGGTTTGCTGGCAAATCCAGCCATCGTCCTCGCGCACGCCATTGCTAGCTGTGTCAATGCGCAGGGACAGATTATTCTTGGTGATTGGTTGCCACCCGAGATCCCGTCAAGCGTGCGTGACGCTGTCGCCTCGCTGATGCCCGCTGGCGGCACTGATGCGCCTAGTGTCGACCCCAATTGGGGTGAGCCGGGTTTGTCCAGCGCAGAGAAAGTCTATTGCTGGAATACCTTTGAGGTGCTTGCGATGGAGGCTGGCCAGCCAGCTAAACCGGTCAATGCGATTCCGGGCGTCGCCAAAGCGCATTGTCAGATCCGCTTTACGGTTGGCCGCGACCCGGATGATTTTTTACCAGCCTTGCGCTCGCACCTGGACGCGCAAGGCTTTGAGAACGTCGAAATTGTGCGCAGCGAGCAAGGTTTTTTTCGCGCTACGCGCTTGGACCCAGACAACCCGTGGGTCGAGTTCGTGCGCGCCTCGGTGGCCAGGACCACGAATAAAGCCCCAGCGGTGTTGCCCAGTATTGGCGGGTCGTTGCCGAACGCCCTGTTTGCGCAAGATCTACATCTGCCAACGGTGTGGGTCCCGCATTCCTATGCGGGATGTTCCCAGCACGCGCCGGACGAGCATGTACTCGCGCACGTGCAACGCGAGGCCCTGCAACTGATGGCCGGTCTATTCTGGGACATTGGCGATAAGCCACCAGTGACGCCGCGCGCGAATTTGGATTGAGCTATACGACAAAGCGTGCGTCTAGCGTCGTTTTGATTGACCTGTTTGCGGAGAAACATTGTGAGTGATCCAAGTAGCTTTTCTGCGATTGTCGCGCGGCGCCTCATTGGTCTGAAGAAACTCTCGCCGGTAGAACTGCTGGACGCTTGTATAGCGCGAATTGAGTTGCACAATCCTAAGCTCAATGCATTTGTCGCAATGTGTTTGGACCGCGCCCGTGAAGAGGCGAGAACTGCTGAGACCGCACTGGTGCGTGGTGAGCCGCTTGGTTTGCTGCACGGATTGCCGCTTGGTGTCAAAGACCTGAATGACACCGCCGGTGTGCGCACCACTTATGGTTCGCAACTCTACGCCGAACATGTGCCGAGCGAAGATGAAGTGCTGGTGCGCAGGCTGCGCGAAGCCGGCGCGATCGTCATCGGCAAGACCAATACACCAGAGTTTGGTGCTGGTGCCAACACGGTTAATTCGGTCTACGGCAAGACCGTTAATCCGTTCTATTCGGAGCTCACTTGTGGTGGCTCCTCTGGTGGTTCAGCGGTGGCACTGAGCGCATCGATGGTGCCCTTGTGCACCGGCTCGGATACCGGTGGTAGTTTGCGCACGCCGTCGTCATTTTGCGGTACCGCCACCTTGCGGCCGACGCCTGGCGTCGTGCCGTCGAACCGCCGCCCAGTAGGATTGACCACATATGCTGTGCAAGGCCCGATGGCGCGTAGTATTCCGGATTGCGCGCTGATGCTGTCGGCAATGGCAGGATTTCATCCGAGTGACCCAATGTCGGCACCAATCGATGCCGCGAGTCTAGGCGCAATTCAAGAAATTGACTTGGCTTCGCTGCGTGTCGGCTTTAGCGAAGATCTTGGCTTTGCGCCTATCGACAATGCCATTCGCGCGACATTTCGTGAACGCGTCAATGAGTTTGCTGAGTTGTTCGGTCGCGCCGAGTGGCGCGACCCGCCTATGGCCAACGCTGATCGAGTATTTTGGCTAGTGCGAGGGCAGATGTTCCTGGCCGCGCATACCGAACGCTATATGCGTCATGCGGACAAGCTGGGGCCGAATGTGACTGCAAACGTCGAGGCCGCGCTGGCTATGAAGCCGGAAGAACTCGCCTGGGCCAGTGCCGAGCAAACGCGCATTTACCGCGAGTTTCAAGGCTATTTTTCTGATCTTGATGTGCTTATTTGCCCAACCGCAAGCGTTGTACCATTTCCGGTGGATCAAGCCTTTTGCGATGAAATTAATGGCGTGCCATTAGACAACTACATTCAATGGGCTAACATCGTTTCGGGCATTACGCTGACCGGCCACCCGGTTGCACAGATCCCGTGCGGTTATGGCCCCACGCAGATGCCGTTCGGCATTCAAATCGTCGGTCCGCGGCTCTATTCTGACCGCTTCGTGCTGGGTGTGGCGAGCGCCTTAGAGCGGTATTTTTCTACCGTTGATGATTTATCACGTCCCGTCCCGGCACTATAGCGGCGGCTCGAGTTAGCCGCTATCCGAGTCCTGGTGGGGTGCGCTTGTGCCAATCGGTTACCTGTTGGAAAGCGTGGCCTATACGCAGCGCCATGTCTTCATGGCCAGCACCGCAGGCCACTTGTACAGACATCGGTAAGCCGTTTTGACTGAATCCTGCTGGCATCACCAACGCACACCAATCGAGCAGGTTAACTGGCCGTGTAAACACCGCGGGGCTGGTGGACTGGTCAATATCCGCGACCGGTGGAGCCACCGTGCAGGTTGCCGGCGTGATCCAGGCGTCAATTGAGGAAACCAAGAAGTTGACGTCACGCATCAGATCTTGGCGTAGGCGCAGCAAGTGTAGGTACTCGGTGGCAGTGACGCCGCGCCCTGGCTTGATACGTGGCCGAATATCGGGATCAATCGGTTGCTTTGGGTCATCGGTTAAATGGCCAACGAAGCTATAACCCTCGATGCTGATGATTTGACCTACTAGCTCACCCATTTTGGCAATCGAAATGGGTAGATTGATTTCCGTGAGTGTCGCGCCGAGCGCCTGCAGTTGACCGAGGCTTTCATCGTAAGCCGCTAGCACTTCGGCATCGACTTGCTCGCGCTCTGCTGCACCTAGCGTGCCAAGACGCAAGCCTGCAACGCCCTTGCGTAGTGTCTCCATTGGATAAATCGGACAATGCTTAAACGTTAACGGGTCGTGCGCATCGGGGCCGTGCAAAACACCAAACAGCAAGGCGGCGTCCTCGGCGTCGCGGCACATCGGACCGGGTGTGTCCAAGGTTGACGCGAGTGGCAAAACGCCATGACAGCTAACCCGGCCGATGGTGGTCTTCAAGCCAGTCAAACCGTTCCACGCTGATGGCAACCTGACTGACCCGCCGGTATCGGTACCGATCGCGCACGGACTCAAGCCTGCTGCAACCGCCACCCCAGAACCGGAACTCGAGCCGCCAGGCGCCCGATGCACATCTAAATCCCATGGATTGTGAGGCGTGCCCATAGAATTGTTAGTGCCCCAGCCGCCCATCGCAAACTCCACCGAATGGGTTTTTCCCAACACGATCATGCCAGCACCGATGAGTCGACGAACGAGTGTCGCCGTATACGGTGATATACGGTCGCGCCACACTGTAGAGCCGCCGGTTGTGGTGCGGCCTTCCATGTCGATGATGTCTTTTATGGCAATTGGTATGCCGTGCAACGGTCCTAGACGGTGGCCGGTTTTGAACAACTGGTCGGTTGCCGCTGAGGCCCAGCGCGCATCGTCTGCGTAGGTATGTACAAACGCGCGCAGTTTCGGATCCAAACGTTCGATTCGGTCGAGGTAGCGTTCAACCACAGCTTGTGACGTGAGTTCCCCACTTATCATCGCGTCGCTCAACTCATGCACGGTCATGAACTCAATTGGCTGTGCGCTGGACATTGCTGCTCCTCGTCAAAGTGTTGGCCCCGTCTCGCGCGCTGTTGCATCGCTACTGGGAAGCTATCGTCGCTTAGGCATTGTAGCGAACTTCCCGCGCGAATCATGCCGTTGGTCTGCAATCGCACCGTACGGTGGTTAATGCTCGGCGCGTGCGCCGCCTCGGTCAGGTGCGCGTGCGGCTCGACCTTGAGCTGCGCGAATGCGTCGACTAACGCTACAAACACCAGTGTCGGTATCGCTTTCGAGTAGTCTTGCAGGCGCAAAGTGAGTGATAATCAAATCACATCGTTGATGAGGAAGGCTACGCATGATTAGCGACGCAGATGTAGAGTTTTATCGCGAGCACGGTTATTTGATGGTCCCCAACGTTTTGAGTGCAGCTCAGCTCAACGCGCTGCGCGAGGATACCGATAGTATTGTTGCGGGCGCGGCTGCGGTAACGCAAAACGATGAGACCTACGATCTCGAAGATAGTCATAGCGCGGCGCTGCCGCGGGTTAGGCGTATCAAGAATCCGCTTGATGTGATGCCATCAAGTAGGGACATTGGTCGCGATGAGCGGGTTCTCGGGATCCTCGCACGCTTGATCGGGCCTGACATCCGGCTGCAAAAAGCCAAGCTCAATATGAAATCGGCTGGCTTTGGCGCCGCTGTTGAGTGGCATCAGGACTGGGCGTTCTACCCACATAGCAATGATGATTTGCTGGCGATGGGCGTGATGATGGATGACTGCGAATTGAGCAACGGGCCGATGCTAGTTATCCCGGGCAGCCACCAGGGGCCGATTTTCGATCATCATGCGGATGGCTTTTTCTGCGGCGCAATGGATCCTGAACAGTGTGATATAGATTTCCAAAAGCAAGCGGTACCGCTTACCGGTAAGGCTGGAACTCTAACCTTCCATCATGTGCGCATGGTGCACGGATCTGCGCAAAACACTTCGAACAAAGCACGCCGACTGCTGCTGTATCAATATCAAGCAGCTGACGCATGGCCGCTGATGGAACACTATCCGTCGTATGCCGCCTATGCAGATATGGTGGTAGCGGGCTCGCCGTCAATTGAACCGCGCTTGGCCAATGTCCCGGTTCGATTACCCTTGCCTGCGGCACGCAACGAAGGCTCTATCTACGAAAACCAGCGCACCCTCGGGCGGCGCTATTTTGACAGCGGTGCTGAGGCGGCAGAGTAGTGGTGTAGCGGGCGCATAGCGCGTGGGCGCAGCATTATTTCATCTTAGCTTGGTTGGGCTACGTAGCCGCGCGCTTGGCGCTGTGCGTGGTGGCGCAATGTACCGCGTTGCGGCTGCGCCTTAGCCAGTGCCTCGCGCAGCCTACAACCCGTCGCGTCGTCGATTCCTTATTGCTGGAGCAACCATTGCTGGTGGCCTAACGGTGGGTTTGGCGCTCGATAGCTTGACTGACCGTTTGGGTGATCCGACGCTGGTGCCAGTGCGTGACGGCCAACTCGCGCTAAACGCGTGGCTAAAAATCGACCGCCACGGCGTCGTTACGGTGATGGTGCCGCGCGCTGAAATGGGTCAGGGGACGCACACCGCTTTGTCGATGCTGGTGGCGGAGGAACTCGATGCAGACTGGTCGCGCGTGCGCGTTGAAAATGCGCCGGTAGAGCGCGTCTATGGCAATGTCGCGATTATCCAAAGCAGTTTAGGTACTCCAGCTGAGACCGATGGATTGCTGTTACATCTGGCACGCGCTGGCTTGGGCAAATTTGCGGCACTTGTAGGCGTTCAGGTCACCGGTGGCAGTTCAAGTGTGCGCGATGCCTGGACGCCTATGCGGATCGCTGGGGCTACCGCACGCGCAATGCTGGTGAACGTCGCTGCCGAGCGCTGGAATTTGCTGCCCACGCAACTTATTACGCGCAACGGTGGCGTTGAATTTCCGCCGGAAAAACGCATTGCAGACTTTGGCACATTGGTGGCTGCCGCGGCCGAGGCTGGCTTACCGACAGATGTCAGACTCAAGGCACGCGCAGACTGGCGGCTAATTGGCAACTCGCCGCCGCGCGTGGATGCCGTCGCCAAAGGTAACGGGGCCGCGATCTTCGGCCTGGATGTGCGCGCACCGGAGCTCCTGTATGCAGCTGTACGCCAGCTAGGATTGCCCGGTGACAAGGTGAGTGTCGCTGATACGCGTAACGCACTGTCTAATCCGGGTGTCAAAAAGATCGTGCCGATTGCCAGTGGGGTCGCGGTTGTTGCCGATAGCTTCTGGCGGGCTTCGAAGGCCGCGCAAAGTATTCAACTGAAACTGCAATCCGCTGCTAATTTTGATGATGTATCGCTTGATGCCGCGATCGACACTGCACTCAGCGCTGCTGAGGCGACCAGCTACGAAGCGCGTGGCGACGCCATGACAGTGTTGGGTGATGGTACTGAGACTCATGCGGCGCTCTATCGCGTGCCTTATCTTGCGCATGCGTGTATGGAGCCGATGAACTGCACCGTCAAAGTGACAGCCAGCGCTTGTGAGTTGTGGTTGGGGCATCAAGCGCCGTCTCTGGTCACCGATGCGGCCGCGGATCAACTCGGCTTGTCCGAGGATGCGATCACTTTGCACCAGACCTTCTTGGGTGGTGGATTCGGACGCCGCGTCGAACTTGATGTTGTGGGCATCGCCATCGAGGTTGGGCGAGCAATGCCGGGCCAGACGGTGCAAGTGATCTGGTCTAGAGAAGAGGATATTCAACACGATATGTATCGACCGGCGGCAGCCGCGCAAATGCGTGGCGCGATCGCGGCCGATGGCTTACCAGTGGCCTTATATCATCGCCTGACATCCTCATCAGTGGTGCGTAGTTTTATGTCGCGCCTCAATGCTTCTTTAGCTCCAGAAACTGAAGAGCCAGCGAACGCTGAAGGCATGTCTGCGCGTCCCTACGCTATCGAGCATGTGTCAATCGAACATGTGCCGCTCGAGTTGCCGGTGCCGGTCGGGTTTTGGCGCAGCATCGGTTTTTCACAGAACGGCTTTTTCTACGAAGCGTTCTTGGATGAATTGGCAGGACTTGCCGGGCGCGACCCGTTTGCCTATCGCCAAGATTTGCTGCGTTCGCAGCCTCGGCATTTGCGCGTTCTTAACACCGCCGCACGGGCTGCAGGCTGGGAGCCTAACTCCAGTGCGCCGAAAGGCTTCGGGCGCGGCATTGCATTGGTGGAGTCGTTTGGTTCGATCGTCGCGCAAGTGCTGGAGTTAGAACTGGTCGCGCCCGATGCAGTCAAGTTACTACGTGTCATCTGCGCAATCGATTGCGGCACGGTGGTGCATCCCGACCAGGTACGCGCGCAGATGGAAAGTAGTATTACTTTTGGGTTGAGTGCTGCACTGTTTGGCAAGATCAATTTCCAAGCGGGCCAGGTGCAGCAGAGCAACTTTCATGACTATCCGGTAATGCGTATGCAGCAGATGCCGCAAATTGATGTTTTGATTGTCGACAGCATTGCCGAGCCAGGCGGCGTTGGCGAACCTGGGACTCCGCCGATAGCACCCGCACTGGTAAATGCGCTGTATTCGGCCACAGGTAAACGATTTCGCGAACTGCCGCTTATTGGCGAGCATTTGCGACTCGTATCAGATCACTGATTGCTTACAGATCCGTTCGGGGCCGAGCCGGTAGAGCTATTGTTGCCGCGACACCACGGATTGGACCGATCACTTTAAAAATTCGACGGAGAGACAAGCTATGGCAGAGTTCGGTTTTGAGCCCATTTTTCAGCGGGCCGAAGACGATACGCAGTACCGATTGTTGACTGATGAAGGAGTTTCAACATTCGAAGTCGATGGTCAAACCATGCTGCGCATAGAGCCAAGCGCGCTCACCACACTTGCGCGTGATGCAATGGATGACGTTGCACATTTATTGCGCACATCGCATTTGCAGCAGCTCGCCAAAATCCTCGATGACCCGGAAGCGTCGGGTAATGACCGCTTCGTCGCACTGGAACTACTTAAAAACGCGAACATCGCAGCCGGACGTGTTTTGCCTGGTTGTCAGGACACCGGTACTGCGATTGCGATGGGCTACAAGGGCGAGAATGTTTTTACTTTTAGCGACGACGAAGAATCATTGTCGCGTGGCGTCTATCAGGCTTACCAAGAAAAGAATCTGCGTTATTCGCAAATGGCCGCGCTTGATATGTATACCGAGAAGAATACTGCCACCAATTTGCCCGCTCAAATTGATCTTTACGCTAGCAGCGGCGCCGAGTATAAATTTCTGTTTATGGCAAAGGGCGGCGGCTCTGCTAACAAGACCTTTCTGTATCAAGAGACAAAGGCACTACTCAATCCCGAATCCTTGTTGAACTTCATTGCTGAAAAGATTCGTTCGATCGGCACATCCGCGTGTCCACCGTATCACTTGGCTATCGTCATTGGCGGCACGTCCGCGGAGATGAATCTGAAGACGGTGAAACTTGCGAGTGCACGCTACCTTGATACCTTGCCAACCAGTGGCAACGAACACGGCCGCGCGTTTCGTGATTTGGATGTCGAGGCGGCCGTGCTCAAACTGTGTAACGAAACGGGCATTGGCGCGCAGTTCGGTGGCAAGTACTTCGCGCACGATGTGCGCGTCATTCGTTTACCCAGGCACGGGGCATCATGTCCGGTAGGGCTTGGTGTCTCATGCTCAGCTGACCGACAAATATTGGGCAAGATTAACGCAAAAGGCGTATTCCTCGAGCAACTTGAAGAGAATCCAGCGCAGTTCTTACCCGAGGTGACTGAGGCACAGCTGCAGGAGACAGTGATCGCGGTTGATCTGACGCGCCCGATGCCGGAGATATTGGAAATGCTCAAGCAGTATCCAGTAGCGACCCGATTATCGCTGTCTGGGCCGATGGTGGTTGCACGAGACATTGCGCACGCGAAGTTGAAAGAACTATTAGATTCCGGGCAACCGTTGCCGGAGTATTTTAAGAATCACCCAGTATATTACGCCGGCCCAGCTAAGACTCCCGAAGGCCATGCCTCAGGATCGTTCGGACCGACTACCGCCGGTCGAATGGATTCGTATGTCGATCAGTTCCAAGAAAATGGTGGCAGCATGATTATGCTGGCTAAGGGCAACCGCTCGAAACAAGTCCGCGACGCTTGTAAAAAGCACGGCGGATTCTACCTTGGTTCAATAGGTGGGCCAGCTGCGCGGCTTGCCTCACATTCAATCAAAAAAGTAGAAGTGCAGGAGTTCGAGGAACTTGGCATGGAAGCGATATGGCGAATTGAAGTAGAAGATTTTCCTGCCTTTATCGTAGTTGATGCGCAAGGTAATGATTTCTATAGCGAGCTTATTGAGCGGCCCGCGCCGCGCGTTCAGCTGGTGCGTTAGCTTTGCTTGCTGGTGATCCTCGCGCGTGCGATGTCACCTAGCCAGCGCTGGCCTATGCAGCGCAAGATTTCATCGTCTGAAAGTCGAGGGATACCTGCTTCGATTTCTTCGGTGATGCGCTTTGCAGCGATCATTTGCGAGCGTAGTCGCGGATCACGTCTGTATCAGGGTCCAGTCCTAGCCCGGGCCCTGTTGGTACCTTGAAGCCACCGTTGTTGATGTGAATAAACTCACCACTGGTACTTGCTTCGACGGTGGTATAAAAGCGTTCGATCCAGCCTGACTCTGGGATCGCGGACATCAAATGCAAGGTCGCTAACCAGCCTGGGCCGAAGTAGGGCGAATGTGGCATTAGCACGGTCGCGCTGGTCTCTGCCAAGGCGGCAATTTTTCGCAGCTCGGTGATGCCGCCAACTTTTGTCACGCTGGGTTGAAGATAGTCAACTGCACCTGCTGCAATCATGTCGCGAAACTGAAACGCTGTGCAGTGGTTCTCGCCGGCGGCGAGCGCAACGCCGCTGCGTTGGCGAAGTTGCGCTAAGGCTAGATGATCCTCAGGGGGGAAGATGGGTTCTTCTAACCAAGTTAGATCGTAAGGCTTGAAACGTTTGGCCATGGCGTAAGCTTGCGCGGGAGTCCATGGGCAATTGGTGTCCACCATCAGAGGCACGCCGTCGCCTAAGCTGTGGCGTGCTGCAGCAACGGCCTCCTCGGTTATTTCGTGCAGTTTTACTGCAGCAAAACCTTCCGCTATAGAGCTTGCGCACTTTGCTGCGACAAGCTCTGGATCACTGTAACGAAATAGACTGGAGTACGCCGGAATTGAGTCTCGAGTAGCACCGCCCAAGAGATGGTTCAGTGGCCGCCCAGCGGCTTTGCCTGCGATGTCCCAAAGCGCAATGTCTATGCCCGAGATCGCGAACATGGTGATGCCGTATCTACCGAACAGATGCAAAGATTGCTGCAGGTGTCGCGATATTCCAGCGATGTCGGCGGCGTCTCTACCGATCAGCGCAGGCGTGACCAGCTGCTCGATGACATGGCGCACGGCATCAGCGCACGAATAGCCGAAAGCCTCACCCCAGCCAACTAAACCTGACTGCGTTTCGACACGTACAAGTAGCGTCGTTAGTTGTTTCCACGCACTGGGTCCCCAGCCGCCTTCTGGGCCGCCGAAATCGAATGGAATATCTAGAGTGTAAGTGCGTACGTCAACAATTTTCATAGCTGTTCCTTGATGATGTCGTTGCGGCGCGTGCAGCGGACAAGCGCCGGTGGCCTTAGTCTAAGCGCCAGCATTGCAACAAACCCTAGCTGAGGTGTTCGCGCACTAGCTGGTTAAACTCGGCTGGTTGTTCGAGATAGCCAGCGTGTGCGCTGTGCATCAATTCTTTGTAGATGGAACCGCTGATGCAGTGTGCAATGCGTCGGCATCCGGGTGGCGGTGTCGTGCGGTCGTGCGCGCCCACCATCACCAATGTTTTTGGTGCAGGTTTAGGCCAAGCACGTAGATGCGCAAACACATCACTAGAATCGAGTAAGGTCGCTCCGGTGATATATCCGGGCGCTCTTACGCGCGCCATGATGTCAATTACCCGATCAACGGTGGCTTGATCCGTCGTTTCCGCGCAATTCCCTGGGCCACGCAATTGCGCCAGCCCTTCGGCGCCATGTTCACGAATCAAATCGACGCGCGCGCGCAAGCGTTCCTCCCGCTCGGTTTCACTGCGGGTAGCGTAGCCACTCGCGCACGAAGACAGGACAACGCGGTCAACGCGGTGCGCATGGCGTTGTATCAGCGCCGCAGCAATAAGCCCGCCCATCGAATGCCCAACAATGTGCGCTGTGTCTATGTGTAGTGCATCTAATAAGCGCGCCGCATCGTCGGCAAAGTCAGATGCGTGGTGGACATTTGGCGGCGCGTCGTCGGAGCCACCATAACCGGGCGCATCCCACGCGATAACGCGATAACTATCGCTTAGACCCGCCAGTTGTTCGGTGTACGACAAGGAGCCTGAACCGACGCCGTGGAGCAGCAGAACTGCGCCACCCTGTCCCTGTTCACGGTAGCCTATGCGGCGCCCCTCACCGATATCAATTTGCTTTAGTGTTGTTTCCATGTTGCATCAACCTATGCGCTACTCGCTCGTGCCAATGACACAATAATAGCCTTAATTAGCAATGCGCTCGCGTGTGCCACGGCTGCGGTATCCTGTGCGCATGTTATCGCTTCGGCCGTCGCTTAGAGAGAGCTTTCGTTGACTGACGCTACTGCTTTGATAGCCCTCGATTGGGGCACCTCGTCGCTGCGCGCATATCGCGTGAGCGCCCGCGGAGACGTTTTGCAAACCCGTATCGTCGGCGCAGGCATCCAGAAACTCCCGCAAGGTGGCTTCGCGCAGGCGTTCTCCGCCGTGGCTGCGGATTGGTTGCGTACGCATCCGCAAGCAGTGGTCATCGCCAGCGGTATGGTTGGCTCGCGGCAAGGCTGGTCTGAGGTGCCTTATGCTGGCGTGCCCACATCGCTTGATTCCTTGGCGCACGCGCTTGCTAGCGTCGAGGTTGCGGTCGACCGGCAACTCCTCTTGGTGCCTGGAGTCAGCTGCTTTGATGCGCACGGCTCACCGGACGTTATGCGCGGAGAGGAAACGCAAGTGTTTGGGGCACTCGATGAGACTACCAACGCGCTGGCCCTATTGCCTGGAACCCATTCTAAATGGGTGCACGTGCGCGATGCTGAAATTGTCGCGTTCTCAACTTATCTAACCGGCGAGTTATTCGAAATCTTGGCATCGCATAGCATCCTGGCAGCGATGATGACTGATCATATCGAAGACGAAGCGGCGTTTAACGATGGAGTGCGTAACGGTTTTGGCAGCCCCGGCGCGTTGTTGCGCATGCTCTTTGGGGTACGCGCGAAAGCACTATTTGACCAGATATTGCCAAGCTCTGGACGCTCATACCTGTCCGGGCTTCTGATCGGTGTAGAACTGGCGGACGCTTTGGCTACGCATACGCATACGCAACAGCGACACGGTCGCGCAGTTGTAGTCATCGGTGAGGCTGGGCTTGCAAACACTTATGCGACTGCGTTGAAAGCCGTAGGGGTGGCGGCAGAGCTTGGCACTACGGACGCAGCGCCACGCGGCATGCTGAAGATTGCCAACAAGGCTGGGTTGTTATGACTGTGAGTAAATCGGCGCAAGAGCTGCAAACGCGTCTCAATAGAATGCCACTCATTGCGATCTTACGCGGCGTGCAGCCACACGAAGTAATAGCGATTTGTGCAAACTTGGTTGAGGTTGGCTTTGAAATCATTGAGATTCCGTTGAACTCGCCGCAACCGTATAAGTCGATTGAAATGGCCGTCAACGCGTTTGGTGATGCGGCCTTAGTTGGCGCTGGAACAGTGCTGAGTCCCGCTGCTGTGGCCGAGCTGGCGAGCGCCGGTGGGCAGCTGGTGGTGATGCCGCATGCGGACCCGGCGGTGATTAGCTACGCGCTTGAGCGAGGTCTTGCGGTTGCGCCCGGAGTAGCTACACCGAGCGAGGCCTTCGCGGCATTGAGCGCCGGCGCGCATGCTCTCAAAATGTTCCCGGCCGAGGTGTTGGGAGTGAAAAGTCTGCGTGCTTGGAGCGCAGTGCTGCCGGCGGACACTGCGCTGATCCCGGTTGGTGGTGTAACGCCGGAAAATCTGGCTGAGTATCACAATGCGGGGGCCGCTGGCTTTGGCATCGGTTCGGCCTTGTATAAGCCGGGCTTCGGTGCGGCTGAGGTGCGTGCGCGTGCAGAGCTGTTTGTCGGCGCTGCACGCGCGCTGGCTAAACCCCCAAATCCTAAGATGCCGGCGCTGGAGTAATTGCTTGTGCGTGGCTAGCGCAGTTTATGCAGCAAGGCTTCAATAGCAGCGTTGACCCGACCCGGCGCGTCGAGCATGGTGAAATGGCCGCAGTTCTCGACCCGCTCAATGGTCACGTCAATGCCGTGCGCTAATAAGTCCGCGTGCCACGGAATTTCCATGTCTGCGGTCATGCCGACCCGCTCGCGCGCGGCGTTGACATGCGAGCTCTGCAGTACCTGAACTGGAACATTTATGGCGGCATAGCTCGAATCAAATCGAGCGGCATCCCAACACACCATCGATAGCATAATCGGAATGCCAATCTGCTCAGGCCGCGCACAAGCTCGAGCGATGATGCGGGCGCGCAACGTCGCGTCAGTTCCAGCGACAAACATCGATTCGAATGTCGCTTCCATGTGGGCACGCCAGCCTCGCGCAGCAATACTATTGCGAGTAGCGCTAACAGCTGCGTCGACATCACTACTGGCGAAGCGGCTGCCATCGATTAGCGCTACGCCAGACACAATTTCAGGCGCGTGCAACGCTGTTTCCGTCGCCACGCGACAACCCATGCTGTGGCCCACCACCACCGCTTGTTTTACCTGGATGTGGCGCAGTAGCGCGGCTACGTCCGCGCCCATCGTAGTCATATCGAAGTGGTCGGAGAAATGCATCGATTGACCATGGCCGCGCAAATCAACGGTGACCACTTGTTGACCATGAGCACGCAGGTGCGAGACTTGTAATTGCCAGTCGCTTTCGTCGCAAGCCATGCCGTGAATGAGCACAACGGTAGGCTCGCGACCTTGCGTGACCGTATGGTGAAGTAACGCTGTACTCATAAATAACTCCTGTCGCGACTAGCGTTAGAACGTGTGGATTGAGCTGCCGTTCGAACTTTGCACATCGGAATTTCTGCCTGGGGGCAGACCTAAATTGATTTGCAATCGCTCAGCGCTAGGCCCGCTGGGCGGGTCGCAGCGCGGCGCTTATGAAGTGTACGGCAGCGACGATTGTATCCCGTCATGACGCCAAGGGGTCTATGATGCGCGCTGCGATATTTAGGCTAAAAGGGTAACTGCGTGACGTTGATCTCGGTGCGGGACTTTATGCGTGGGCTGTTTAGCAATCCGTACTTTCTGCTGGCCGTCACGATGACGTTCTGGGGTGGCAATGCGATCGCGGGCCGCTTGGCGGCTGACGAAATGACGCCTATCTCGTTGACGTTCGCACGTTGGGTTGGCGCATGTTTGATTTGTTATGTCGCTGCGCGAGCGCGTATTCATAACGATTTTGCCGAACTTCGCGCGGCCTGGAAGCCGATTTTTGTGCTTGGCAGCATTGGTTTTGCAGGGTTCAATTTGACCTACTACTGGGCGCTGAATTACACCACGGCGATAAATGTCGCGATCGTACAAGCGGTTATTCCAGTGTTCATCATCGCACTCAATTTTGCGATTTTTGGTCAGACCTTGCGATGGCTGCAAATTGTCGGTGTTGCCATCACGGTGGTCGGCGCAATTGTTGTAGTTGGGCGCGGCGAGATTGAGTTGCTGTTGGCATTGGACTTCAATCGTGGCGACTTGATCATGGTCGGCGCGCTATTGCTGTATGCCTGTTACGCCGTCGGTTTACGGCGTAAGCCGACACTGCACTGGGTAACACTCTTGTTCGGAATGTCGCTTGCCGCGTTGGTCACGGTGACGCCTTTTTTTGCGATCGAATTGATTGTCGGTGAGCCGCGCTGGCCTGGCCTTGTGGGTTGGCTGGTGATTGGCTACGTGTGTATTTTCCCGTCATTGCTCGCGCAGTTGTTCTTCTTGCGTAGCGTCGAGCTCGTGGGTGCAAACCGGGCTGGCGCGTTCATCAATCTGACCCCGATTTTGGGCTCGTGTATGGCGATCGCGTTCCTTGGCGAACAACTGCATGTTTACCATGTTGTGGCGCTGGGACTGGTGTTCGCGGGCCTCGCCGTGGTCGAGAAGTTTGCGCGCAAGGATGCTTGAGCTGACGGCATGACTGCGCTTTGCGCTATGCTCCGGTGTTCTCACTGATTTTTTTGGAGCTGCCATGTCTTCCAATCCACTCATTACAAAGATTGAGCTCACCAGCTTCAATATTGTGGTGCCCAATGTAGGTACTGATCGCGCAGGCGCTGGCGTGCGCTTTGCTCCCGGTGGCGGCGAACCGCAACTTCGCTTTGCCGTTCGAGTGCACACAGATGCGGGTGTCGTCGGCGAATATGTGCCACCGCGAGGGCGTGCCAAAGTCATTATGAGTGCGGTTGAATTTTTAGCCTACAAACTGATTGGCAAACCAGTGCTGGAGCGCGAGCGCCATTATCGGTCGCTGCGGCTTGCGACCAAGCACATCGGCGAGGTTGGCATCGGTGCGCTTGATATTGCCTTATGGGATGCGGCTGGCAAGCTAATGGACCAACCCATATACCGCTTGATGGGCGGCTACCGCACGCGTCTACCTGCCTACGCGAGTACGCTTGCTGGCGACACGCATGCAGCTGGCCTAAGCAGCATGGAGGCCTACGCGGATTTTGCCGAACGCTGTCTCGAACTTGGCTATCCCGCGTATAAAATGCATGGCTGGAGCGCTGGCGACCCAGCGATAGAATCGCGCATGATTGCAGCCGTTGCCGAACGGGTGAATGGGCGCATGGATATCATGTACGACTCCGCCTGCCATCTGAGCACTTTTCATGACGCTGTGCGGGTCGGCAAAGTTTGTGATGAACACAATCTTTATTGGTATGAAGACCCGTACGCAGACGGCGGCGTCTCCGCGCACAGCCACAAGCGTCTTAAAGAATTCGTGCGCACGCCTATCTTGATCACAGAGATGGTTCGAAACGCCGAGACTAGTATGGATATATTGCTTGCCGGTGCTACTGATTTTGCCCGGGCAGATCCCGATTACGATGGCGGCCTCACTGGTTGTTGGAAGTTGGCGCAAGCCGCTGAGACGGTTGGCATGGATACCGAAGTACATGCTTGTGGCCCGGCAATGCGGCATTTGATGGCTGCGTGTCCAAAATCCAATTTCTATGAGGTGAACCTTGTGCATCCGGTTATTGGTAACGCTTGGTCGCTACCCGTTTATGCGTGTGATTACTCCGACGAACTCGATTGCGTCGATGCTGATGGCACCGTGCCAGTGCCTGAAGGTGCAGGGCTAGGAGTGCACTACGATTGGGGTTACATCAAAGCGAACCAGGTTGACCAAGTGATTATCGCTTAGCGCTGAATATCAACCGAGAGATCTCTATGAAGACAGTTCTAATAACCGGCGCGGCCGGTGACGTCGGTAGTCGCTTACGCGCCGCGCTCACGGGTGAATATCATTTGCGTGTGTCGGATATTCGCCTGGTGGAAGATCTACGTCCGCACGAGGACTTTCGCTTGGCGGATGTAGCGGATCTCGATGCGATGGTTGAGTTGATGGCCGGCGTGGATGTGGTGGTGGCGCTCGGCGGGGAGTCACGCGAGCACGAGTGGGAACGCATTTTGAACGCCAATATTGTTGGCATGTACAACCACTATGAAGCCGCACGCCGCCAGGGTGTTGAGCGTGTGCTGTTCGCGAGTTCCAACCATGCGGTTGGTTTTTATCCGCGCGCTCAAACCATTCCGGTAGATGTGACCGTGCGTCCGGATAGTCGCTACGGCGTTAGTAAAGCCTTCGGTGAAGCCATGGGCAGCCTATACGCGGACAAATATGGGTTGCGGGTGTTTTGCATCCGCATCGGCAATGTTGCCGACCAGCCAGTGGACCGCCGGCGTTTAGCGATTTGGATTAGCCCGCGCGATTTTGCCCAGCTAGTCAGGATTGGCATTGAGCATCCGGACATTAAGTTTGAGGTGGTCTACGGCGCGTCCGACAATGCGCGAGGATGGTGGGATAACAGCAATGCGCTGCGTCTCGGCTACGTCCCCGAGGATCGTTCGGAGGATTACGCTGAAGAGGCCCTGGCGCAATCCACCGCGGCGGCACCGGACTCGTTGTCTGAGCGTTTTCAAGGCGGCGATTTTACCATGGTGGAGATTGGCGGAGGCTTACCGGCAGTGGAACCAGACAGCTGATAGGTGCCGCACGGTCGATGTGCAGATAGTGTTCGCTTAGCGCCCGTGAAATACGATAGTTGCAGTACTGACTAAGGCCTCGATACAGATCGAGCCACCGCTGGCTGCTAAGGGTTAACTCTAAATGACTTTTAAAATTGTAGTGGCTGAGCGCGTCACGGATGAAATCCTCGCAGCCTTTACCTCGAAGTTGAGCGACGATTGGCGCGTAGAGGTGTGCAATGAGGCGTTCTCCAGTGCCGCGATGCAAACCGCACTGGCAGATGCGCAAGTGCTGGTATCGATGTTTTGGCCGCCGGATGCGCCGCGCGATGCGCCGATAAAATTGCTGCATATGAATGGCGCTGGCTATGACGGGATCAAATTCGATCATCTACCGAGCGATTGTGCCGTGTGCAATGTGTACGAGCACGAGATTGGCATCGCCGAATATGTTGTGGCGGCAATGCTGGAATGGGAGATCGGTTTGAGTCGTCACGCCGCTGCATTGCGCGAAGGTCGCTGGACCGATGGTTTTGCGAAGTCATGCCCATTGCATGGTGAATTGTTCGGCAAGACAGTTGGATTCGTCGGCTATGGCCGGATCGCGCGTGAGACCGCCAAACGCCTGCAAGCATTTGGCTTGCGCACGATGGCCCGAACTCGCTCGGTGAGCGCATGTGACCAGTGGATTGACGATGGCGGTCCGATGGAAGACTTAGCCGCTATGCTGCGAGTGGCCGACTACGTTGTGATGACACCGCCGCTCACGGCGGCAACCTTAAATCTCGCTGACGCCGACTTCTTTGCCGCTATGCGTTCTGACGCTGTCATCATCAATGTCGCGCGCGGCCCGGTTGTCAACGAGCAGGCTCTGTATCGGGCGCTACATGAGCGGCGAATCGGCGGTGCCATAATTGATACTTGGTACCGTTACCCAAAACCGGATGAGGACACGGCTTGGCCGAGTGCCTTAGCGTTTCACGAGCTCGATAACATCATCATGACACCGCACTCATCGGGCTGGAGCGCAGGCTTAATGGAACGACGCTGGGGCGTCATTGTTGACAACTTGGAGCGCTGGCGGCGCGGCGAGCCCTTGGTCAACGTGTTGAAGCCAGTAAACGGCGCGCCAGTCGTTGATCTTTAACTAACACGCCCCGCCAGCACGTGCTTTGGGTTAGCTGGATGGCGAGTCTTCGGTGCAAGCGGCTTTGTTACTGATTGTATCGATCATCCCGGCGCAAATGCCCAACTTTCACTCAGGGGATCTGGGTCACTCCGCCTTGCTCTCGGCTGAACTGAGGGATGCTGGATCAGTATTCGCGCCGCAAATAATGACGCCAATTTGTTCTCCCTCGCGGGCTCGGTAAGCACCAGTCAACACCGCTGCCAGAGCCGTTGCTCCGGCGGGCTCTGCCACCACACGCAACTCATCCCATAGCCAGTGTTGTGCTGCCCGTACCGCCTCATCCGATACCACTAAGCGCTCATCTAGATAGCGTTCGGTTACGGCAAAGGCTATGTCACCTATGCGCCGCGCGCCGAGCGCATCAGCAGCAATACCGGTGACATCGATATCGACGGGTGCACCGTGATGGTGGGCGCTGTGTAGTGTGGCGGTGCCGTTGGTCTCGACACTGACAAGCTTGAGTTGATCTTGATACCAAGCGCTGATGCCGCCGAGCAAGCCGCCGCCGCCGACGGCCACCAATACCGTATCTAGATCAGGCGCTTGCTGCTGTAGCTCGCGCGCAATGGTGCCTTGGCCCAGCACTGTCTCATTTTGGTCATATGCATGCACTGTCAATGCGCCGGTTGCGGCTTGATGTTCAGCGCTTGCCGCAAGCGTGCTGGCGTAATTTTCGCCGACGATATGTACGTTGGCACCATAGGCGTTTAAGCGTGCGACCTTGGTGGCCGCGGCAATGGTCGGTACAAAAATATCGGCACGGTGGTTAAGACAACGCGCCGCATAGGCGACGGCGGCGCCGTGGTTGCCGCCTGAAGCTGCGACCACGCCGGAACTTGGGACCTGCCGTGAGAGCAAGTGATTAAAAGCCCCGCGTGCCTTAAAACTGCCCGAATGCTGCAGCTGTTCCAGCTTAAGTGTTAGGCCAACACCTGCCACCAAACCGGGCAGCTTGAGTGTCAGGATTGGTGTGCGTCGCACAAATGGCGCAACCCGCTGCGCAGCTGCGTCAATGAGCGTTTGCCAGTGCGCCGCCTCGGAGGTCAACACGTGCTTGTGGCTCTATCGGTCTGCTGCATTGCTACGCTCAGCCAATTGCAGACTTGCCTTCGTCCATTGTGTAGATGTCCTGGCGCAAGCCCGCCTTCATGACCTGTCCAGGCAGCTGACGTTCAATGACTGTCTCTACATCGCGCGCGACAGCGCACAGTTTGCGGATGTCGATGCCAGTCTCGATGCCCATCTCGTGCAACAAGAAGACCAGGTCTTCGCTGCAAATGTTGCCCGTTGCCCCAGGTGCAAATGGACAACCACCCAAACCACCAAACGAGGACTCGTAGGAATCGATGCCTTCGTCCAAGCCAGCCATTACATTACACAAACCGATGCCGCGGGTATTGTGGAAATGCAGCGTAATGCCAACGTCAGGAAAACGATCTTGTAAGTATCTGCAAGAATCGGTCACCAGCGTCGGTGTTGCCATGCCGGTGGTATCGCCGAGGCTAATGTTCATGATGCCCATGTCGCGATAACTAGCGACCACACGCCCGAGGCTGTCGAGTGAAACATCGCCTTCGAATGGGCACCCAAAGGAGGTCGGAATGGCGCCATGTACGTCGATGCTATCGATCGACGCAATTCGCATGATTTCCCCGAGGCCGTCGAGCGATTCTTGCACGCTGCGGTTAACGTTCTTTTGGTTGTGGCTTTCCGACGCAGACACGAACACGACCATCTGATCAACACCGGCCGCGGCGGCGCCAGCAGCACCGCGTGGGTTTGGCACAAGTGCCGCGAGCGTGGTGCCTTTGCTGCGATCAATGCCTGCTAAAACATCGACCACGTCGGCCAATTGGGGGATGGCTTTGGGGGAAACAAATGACGAAAATTCGACCCGCGGAACGCCGGCATCAATCAATTGATTGATCAGACGAATCTTGGTCGCGGTAGGGATGAATTTGGCTTCTGCTTGGAATCCGTCGCGTGTGCCAACTTCAGTAATTTTGACGTGCGTAGGTCTAGCCATGAGGGTGTCTCGCGAAATAATTGGGGGCGTTGAATATTACCAAATCAGTTTAACACTTGGTCGGGCGAACATGGATTCTTGCGCCTAG
>Ga0055584_100001776_pt1 | contig 21174 bp, 21 predicted proteins | sample OSDHelmetaG_FD_58716 | JGI IMG/M metagenome (GOLD analysis project Ga0055584, IMG submission 58716) | Pelagic marine sediment microbial communities from the LTER site Helgoland, North Sea, for post-phytoplankton bloom and carbon turnover... | ecosystem: Environmental > Aquatic > Marine >...
ATAGAGCATCTGACTACGAATCAGAAGGTTGGGAGTTCGAGTCTCTCCGGGCGCGCCATTATCAAATTTGCCGCGTGCGTGCAGCCAAGCATAGTTCTATCAAACAAAAAATATGCCAAGATAACCCCGGTGCCCCCTTGTTATGGCCTAGGCCTATGGAATCTTGGCGAAATCTGCTAGAATGAAATCAACATGATGAAACATTTTTCAGCCCACAAGACTGTCTGTATGGCCATTGGTGTCGCCAGTGCCTTGATGCTTGCCCAGAATGCTTTTGCCGGGTCCATTAAATACACTAGAAGCAAAGCGCCCTTATGGGATGTCGGGCAATATAACAGCGCGCTTTCTGATGCCTGTCAGCGCCATACCTTTAATCAGAAAAAGATACAAAACCTGAATATCGGTTATTCCGGTGAAATAGGTAAGGGAGTGACCGGGATTGCGACCCGGGAGTGGAATTTGCACGATCCGGCAGGGCTCGCACAAGTGAATATCACCTATCATTTTTTTAATGACGGCTATTCCAACTGCAAGGTTTATATCGCTCGCTTGCGGCCGGCGCGTTGATTTTTTAAGTGACTATCAAGGTGCCTCGTTGGCGCCTTCTTCCCAATGCAGGGTTGGAATGGATGAACTGTTTTCATCATTGCCAGCGCGAGTTTCCTCCAGGTGTAGACGCACCCTGGACAAGTTTTTGTTGGCGACGGCGCCAAGACGCTCCGCATTGAATTCCATATAAACACCAAGAGCCTGATCAAAGGCATCGGCGGCACCTTCAAGATGAGCTTCTTCTTCGGTCAGTTTGCCAAGCAGAAACAGGGCCGAACCCAGATTGTTCTGGGTTGCGGCCCATAGCAAGGGGCCATTTTCCTTGCGCCGAATTTCAAGTGCGCCCAGGCAAGCATTGACGGCTTTGCCAAGCACTTCAGCGCTGTGAAGTTGTTCGCCTAGAACCTGAGCGGCCTGGGCGAAGTTGTTCATGACATCGGCCCAACGCGCGGGAAATTCATTGCGGTTGAAAACCTGCAAGGCAGCCTGAAAAGCGCCCAGTGATTTTTTCAGAATTTCATGTTCACCGGTTTTCAGGTCAAGTTTGTAGAGCACTAGCCCTAACCGGTTTTGTGTTGATGCCCATTGCACGGGATAATTATCCCGGTGAAAAATTCCCAGGCTGGCTTCCAGGGCTTCGGCAGCCTCGCGCAATGTCTCTTCCTCAAGGGTACGCTCGACGATTGCCTGCAGGGATGCGCCCAGATGTTTTTGCGTCAAGGCCCAATCTATGGGGCTGTCATCACGCGATAACTGTTCAAGTGCAGCCCGGTAAGTTTGCACCGCCACATGATACAAGTCGGCAGTGCCGCGCTGAAAAGCCAGGGTTGCCACGGCATTGCCGTAACACATTTGGATTGAGGCCCGTTCACGGGTGGTCAAATCCTGGGGCAGGCTTTGAACAGCCGGCATGGCCGCATAAAGAGTTTCCGACAGGGCCTGTCCCAGGCGTACTCGCTTGCCTTCATCTGTGGAGGTCGTAACCGACAAGGCGACAGCCAGCAATAATTCAGCCAGTTCAGGTTCGAAATCTACCGGCAGCGTCAACACTGTTGTTGGCAAGGTAAAGCCGGGCCGATCATCATCATCTGGACGGGCAGACAGGAAATGCAGGTGCAAGGTGGTGCCCGGCGGCGGTATATCACCATAGATCATAAGATCACCGTTCGAGCTGTAGAGCGCATTGGCGGCGTATTCGCGCAATTTCATAAAGCGGTCATCTGGATGAAGGTCCGGATCAATATCCGGATTTCCCTTGAAGGCCTTGACCTTGATGCCCGGGCGTTTGCCAAGGGACTGGACAACGTGACGCACCTGGGCATCGGCCGCTTCGGGCACTTCACCCTGTAAGGGAAGAACCCTGATTTCAATGCGCCCCGATCCGTTGTCACTGCCACTCGCGAGCTTTTTGAACATACCCATGACGGAAAAGTTACCAGCACTTTTAAGGGGCTTTGCAACGGCCGTACTGGGGTGGGACAGGCGTTCGTTGGCTTGACGCAAACGGTTGACCAGCTTGCCCATAATGTCGACGGCCACGCCTTTTTCATTGGAAAGGGCATCTAAAAAGGCGTCGCGGGCAGTTTCTTCGACCACAATATTACCGATGGCGACCGCATTGGTAGCGCGGACACCACCGTTGATGATGCCAATTTCACCGAACATCTCACCCGGTTCCAGCATGGCCAGCATAACCGGGCCATGTTCACCGGATTTACTGAGCTCCACATTGCCTTGCACAAGAACATAGACAGAGTTACTTGTCTCGTTTTCCCGGAACAGGACATCGCCGTCTTTAAATTTTCGTTCGGTCTTTTTCAACTGGGCCCTCGGCAGTATTTGAACTTAATAATGAATGGTGCCTGCCCTTAACGCATGTCGTCAACAGCCATGCGCAGGGATCGACAAATTCAAGCTTATTCCAAATGGGTAAACAAAAGATTGCTCTTGCCCGGAAATAGACAAAATAAAACCATGATAGTTTACGACATGCCTCAATTCGCAATGGGTCATTGGTTTTGCAACGCGGGTTATGAGCTTAAAGAATGTCAAGAACGCCTTCAGGGGGGCGGCCAATTTTTGCCTTTCCATTGGCAACAACAATTGGTCGTTCAATAACGATCGGGTTGGCAACCATGGCCGTGATCAGGGCGTCATCATCCAGGGCCGGATCATTAAGTCCGGCTTCTTTTGCTTCTTTCTTGCGCATCAGCTCGCGCGGTGTCATGCCAAGCAGGGCAAGGATGTTTTTAAGGTCGTCAACAGATGGTGGGGTGGTCAGATAGTCAATAACCGTGGCCTTAGCATTATTTTCTTCCAGCAGGGCCAGAGTGGTGCGGGATTTGGAGCACCGGGGATTGTGGTAAATAGTAACGCACATGGGGTTTATTCCTGTTTTTAAAGGCTCATAAGGTCTGCACTATATGGAAATCCCGCCGTCATAAAAGCTCATTTTCCAGATCATCAATGTCTTCGGCCTCGACAATTCGTCGGGCCAGTGAATAAGAAAAGCCAGAACGGGCCAGGGCCGCCATCTCCTTGTCCAAATTTTCCGGCCCGGCAGTTTCCCGGCGATAAGGGCCAAGGCGACGCTTGCGGGCGTAGGCAATGGCGGCGGCCAGATCAGGCTGGCCAATGTCACCGGCCAGGGACTGAAGGGCTTCATCAATAATATCGCTTGCGACGGACTTTTGGCGAAGGCGAACCCGGATCGCGCGCAGGGATTTGCCGCGCCGGTTCATGCTTGCGGCCTGTGTGCGGGCGTAGACCTCATCGTTCAGGATGCCGCTTTCCAGATAACGCCGGATCAAATCATCAACAAGCTGGTTGCAGGCCTCCACATCCGTCTCATGATGTTTGGCGGCGCGCATGATCCTGCGCCCAAGAACCTGGCGCAGGTTTTCCGATGATGTTGCAAAACGCCCCAGATAATAAAGTGCTGCGTTTTCAAGCGAGGTCGCGCTCACCTTGCGCGGAACTTTCTGGCGTCGCTTGGGGCTATGGGTTTTGTTGCTATGTCCGGGCATCATAAAGTCAAAGTGTTTTTGTTTCGGTTTTTGTCTCGTTCACATTATATAGAAGCCGAACAATAACGAAGGAACAACAATGAACGCCACCTTGTGGGAAAATCCGGGAGACCATAACTGGCTTGGTGTTTGGACCTTGTATATGCGTGAAGTTCGCCGCTTCACTAAAATTTATACCCAGACCATGCTGGCACCGGTGGTGACGACTTTGTTGTTTCTCGCGGTTTTCTCGCTGGCCATCGGGCCACGCGCCGAAAGCCTTGTTGGCGGGGTCGCATTTTTGGAGTTTCTTGCCCCGGGGCTGATTATGATGGCCATGGCGCAAAATGCCTTTGCCAACTCCTCGTCTTCCATTGTCGTGGCTAAAATACAGGGCAACATCGTCGATACCCTGATGCCCCCTTTTAGCGCCGATGAGCTGACCCTGGCCATTGCCTTTGGCGGCGCGACCCGTGGCATCGCCGTTGGCCTTAGCGTCACTGTGGCCATGAGTTTTTTTGTCCCCATTCACCTGCATAGCATGGGCTTTATTGTCTTCCATGGGTTAATGGCATCCTTGATGCTTTCGCTGTTGGGGCTTATGGGCGGTATCTGGTCGGTCAAGTTTGACCATATCGCGGCGGTGACCAATTTTATAGTGACACCCTTGTCGTTTTTGTCGGGCACCTTTTATTCCATCCAGCGACTGCCGGAACTGGCCCAGACGATTGCCCATTTCAATCCGTTCTTTTATATGATTGATGGCTTTCGCTATGGCTTTATCGGGGCCTCCGATACGGACCCCATAAATGGTCTGGCGGTGATGATAGGGATTAACATTGTCCTGTGGCTGATTTGCCGCCACATGTTCAAGATTGGCTATAAGCTAAAGGCCTAACTGACAAAAGCGCTATGTGCGTTGACAATCGGGGCGAAGATTCCGATACTCACTCGCTTTCTTGGAGGGCTAGCGTAATCGCTGGCCTGAATTCGTTTTAGGAACCCAGGAGGGCAAGTCCCGTGATTTCTGCCGTTATGCCAACGTATGCCAGAATTGATGTCTCCTTCGAGCGCGGGGAAGGCGCTTATCTGTTCGATGCTAATGGACGGCGCTATCTGGATTTTGCCACGGGCATTGCCGTTAACGCCCTTGGACATTGTCATCCCCATCTGGTTGACGCGGTGCGTGAGCAGGCCGGGAAATTGTGGCACACCTCCAACATGTACCATATCCCGGGCCAGCAAAAGCTTGCCCAGCGGCTGGTTGATGCGACCTTTGCCGACAGTGCTTTTTTTGCCAATTCCGGCGCTGAGGCTGTTGAGTGCGCCTTGAAAATGGTGCGCAAATATCAAGACGATAATGGCAACCCGGAACGCTACCGGGTTATTGCCTGCAACAATGCCTTTCATGGCCGCACCCTGTCGACTATTGCCGCCGGTGGACAGGAAAAACATCTGGCTGGTTTTGCCCCCAATGTTGAGGGCTTTGATCACGTTTCTTTTGGCAACCTGAATGAAGTCCGCGCCGCCATTACCAGCGAAACGGCGGCGATCCTTGTTGAGCCGGTTCAGGGTGAGGGCGGCATACGTCCAGCCAGTGCTGATTTCCTGAAAGGCCTGCGTCAGGCTGCCGATGAATATGGCCTGCTTTTGATCTTTGATGAGGTCCAGAGCGGCATGGGCCGTACAGGCAAACTGTTTGCCCATGAGTGGGCCGGTGTAACACCGGATATCATGTCTGTGGCAAAAGGCCTGGGCGGTGGATTTCCCGTCGCCGCTTGTCTTGCGACTGAACGTGCCGCGAGCGCCCTCAGCGCCGGAACCCATGGATCGACCTTTGGCGGTAACCCCATGGCCATGGCGGCGGCCAACGCTGTTCTTGATGTTATGTTGGCCCCTGGCTTCCTTGAAGGGGTCGATAAAATCGCCCAGAAATTATGGCAGCGTTTGCGCGACCTGGCCGCGGCTCACCCGGATGTTATAGAAGAAATTCGCGGTTCCGGTCTGATGATTGGCATCAAATGCAAAGGTGACAGTGTGCAGCTACGCGCCAAACTACTGGATGCAGGTATGTTGAGCGTTGGTGCTGCGGGTAACGTCATTCGTCTGTTGCCACCCTTGACTATAGAAGACAGCCACATCGACGAGGCCATGAAAATCCTTGGCGATGTGTGTACTCGGATCGAAGAGGATTCCTGACATGTCTGACATAAAGCATTTCCTTGATTTGGATAGCCATGGGCCTGATACCCTGCGCGTTATTCTCGATAAAGGCTCCGCCTTTAAACAGGGCAAGGGAAACCTGCAGCCCTTGCAAGGCAAGACTCTGGTCCTGATTTTCGAAAAGCCCTCGACCCGCACCCGGGTCTCGTTCGAGGTCGGTATGCAGGAACTTGGTGGCCGGGTGATTGTCCTTGAGGGTGACTCGTGTCAGTTGGGACGTGGGGAAAGCGTTGCTGATACGGCGCGCGTCCTGTCGCGCTATGTGGACGCTATGATGATTCGCACCGATGATCCAAATAAGCTTTCCGAGTTGGCCGAATATGCCAGTGTTCCTGTGATCAATGGGTTGACTGATGATAGCCACCCCTGTCAATTGATGGCCGATGTTATGACCTTTGAAGAACATTCAGGTCCTATTGCCGGACGCACTGTTGTTTGGTGTGGCGACGGCAATAATGTGGCCACGTCCTGGATTCAGGCGGCGGTGCGTTTTAACTTCTCGCTCAGGCTTGCTTGCCCTGAACAATTGATGCCCGATGCAAAAGCCCTGGAATGGGCAAAAGGCGAAGGGGGCGATATTGTCGTGACCTCCGATGTGGATCGTGCCGTCAAAGGGGCCGACTGCGTGGTGACCGATACATGGGTTTCCATGGGCGATGACGAAGCCCATGCCCGCCACACCCTGCTGGCCCCTTACCGGGTTGATGAACGTCTCATGAATTTGACCAATCCGGACGCCCTGTTCATGCACTGTTTGCCCGCGCATCGCGGCGAAGAAGTGACGGCTGAGGTTATTGACGGGCCGCGTTCCGTCGTTTGGGATGAAGCGGAAAATCGGCTGCATGCACAAAAAGGTATTCTTGCCTGGTGTATGGGCGAATAATAATATTTAGAATGCTCATAAACCCTTAAGAATATTAGGTTTTACTAAGAGAGTAATTTCTAGGTAGAGAACATAACGCATGACACGGAGCAATCCTCTTTGGCACGGCTTGAAAGCACCAGCACTTGTTGTGTTGGTGATGCTGGCTTTAGGTTGGCATACACCTGCCCGGGCAGGCCAGCTTGATTGCGAGGCCATGGCGTTCTCTCTTAACCCCGGCGACCAATATAATTTTCAGATTAAAATCCAAAGCCAGAGTGTCCGCCTGGAAAAAGGCGACGATTTTTGTGAAGAACCTGTGGCGACCTGGTTCAAACGCCAGTTGATTTTACCGGCACCGGCTAAGGAAACCTCGCCACGTCCGGCCCAGCGCGCGGGCCAGGTGGCAAAAGACAACGTGCCACTGCCCGGCAGCCAGCGCCCGGCCTCGCAACTTCCCGACCTTGGTATCGATACGGATGAGTCGGCGGTGCCTATCCCTATTCAACGTGAATTTGTCAAACCCAAGGTCGCCGGTGAAGAAGGCTCTGAAGATGGCACAGGCACAGGGGATGGCACGGGCAGCCAGGGCCTCTCGCCTGATGGTGTCGCCACGGGCGTGCAAGCCAACCCTGATGAACAGTCAAAAGAGCATGTGTCCAGTGATCCAGAAGCGGAACTGGAAACGTCGAGTTTTGGCGTTGTCGCCCCGCCGCCGCCAACCCGGGACCCTGCCTTGTCGAGGCGTTGTGATCGGGATCTGGCCACCTTCTGGTCGCCGGGCGAACATGAAATTGAAGGCAATAAATTCTGGCTGTCCGGGGTTTTCACGGTCGATCTGGATGGGGATGGTCGGATCGATGATGTGGGCTTCAAGATCAAATCGGACGGAAGAATCGGTAATATTCTGAATTATTATCCAAGCACTGAAGGTCGGCTTGCGGGCAAAAATGTTAAAACACTTAAGCTGGATGATGACAAAGATATTCATCGCCTGTGCCCGGGGAATGTAACCTTCGAGCGCCCAGATCTGGCTCAAACATTGCAGAACAAGCGCAAGGCGGCCCAGGCAGCTCTTACAAAAGAAGCAGTCGAAAAAAAGAAAGAAGAGGATGCGGCTGCGGAAGCCGCCGCCGCCGCCATACCCCCAAAGAAGGATGTTAGTCCGTTTGTCTTTGTTGTTGGGGGTATTGCTATGGTTCTCTTGCTTGCTGGCGGTATCGGGCTGGCAATCGTCGTCCGGAATTTAGGCCGCTCGAAAGATGATGAGGATGACGACGATGAAGATGACGATGACGATAATTAAGCGGTTTCAGTCGGTGACATTGGTATGTTCCTGTGCCCTTGTTGTGCTCTCGCTTGGGGCCTGTCAGGCGACGGCACCAACCCCGGTATATCCTGAACTGACTTTCCAGCATTTGAAATCCCTAAATCTGAATGTTGCGAAATTGGAAAACGTCAATTCCTTCAAGCCAACCCTGAGCGCCCCCAATGTTGATCACCTGTTCCCCACATCGCCGGCAGATGCCCTTGGACGTTGGGCCGAGGATCGCCTTCATGCCGTCGGCACAAACGGTTTTGCGCGATTTACCATCCTTGAGGCTTCCGTCACTGAAACCCGGCTGGACATGAAAAAAGGTGTCATAGGGGCCTTCACCAAGGACCAGTCTGAACGCTACGATGCGGTGCTTGAAGGGAAACTGGAAATTTTCGATGACAGCGGTGTGAGCAGAGGTTTTGCCAGTGCACGCGCGACGCGTTCCGTGACGGTTCGTGAAGATTCAAGTGTTAATCAGCGCGAGCAGGCCTGGTTTACCCTGACCGAAGAATTGTTGCGAGATATGGACGCGGAACTAGAGAAAAATATCTCACTGTATTTATCTGAATGGTTAAATTAACCCCGCCAGAATGAGCGGCTGAACAGGATAATCACTGTAAACAGCTCCAGTCTGCCCAGCAGCATACCACCGGCCAGCAGCCATTTGGCGGCATCGGGAATAGATTGGAAAGTTCCGGCTGGACCGACGATGGGTCCCAGTGCTGGACCAACGTTGGATATGGCCGTCGCGGCACTTGAAACCGCCGTCAGGTAATCCAGCCCTAACATGCCAAGGCCCATGGCGAGCAAGGCAAAACAGACCCCGAAGACAAAGAAGAAGCTGAGCACGGAAACGATGACCTCGTCAGAAATCGGGCGTCGGTTGTAGTAGGGAATAAAGACCCCGTGCGGCTGCAACAGGTGGTGTAGCTGGGTCCGTGCGGCCGCATAAAGGACCTGAAAGCGGAAAATCTTGATGCCACAGGTGGTTGACCCGGCGCATCCGCCAATGAACATTATGAAAAAGAACACGGGCACCACAAAACTGCCCCATTGGGAATAGTCCGATGTGGCATATCCTGTGCCGGTGATGATCGAGACCACATTGAAAGCGGCGTAGCGAAGTGCCTGTATTGGTTCAAGCCCACTGGAAAGCCATAACCAGCTGGTGATCGATAGCACGGTGATCACGACAATTGACATGAACCACTGGACTTGTGAATCCTGCCATAGGGCGCTGTAACTACCTTGCAGCGTTTTCAGGTAAAGAATAAATGGCAGGCTGCCGACGATCATGCCAATGGTCGCAATAAGGTCGATGGACCAGCTTTCAAAGTTACCGATGGACCCATCCGTTGTTGAAAACCCGCCCGTTGCGATGGTTGTCATGGAATGGGCGATGGCGTCAAAGCCTGACATCCCGGCAAGCCAGTAGGCAACGGCGCAAATAAAGGTCAGGCCCAAATAAATCAAACCAATGGTGCTGGCAATTTCAGCTGCTCGGGGCAGGGCCTTTTCCGACGGGTCTGATGATTCCATGCGGAACAGTTGCATGCCACCAACGCGCAGCATGGGGAAAACGGCGATGGCCATGACAATAATACCAATGCCACCCAGCCACTGCAGCAGGGCACGCCATAGCAAGATACCCGGCGGTGCTGTGTCCAGGCCGGTTATCACCGTTGATCCGGTCGTTGTGATGCCCGACATGGCCTCGAAGAAAGCATCGGTAAAGCTGAGCTGTAGTTCGGAAAAAATAAATGGAATGCAGGCGAACAGGGTCAGGGCGATCCAGCTGAACGTGGTCATGACAAAAGCCTGGCGTACGGATAGTCGCAAGCCCCCGGCCCGGGATGTCAGGGTCATGGCACCACCAACAAAAAGGGTCACCCCGGAAGAAATGGCAAATATCTGCCAGTCCGGATTGCCAGCAAAGGCATCTACAATAGCCGGCATAATCATGCCAAGGGCCAAGGCACATAGCAAAATACCGATGACCAGAAAAATGGGTCGATAATCCATCATGGAAGGACGCTTTCCCCTATCGTCCGTTAAACGAATTGCCAAAATCGCAGTTTGCAGCGAGTCCGGTCAAGTAGAGAAATAAATTGGAAGCTTAGACCAGGCCACCTTCACCCGTGGTCGGGGTGCCAACCATGGACAGGAATTCCCGCCGGGTTGAAGGGTTTTCCCGGAATGTGCCAAGCATTCTTGAGGTCACCATCGAGACGCCGGGCTTGTGGACGCCGCGGGTCGTCATGCATTGATGGGCCGCTTCAATGACCACGGCGACCCCCTGGGGTTGTAGAACCTCATTCAGGGTATTGGCGATTTGCGATGTCATTTTCTCCTGAATGGTCAGGCGTTTGGCGTACATTTCCACCAACCGGGCCAGTTTAGAAATGCCGACAACCCTTGTTCTGGGCAGATAGGCAATATGGGCTTTGCCAATAATCGGGGCCATATGATGTTCGCAGTGGGATTCGAAGCGAATATCCTTGAGCAACACCATTTCGTCGTAGCCGTCGGTTTCTTCGAAGGTGCGTTTCAGCAGGTCTTCCGGGTGTGCCTCATATCCGGCAAAGAATTCTTCATAGGAGCGCACTACACGGGCCGGGGTATCGAGCAGACCTTCCCGGTTCGGGTCGTCTCCGGCCCAACGCAACAAGGTGCGGATGGCATCTTCCGCTTCTTCGCGCGATGGCTTCGACAAGTTGTTTTCTACCAGGCTGAGTTTTTCTTCAGGGCTCATGGTGATCACGCTCGATTGTTAGGGGAAAAAGGCATTTCTCTCAGAAATGTGGGTCTATCGCCGGGGGAAATCAAGTTTAAATGGGCCGCATGGTCTTCAGATAAGGGCTTTAATGGATCGCATGGCCCTCATAGGGGCTATCAAGAGAAAAGGTCGGAATATTGATATCAAAGTTTTTACCATCGCTAGAAACCATCTGGTAGTTGCCGCCCATGATCCCGGACGATGTAGATAAAGGGGTGCCGCTGGTATATTCGAAGGACTGGCCCGGCTCCAACACGGGTTGTTCGCCGACAACGCCGTCGCCGCGAACTTCTTGCAAGGCACCTAGCGCATTGGTGATGCGCCAATAGCGCGATAACAATTGTACGGTGTCCTCACCATTATTCTTGATAACAACGTGATAAGCCCAGAAAAACCTCCCCGCATCCGGATCGGATTCATCATCAAGAAATATGGGATCAACCGTAACGGTGATCCCTTCGGTGGTTTGGGCATATGTACCCAAAGAGTCATTTTCCAAATTTTGCACAGTGTCTCCGAATGCATGTCAGAAGTAAGATTGTTAAATATACATGGGAATGGCCACAAACAAACCTAGTCTTTTAGTCGCAAACCCGCCCGAGGCCGCTATGGGGGCAATGCCCATAATTAATCAACACTGCACGAGGCACCGCCCAGAACACAGAACTTGGCGCAGTGGGGGTGGTTCAACTGGACATTTTTGGATGACCCGCCAAGATCATGGCCCAATTCAAACTTGGGGTCATAGGGCAGCAGTGTGCACGGTACGACCAAAGGCCCGTCACTTCCTTTACGTTTGATGATCATGCGCGACGTGGCGCACATCATGGTTTCCGGCGCGACACCCAGAATATCCCAGCAATTGACGGTGATTTCAGGAACATCCAGGGCATTATCCATTTCAGGAAATAACACCAGTGAAGTTGGTGCGCTGGCGTCAATGGGGATATTTTCAGCCTCGAACAAGTCCGCGTATCCGGTCCGGGCCTGCGCCTCGCTTTCGTTCCAACAAGTGCGCCCGGCGATGGCAAGGTTGAAGTTGTTTTCGGCCAGCCATTGCAAGCCTTTCAGCATGGGTTTCCAGGTGTTGGGGCCTCTGATTTCTTCGTGTTTCGAGCGGCTATGATGATCAATGGAGACCCTGATTGCCAGTTTGTCCCCGAAGCGTTCTTTAAGGCCCAGCAAGTCCTGGAATCGATGGTGCATGGGTTTCATGGCGTTGCTCAGGATCAAAACCCTATAGCCACGCGATAGCGACATCTCCAGCATATCTATGAGAGCCGTATTCATGAACGGCTCGCCGCCGGTGAAGGCGATTTCTTCGAGGGGTAATTCTTCTTCACGGGCCTCATCAAGGTAGTTTTCAACGTCCCGGAGCGAAAGATATGCCAGGGCATCATTTTTTGGCGTCGATTCCATGTAGCAATTCTGGCACGCGATATTGCACAGGCTACCCGTATTGAACCACAAGGTTTTCAGATGGGTCAGCGCGACAACGGCCCGTTGCTCTCCCTTGGCGGTGATGTTGGGATCAATAAATTTCTCCAAATCCGCGGTAACAATGGACTGTGACTCGTTTTCTAACATTCAATTCTCGCTTATGGGGCGCTTGATTAGATGGGACTGTATTTTTAAAGCCCCGGCGGGTCCATACCAAATAACAAAACCGTGTGCGCCTGAAAGGTACAGGAAAACGAAGGACATATACAGATGTGTTGCCTTGGAGTTATCATACATGCCCCGAAGCGGATGTAGCTCAATGGCAGAGCAGAAGCTTCCCAAGCTTACGATGGGGGTTCGATTCCCCTCATCCGCTCCACGACCTTAGAGGCAAATTTCAGTTGTCGCTTCATCTCGTCATGCAACAGCCTCCGCCATGAGCGGACTATGTAAGATCCAGGCGCATGATATGTTGGGGGCCAGACGCTCCACCTGAATATATTTTTCCAGTGTCGACAAAGCCGCCAAATTCATAAAGCCGAATGGCCTTTAGGTTTCGACAGTTTACGCCTAAACAAGCGAAGCGCCATTCGGGATATTCAATCTGCAGAAACGGCCTCAGACCTAGAAGAAACGCTTTGCCGTGCCCCTTACCTTGATGTCTGGTGTCAACCATAACCTCATGAACCTCAAGACTATCTGGGATTTTTTGTTTTCCCGATAATCCATCAATTTGAAAAAAACCGATGACTGTATTTTCATCCTCGATAACAAAGTTATCGTGTTTCGGGGCACTGTCAGCAAGTGTCTCGACTATGGGTTCAACGAAGGCTGTTTGATTGACCTTAACTGACAGCCTTGAAACTGTTGCACTGTCACTGGTTACCATTCGTCTCATGCTGGTCACGGTAATTTTCCTGCTCTTTTCCCTATCTAACATAAACTAGCTAACGGGAGACATATTGTCATGACCTATGGTGACGGCTTATGGGTCCTTCTTGGCGACATCCTCAACATGTAAGTGCATATAACAGCACAAAGCGACGTATTCTCTTGCTGTTCAGTTAAAATTTTGGGGCGGCCCCTATGGATTTGGGTAACCGGCAATAATCCTTGTTGTCCCCAAGTCCCGCCCGCGATAGTTTTGCCAACATGACTGATATAAGTTCCAATTCAAATGGTGGCCCGCTTTCTGACCTCAGGGTTCTTGATCTGACACGCATTCTCGCCGGGCCGACCAGCACCCAGCTTTTGGGCGATTTGGGTGCCGACATCATCAAGGTTGAAATGCCCGGTGTCGGCGACGATACCCGCAAATGGGGCCCCCCCTATGTAAAAGACAAGAACGGCGATGACACCAGGGAAAGCGCCTATTATTTAAGCTCTAACCGCAACAAACGATCGGTGAGTATTGATCTAAGCGCCCTGGAAGGCCAGCAACTGGTGCGCCGCCTGATTGGCAAATGCGATATTCTGGTTGAGAATTTCAAAGTCGGCGGTTTGGCGAAATTCGGCCTGTCTTATGAGCAACTGAAAGATGAATTCCCCGGCCTGATATTTTGCTCCATTACGGGCTTTGGGCAAACCGGTCCTTATGCCCATCGGGCAGGCTATGATTATCTGGCCCAGGGGCTTGGCGGTATTATGAGCATCACTGGTGCGCCGGAAGGTCAACCCATGAAGGTCGGCGTCGGTATTTCCGACATTATGTGTGGCATGTACGCGTCTGTTGCCATCCTTGCGGCCATCCGTCACCGGGACCTGACAGGCGAGGGCCAAAGCATTGATCTGTCCCTGCTTGATACCCAGGTCGCCTGGCTTGTCAATGAAGGCCTGAATTATCTGACATCGGGCAATGTGCCCGTGCGTCAAGGCAATGCCCATCCCAACATCGTGCCCTATCAGTTATTCGATACGGCTGACTTCCCGTTTATTCTGGCCGTGGGTAATGATGACCAATTCAGTCGTTTTTGTGATTTTGCCGGGATTCCTGACGTTGCTCAAGATGCCTGCTTCAAGACGAATTCAAGCCGTATCGTCAACCGGGATGCCTTGGTTGAAATTCTGATTCCGGTTCTGAAAATGCAAAAACGCCAGCACTGGCTTGATGGGTTGGAAGAGCGCAGCGTCCCGGCCAGCCCGGTAAACGATATCGCCCAGGTTTTTGCCGACCCTCAAGTTCAACACAGGGAAATGAAAATATCCGTGCCCCATGGCTCAGCTGGCGCGGGGACCGTGGATTTAATCGGCAATCCGGTCAAACTTTCGAAAACCCCGGTCTCTTACCGGGCCGCGCCTCCGACGTTAGGCCAGCATACGGATGAAATATTGACGGAATTACTGGGGTTGAGCCAAGAGCAGTTAAAAAAGCTGCACGATGACAAGTTGATCTCCTAAATCAGATCGTCGCTTGCAAGGGCATATGCATTAAAGGGCATGAAATAAATATGACGCCAAGATGACTTTCTTTCTTGCCGTGAGGCCACTTGTCCTGTAGCAAGGACGCAGTGTGTGGTTCCCGTATGAGCAAAGCTCTCGGGACGAACAGGGAATACGGGCGATTTACCTATTAAGGAATTGATGCCGTAGCTGCCCCCGCAACTGTGAAGGTGAGTTTTCTCACTGAAGCCAGAATACCTGCCACGCGAAACTTAAACCCAGTGCTATCGGGTGAGATAGCTAAAGGAAACAAGAACTATGCATACCAAAACTATTCACGCGCCCGCATCCGCCGCCGCGATTAATGAAACCCTTAAGGCCCGTATTCTCGCCGTCGCTTTTGGCGCCGCGATATTGTTCACGGTTGGCTTCGCCTATTCGACGCCGATCCACAATGCGGCCCACGATACCCGCCACACCCTGGCTTTTCCCTGCCACTAATCAGCAGGTAAAAAATCATGGTTTTTAGAATGTTCGCGACCGCACTGGTCGCGGGGTTGCTTGCTGCTGTCCTGATCACAGGATTGCAGGCCCTCATTACGACGCCTATGATTCTACAGGCGGAAAGCTACGAAATAACTGATCCCACCCATGATCACGGTGCTCATGATCACGGTGATCATGAACACGGCCCAGCGGACTGGTCGCCTGCAGAAGGTACCGAGCGTATGCTCTACACGCTGCTCGCCAATGTCGGGGCCGGTGTTGGTTTCGCCTTGTTGCTGGTTGTTGGATTGAGCTTTGAAAAGGCATCCGTTGGAACTGGCCGAGGAATCTTATGGGGCATTGCGGGTTTTGCTGTTTTTACCCTGGCTCCGAATCTGGGACTGCCGCCTGAGCTTCCGGGCATGCCGGCGGGTGACCTTACTGCCCGTCAGATCTGGTGGCTTGCGACCATTTTGCTCAGTGCAGCAGGTTTGGGTGCAACGGTATTTGGCAAGGCCTCCATAATTAAGGTTTTGGGACTGGTACTGTTGGTCCTGCCTCATGTTTGGGGAGCCCCTCACGGGGTCGGCGATTCAGAAGTTCCTGCCGAACTTGCGGCCCGGTTTACCGCTGCGACAATCGTCCTCAGTGCTGTGTTCTGGGTGATGATTGGATATTTCTCGAGCCTGATTTTCGCGCGAATGGGCAGGAACTCAGCCGAGGCCTAGGCTTTCCAGCTTGTCGCGGATCATCAGCAAGTCTTGCCAAGCTTCGCGCTTATGGGCTGGCGAGCTGAGCAAGTATTCCGGGTGGAACAGGGCGGTCGCTTGTACGGGACGCGATAGTTTGGGTGTGGAATAGGCGTACCACTTACCGCGCAAGCGACCGACTCCGGATGTTTCAGCCAGCATGGACTTGGCCGCCGGACCACCCAGGGTAACCAGGACTTCCGGGTCTATGAGCTCCATCAACCGCTCCACAAAAGGCATGCACAGGGCCGTTTCCTGGGCTGTTGGCGTGCGGTTGCCGGGGGGTCGCCAGAAGACGATGTTGGAAAGAAAGACATGGCTGCGATCAAGGCCGATAGAAGCCAGCATCTTATCCAGCAGTTGACCGCCAGGGCCTACAAAAGGCAGCCCCTGACGATCTTCTTCGGCACCGGGGCCTTCCCCAATCAGGACGATTTTAGCTTTTGGGTTGCCGTCGCCAAAAACCAGGTTGGTGGCGGTCTTTTTCAAGGCGCAACCATTATAGTCAAGAAGGGCCTTGTGAAGCTCCTCTAAGGAGTTGGCCTGCGCCGCTATTTCACAGGCATCATGCAACAGGGTTTCGCCCGCCTGGGGGCCTGGTTGGGCCGGGGCCGGGGCAGTTTTAGCCGCGCTTTTTTGGGCCGCAGGCGCTTCTTTGGCGGCAACCTCGTTAAAGCGATTTTGCGGCGTATCGCTGATGGTCTCATCAACGCCCGCATCTAAATGCCAACGCAAAATTTCAGCCGTTGAAAGGTTCTCGATCATGTCAACAAGACTAGATTACTTTCTGGTAATAATGAACCTTTCAATCACAGTCGATGAGCGGTTACATTTGAAAAAGATTTTTGCTTTTCTAGGGAGGCTCAAGCCGTGGAACGCGACTCAATGGAATTTGATGTGGTCATCGTCGGCGCTGGCCCGTCCGGACTTTCCGCCGCCATCCGCCTTAAGCAGTTGGCCGCCAGTGAAGATCGTGACGTCAGTGTGTGTGTCGTTGAAAAAGGTTCCGAGATCGGTGCCCATATTTTGTCCGGTGCCGTATTGGAACCCCGCGCCCTGGACGAGCTGATTCCCGACTGGAAAGAAAAGGGCGCGCCCCTGAATACCCCGGTCAGCGATGAGCAAATACTGTTTTTAAGCAAAACCGGGGCCTTCAAGACACCGGGCTTGTTCCTGCCACCGGCCATGAAAAACCACGGTAATTACATCATCAGCCTGGGCAATTTTTGTCGCTGGCTTGGTGAGCAGGCGGAAGCTTTGGACGTGGAAGTCTATCCCGGCTTTGCCGCCGCCGAAGTTCTTTATCACGATGACGGTGCCGTAAAGGGCATTGCCACCGGTGACATGGGCCTGAATAAGGACGGCACGCCCGGCCCCAATCACGAGCCGGGCATGGAACTGCATGCCCGCTATACTTTCTTTGGCGAAGGCTGCCGCGGCCACCTGGGCAAAGAGTTGATGGAAAAATTTGATCTGGGCCGGGATGCAGAACCGCAAACCCACGGCATCGGCATTAAGGAATTATGGGAAGTGGATCCAGCCAAACATAAACAAGGGCTGGTCACCCACACGGCGGGCTGGCCTCTTGATTCAAAGACTTACGGCGGTTCTTTTATCTATCACCTTGAAGACAATCAGGTCGCTGTTGGCTTTGTCGTCGGCCTGGATTACAAGAATCCTTATCTTAGCCCCTTTGAGGAATTCCAGCGCTTTAAGACTCACCCGGCAATTCGCGGCACTTTCGAAGGCGCCAGACGCATTTCTTACGGTGCGCGCGCCCTTAACGAAGGCGGTCTGCAATGCCTGCCAAAACTAACTTTCCCCGGCGGTGTTTTGATGGGGGACGATGCGGGAACCCTGAATACGCCAAAGATCAAGGGCACCCATACGGCCATGAAGTCAGGCATGATGGCTGGCGAAGCAGCGTTTCAGGCTTTGGCCGAAGAAGCGCCGGTGGCTGAACTGGTCAGTTACGCCGCCGCTTTCAAGGCATCCTGGGTGCAGCGCGAATTACACCATGCGCGCAATGTGCGGCCGTCCTTCAAATGGGGCCTGATGATTGGCTCAATTTATACCGGCATTGATCAAATACTGCTGCGCGGGCGGGCGCCGTGGACCTTCAGCCATGGTCATGTGGATAACAAGTCATTGCTGACAAAAGATCAGGCAACACCCATCTACTATCCCAAACCTGATGGCGTGTTGACGTTTGATAAGCTTAGCTCCGTCTTTATTTCCAACACCAATCATAGGGAAGACGAGCCGTGTCACCTGACCTTGAAGGACGACTCGGTACCGGTTTCTATTAACCTGGCCCATTACGATGGGCCGGAGCAGCGCTTCTGTCCGGCCGGGGTCTATGAATATATCGAAGAAGACGGGGCCATGCGATTGCAGATAAACGCGCAAAATTGTGTTCACTGCAAAACCTGCGACATCAAGGATGTCACCCAGAATATTCACTGGGTCGTGCCGGAAGGCGGTGGTGGACCAAATTATCCAAACATGTAAGCGTTTAATCACAGGCCAAGCTCGTCTAAACTATGTGCCGTCGCTTTGTTACGAAAAAAAAGAGAACCATTTTGGAATTTCCTGCCCGTCCGCCCAGACTTGTTGCCATGGCCTTGCTGGTCTTGCTGCTGCCCGCTGCCTGTGCTTCTGACAGCCTGGATATAGAATCGAGCAAAGATAAAACCGGCGATCAGGTTTCTGGCGGGACTTCTGTTTCAGGGAATTATCTTGCCGGACGCCATGCCCAGGCCGTTAGTGATACGTCCGGGGCTGCCTTGTATCTTGGTAATGCCCTTGAAATATCGCCCGGCACCCAGAGCCTGTTGCAGCGGACTTTTCTGATGATGGCCAGCGAAGGACGCATTGGTAAGGCCGCTCACCTGGCCCATAAGGTTCTCGCGCAAAACTCAAAAGCCCCCATCGCCAACCTGACGGTTGTTGTCGAAGACATTCACGCCGGGCGTTTTGATGGGGCCATGAAAAAAATTACCGCCCTGCCTGCCGGTGTGCTGAACGGATATATGGCCCCGTTGCTGGCGGCCTGGACATCCATAGCCCAGGGCAAAACGCTGGAAGATGCCATAGCGCACTTAAGTCCGCTCAAGAAAGAAGGCTCAAAACCTCTGTATTATCTTCACAAGGCCATGCTTTTGGACTTTACAGGAGACCACGCGGGTGCCGTTGAAGCCTACCTTCTTGGAATTAAGGAACAGGGCGGCATAATTTTGCGCGTCGCGCAATTACTGGGCAATCTATATGAGCGCAAAGGCGACATTGATAAGGCCAAGGCCCTGTATATGCGGTTTGCGCAAGCTAATCCAAGCTCGCCCCTTGCCCGCCAGGCCTTGAGGCTGCTTGATTCCGGGGCCACGGCAAAACCGATCATAGCAACCGCCGGGCAGGGTGCTGCGGAAAGTTTTTTTGGCATCGCGACCTCGCTTTCCCAGCAAAATGCAAAGGAAACCGCGTTGATCTTTGCCCGCCTGGGCCTTTATCTGCACTCGGATTTTCCGGTCATGCAAATCTTATTGGGCAATTTGTTGCAACTGAACGGCCAGCTTGAAGAGGCTAACGTGGTGTTTCTTGCCATTGATGTTTCCTCTGCCTATTCCTGGCCCGCCCGCTTGCGCGCGGCGGAAAATCTCGATGATCTGGAGCGTACGGATGAAGCCGCCAAGACCCTTAATGCCATGGCTAAAGAAGAACCTGACCTGGCCGATCCGCTTATTCGTTTAGGTGATATCCTGCGTGCCCGTGAACGCTTTGTTGAGGCCGGAAGCGCTTATGACCGGGCCTTTAAAAGAATAGGTACCCTGCAGTCCCATCATTGGACGTTGCTCTATGCCCGCGGCATTGTGTTGGAGCGAACCAAGCAGTGGGACCGGGCTGAGGCCGACTTCTTAAAGGCCCTTGAATTCAAACCGGATCAGCCTTTTGTGCTGAATTATCTGGGCTATTCGTGGGTAGATCAGGGCCTGCATCTGGACCGGGCCAAGGGGATGATCCAGAAGGCCGTCGATTTACGGCCCAATGACGGCTACATCGTCGATTCCCTGGGTTGGGCCTATTTCCGGCTGGGTGAATTTGCCAATTCGGTCAAAGAAATGGAAAGGGCCGTCGAACTGAAGCCGGAAGACCCAGTTTTGAATGACCATCTTGGCGATGCCTTATGGCGGGTCGGGCGTAAGCTTGAAGCGCGCTATCAGTGGCAGCGAGTTTTGGTCCTGGAGCCCGAGGATGATCTACGTGTTCAGATCGCAGAAAAACTGGCCGATGGCCTGCCCGATGTTCCCGCGAAAACGAATTAAATTGGGCTAACCGGGATGATGACTGGGACTTCCCTGAGCATTGCTGCTGCCGCCAAGATCAATCTGTACCTGCATATTACCGGGCGACGGGATGACGGCTTTCACCTGCTAGATAGTCTGGTTGCCTTCGCCAGTATTCATGACACCCTAAGCCTGACAGCTGCGCCTGACCTAAGCCTGGAAATTGACGGACCTTTTGCCGATAAATTGACGGCAGGACCCGATAATCTGGTGTTGCAGGCGGCCCGTGGTCTGGCGCGCATATGCGCCTTTGAAGGCGGGGCTCATGTGCAGTTGACCAAACGTCTGCCTGTGGCCTCGGGTATTGGCGGCGGTTCCAGCGATGCGGCGGCGACCCTAAAGGGCTTAATGCAGTTGTGGGACGTCCAGCCTGATGAGCAGGCCTTGCAGGCTTTGGCTCTAGAGCTTGGGGCAGACGTTCCGGTTTGCCTGAACGGGCGGGCTGCCTTCATGGGCGGTATTGGCGAGAAAATATCCCAAGCAGGGGCCTTGCCTTTATGTTCTCTGGTTCTTGTTAATCCGGGCGTTGCTATATCGACACCGGCTGTTTTCAAGGCCCGGGCGCAAGGGCAATCCGGCTTTTCCAAACCCGGACGGTTCGATTATGCGCCTGAAGATGTGGGCGAGCTGGTTTCTATTTTACAATCACGCCACAACGATCTGGCTCAAGCGGCGCAAGGACTGTGCCCTGAAATAGGCCAGGTGTTGGCTGCCCTTGACGCAAGTCAGGGTGCTTTGGTGGCGCGCATGAGCGGCAGTGGCGCAACCTGCTTCGCGCTGTTTGCCGACCCTGGCGACGCGGCGCAGGCCACACTCGATTTGGCGCGTAAGCATCCTGAGTGGTGGGTCCGGGCCGGTTCACTTGAGGCCGATACCAGTCGTCTCGCCTAAAGATTTGAGGGCAATAAAAAAGAGACCAAGCAGGGTCTTGCGGCGGCGCACAATAGGCCTTATGTTCTGCGCCACACATGATACTGGTGGGGCGTGGCCAAGTGGTAAGGCAACGGCTTTTGATGCCGTCATTCGCAGGTTCGATCCCTGCCGCCC
>Ga0055584_100001777_pt1 | contig 21173 bp, 15 predicted proteins | sample OSDHelmetaG_FD_58716 | JGI IMG/M metagenome (GOLD analysis project Ga0055584, IMG submission 58716) | Pelagic marine sediment microbial communities from the LTER site Helgoland, North Sea, for post-phytoplankton bloom and carbon turnover... | ecosystem: Environmental > Aquatic > Marine >...
AAGCTTCTGCTTGGTTCAGCCGGGCAGGGCGAAGCCCAGGCTCTGCTCGACGGTCTGGCCTTCGCAGGCCGGGTCGGGCGAGACCAGGTGGTCGCCGGTGCTGGGGGCGTAGCAGCGGAACAGCTCGACTCGGCCCGCGCCCGGCAGGTCGTGGATCCAGCCGACGGGGCCGAGCGGCGGCAGACCCTCGCACGCGGGGCTGGGGGTCAGCAGGGAGTGGTCGCCGACCTGGCACTCGAACAGCAGCGTCGTGTCCGGCTGCTCCGATCGGTCCAGCAGGTACGCCTGCTCCTCGACGAAGCCCGCCGGCAGGTCCCGGCTGCTCGCCCGGTGCCCCCAGCCGTCGCGGTAGCCGCGGACGAGCCGGGTGTAGGGGAGGTGTTCGAAGCCGCAGTCGAGCTCGGGCGGGTTCAGGTCGATCCGGTTGGCCAGCGCCCAGGTGGACCACGCCGGCCGCGCGGTGCCGTCGGCGCGGCGGAGGCCCAGGCCGAGGCCGGCGGCCACTTCGGTCGGGTGGTCGCTCATGCGGTGGTACAGGAACGAGACGATCCCCGGCGTCCCCGTGGTGTTCCGGAAGGCGGCGCAAAGCTGGGCGGCCTGCTCCCCCTCTGAGGACGGAGACAGTGCGTTGATGCCCTGCTCAGTCAGGTGGACCTCGTGCCGCTCCGGGTTCCCCGGGAACGCGGCGTGCAACCAGCCGACCACGACGCCGACGTTGCCGAAGGTGACCCGGGGGTAGTCCGACGCGGAGAACCCGGGCGCGAGCAGGTTCGGCGGGTAGGGGTGGAACGCGACCCGCCAGTTGCGTCCGCCGGCGCGGGCGTCGAGCCCGAGCAGGAACGTCTCGCCCGACAGCAGCGGCTGCGCCGCGGCCGGCGTGTCGAACGCGGCGCCGAAGTGGTGGTCGAGCGAGATCATCACGCGCGCGTCGGGCTGAGACAGCGTGATCTCGTCGTAGGCAGCGTTGAAGCTGTCGGCGTAGGTGTCCATCCAGGCCGTGGTGTCGCACGGCGTCCCCGAGCCGCAGCCCACGTTGAACCAGACGTTGGCGTTGACCTCGTTGTGGACGACGAAGTCGACGACCCGCCCCGGCCCGGAGAGGCCGTCGTAGCGGGCGGCCAGCATCCCCGAGAAGCGCCCGTAGTCGGCGGCGTTGTCGGGCGCGCAGAAGATCTCCATGCCGGGGGAGGTGTTGCAGGGAAGGGTGCCCCGGGCCCAGGCCGGGACCCCGTAGACGATCGCGGTCACGTGCACGCCGCGCGCGGTCCACTCGTTGATGGCCGCGTCGACCGCGGCGTCCACGACGAAGCAGCGGCCGTCGTACTCCTGCTGCCCGGGGCCGCAGGGCGCGGCCTGGATCGAGGGCTCCCAGAACGCCCACACCAGGTTCATGGAGACGCGGCCGGCGTGGTTGCCCGCGACCTCGTCGTAGTCGGGCCAGAGGTCCGGCTGGAGCCCCTTGAGCAAGTACGGGTCGTGCGGGGGGTAGGAGAGCGGGGCTGCGTCGTCGTCGTCCGCCGTGTCGTCGTCGTCGGCTGCGTCGTCGTCGTCGTCGGCTGCGTCGTCGTCGTCGTCCGCCGTGTCGTCGTCGTCGTCGTCCGCCGTGTCGTCGTCGTCCGCCGTGTCGTCGTCGTCGTCGGCTGCGTCGTCGTCGTCGGCTGCGTCGTCGTCGTCGTCGTCGTCGTCGGCTGCGTCGTCGTCGTTTGACGGATCCAGGACGGCCCCGGAGCAGGCGACGAGGGGGAGGAGCAGCAGCAGGAGCAGGTCGATGCGCACCGATCGAGCCTAACGCGTCTTGAACGCGTCCCGCCCGAGTGGTCCCCGGACTGAGCTCCACCCACGACCCTCTGAGGGGGCTCGCAGGCCGTCGGGGCGAGCTGCCGCCCCTCGCCGCACCGCCCCCGGTCAGAGCGAGCGCAGCCACGCTTCCAGGTCGGCCAACTCCCCCGCGTCGAGTCCCCCCGTGTCCCCCATGTCCCCCCGGCGGGACCGGTCGAGGACAGACGACAGCGTCGGCGAGCTGCCGTCGTGGATGTAGGGAGGCGTGGCCGCGACCCCCCGCAACGACGGCGTATCGACGGCCTTGAGGCCGAACAGGCTGTGGGCCTGACCGTCGGCGAAGGTGGGGGCGGGGTGGCAGTCCGCGCAACCCACCACGGGGTCTTCGAACAGCAGCCGGCCCCGCGCCGCGGCTGCTTCATCCACCGCCGGCAGAACGGGCGCGCGGATGGCGTCGATCCAGCCGGCGACCGCGTCGGCCTGGTCGGCCGACAGCGAGAGGCCCCCCATCCGCCGCGCCGACGTCTCGAGCGCGCGGACCGCGACGCTCCCGACGGCTCCGGTCCAGGTCAGCGGCGTCGTGTCCGAGGTCGGTCCGGCGAGCGAGGGGGTCTGACGCGGACCGGCGCCGAGCGCCCAGGTGAGCCCGTCCGTCCGTCCCTCGATGTGGCAGGTGGAGCAGGACAAACCCGAGCCGGGGCCGCTGATGGCCACGTCGGCGCTGGTCTCGAACAAGCGTCGGCCCTCGGCGTGCTCGGGGTGGAGCGGAGCAGCGGCGGACCAGCCACCCCCGTCGACCCCGTCCACGCGCCCGGCCCGCCCGGCCAGCACCCACCACCCATCGCTCCAGGCGACGCCGGACGGCCCCCCGGGGACGACGGTGAGCTCGGGCTCGCCCCCCGGCCAGTCCAGGACCAGCAGCCCATCCCCGGTCCCCAACGCGGCGGCGAGCCGCCCGTCGGGGGAGAACGCAACGGAACTCACGAGCCCGCCGCGCAGCACGCCGTCCTCCCCCCGCACCGGCCGCAACTCCACCAGGCCGCGATCCACGGGGCCGCGCCCGTCGACATGGACGCGCCAGAGGGCCGGCCGGAACCGGGGCTCCCCCGCCACCCGGTCGTAGCCCCCGCTCCCGACGGGCACGGAGTGGTTCACGTAGAGCAGCGGGAAGACGACCTCGTCTCCGCCGGGGCTGACGGCCGGGTCGCCGGTGAAGCGCGGCGTCCAGGACAGGGCCTGCCCGTCGGCGTCGGCTTCGACCCGCGGCGGGGCCAGGGGGCGCAGCGGGCGGCCCCCCCACAGCAGCGTCCGCGATCGGGCGCCGGCCACGAAGATCCAGCCCTGCGCGCGCGCCAGCCACCGCGGTTCTCCCGGGGCTGCGAGGCGCTCGAGCACGCCGTCTTCGTCCAGGCGAACAACCTCGTCGGACAAGCTCGCGGCGACGGTCAACGACGTGCCGCCCACCACCCCGGTCGGCTCGGCTCCCACGGCCACCCGGGCGAATTCGACGCCGTCCGCGTCGAGGAACGCGACGGCGCCCTCGGTCCTCAGGCTGACGGCGACCCCGTCGCCCCAGGGCGCCACGCCCGCGGGCTCTCCCTCCCGAACGACAACCCCCGCCGCGGTGCCCAGCCCGCCCTCGGTCGCCGCCCACAGGTGCCCCGCAGCATCGACCAACGCGCCGCTCGTCGCCGGGCCCTCGGCGGCGCATCCGACCAGCAGCAGCAAGGGCAGCAGGCGCACGGCAGCTACTCGATCTGCAGGAACGTCGCCATGCCGCGCGCGTCGTGTTCGAGGATGTTGCACTGGAGGTACCAGCCCCCCGCGGAGTCGGCCGTGGGCGTCTTCCCCGACGCCGCGATCTGCCCCTCGCGGCCGACGTCGTCGAAGCGGATGGCGAGCGTCGTGATGGCCTGAATGCAGCTGTCCCCCTCCGGCCCCGCGGGGAGCATGAAGGTGTCGTGCCACTCGGGCGCCCAGGTCTCGATCACGGTCCGGGGCAGGGCGGGGTCGCAGCGGTCCACGTACTCCAGCGCCAGCGGCTGGAAGACGAAGCCGGCCACGTGGAGCGGGTGGATCATGGGGATGCGGTTCCAGACCTCCAGAACCGCCGTCTCCCCCACCGAAAACGTCGGGCCGTCGCCCGGCGGGATGGCCGCAAACGGCCGGGCGAGCGGATCGGCGTACATCTCCAGGTCGGGCAGCGTGCCGGGGTTGGGGCTGAAGATGAGCTGCTCCACCCTCGCGCCGTCGGTGTCGAGGAGTCCGATGGGCCGCAGCTCCGGCGGGGGAGCCCACCCGCTCTCCGAGCCGTCCGTCAACTCGATCCAGGCAACGGTCCGGGGCGGCGCGAGGCCGTCGCCGGGTTCCAGGACCATGTCGCCGTTCGCCGAGAACCCCATCCGGCCCCGCGGCCAGTCGTGCCAGCGGATCGCGAGGCGATCGCCCGGCGCTCCCACGGGCACCACGACGACGTCGGCGCGATCGCCGGGGACCAGCGTCAGTCCCCAGGAGAGGTCGGGGTCCGACACCGTGCCGACTTCGGGGTGCGCGATCTGCGGGATGGGGCCGCGGAGCTCCGGCGCTGACAAAAGCCCGGCGTCCCCGCCCACGCGGACCAACGTCTGACCCTCGACGTCGATCCGGGCGACGCGGGCGTTGGCGCCGTTGAGCAACCGCAGCCGCACGGGTTCGCCGACGGCCGCGGTCATCGTCGGGATCGTGAGGCCGTTGACCAGCAGGTGCTGCCCCTCCTTGCCGTGGGTCATGGCCGAGGGCGCGGAGTCGTCGAACGGCCAGGGGCCCGTCAATCGGCCCCCGGTCGTCAGGTCCACGTCGTCGAACAGCAGCACGCGATGCTCCGCGGGCAACCCCAGGGCCGAGTCCTCCGACGGGTCCCGCACGACCACCGGGCCCGAGAGCCCGGCCTCGACCTGGAGGTGGGGTTCGTACCCCGAGCGATACCAGGCGGTGCCGGCCCGAAGCAGCGGGAACTCGTAGACAAAGACGTCGCCGGGGGCGATGGGCGGCTGACTGACGACGGTCCCGCTCATCGCCGCCGGCGTCTCCAGGCCGTGCCAGTGGAGGGTCGTCGGCTCCGGGAGGCGGTTCTCGACTTGCACGCGGAGCGTCTGGCCGACCTCGGCTTCGATCCGGGGGCCCGGCGAGCGCCCGTTGATCAGCCACGCCGGGGTCGTCAGCCCCGGGACCCAGGATGCCTCGCCGGCCTCCAGGACCAGCACGACGGACACGACGTCGGGGTCGGGGTCCAGGTCGGCCGCCACCGGCAGGTCGAACGGCAGGTCGTCGTCGGCTCCGTCGTCGTCGTCAAGCGCGTCGTCGTCGTCGGCCGCGTCGTCGTCGTCGGTCGCGTCGTCGTCGTCGTCGGTGGCGTCGTCGTCGTCGGGGGAGCCGACGACGCTGGGGAGGGGGCAGCCCGCCGCCAGGAGGCCGAGGCCGAGCAAGAGCCAGGGAAGCCCGTGAGGTGGTGAGGCGAACAGCACGCTACCGATTGTGGCACGCAGTTGGGGAACCCGCACCAGCGCAACGTCCCCGTGCCCCCGAGGGCTCGATCAGAGCGGATCGAACCGCCACCAGGCGCCCTGCGAGATCAGCCAACGGCGGTGCTCCCCGCGGCAGCCCCGGGCGTCGACGTCCCGGGCGGCCAACACAACCTGGTTGAACTCGGGCCCGTCCTCCTCCTTCGCCAGGGCGTTGGTCAGCGCGAGGGGACTGGTCATCGAGGGCGATCAACTCCACGCCTCGTTCGCGGGCTTCCTCCTCCAAGGGGGCCTCGAGTCCATCCCAACCGGACGGTGCCACGTGCCTCGGCGTGGTCGCGCACCCCGCCAGCGCGAGCAGCAGGACGAACGGCGGCGACAGGGCGGACGAGGGAGTGGGGGCGATTGTGAGTGTCGGTGAATCCTGGGGGAGAGCCGCAGTGCGTGGCAGCCGGCGGAGGGGCGTGGGGTTCGTTGTCGCAGCGCCGTGGTCGGGCGGATCGACTCTCGACCCCGGCGGGCGGAGCGAACGTGTCCCGAGGTCCGTGGACCTGGAGGTCCCTCCTCGAGCCCCCGCCTACTCCGGCCGGATCCAGACCGCGCCGGTGAAGGTGCCGGTCAGGATGCTGCCATCGGGGCCGACCTCGGTGGCGGAGTAGGCGCTGTTGTAGCGAAGGTTCTCGTCGCCCAGGGGGACGTAGAAGCGAGGCTCGCCGGTTCGCCAGTCGATGGCTTCGAGCGTCCAGGTGTCCCCGCGCTTGCTCACGCAGTGCATCAGGCCGGTGGCCGCCGATGCCGAAGGGATGCCGTTGGGGCAGGAGAGGTCGCCCACGAACCACGTGCTGGACAGGACGTCGGACTCCGGGTCCCAGCTGAACCTCTCGATGCCCGGTGGCGCGATCCCCGCGAGCACCGGCGTGATGCCCGTCAAGTCGCCGTAGTCGTTGTTGACCACCACGGCTCCGTCGCCCAGGACCAGCACCGACTGCTCCGATACCGACGTCGCCGCGCTCGGATCCCCGAAGGTCACGGGCTGCAGTCCCGCCACCCGCACATCGGAGCCTTCCGGCGGGACCCAGCCCGCGGGGACGTCGTCGCGCCAGAAGAGCACCAGATGCATCAGCGGCTGCGCGTCGGTGATCACGACCAGCCGGTCGCCCCCGACGGTCATCAGCGATGGCGTGCTGCCGCTGCCCAGCCCCAGACGTCCGGGCACCGGTTCGCCATCCCCGTTTGCGTACGCGGCCTCCCAGGCTCCGCTCGCCGGGTCGACGCTGAGCGCGTCGCCGGTCCACTGGACGCGGTGCATCGCCTCGCTGGTGACCACGTAGACGCCGCCCTGCTCGTCGACGGCGATGGAGTTGCTGACCTCCCCGTCCAATTGGATCTCGGACAGCAGGGTCAGCTCCCGGGACAGGGCCAACACCCGGCCCGTCGACGACACGACCACGAGCACGCCGTCGTACGTGAGGCCCAGACCGCGCAGGCTCTCGTCTTCGTCGGCCTCGGGGAGGGTCCAGGTGCCGCGCTGCTCGATGGAGGAGTCGGGGTCGTCCGGGTCGACGTCACCGAACCCCCGGACCTCGCTGCCGCCAACCGTGAAGAAGGTGCCGGCGCTGTCCAGCAGGGTGTAGGCACCGCCCACGAGGTCCGCCAGGCCGCCGCCCGACGGCATCCGGTCCACGATCTCCAGTCGGTCGTCGAGCTTGAGGCGATACACCTCGCTTGGGGTCGAGCCCCAGGCGACCCGGCTGCCGTCGGGGTAGGGCGCCGTCGGGATGAGGGTGATGCTGGGGAGCCCGACCTCCACGAAGTCGACCCGGGCCGAAGCGGAACTCAAGCCCGGTCGGGAGCTCGAACCCTGGCTGTGCGGGCTGCTGTGGCTCATGGGCCAGGGCGAGTCAGCGAGGAACGGGTTGGCCGGCGGGAAGTCGACGTCCAGGGGAAGGCCGGGGAGGGGGTCGGCGGCCGGGGGGCAGCCGACCCCCAGGACCGCGAAGAGCAAGAAGTGAGAGCCAATCACGGGGCCAGTCTACCCCCCCGGCGGTGCGTCGAGCGGCCCCCGAGTCGGGGGGGCGCCCGCTCCAGGTCCTTGAACTCGTCGACGGCGGAATCGCCGCGTGGAGTGGTCGGCGCCTGCGGGCCTCGCCGCGTCTCCGGGCCGCGCGAACACCGGCGGATGGCGCTGCCCTCGAGATCAGAGGGGGTGGCCCACGGACGCCAGGGCCTGGGCCAGGTGGTCGACCAGTGCTCGAGCGCGCGCAGTCGGCCGCTGGGCTCCGAGGTTGGCGTACACCTCGGCCGGCACCGCGGCTCCCTCCTCGGTGAGCCGCACCAGCCGACCGTCTTCGACTTCTCGGGCCACCAGCAGGTCGGGCAGCATCGTCACCCCAAGGCCGGCGACCGTCAGGCCGACCAGGGCATCCACGTCGTCGGTCCAGTGCAGCGGTTCGACCTGCACCCAGCCGACCTGCCCGCCAACCCGGAAGGGCCAGCGGTCCCGGAGCTGCGAGGCGTGAAGGCCGAGGCAGGGGACGGACGGCAGGGCGTCCGGCCGCAGCGGGCTGTCGGCGATGCCGGGTGCCCCGTAGACGTGGTACTCGCCGCGAAGCAGGCAGCGAGCGCGCTCCCAGGTCGGCGCCAGAGGCCCGAACCGGACGGCGACATCAACTTCCTCGGCGATCAGGTCCACCCGACGCGCGCCGAGGGACCAGTCCAGCCGGACGTCCGGGTGGGCGGTGCAGAACGCGGCGAGGGCGGGCGCCAGCAAGCGGCGGCCGAGGGCAGGGGGGCTGCTCAGCGCCAGCAGGCCCGCCATGCCGCCGGAGCCGCTCAGCTCCGCTTCGACTTCGGCGAGCTCCCGGAGCATGCGACTGGCGTGCCGGGCCAGCTGCTCACCGGCGCGGGTCGGGGCCACGCGACGGGATGAGCGGCGAACCAGCACCTGCCCCATGCCCGCTTCCAAGCGAGCGACGGCCCGGCTCACCCGCGACTGCGTCGTGCCGGCGTGCAGCGCGGCTGCGGTGAACGTTCCGTGCTTGACCACGGCCACCAGCAGCGCGAGGTCCTCCAGCCTCGATGTCTCCATTCCGCCACATTCGCATAGGAGCTATGCGAATGTCGCTTCAGTCGAGCCAACGAGCCGCGGATACCCTGGGTCCTCCGCGGCGAACTCCGACTGCCGCGCCCTTGCTCATCTGCGTCCGAGGAGCTTCATGGATCCGGCCACCTACAGCGGCCCCATCGTGGTGACCGCGCTCTACTTCGGGCTCTGGTACTCCCTGCTGTTCGGCCTCCAGAGCCGCACCAAGTACCGCCTGCTTGCTGAATATGCCGATCGGGGGGAGGCCTTCGACCGCTACTTCGGCCGGGACGGGCGCATGCTCGCCGCTGACCGTGCGGTCGCGAACACGCACGAGCAGATGGTTCCCTTCCTCACGACGCTCTGGCTGCACGCGATCTACCTCTCGCCCGCGCGCGCGGCCGCGCTCGGCCTGGTCTACGTCGCGCTTCGGGCGCTTTACCCGGCGCTGATCGGTCGCAGGGTGTCCCGGACGCAGCCGAAGCGGGTCGTCGCGGTGACTGCTCCTTGCTATGCGATCGTGGCCTACCTGGGCGGGCATGTGGCGTGGGCGGCCGTGGCGGGCTGATCGGCTGGGTCGCTGTCGGCCCCCTCCGACCGCACCGGAGGGCGGGCCCTGATGCGGGTCGGGGGCTCAGCGCCACCTGGGCTCGGATGACGCCGCCCCCGTGGCCTGAGGGCCCGCGACCCCGGCGGAATCCGACGCCGGAGAGGTCGAGGATCCCGAGGCGCGGTTGGGCTACGGTGCGCCGCCGCCGTGGACCGTGGTGGGCGCGAGGAAGCGGGAGCGGCGCGTGGTGCCTGGAGCGGAGGAGAGCGGGTTGGCGACGCAGGGCCAGACAGACGCGGGCCCGCCGGGGGGACTGACCGCCCGGATCGCCCGATCGCTGGACCGGCACGCGACCGCCTGGATCGCCGGCGCGGTCGCGATGACCGCGCTGATCGCCGTGCCGTTCGTCGGGATGCAGCCGAGGGCGACCGCGTCGCAGGAGCCCCCGGGCGCGGTGTTCGAAGCCCGCGACCGGGTCGCCGAGCGACTCCCCCTGGCGGTGCACCACATGGTCTTCGTCGTCGAGGCCCGGGACGGGAACGTCCTCGACCGGGGCTCGTTGCTCGAGCTGTTCGACCACACCGCCCGGCTCCGGCGCGACCCGGACGTGGGCACCAAGCTCGCGAGCTGGCCCGAGAGTGCGGCGAGGGCAGCGGCCACCGGGGTCCTGACGATCGCCGATCCGGTCGATGGGGTGCTCCGCGCGCTGGGAGCCGGCGGCCTCCCGGGGGCGACCGACGAGCAGATCGATGGCGTGGTGTCGGCGCTGCTGGCCGACCGTGGACAGGGCGCCTTCGGGCTGTCGAGAGAGACCCGGTTGGACGAGGAGACCGGGCGGTGGGTAGCGCCCGCCGTGCTCGCTCAAGTCTTTGGGGACAACGAGGCCCTGGGCGGCGGCGGCAACGACGCGCTGCTCGGGTCCACCGACACCACGAAAGAGGAATACGCCCGCGCGGTGCAGGGCCTCCTGCGGGGACGTGAGGAACACAACCAGGTCTGGGGTCTGGCGATTGACGTCAACCTGACGAGCACCGAGCAGGGCGAGAGCGCCGGCCCGTTCATCGGCGCCACCCTGCTCGCGGTCCTGCTCCTGCTCGGCCTCACGTTCCGCTCCTACTGGGCGGTGGCCATCACCGGCTTCGGGCTGGGGATGCTGATGATCTGGCTGCGGGGGATCTCCAACCTCGTCGGCCTCAAGGAGGACCAGATCCTCAGCATCATCGTCCCCATCGCGATGATCTCCTTCGGAGTGGACTTCGCGTTCCACGCGATCGGGCGGTACCGCGAGGAGCTGGCCGACGGGGGGCGTTCGCCGAGGTCCGCGTTCGTAGTCGGCCTCGGATCGGTCCTGGCAGCATTGCTCGCGGCGACGGTCAGCGACACGGTCGCGTTCCTCTCCAACGGCGTCTCCGGCATCGAGTCGCTCGTCCAGTTCGCCGTCGCCGCGTCCGTGGCCACCCTGGCGTCGTTCGTCGTCCTCGGGGTCCTCGCGCCGCTCGCCCTCAGCCGGGTCGAAGACCGCTTCGGCATCCGCCCGCGGACCCGCTCCGCGGTCTGGCTGGCGGCCATCGGGGGGCTCGTCGCCAGCCTGTGGGCCATGGGCACCGTCGTGGTCAGCGTCTTCGTCGACCCCTTGGGCGGAGTGGCGCTCCTGGCCGGCCAAGGGATCTTCTGCCTGGCCCTGCCCGCAGTGGTCGCGGCTCGGCTGCCCCCCCCCGGCGTCACCGGCGGGGCAGGGAAGCCAGGCCCGGTCGCCGGCCAGCCCGTCGCCATCGGCGCGCTGGCCATCGGGTCGGTGGTGGCCGAAGCGGCGCGACGTCGGGCAGTGCTGCTGCCTCTGTTCGCCCTCGTCACCGCGGCCGCGGTCTGGGGAGCGTCGCAGACGGCCGCCAGCTTCGACGTCCGGGACTTCTTCTCGGCCTCCACGGACTTCGTCACCGGACTCGACAAGTACGATCGGCACGGGAGCGAACGGAGCGGGGAGCCAGCGCACATCTACGTCGAGGCGGACCTCGGAGATCCGAGAGTCCTGGCCCGCCTGAGCCGCTTCCGCGAAGAGGTTCGGCACCTCGACACCGACCGCCTCACCCGCGGCGACGAGGGGCTCGTCCGGATCGGCGGCGGCGCGGTCGAGCTCGTCGACGCGGTGCTCGCGTCGCCGCCGGCGGTCGCCGCGCTCTCGGCGGCTGAGGGGGCGACGATCACCGACGAGGACGGGGATGGGGTCCCGGACACCCGCGAGCAACTCGAAGCCTTGCTGCGCTTCGCCAGCCGCTCCGGGGTCCCCCTGGCGGGGCCCGGGGCCGCGACGCTGCCGCCTCAGCTGGTTCGCTCGATGGTCTGGCTGGAGGCTCGATCCGAGGGGGCGGTTCGGCCGGCCGCGACGCGTTTCGCGATCCAGATCCCCGGTTCCCGTGACCAGGCCCAGGTCGACGCGACCCGTGCGCTGCTCGACCCCCTGATCGCCCACCTCGAGACGGACCTCCGTCAGCACAACCCCACGGCCCGTGCGGTCTTGACCGGCGGGCCGATCGTCCGCGAGGCGACGCTGGACTCGATCCTGCTCGCCTTTCGGGTCTCTCTTCCGGTCGCGATCGTGTTCTGCCTGGTCGCCGTGAGCCTGTTCCTGCGGTCGCTGCGGTACGGAGTCGTGACGACGGTGCCCGTCGTGCTCGTGGCGGCGTGGCTCTACGGCCTCATGTACGTCCTGGGCTACTCGCTCAACGCCGTCACCGCGACGATCGGGGCGATCTCCGTGGGGGTGGGGATCGACTTCTCGGTCCACTTCACCATGCGCTTTCGGGAGGAGCTGACGAGGGCGGCGAGCCGTGAGCAGGCGCTGCGGGACGCCGGGCGCGGCACCGGCCAGGCGCTGGCCGCCAGCGCGCTCTCGAGTGCGGTCGGGTTCGCCATCCTGGCCTTCGCGCCGATGCCGTTGTTCGCGTCGTACGGCCTGCTCACGGCGGTCATGATCCTCATGGCGCTGGCTGCCGCCCTGCTGGTCCTGCCCTCGCTGCTGCTGCTCGTCACCCCTCGTCCGGCGGTCGCGCCGACGGGCGAGCAGGCGGACGCGTCCCCGGGTTGACCTGCTTGCTTGGAGCGAGCTCGACATCGCTGGTCGCGTAGGCCACGCAGGTGTGGATGTACCCCTGCGCCGCGTCGGCCTCGCGGACCCCCGCGTCCGGCGGCGACCACGTCGTCCCCGACACCAGCCGCATCCGACACTCGGCGCACTCGCCCGTCCGGCAGGCCGACGGCACCGACAGTCCGCCACGCTCCAGCACGCTGAGCAGAGGTTCGCTCGCCCGGGCGGGGAGGCGGCCGTGGCCGGCGACTTCGACGGAGAACTCCCGGGACGGGTCCACCTCGGCGGGCCAGCCCGGCGCCGCCGCGACGTCCCCGGGAGGGCCGAAGCTCTCCCGCCGGATCGCGTGGGCGGGGACCCCGAGCGTGTCGAGGGCGAGGGCGACATGTTCGATCATCGCCTCCGGTCCGCACAAAAAGAAGCTCTTGCCCGCGACGTCGCCGACCCGCTCGCCGATGAAGTCGGCGTCCAGGAACCCCGCCGGACCCGCGTAGCCCTCGGGCGGCTCGGAGAGGACGGTGACCGCGTCGAAGGCTGCGTGCTCCGCGGCGAGCCGATCGAGCTCGTCGCCGAAGATCACGTCGTCGGCGCGGCGGCTGCCGAACAGCAGCTGCACCGGCGCCGGGAACCCGACCTGCGCGAAGTGGCGGAGCATGGCCATGAACGGCGTGATGCCGCTGCCTCCGGCCAGCAAGACGAGGGGGCCGCGGTCCCGCAGCGGTTCGTACACGAAGCTGCCGGCAGGGCCGCTGCTGGTCACCTCCCACCCGGGGGTCTGTTCCAGCAGGTAGGGCGCGACGAACCCGCCGGGGTTGTTCTTGACGGTCAGGTCGATGCAGTCGAGCCCGGAAGGAGACGAGATGCTGTAGGGGCGGGTCGTCGCCACCGGGCCGATCTGGAGGGCGAGGCTTACGTACTGCCCCGGGCGGAAGGGTGGCAGCTCCGCGTCGGTCCGCTGGAATCGCAGGGTCTTCGTCGACGGCGTCTCGGGCACGACCTCGACCAGGCGCAGACGCATCGTCCGGGGATGCAGCGCCGCGACCGCCGCCTCGGTTCGCTCGAGCAGGGCCTCGTGGGGAACCTCGAGCGCGGGGGGACCCGCCGCGAGCCGCCACAGCGCCTTGAAGGTCGCGCTCAGATCGTCCAACCAGGCTCGCCACTCGGCCTTCATGACGCCTTCCTGCGCAGGATCGCCGAGGCGATCTCGCCCACGATCTGCCCCGAGGAGATCGCCGGCCAGTAGCCGCCGCCGGGGTTGGTCCAGGCCCCCACGTGGTAGAGGCCGCGCAGGGGGCCCACCGGCGGCGGTCGGAGCGCCGTGTGACCCAGCGGGGTGTTGTCGAACCCGTAGATGGCCCCGCAGGGGTGGCCGGCGTAGCGGGCCATGGTCAGGGGAGTGCCGACCTCGACCACCTCGACGGCGTCACGCAGGCCGGGGGCGACCGACTCGGCCCACTCCAGCATCCCCTCGGCGAAGCGTGTCTTGACGTCGATGTAGTCGCGAGGCTCCACGCCCAGCCAAGGCTGGCCCGAGACCATCGCGGTCAGCGTGACCAGGGACGTGCCGGGGGGGGAGATCCCCGGCACCGCGGCGTTGGGACACCCGATGAGCATGTGCCCCGGGCGGTCGAAGGTCTTGCCCCGCCGGAAGTGCGCCTCGACGTCGAAGTCCGCGTTCGCCATCACCTCGTGGCAGCCGAGCCCGAGCTCGTCCACCGGCCGCGCGACGCCCAGATAGACCTGGAAGATCGACGTCCCGACCCCGAAGCGCTCGAGGTTCCGGAGGGTGCGCGCGGGCACGTGCTCGTGGCCGATGAGGTTGCCGTAGGTGACGACCGGGCCGGCGTTGCTCACCACCGCCCGGGCACGGATCACGTTCCCGTCGTCGTCCTCGACGCCCGTGACTCGCTTGCCCTCCACCAGGATGCGGCGGATGCCGCAGCCCAGCCGAAGCTCGCCGCCGTGCCGCTGCAGCGCGCCGGCAAGCGCGCTCGAGAGTCCCTGCGAGCGGGTCGTCGGGTACCAGCCCCCATGGTTCAGCAGGCTGCCGAGCATCGCGGCGTAATAGAGGAACGAGCACTCCGATGGGGGCAGCCCGACGTAGCTCCACCCCTGGCACAGCAGCGCGCGCGCGCCCGGGTCCGCCACGTCCCGCTCCAGCACGTCCTTCAACCGGGCGAAGGCGTAGCGGGGCATCGCCCGCAGGCGGAGGGGGATGGTGAGCATCCGCAGCATGCGCGAGCCCGCGGGGCGGGCGAACGCGTCGCTCAGCCCCGCCGCTTCGCGGGCCACGGCCATCACGCGCCCCATGAACCGCCGGACCCCGGGCGCGGAGTCGGGGAAGGCGTCGCAGACGGCCTGCTCGAACCCCTGCGGGTCCATCGGCAGCGAGACGTCGAGCCCCGGGAACACCGACCGCGAGAAGTGCGGGACACGCGCGAACTCAACGTCATCCCACGCGCCCAGGTCCTTCAGGTAACGCTGGAGCCCCCCCGGGCGTTCGGGGTCGCCGATGTCGGACAGCACGTGCAGGGACACCTCGAACTCGTACCGGCCCCGGACGAAGCTCGTCGCGTAGCCGCCGGGCACGACGTGGCGGTCCTGGACCAGGACGCGGAACCCTTTCTTCGCGAGCGAAGCCCCGGCGGACAGCCCCCCGAGCCCTGCCCCGACAACGACGAAGTCGTAGTCCCGTTCCAAGTCCCCTCCACGCTGGGTGGTGTCGAGTTGTCCGTGTCCGACGTCGCCTGGCGTGCCGGTTCGGCGCTCAGCATCCTTCAAGCTGCCGGACTGTAGTCCCATCCCCGCGGGTCCGCCGGCCCTCGCGGTCGCGCGCGGCGCGATTTGCGGCCGCGCTTTGGCGTCTTGAGCACCCGCGCGGGTACGATGCGCATCCGATGGAGTGGGCCTACATAGCCGTCATGACCGCCCTGCTGGTCGGCGGCCTCTTGCTGCCCCTGCGGCGTGCGTGGCGCCACAGACGCCAGGCGTTGGGAACACGTCGCGTGCGCCCCCTGCCTGAGCGCCTGGTCAAAGCGGCGCTGGTGGCCTCGGTGAGCGTGACGGCGATGTGGAGCCCCCTGTTGTGGCTCTACGGCGCCGAGGTGCTGCGGCCGGTCGCGCTGCCAACCTCTGTCGGGTGGATCGGGTTGGCGCTGGCGGCCGCGGGCGTCGGCCTGGTCATTGCCGGCCAGACCCAGATGGGCGCGGCCTGGCGACTGGGCGTCGGGGACGACGTCGAGCAGTTCGTGCAGCGTGGGCTGTTCGCCCGCGCCCGCCACCCGATCTACGCGGGGTTCGGCCTCATGTTCGTAGGCGTCGTGCTCGCGATCCCGGGGCCTGCCGTCGTGGCCGTCTCGGCCATGGGGCTCGTCGCCGTGGTGTTGGAGACCCGCTACGAGGAGGCCTTCCTGCTGCGCGAACTCGGCGAGCGCTACGCCTCCTACATGCGCCGGACCGGGCGCTTCCTCCCTCGACTGCGATCGCCGTCGGCGTCCAAGGCGTCGGCGGAGGGCACCCGATGACGCCGTGTCGGTCGGAGGCGCCGGCGACGGATGCGATGTCGGTGGCGAACTCGCCTTGACCCTCAACCCCGCTCCGCAGGCTCAACTCCCGGGCTGACTGAGGCCGCCCACGGCGCTGGACCCAGCTGGCGGAGGCTTGCCCTCGAGAGGGTCGACCTGGCCCGGGGGGAGTGGACGCGGTGAGGGGGGGGATCCGTCGGGAACGTGAGATGGATGGACTGGGCCTTCTTGCACAACACCCTGATCGGAATCCTCCTGCTGCTGGTCGCCGGCGGCGTCCTGGCGAAGCTGCTGACGCCCCGGATCCGCGAGTCCGAGGAGTGGGCGGCGACGGCGACCCCCCTGGCGTCGATCATCGGAAGCGGATTCCTCATCGTGGCGCCCGTACTGGGTGGCGTGGTCGGCCCGTGGGCTCCGGTGGCCATGGCGGGCATCGTGGCGGTCGCCTGGTTCCTCGGGGGGGTCGTTCGCTATCAGATCCAGCACGCGGAGCCGCTCCTCGCCGGCGGACCGGCGCCGCGGGGAGTTCGTGGCCTCGAGGGGCTGTCCGACCTCGCGATCAGCCTCGCCTACATCGTCTCCGTTGCCTTCTACGTCCGCCTCCTGTCCGCCTTCGTGTTGCACGGCATCTCGGAGTCGTCGTTCCACGAGCGGATCCTGACGAGCGGGACCCTGTTGGTCATCGGGGTGGTCGGCGTGCGCTGGGGCTTGTCGGCCCTGGAGCGCCTCGAGACGACCGCGGTCGCCACGAAGCTCGCGATCATCGCCGCCCTGCTCGTGGGGCTCGTCCTGCACGATGGCGGCCAGCTCGCCGCCGGGACGCTCCGGTTGCCCCGGTCTGGTGGTGCCGGCCTGGTTCATACGCTCCGCGTCCTGGCGGGGCTGGTCCTCATCGTCCAGGGGTTCGAGACCTCCCGGTTCCTCAGCGCCGAGCACGGCGCGGAGCTGCGCAGCCGGACGCTGGCGCGGGCCCAACTCGTCACCGGGGCGATCTACGTGGCGTTCGTCTTGCTGGTGACGCCGGTCCTGTTTGCCCTCGGCGGAGCGGCGGACGAGACCGCGATCATCCTCGTCTCGGGCGTGGTCCATCCGCTCCTGCCCGGGATGCTGATCCTCGCCGCGGTCATGAGTCAGTTCAGCGCTGCCGTCGCGGACACCATCGGGGCCGGGGGCCTCGGGTCCGAGCTCAGCCGAAAGCGCGTCACGCCTCGGGCGGCCTACGCCGCGGTGTGCGGGCTCGCGATCGGCCTGACCTGGACCGCCGACATCTTCGAGGTGGTGGCGCTCGCCTCCCGGGGGTTCGCGCTCTACTACGCCCTGCAGTGCGCCTCGGCTGCCCTCATCGCGTCGTCCCGCGGCGCTCGCCTCCGGGCGGGTTGGTTCGCAACCCTCGGTGCCTGCATGCTCGCCTGCGTGCTGTTTGCGATTCCGGCGGGGTAGCCGCCGGGGCGGGCGGGCCGTGGACATCCCGGGGACGAAGCCCGTCCAGCTCGCGCCCCACGCCGACGGGGTGTCCGGGGCGTCCGGGGCGGCCTCCCGCCGTGATCTCCGAGCCCGACCGGCTGTCCGGCGAGCCGCTCGCCGCGATGACCTCATGAAGAGCTTGAACACCGGCCAGAGCAGCTTCATGAAGCCCGACGATGACCTCGACGCCATGCCCGCCCCCATCGACGTGGAGGCCGGTCCAGGCAGCGCAATGTTCACGGAGAAGCGCTGCGGGGCGAGTTCGCGGCTCTGCGCGAGGGCCATGGCCCCCGTCGCCTTCTTCGCCCTGCTGCCGCGCCGGAGAGGCACGAAGCCCTTGGCCGCCTGCACGTCGTCGGGGTCCGGGCCACAGAACGGCACTCCACCGCTGACGTTGACCACCCTGGCCGGGCGCCCCGCTTCGAGCAGCGCACGCAGACGCGGGGTCAGCCGGTACGCGGCGACTCCACGTGCTGCCGGGGTTGCGGGCTCTCCAGGAGCGTCTCCCGCGGGACGTGCGCTCGCGACTCGGCGCTGTGCGGGCGCGGCTACCGGGCGGACGCCGACCAGGTGACGTCGCGCCGCGGGGCGTGGACCTCCCCCTCGGGCGGCGGCGCGGCGTCGAAGCGGCCCTCGATCCCCAGGGCCGTGCACCCGAGTTCCCAGTTTGCGCACCAGATCCCCAGCGCGACCGGCGCGTAGTACCGCGACGTCGTGGCGGCGTAGAAGTCCACCTCGTCGAGCGGGCCGTCGGGGCGACCGCGGGCGACCGCGCGGGTGGTCTGCCCGTTGTACGACGACGGCCCCCAGCGGCAGGCCTCGAAGGTCCGTCCGAAGCGAGCGAAGGGCGGTGCGGCCGGGTCGAGTGGCTGCCGCAGGGCGGAGTCGACGAAGAAGAGCTCGGACAGCGGCCGACGGCTCCCCATCGCCCGGTTGAAGACCCGGATCATCAGCGGGATGAAGCGCGAGGGGTAGCCCACGGCGCACACGCAGATGAGCTGGTCGCGGGCGGCGTCGAACCGATGCCCCAGGTGGGCCTGCAGGCTGTCTTGATCTGCTCCCGGCCCGATCCAGCAGGTCCCCAGCCCCCGGCGCGTCGCGTCCAGGACGACCCTCTGCAGTGTGCGGCCGACGTCGATGACCGACCGACGGTCGTAGGGCCGCGGCACGATGGCGACCAGGAACTCGGTGGCGTTCACCGTCGGCCAGACCGTCAGCGGGGCTCGGATGTACTCGAGCCGGACCGGCGCGGGGCCGAACGTGGGGGGCGCCGTGTGTCGCGCGACCGAGGCGAGCAGGGCACCCCGATCCGCGTCGGCCAATGCCACGGTCTGAAACGAGCGGCACGAGCGGCGCGCGCGCATCAGGTCGAACACGTCCAGGTCGTCTCGTCCCCGAGGGCGGCGCTCGGGGGGACGGATTCGAAGCTTCACCGTCAGGACGTCGAACAGGACGACCAGGAGCAGTGCGCCGGTCGCGAGACCGAAGGCGGCGCCGACGCGTGGCCACCCCACAAGGAGCGCGAGTCCGCCGAGGAAGGCCAACGCCGCCGTCGGCCCGAGGGGGAGCACGTACTGCAGCCAGCCCGTGAACTGCAGCCGGACCTTGGTGCGGACCACGGTCGCGGCGAGGCGCCTCAGGGTGCGGGTCGGGACGCGCTCCAGGAGCGCACGCTCGTTGGGTCCCAGGCCGGTCAGGGGATCGCTGGACTCTCGGGTCACGCCAAACTCCTTGTGCAAGCAGCCACTTGCGCAAGGGTAGTCGCCGAGAACTGGACTGCAAGTAGGCACTTGCGTAAAGTCGACGAGGAGGCCGGACATGCCGCGACGGATCGACGAGACAGCTGTGTTCGAGGCGGCCACCCGCCTCTTCGTGAGCGAGGGTTTCGCGGGCACGACCACCAAGGCGATCGCCGCCCTCGCCGGCGTGAACGAGGCGACGCTGTTTCGCCGCTACGGCGGGAAGGCGGAGTTGATCTGCGCTGCCCTGCGCGCTCGAATAGCGGGAGTCGCGCTGAGCACCCTGGCCGTCACCGATGACCTCGAGGCGGATCTCGTCGGGGTCGTGCAGGCGTATCTGGAGACCTACGCGCAGGTCGGGGCGGTCCTGCCGGTCCTGCTCGTCGAGGTCCCCCAGCACCCTGAGCTGCGTCCGGCGCTCGACGCGGTGTGGACGAACATCCAGGGCGTCGCGCGGGTCATCGGCCACCACCAGGGGCGCGGGGCGCTGGGCTCCCGGCCTCCTCTGCTCACGGTGTCGGCGCTGATCGGGCCGATGTTCGTGCTGGGCCTCGTGCGCCGGGCCGGGTTGGTCGATGGCTCCCTGCAGGTGGACGTCGCAGAGCACGTCCGCGCCTTCCTCCGCGGCCACGAGGGCGAAGGTCGGTCGACCGCGTAGGGCCGGAAGACAACTCAGCCGGGCGCCGAGTCGTCCCCCGCGGCTCTCGCCTCATCGTCGGGCCCCGGCGGACAGGGCCGCCCCGGCGGCCTCGAAGGCCTGCAGCGCCATCTCCGTCGCCGGGTGGTCGACGCGGCGGGGGCTGGCGTAGGCGAGGTAGCGCTCGGTGAGCCCGTCGAGGGGGAGCAGCGGGTGCAGCCCGAACTGTTGGGACACGGAGTCGGCGACGACGGTGGGGGCGGCCAGCGCGGCGACTCCGTTGGCCGCGAGGATCTTGGCCAGGGCGGAGTCGTCGACCTCGGCCACGACGCGCAGCGCCACGCCGCGCTCGAAGAACCAGTCTTCCAGGGCGCGCCGCGAGGGCGCGCGGTCGCCGGGGAGCAGCATCGGCAGGTCGTCGGGCAGGGCGGGAAGGGCAGGGGCAAGCCGCGCCCGCAGCGGGTCCGCGGCGTACAGCGCCAGGGCCGTCTCCAGCACCAGGCGCTCGTGGAAACGCCCGCCCGCGGGTGGGCGGTGGTCGGTGAGCACGACGTCCAGCTCCGCTTGCTCGAGGTTGGCGAAGAGCACCAGCTCCGATGCCTCCCGGATGACCAGGCGCGGCCCGTCTTGCAGCCGCAGCAGGGGCGCGAGCAGCGCGCGCACGACGTACTTCGGAACGGTGTCGGACACCCCCACCAGCACGCGTCGCACGGGCCCCGCCGACCGGCTCTCCAGCGCGCGGCGGAGATCCCGCCCGAGCCGGAAGATCTCGTCGGCGAACCCGAGCGCCGTCTCGCCCTCAGCCGTGAGCCGCAGGCCGCGGCCCTGGCGATCGAAGAGCTTCACGCCCAGGGCCTGCTCCAGCTGTTTGAGCTGGGCAGAGATCGTGGGCTGACGGACCCGCAGTTCCCGGGCGGCGGCGGTGACGCTGCCGGCGCGCGCGACGCGGTGGAAATAGAAGAGGTGGTGGTAGTTGAGCCAGTCCATGACCAATGCATAGCAATTGCCTATGGAAGTGTTGTGTGTTTTCTCTTTTCCCTCTTTGAGATCCGGCTCCAGGTTCGGGTCAAGGAGATGCAGATGGACTGGAACTGGCAAGTGAACTCGATGCTTCGCGCCACCGACCCGGAGGTCGATGGCTGGCTTCGCCGGGTGACCGGCACGGGGCCGGGGCCCTTGATCGACTGCGCCGACACCCCAGCCCTGCTGGCGGTGCCGCGGCTGCCGGGGCTGCCCGCGCCGGTCCCCCCGCGGGAGCCCGGGCTGCGAGCGATGTGGCTGCACCCGCAGGGGTCGCCCCTGCCCCGCGACCTCGTCGTCTGCGTGGGGGCCGAGGGCGCGCGCGACGGCGACGACGCCTCGACCCTCGAGCTGGCGAGCTGGCTGAGCCGCGGAGGCTCCGTTGGTTGGAGCGACCTGCTGGAGCTCGACGCCCGGGGCGAACCCCGGGAGCCGGTCTGGGCCGACGAAGGGCGGGCCGTCCTGGTGCCCTGGCGGCTGGCGACGATGCAGCGGGGCTCGCTCTTCTGGGCGAGCTGGCCGGGGCCTGTGGTCCTGTGCTCGGGAGGCCCGCCCGTCGACGTCCTGCAGACCCGCGCGATGTACATGCCCGTCAACTCACAACCCGTCCGTGCGGCGGCTGGAGGTGCGCAATCAAGATGGCTTTCGTCCTGGTCCTGGCCCTTTCGATCGGTTCGCCCGCATGGGCCCACACGTCGGGGACCGTCGGTCCGTCCGAGGTCCCCTCGCCGCAGCTCCCGCCCCTCGACGGTCCCAACCGGCTCCCGCGGGCCGCCGGCGGCCCGCCCCCCCC
>Ga0055584_100001778_pt1 | contig 21164 bp, 19 predicted proteins | sample OSDHelmetaG_FD_58716 | JGI IMG/M metagenome (GOLD analysis project Ga0055584, IMG submission 58716) | Pelagic marine sediment microbial communities from the LTER site Helgoland, North Sea, for post-phytoplankton bloom and carbon turnover... | ecosystem: Environmental > Aquatic > Marine >...
GAGTATGGAATGACTGAGTGTTTTTCTCAACTATATAGTCAAAATGGACAATCTTATTCTCTGAATCTGCACATGAAAGTCGAAATATCTGATTTGTCAGATCCTTTTCATATGGTAAAAAAAGGCAAATCAGGAAGAATTAATATTATTGATTTAGCAAATATTGATACCGTCTCCTTCATTGCTACAGACGATGTAGGCTATTTTAATGAGAAAAATGAATTAGTAGTTTTAGGAAGAATTGACAACTCCGATTTACGGGGTTGCAACATGCTCCTGTGATTCATTTAAGGCATGATCTGATAAGCCTTCAAATATCCAATTTGCAAGAGCTTGTCTATTTTCTTTTATAAGGATTCTCCTGTGATCCGATTTGTTTTGAATATTTGCCAACTCTATGAGTGTAGCAGGAGGAGCAGTATTCATGAGAACGTAGAGGTTTCTTTCATCTACATGTCCATGATAACCTCTGTTCTTTTGGTATTTGTCATACTTCTGTTGAAACTTTTTCTGAAGGGATTCCGCTAACTTCTTGCCTTGTTTACTCTCTCTAAAATGACAGAAGAATACATCCTGTTTATGGTTGGATTTTCTACTGTCCACGTGAATAGAAACTAAGTATTGATTTTGGATACCTTCTCTCTTGTATTTTGCATATTTCCTATTCACATAAACAGTTCGTTGTTTTAATCGAGGAGTTTGGGATAAAGGAATCTTCTTTCCATTTGCAAGCCTTTCATCCTTGTCACATTTTAAGTGTTTATGATCTCTAATACCATCCTTATCAGTAATAACCATTTCTACAGTGGCTCCATGTTGAGTAAGGTTTCTTGCTAACCTTAAGGCTACATCATAAGCATATTCATCTTCACAAAGCTGATTTTCACAGGATTTACAAACAGCTCCTGGATCAGGACCGCCATGGCCACTAACGACGTAAAATACTTTGCCATAAAGGGAATTGTCTAAAATGGCAACGTCCTTATACTTATGACCATAGATTTCATTTACCACATTTCGATAGGATTCTTCTTTTTCTTCTGTGACTTTATTTTCTATTTGAACTATTTCTTCCTCTGGTTCCTCTTTTATGAAACAAGCAATCTCGTTGTGAGGAACCCATAATATCTTACTTTCTTTATAGTCGGTCTTTCTCAAACCTCTAGATAGTAAATCGTCATTATATTCCTTGATTCTAACTGCTTTGTCCCAGTCTTGAATACCTATGGTAGATCTTATACTTTTGCTGTCATACGTGTAAATGTAAACTGGGAGTTTATACTTTTTGCCAGCATGTAAATAGGAGTTTTTCTTAAGGCCATTCAATTCATAAAAATGATCGATATTGCACTCTGAATGATTGAGATTGTAGCGCCTCAAGAGTGACCACATGCCATCTCCTTTTTTTATTGAAACAGCGTGATAAGTATATGCTTTTTCATCATTAAGAAGATTGATGTTAAGCAAAAGTGATATTAAAATATTTACAATAATTGGCGCCATAATAATTTTAATTCATTCATTTACAAAGGTATACAAATTATAATAATATTTAATATGAATTTTATTGAAAAATGATGTTGAAAAAATATTGGCTTTAATATCTGTAGATCTTAAAACAGAATACAGAAATAGGTATGATTCATATGGCCTCTATTTATTTGTTATGGTTGTCTCATATATTTTGTACAAAGGGACTGAGTCAATGGATGCATTTTCATATAATTCAATATTCTGGGTCTTAATCTTAATCTTGTCTACCAATTTTGCACTTAGAGCCTTTACTAAAACCAAAGAGGAAGAGAGTTATTTCTTATATCACCTTGTCTCTTCTTATCATATCATTTTCGCTAAGTTACTCTACAATTGGATTGTCATTTTTATTGGAGGTGTTATATTTCTATTATCAAGTATTATTTTCCATTCATCGTTGGAGAGTTTTATGACATTCCCTATAGTTCAATTTATTTTTCTTTTGTTGGTTTCATCACTATGTCTTTCTTCTACTTTTTCATTGCCTTCAGCGTTGGTGCTAACTTCAAATAATAAGGGGACACTATTAGGTATTCTCTCTTTTCCAATTAGCATACCCATCACATTAGTATGCATTAATCTGGGTGGAGAATTAATTTCAAAACAGACCTGGAACATGAGTGGTTTATTATTATTACTAAGTGTAGTGCTTATAATGAGTACTGTATCTTTGTTTTTATTCAAATATAATTGGCAATCATAGATATGAATATTAAAAACAATTGGTGGAAATATTTAGGTGTCTTATGTTTCATATATGCAATCACCGCTGGACTGCTCATTCCACTTAAACCTGGAATTGCCGAGATATCCGAACACAGTCTATACTCTGGATCTAGCGTGGATTTATCTGTTAGAGGTTATAATACTAGTTTTGCAGAGGAGAATTATTCAGGATACATTCGATTGAGTGGTTCTCAACAAATTAAGGCATCAGGATTTAATGTTTTAGATAATCAAAATGCAATACTTCATTTTGAAATTCCTCATTCATTTGAGGAGCAGGAAAAAGTCAGTGAGGCAACATTAGTAATTAATAGTCCTTTGCATGGATATGCTATATACCCTAATCTGAGAATACTAAAACCAGAAACGGATATTCCAAATAACGCTCAATGGGAAAACATTCTAGAAGTAACGGAAGCAGATTGGAAATTTGCCTTTCCTTACCGAAATATAATAGTTGAGACCATTAGAAATACTTTTTACCATGTGGCAATATGGATGGCGATGTTTGTTTTACTTACAATAGCCCTTGTTTATAGCATATTGTATCTCAGAAAAGGTAAACCAGTTCACGATCATGTTGCAAGTTCTTTTACTTACATTTCATTAGTTTTTGGAGTCATTGGAGTGGCTACAGGATCAGTGTGGGCTAGGTTTTCCTGGGGGGCTTTTTGGACTAATGATGTTAAGCTTAATATGGTTGCAATATCTATGATGATATATTTAGCTTATGGTATTTTAAGAGCAAGCATTGATGACAATGATAAGAAGGCTAAGACAGCCGCTATATATAATATTTTTGCTTACGCAGCCATGATTCCATTGATTATGATTATACCTAGACTCACGGCAAGCTTACATCCTGGAAATGGTGGCAACCCTGCATTTGGTACTGATGATATGGATAATACCCTTCGCATGGTGTTTTATCCTGCTATCATAGGTTTAGGTCTCATCGGTGGCTGGATTGCACAGATAGGCATAAGGATTAAAAAAATCGAAGAAAAACTCATTAATAGGGCTTTGAATGACTAAAAAAGAGCATTTTTACTACCAATTGGTGACTTTTTTATTTAAATCGACATCATTCTAGTTATGAAGAAAATTCTTTTCTTTTTATATTTTTCAATATATACATCCAATATTTTATCTGCATCTGATTCTGACTTTTATCGGAGCACTGGTAAGATATATGGAGTCTATGCAGTAGTATTAGTCCTTGTCCTTGGACTAATTTTCTACTTGTTCTCAATAGACAAAAAACTTAAAAAAATCGAAAGAAATTTAGACAATGAGTAATTTTTATCTAACCGTTCAAAAGAACTTCGATAAAGCCGCTGCTCTTACTGATCATCCTAATGGATTACTTGCACAAATCAAGTCGTGTAATTCGGTATATCAGATGGCTTTTCCAGTTAAAATTGGTAACCAATATCAAATTATTGAGGCTTACCGGGTTCAGCATTCTCAACACAGATCTCCCACTAAAGGAGGAATCAGGTATAGTGAAATGGTAGACCAAGAAGAGGTAATGGCATTGGCTTCCCTCATGACCTATAAGTGTGCTATAGTAGATGTTCCATTTGGAGGGGCAAAAGGTGGTGTGAAAATTAATCCTCGAAATTATTCTGTGAGCCAATTACAAAGAATTACAAGGCGATATACCGCAGAATTGATTAAGAAGAATTTTATAGGACCTAGTGTGGATGTACCTGCTCCTGATTATGGAACAGGTTCAAGAGAAATGGCATGGATTCTAGATACTTATTTGACATTCAATAGAAATTCTGAAATTGATGCGGTAGGATGTGTGACTGGAAAGCCTGTAAAATTAAATGGAGTGAGGGGAAGGACTGAAGCGACAGGAAGAGGTGTATATTATGGATTAAGAGAGGCAATGAGTTTCGAATCTGACATGAAGGAAATTGGTCTGACAAAGGGAGTGGCTGGCAAACGAATTGTAATACAAGGAATGGGAAATGTGGGGTCATACACAGGTAAGATATTTCAGGAAGAAGGCGATGCACTTATAGTTGGAATTGCAGAATATGACGGTACGTTATATGATCCTGAAGGGATTGATATTGTAAAATTAATGAAACACAAAAAAGAAACTGGAGGGATTACAGGGTATGAGAAAGGAAAATATTTAAAGGATAAAAATGATTGGATCAGCATTGATTGTGATGTTTTGGTTCCTGCTGCATTAGAAAATCAAATTAATGAGCACAATGCCCATAAAGTGAAAGCAAGAATTATTGGAGAAGCAGCAAATGGACCAATTACAGCTACGGCCGAAGATATATTAATCGAAAAAGGAGTGCTGATTGTTCCAGATATGTACCTGAATGCTGGTGGTGTGACAGTTTCCTATTTCGAATGGTTGAAAAACTTATCTCATGTTAGATTTGGCAGAATGGATAAGAGATTTAATCAAAATAGATATCTCAACCTAATGGGCACTATTGAGAACATGACTGGTAAAACTGTGAGCCAGAAAGAAAAGGATTTTATCTCTAGAGGAGCTGATGAAATAGATCTAGTTCGATCTGGATTAGAGGAAACTATGGTTTCTGCATACAGAGAAATTAGAGAATTGAAAAAGAAGAGAAAGAGGGTCAAAGATCTAAGGACAGCAGCATTTATCGGAGCTATTAATAAAGTAGCTAGTGATTATGTGACTATGGGTGTTTTTCCTTGATATAGTCACTGCAAATGTCTTGAAGAGACATTTGAACTATAAATTTCGGTAATTCTATTCCGTTTTAATTACGACTTCCTAATTTGTATTGGAATAATTATTATAGAAATGATGAATAATTTAAGGTATAAAAAACCTTTGTTTTGGGCTGCGTTACTCGGAATGTCATGTGTGTTCTCATGTAATGAACGAATAAATGTTGTAGAGAAGCCAATATCGAAAAAATTGCCAGTAGATATTACAAAAGTAATGGACAAACATGGTGGTGTACCAGCTTGGAAGGCTATGAAGTCAATGAGTTATGAAATTAAAAGAGGAGAAATAAACGAGATTCAAAAAATAGATTTAATTACTCGGAAGGAACTAATCGAAGCGCCTAATTTTACGACAGGGCACGATGGAGAAAAGGTGTGGTTAAAAGCTGATACAACTTATAATGGGAATGCGGTTTTCTACCATAATCTGATGTTCTATTTTATAGCCATGCCATTTGTTTTGTCTGACGATGGAATAAACTATGGAGATAGAGAGCCTCTTTCATTTGAAGGAATTGAATATCCTGGAATTAGAATTTCTTATGGTGATAGTATTGGATATAGTCCAGAGGATGAATACTACATTCATTACAATCCTGATACCTATCAAATGGAGTGGTTAGGCTATACTGTTACTTATTTCAGTAAGGAGAAATCGAAGGATATACATTGGATAAGATACAACGATTGGGGAATTGTCAATGGATTGATCTTGCCTAATAGTTTAGACTGGTATAGATATAAGGACGGATTGCCTACCGAGTTTAGAAATAAGTTAATATTGGAAAATATGACCATTTCTGCGGAAGAATATGAAGATTCAATTTTTGATATTATTGAAGACGCGGAATTTATTGAATAAGCTTTTCACTTTGTAATTCTTGAATCTAAAAGATTCTGATTGGAATCTGAAGAATAACCTCGATTTAGTTCATTTTATAAGAGTCATGGTTGAATATTCCTCATATTTCATTAAATATGTCGTATTAAAAAAATATGTAATGCGATCTTATCTTAATTCAATATCCTATTGTCTCGTTTTTCTGATTATAGCCATTTTAACATCTTCGAGTTCGTTATTTTCACAAACTGATTCTGAGAGGCCAGTTGCTTCAGCGACAGCAATTACTGAAGTGCCAACTTTGGATGGAGAAGTACAAAATGATCCAGCATGGCAAAATGTACTTCCTATTACAAATCTTGTACAACAACAGCCTAATCAGGGTGCACCTGTATCAGAAAGAACTGAGATCCGCATCGCATATGATAAAAACAATTTATACCTATCAGCTGTCATGTATGACCCTAATGCGGATGTGTTAATAGTAACTGATTCTAGAAGGGATGCTTCTTTAGATGAAACCGATGCAATTCGATTCATATTTGATACCTATCATGATACTCGAAATGGATTTGTATTTGGAACAAATCCAATTGGTATTCAGTACGATGCACAAGTAGATAATGAAGGGCAAGGAAATTTTAATTCTAATCGAGCACAGGGAGGTACAATTGGAGGATTCAACTTGAATTGGGATGGGTCTTGGGAAGTAAAAACATCTACGGGTGATTATGGCTGGAGTGCTGAATTTCAGATTCCATTAAAAACCCTTCGATTTGGAAAAGGAAATCAGAAATGGGGACTAAACATTCAGAGAAATATTAGGAATAAAAACGAGAAGTCATTTTGGTCTCCACTTCCATTGACATTTGAAATAGCAAGGCTGAGTATGGCAGGAGACTTAATAGGCTTAGATTTGAAGACTCAGGGCAATCTAAAGTTGATTCCTTATGTCCTTGGTCAAAGCTCTAAAGATTTTAGCTCAGAGAATGCAGATTGGAAGACAGATGGTGAAGTAGGTTTAGATCTGAAGTACAGTTTAACTCCAAGCCTTACTCTAGATGCAACACTCAATACAGACTTTGCTCAAGTTGAAGTAGATGAAGAACAGGTAAATCTGGACAGATTCAATTTGTTTTTTCCTGAAAAGCGACCATTCTTTTTAGAAAATGCAGGACTTTTTTCAGTTGGGAGCCCAGGTGAAATTGACTTGTTTTTTAGTAGGAGAATTGGAATTAGTGAAAATGGTGGTTTAGTGCCAATACTTGGTGGTATCCGTCTTTCCGGAAAGCAAAAGAATACGAATATTGGTTTTTTAAATATGTATACTAGTGATGTAGATGATGAAGGTCTAAATGGGAATACATTTACTGTAGGTAGAGTCAATCACGAATTTGCAGGTACACGAACGAGCCTTGGCGGAGTTGTAGTCAATAGATCAAGGTCACAAGATAGAGGTGATGATCACAATACGGTTTATGCTATAGATAGCAAAATTGGTTTGGGTAAAAAAGCACAGATTCATGCGTTTATTGCAAAAAGTAATACCCCTGGGATTTCAGGTGGAGATGGAGGTGATATAGCTTATAGAGTAAGGTTTAATCACAGCTGGAATGGATGGAATAACTATATAGGATATACCCAGCTTGGACAGGATTTTAATCCAGAAGTTGGATTTTTACAGCGATCAGCATTCAGAAAATTTGAAGCTCTTGTATTTAAAGTGATAAGACCCAAAAAAGATATTTTGGGTGGTTTGTTAGAAGTTCGCCCACATGTAGCATATAGAGGCTTTTGGGATTTTAATGGATTTATGGAGACTATGTTTTTACATATAGACAATCATTGGGTCTGGAAAAATGGGTATGAGTTTCATACTGGTGTTAATTTTACCAAAGAAGGTGTAAAGGAAAGGTTTGAAATATCGGACGGTGTATTTGTTGAGCCTGGTACTTACAATCACGCAGAATTTTTTCCAGTTGCTTGGACAGATAAAAGCAAGCCTGTTAGTTTATCTTATAGAGGTGTGTTTGGAGGGTTTTTTGGGGGTACTCGGATTTCAAATTCATTAGGAATGACTGCAAGGATAGGAGATAAATTTAATAGTGAAATAAGTTTCAATAGATTTGATATCGATTTGCCTGGTGGAGAGTTTTTGACTCATGTAGTAAGAGGAAGGTTATCTTATTCATTTACACCTCAGATTTTTGTACAAACTCTTATACAATACAATCAGTCGTCTGACAGGTTTTCTACAAATCTGAGACTTGGATGGCTTAGAAGTGCTAATTCTGGTCTTTTTGTAGTATTTAATGAAATACGAGATGATTTCAAGCAGGACAATCAGCTATTCACTGTCAAGTATTCACATATTTTTGATGTGTTGAAATAAATTTATAATTTCTGTTTTGCATTTTTAAAATTCTACCATGAAGTCATTCATTGTTCTTATAGTCGTGATTCTTACATCACATTTTTTACCTCTAATTTGTCAGACAGATCAGGATTATAGAGAATATGGAAAAGAGTCCATCCCTCTACTCAAAGATCTCTTAGCAATACCTAATGATGCTCATTTTCCTCTCGATATTGAAAAGAATGTGAAGTGGTGTGAAAAGGAGTTCGAAAAACGAGGATTTATTTTGGAAAGATTAGAAACTCCTACAGTTCCTCTTCTCTTAGCTGAGAAAAAAGTGAAGGAAAAAAATGCGAAAACCGTATTAATATATCTTCAAATCGATGGACAACCTGTAGATCCCAACTTTTGGTATCAAGAAAATCCATACACAGCTGTTTTGAAAAAGAGGTCCAAGGATGGGGATTGGCAGAATGTTAGTTGGGAAAACCTGAATGAGAAGATACCAGATCCAGAAATGAGGATATTTGCTCGATCTACTTCTGATTCAAAAGGGGCGGTTGTCATGTTTTTGACAGCACTGGATATGATGAACGATAGAAATGAGACTACAGATTTTAACATTAAGGTAATCATGGATTTTGAGGAGGAGCTTGGATCTCCGAATTTGCCAAAAGCTGTTAAAGAAAATGCAGCATCTTTAAAATCTGATATGCTTGTCATATTTGATGGACCACGACATCTCAGAAATGAACCTACACTTACCTTCGGAGCACGGGGAATAATTGATGTGACAATAAAGGTTTTTGGGCCATATTTTCCACAACATAGTGGACATTATGGTAATTATATTCCAAATCCGGCAGTGCGACTATCAAAATTAATCTCTAGCATGAAAGACGATTATGGTAGAGTAGTTATTGATGGATTTTATGATGGGATAAATATCTCTGAGGATGTAAAAAAAATATTAAAAGCTGTTCCAGATGATGAACAGAATATTAAAAATAAAATGGGTATTGCTGAAGCGGATAGGGTGGGAACCACATATCAAGAAGCCCTACAATACCCTTCGCTAAATGTAAGGGGAATGTTATCCGGATGGGTAGGAGAAGAGACTCGTACTATTGTTCCATCTTCTGCAACTGTAGAAATGGATATAAGATTAGTTTTAGAAAGTGATCCAGATAGACTTATAGGATTAGTAAAGGATCATATAATTGATCAAGGGTATCATATTGTAGATGGCAAGCCCAGTTCTCAAGAGAGAGCTGGATATGACAGAATTTGTACTTTCGATGCTCATACATCATATAAAGCTTATAGAACAGACTTTGATTCAGAGGTAGGCACTTGGTTATCAAAAGCAATGAAGAAAGCCTTTGGTAAAGACCCAATAATGCAAAGAACTTCAGGAGGGAGTATCCCTATTTCACCTTTTGTAGTTGAACTGGGAGTGCCTGCAGTAACAGTACCGACCGTCAATAGAGATAATAATCAGCACAGCCCAAATGAAAATATTAGATTGGGAAATTATTTCGATGGTATAAAAACAATGTACTCCGTTTTGACAGAACCATTGGGAAATTAGTATTTAAGTAATTCAAAAAAGAATTAATGACTAGAACAGAAGCTAGAAATCTATTTTATGAAATGACGGAAGGAAAATCCCTCAGGAGACATGCTAGAACTGTAGAGTTAGTGATGGAAGCTTTAGCTAAAAGATTTGATGAAGACGTAGAAAAGTTTGCAATCACAGGCCTGTTACATGATGCTGATTATGAAAAATATCCTGAAGACCACCCTAATGTAATTGTTGAGAAATTAAATAAATTAGGAGAAAAGGAGATTGCTCACGCTATTGCAGGACATTATACAAAATGGAATGTGCCGAGAAATTCTTTGTTGGATAAATGTATTATTGCTGCTGATGAAATAACTGGGTTCATTGTAGCAGCTGCATTGATAAGGCCAACGAAAATAGATGGGATGAAAGTGAAATCCGTAATGAAGAAATTTAAAACTATAAAATTTGCAGCGACTGTGGACCGTGAGGAGTGTCTTAAAGGAGCAGAATTGATAGGTATGGAACTTAAAGAATTAATCGGATTTATCATTCCGGTATTACAAGAAAATAAAGAAGAGTTAGACTTAGTTTAAGATTCTCCTGTATCTTTGAGGAATACCAATTAATAATATATAATGCGCTACGTTTTTTACTTCCTTGTTTTAGGTTTTGTTTTAGTATCACAATCATGTAAAGATGGAGATGCTACGAATAATGCACCTGCACCTGCAAATTCAACTGCAGTCAATACACCCTCTTCAACACCTGCTGGAGGAGTAGAACATTATATATGCCCAAATGGGCATGCAGGAAAAGGTGGTGAAGGAGCCGGTACATGCAGTGAATGCGGAGCAACTTTAGAACACAATACAGCCTACCATAATTCAGAACCTCAACCAGATTTAGCTAGTCAAACTAATAATGCGAAGGATCTTGGAGCTACCAATCCAGATGTAGAGCATTATATCTGCCCTAATGGTCATGCTGGCAGTGGTGGAGCTGGAGCTGGACAATGTGCTCAATGTGGTGCAGAACTGAGTCATAATGATGCATTTCATAATACTCCTCCTCCTGCTGACATAGCTAATCAAGCAAATAATATTAATCCTGCTACTCAAGCTGCACCTTCTTCTGTAGGCGGTGTAGAGCATTATATATGTCCGAATGGTCATGTAGGTAGCGGTGGTGAAGGAGAAGGTACATGTACTCAATGTCAAGCTGCATTGGTACACAATGATGCTTTTCACAATAATCCAATAAATGCAAATCCATTAAATCCTTCTGCAGCAGCAACAGAGCAAATCATTCCTCAACCAAGCGGTGCCATAAGCCCGGTATTTCAAAATGCTGGAGGGACAATAACTCCTTCAGTTGGGGGGGGAGCACCTGGTTTAGAACCCGCTCAAAACTCAAGTGGGGTTTGGCATTATGTATGTCCTGATGGTCATGCCGGAGGCGCAGGGGCTGAACAAGCTTGTGCTCAGTGTGGAAAGACATTAGTCCACAACACAATATATCATCAATAACAAATAGAAAAAGTAGGGTAAAAAAAGACCGAGGGAATTATTCTTTAAAGTGTTCTATTTTTTACTCCTCAGATTATAATTTGCTCACCTCGGTCTGAAAAATGATCGACGAAATCAATTTCTCATCAAAGCTAAATTATATTACTTATATATTCCATATAAATTGCGATTTAGATTTTAGAACGTTATAGAGTTAATCAATTCTTACTATGATGGACTTTTCAGTATTAAAGATTCTCAAATGGATTTTGCTTTTTACTTTAATAAACTCAACATGTGTTGATGCCCAGGCCAAAGTAGAATCTCAAAAAGATGGACAGTTTGATTTTTGGGTAGGAGAGTGGGACGTTTATAAATATGGAACAGATACTTTACTTGGACATAGTCATATAGAGAGTGTGCTAAACAGATATGTCATTAAAGAAACTTACAGCTCTAGTAGAAGTCCATATGAGGGAACAAGTTTCAGTAAATACAATCAAATAAACAATAAATGGGAACAATATTGGGTAGATAATTCAGGAGTTACCTTACATATAGTGGGAGCGTATTCTGATAATAAAATGATATTATCTAATAAAGAAGAACGGAGTACAGGGTCTACATATAATAAGCTCATCTGGACAGACCTAAAAGAAAAAGGAGTAAGACAAACATGGAAACAAAGTTTAGATGGTATTTCTTGGAATACTATTTATGATGGGCACTATATCCCAAAAAAATAAACCTGATGTGTGGAAGATATACATTAGTCAAAGAGATTAAATTACTGACAAACAAGTTTAACCTAACTGCATCTCCTGAAATTGAAGCTTTTAAGTCGTTTAATATTGCTCCATCACAGCAAGCACCAGTTTTGGCTTCAGATAACCCTTCTACTCTTCAAATGTTCACCTTTGGCTATATACCAGAGTGGCAAAAGACCAGAAAATATTTAATCAATGCAAGGTCAGAAGGAAGCGCAAAATATTATAATCAAGAAGATGACCCAAATTATACTGGAGCATTTCACATTAAGGATTCGAGAGAGTTTAGGTCACTGATTAGAGGACAAAGGTGTTTGATTTGGGCCAATTGTTTTTTTGAAGGTTCTAAAGAAGAAAAGTTAAGCAAACCATTTGTAGTATACCTTAAAGAAAAGAGAATCTTTGCACTTGCAGGAATATGGAAGGAATGGGTAGATAAGTCAACGGGTGAATTGAAAAAATCATTTGCAATATTGACAACCTATCCTAATGGCATGATGAAGAAACATGTCAAACATCATCGAACTCCTGTAATTATTCAGGAACATGATTATCAAAAATGGCTCAATCTAGAAACTCCATTACCAGATGTTACTGATTTGTTGCACCCGCTACCTGAACATGATATGAATGCATATCCCGTTAATACTAGAGTTAAAAACGTGAGAAACAATGATCGGGATATCATCGAACCTATCGGTGAGCGTGTTTATGCCGAAACTGAATTCAAAATAGAAGAAAGGTTGCATAAGACAGGCTTTGGAGATTCCAATGCAAGAAGACGCCGAGCTGACGAGAAAAAAAGAAAATAGTCTAAGAATATGCTTCTTGAATATTTTCAACATATTTGTATGCAGAGCCTGTATTTAATAAGACAACAGATTCATTAGGCTTAATCCACTCCTCTTTTCTCAATTTTTTAAATGCCTCCCATACAGCAGCACCTTCGGGTGAAAGAAATATTCCTTCGGTTTGAGCAAATTCTGAAAGGCCATTCATCATTTCTTCTTCTGAAACATCCAAAGCATAGCCATTACTTTCAGCTAAAGTCTTAAGTATCAATTTGTGTCCAAATGTATGAGGTACTCTTAGTCCATTAGCGATAGTATTTTTAGGACTCTTGAATGGTATAGAAGAATCTTTCCCTTCTTTCCATGCGGTAACAATAGGATTACACCCATCAGTCTGTACGGCTACCATTCTTGTAGGAATAGAATCTACCCAGCCCATTTCCTTCATTTCTTTGAAGGCTTTCCAAATACCGATAAGTCCTGTTCCACCTCCTGTAGGATATATACAAACATCAGGAAGTTTCCAATTCATTTGTTCTGCTATTTCATAACCCATAGTTTTTTTCCCTTCTAGTCTGAATGGTTCTTTGAGAGTAGTAATATCAAACCAAGACCCATCATTCTTATCTCTCATCATTGCTCCAGCATCTGATATTGATCCTGGTACAGTGGTAACCTTTGCACCCATCACTCTGCAGTCCACTTGAAAAACCTTTGGAGTTGCCTCAGGCATAAAAATATGTGCATCGATATCTGCTTTAGCGCAATATGCACTTAAGGCGGAACCAGCATTTCCTGCTGTAGGAATAGATGCGGATTGAATACCTAATTCTTTCGCTTTAGATATAGCCATTGAAATTCCTCTAGCCTTGAATGATCCAGAAGGGTTAAAGCCTTCATCTTTTAATAGAAGATTGTGACAATCATATGTGCTCCCAAGTTTTTTTAATGGGATTAGAGGTGTTCCTCCCTCGCCTAAATGAAGTTGATTTTCTACTTTCTCTACAGGAAGAATGGCCTGATATCTCCACATATCATTTCTTTGTACTATAAGCTCATCAGGACTGCATTTACTCAGATCATATTTGGCTTCTAAAGGTTGATTGTCAACAGTACAAAAAGTCTGAATCTCCTCCTTATTGTAAACCTTACCACATTCGTGGCACTCAAGATGTTTATATCTATTAGTCATGGCCTAAAAATATTCCATTTTGTTTCCATATGATAATTCTTTACCTAATTTGATTTAAATGTTTATTTGATAGCCGCATGAAGGACATATAATTCATTAGATTTATGATTATAACATTTTGAATATGGATACTTTTTTATCATTTTTTGAGAATTTAGAAAATTGGCAAAAAATAGCATGGATTTTTGGAGTCCTTAGTTTGACTAGTCTCATTGAAGTTTTTGACCCTCTTGTAAACTTTGATTATAAGAAATGGAAACATGCCGGAGTCAATATCGTTTTTTTGGTATTTACCATGATTATCAATGCTCTATTCAGTGTAGCTGTGGTTGGTGTGTGTGATTGGACAGGACAAAATTCATTTGGTTTGCTTAATATGATGTCTCTTCCGATGTGGGCATCTTTGCTTTTAGGTGTTATGGCATTAGATTTCATTGCTCAATATGTAGCACATGTCACTCTTCACAAGGTCGGTTTCATGTGGAGGTTTCATATGATTCATCACAGTGATACTCATGTAGATGCTACTACTGGAACAAGACATCATCCAGGTGACTATGTTTTTAGAGAGATATTTGCACTTGTGGCTATAGTTCTTACAGGTATGCCAATAGCCTTTTATTTGTTTTATAGAATTTTGACCATACCATTTACTTATTTCACTCATGCTAATATTGGTATGCCTGGTTGGTTAGATAAAGCCCTAAGTGTAGTTTTTGTTACACCTAATATGCATAAGTTTCATCATCATTTTGAAAGACCATGGACAGATACGAATTTTGGAAATATATTTTCTTTCTGGGATAGAATATTTGGCACTATGATTTATGATGATCCTAAAAAAGTAGTTTATGGTTTAGATGTTCTAGATGATTCAAAAGATGAAAGTATAGGATACCAGCTTGGTGTTCCATTCAACAAAGATGTTAAGACTGATTATATGCTCTGGAGACCCTTCACTAAAAAGGAGAAGGAAAGAGCAGAAGTGAAGCTGGCAAAGTAAATTTTCAGAATTTGAACAGCAGTTTCTTCTGCATCACGAATGAAGATCAATCTTAAGAATTTAAAGTGATATGAAAATATCTTGGTTATTATTTGATGCGGACAATACAATATTGGACTTTTCTTCTGCCAGCAAAGCATCTTTTTTGCAAAGTTTTGAAGATTTTAGACTTGAATGTAATGATCGCATTTATGCTTTGTACAAAGATATCAACTCCAAAGTTTGGTCAGAATTTGAACAAGGAGAAATTACTGCAATAGAATTAAGGCGAAAAAGATTTGAAGTCTTATTTAAATCTATTGATATTCTCGGAATTGATCCTTCTGAATTCAGCAATTCTTTTTTAAACAACCTGGTTCAAAAGAGTGAGTCATATTCAGGTGTGAGTGATTTACTCTCCTCTCTTCGTAAAAAGTATAAAATAAGTTTGGTGACCAATGGTCTCAAAGAGGTACAAAGACCAAGACTGGAGAGACTTAATCTCACTAAATATTTTGATAGCATAATCGTATCAGATGAGATAGGCGTGGCCAAACCGGATCAAAAGTTTTTTGACCATACTTTTCAATCTATTAAAAACCCACCACCTAAATCCGAAGTTATGATCATTGGAGATAATCCAATCTCCGATATACAAGGAGGTAAAGATTATGGTATCAGGACCTGCTGGGTGTCTAATGACAGTACAAATGAATCATCTTCAATTTCTGACTTCACTATCAGAAATGTAAATGAACTAAGCTCTCTTTTAGACACAAATTAAGTGTACCCAACAATTCACAGATCTGCAACAACATTATTGATCTCATACAGTTTTGAGATGGCTCTTTCATCATTTGGTAAGAGACTCAATACTTTTTCAAAGCAAGCTTTAGCCTCTTCCCATTTTTCCAATGTCATGTACACTTCTCCTAAGCTATCATAACAGTTTGGATCATAGGGATAGATTTTCTTGTTCAATTGAAAGACAAATAAGGACTGACTGAGCTCTCCTGCTGCCTTGAGGACATATCCATAGGTGTTTAACTCTCCAGGCCCACTAAGATTTCTTCTAATGTCTTTATAGACATTATCAAAGTCATCTAAAAACATCTCTGAGCTATTACTGAATAAATATTGATTTAAGTAGACTACTCCTTGATATCGAGGTCTCGATGGTATCCCTTTGTCAATTTGGGCTAGATCTCTTTCTAAGCTGTGTAGTGGCCTTTCTACAATTCTTCCAATTTCTTTGTCATCCACTGAAAATGTAAAAGTGGGCACTCGATGTATATTATCTCCTAGTTCTTCTCTATTTGGACCTTGCTTGTATACATCTTGTCTATTATGCAAGGCTATGAGCTGTAGTTTGTCAAAAGGCAATTCCAATTCTTTCCACAATTCTATGAATTTGGGTACCCATTTTTTTGTGTCTCCACACCAAGTACCTATATAAATTTTTACATCAGAATTTTTCAAAAGATTAATTTCCTCAAGATCAGAAAGATCGGTTTTGAATTCTGAAATTGACTTTTCATACCATCCTATGTAAGGCTCTGTTTTTAAAGACTCAACATCATGAATTCCCCATAGATGGGTTTCATTGGCTGATTTACTTAGATATTCAGTTTGGCTAAAACCATATAGTCCAAAAAATAAAATTGAAATCAAAATGGAAAAGAACTTCATAATTAAGCTTTAAATGAACAATGACTCAAAGCTAGAATAAGTGCTCTACCACATTTGTTAATGGATTTCCAACGATTTTGTAATGAGCTGTTAATGCTATATTCCTATAAAAAGACTTAAGCTTGCTGCATACTTACTTCTTAACCAATAAGATCTTTTATGGTCAAAGTAGACTTTTTATTAAAATCTTCCTCATAAAGGACTGAAACCCTCAATGCCTTTAAACCTGATACACCTTGTAGATCCTCAACCTCTAACCTTACTACATCGCCTAACATCTTCTTGGATTGGAGGTGTTTGATGTATTTGTTATACTCTGTAGCTTCTTTTTTCTGTGAATACATAATGGCAATTTTACCAGAAACTTTCAACTTTTAATCCTTACCCTCGAAATGAGCTTGATCTATTCTTTTTCCAATATGTCATATCGAATATTATAGTCTCCGTCTATATTAAACTGTTTCTTATCCATTCTGAATTTTATTACTAATGGATTACTCTGGTCTAGAATGAGAGAAGCAACTTGAAAATCATGAATCATATATTTTCTCAACTGATCGACTATATTTTCCATTTTACAAGTCACCTGTAATTGCCATAGGCAAAGTTTAAAACGAAACAGGTTTTGGAAATTCTGTTTTTTCACTAGTACCTGACCTATATACATATTGTATTTTACTCCATCTGTCCTATATCTCTCAAAGTATTGCGGGAACATAGCCTGGGCTACTTCCTACCAATTTTTAGTCACTTTATTTTAGAATCAAAATAATTGCCATCGAGTTAATTATAATCTGATTGATCAAATCTTTTGAATGTTAAGTCTCAGTAAATGTTCTTTATATTGACATTTAGTCAATCACAACTTTTAATTTTGAATATATTCTAGAAAACTAAACAAATACCTCAAGTCAAGATGAGTCATCTGTGAATTCAATTAAGCACTAGATAAGTCATTTCTGTGTATATTTAGTCTATGCCAGTTGAATCCACTTCCAAAAGAAGATTAGCCGCAATACTATTTGCTGATGTTGTAGGTTACACAGCCCTAATGCAGAAAGATGAATCTGCAGCTTCGGTTTGGTTAAAGCGATTTCAAAATGACATCACCGCTAAAGTTGCTGCAGAAAAAGGACTTGTTGTCAATTTTTATGGTGATGGAGCCCTGTGTACTTTTGACAGTCCTCTTGAAGCCATGCGATGTGCAATTGATCTACAATCCGGCTTTAAAAATGAAGTCTCTGTACCTGTCCGAATTGGTATTCATATGGGTACAGTTGTAACTGAAGGAGACAAAGTATATGGAGACTCTGTTAACATTGCTTCTCGTATAGAATCCATGGGTATACCCGGAGCTATTCTAGTTTCAAAAAGAGTGAGAGATGAATTGAAGAATCAACCCGATCTTTTGATGCCATCTTTAGGAACATTTGTGTTTAAGAATGTAGAAGATCCTATGGAAATATTTGCCTTAGGAAATGATGGGTTCACCGTTCCCGCTAAGGATGAAATCAAAGGGAAATTTAAATCCAATAAGGCGACAAGCAAAAAGTGGTTATTGCCTTCTATTCTGGCCATTGTAATATTAGGTGTTTTAGGGATCAGTAAATATTCTTCATCTGAGGGAATACGATTGAATGATGCTCTTTCTATTGAACCTGGGGTAACCTTACCGAGCAGTATGAAGGATAAAAGGGTGGCTGTCATGGTATTTGAAAATAAAACGGGTGACGAAGATTTAGAAGATTTCGGAACTATGATTTCTGACTGGATCACTCAAGGTCTTATGGAAACTGGAGACGCCAATGTTATTAGTGCAGCGAATGTCCAAAATCGTGTTCAGTTAGCGGGTATAGGAGGAAGTGCTTTGGCAAATTTTGGCAAACAGACAGGTGTCGGTGTAATAGTATTGGGAAGGTATTATTTACAAGAAGATCAAATCATTATACATTCCAATATCATGAATACGGAGAGTGGTGAAGTTATTCATGCTTTTGAGCCTATCCAAGGACCGAAAAGGACGATGATGGAACTGCTGAATGACCTGACCCAAAAAGTCTTAGGATATTGGTCTGTTCGCGATATGAATCGTTACATTACTAACCCTCCAAAATATGAAGCATACCAAAAATTTATCGAAGCTGACAGGGTCTGGGGTGAGGCTGAGCATGTAGAATATATTGAGCGCCTTTTGTCGGAAGCCTACTTCGTAGACTCCACATTTTTTGCCCCCGTCTTGAAGCTCATTGTCCATTTCAATAACAGGGGACCATCGAGAAGTTCCACAAAGAGGGATTCAATCATCAATTTGATTGATAGTAAGAATATCAAATTCACCCGGTGGGAAAAAGTGAGATACGAAGCTATCAAAGCATCTATTGAATCGGATTGGTTAAAAGCTGGAGACCTGAGTAAAGAACTTTACGAAATGGATCTGACCGATCAAAACTCGAATTATAACATGGGTAGATCTTACATTATGGCAAATTATCCACAACGTGCTGTGGAAGGATTTGAAAGTTTTGATCAGAAATTCCGAGATTTTGATGTTGAGCTTTCTTGGTACGATCCCATGTGGATGACTGCTTTATATAATTTAGGCCGCTATGAAGATGTAATCAAAATGGCACATAATAGCCCATTTGAGAAGGTTCAGGAATCTACTGCTTCATTGCACTTACGATCTTTATTAAGGTTGGATAGTGTTGACATCATTGAACACCAACTCAATGAGTATATAGATCAAGGAGTCTACAATGGTGGAGGAGTCTTAAGTGAATCTCACGTCTTAATACGGGACCTACTAGATGATGCGTATCTACTGAATAAGGATAAACAGATATCAGACTTTAGTAATCTATTGGAAGAGAACATCGAATTGGACAAAGAGACGAATCAGTACAAAAACATAATGGGAAGAGTGCAATTCTTGCAAGGAAACTATTCTGGTGCACTGAATCATTGGAGTATGGAAGAAATTGATCCTGATAGAAGAGGCCAAGTGGCAGCACATTCTGCTAGGATGGGTGTGGCTTATGCTATGAGTGGTGAAATACAAAAAGCGGAAGAAGAACTTGTAAAGATAAAAAACCAAATTAGAGAAGACGCTCAGAATCGGTGGATTCATTATCAGAAGGCAAAATTGGAGTTAGCTCTAGGAAAAAAAGAAGAGGCTTTAAATTCTCTAGAGTTAGCGGCTAAAGGAGGTATCGGTTTTTGGGATGTGTTTTACCAATATGACATTTTTTTCAAGTCATTCTTGGATGATCCTAGATTTCAGGAGCTGACTCGTCCAAAAGGATAGGCAACATCATGAAATGGAGAGTTTAATCCATTTCTAAAGAATTAGAGGTCTTTTTACTATTCGTCCAATCTCAACCAAATCTTTTTCAAAGATAAAAGTAGGAATGCGATGTATATCAGCACCTTTCTCTTCTCTATTAGGTCCTTGCTTATAATAATCTTTACCGCCATGAAGGTCGATTAGGGTGATTCTTTCTAGGTTTAATCCCAACGAATTCCATAGCGAAATGAATTTCGTAACCTAATTCTTACTATCACCACACCAAGTTCCTAAATATATTGTCACTTTCATTTTTTCTAAGTTAGAAACCTCCGTTTGCATGTCATTGTCAGGGTAATAGTCTTTGATAGATTCTTCATACCATTCGGCATAAGGAAATTGGGTTAATGCATCATTACTTATTGAGCCCCAAAGATGCTCTTCTCCTGAGCTGGTAGTATAAGTTTTATTTTGAGAATAAGAAGCAATTACTCCAAGAATCAAGCTAAATGCAATTATGTACTTTATCATGATAATCGTTTTTGAATTAGCAATTATCCAAAGCTATTATTCAAATCTACATGTGCATGTTAATCGATTCTCAATGAATTGGAAATGAATTGTTAACGACAATATTGAAAAGCGATTAAATCTCCTGTCAAAATGTACTGAACTTTCTTGGAAAATGTATATTTGGCAAGTCAAATGGACTGAATGGGGCCTTAGCTCAGTTGGCTAGAGTGCTTGACTGGCAGTCAAGAGGTCACGGGTTCGACTCCCGTAGGCTCCACCTGATTATCAATGAGTTATATCGAAATAAAGGTGTAACTCGTTTTTTTGTTCATGAAAAGTTTAAAGTATCAAAATGGTTGAAATTGTGGATTATTGTTGACAGTGAATCTGATTAATCCATTTTCAAACGCGCTGTACCAAAAGATTTCATTCACTTAATCTATTAATTTGACTTTTGACATATCGAGTGATAAGCAAAACAATCCTGATAAGAGTACTTGACTGAATTGAGGTTACGTGCAAAAAGAGAGGTATTAGAAGCGTTTTAATGTAGTTTAGAATGAAGACTCGGGTGTCCAATAATATAAATATTTCTAGGTGCAGTTTATATGCACTGTATGAGTCAGTGGTGTCTGAAGAGCATGAGCAAGAAGTATTAAGACAGACATTTTTCAAATAAGTAG
>Ga0055584_100001779_pt1 | contig 21162 bp, 24 predicted proteins | sample OSDHelmetaG_FD_58716 | JGI IMG/M metagenome (GOLD analysis project Ga0055584, IMG submission 58716) | Pelagic marine sediment microbial communities from the LTER site Helgoland, North Sea, for post-phytoplankton bloom and carbon turnover... | ecosystem: Environmental > Aquatic > Marine >...
GCCGGCGTCGTCGAGGCAGCCGAGGATTGCACGTTCGGGCTGCATGTCGCGGTCGAACGTGACCGTGTACGTCTCGAGCGTCGCATCGGCGACCGGTCCGTTGGGGGAGGGTCGTGTCGGCAGGGCGTCGACGATCGCATGTACGTCGTCGGTGCGGAATCCCGCGGTCGACGCGGTACCGGCGAGCACGAGCGCGCTGTGTTTCGTGAACGAGCCGCCGTTGCCGGTCAGGAATGCGCGCTCGTCGGGTGACTCGCGCAACAGGTGTACCGCACGCGTGAGGGGCAGGATGCAGTAGCAGTTCAGGGGGCCGGCCGCGAACGTGAGCCCGCCGGTGATCGTGAAGTCACGACCGGGGTCGATGCCGAGTTCGCGCTGTGCCAGTTGAACGGCAACCGGGAAGCACGAGTACAGGTCGATCAGCTTGCAGTCGTCGTGGTGGACACCGGCGAGTGCGAGTGCGCGTGAACCCGACAGCTGCATGCCCGGTGACTCGTCGAATGCCCAGCGGCTGGTCACGCACCACTCATCGGCGACGCCGACTCCCGACCACGGAAAGATCCACCGTTCGGGCGGGACGCCGGCCGCGATGGCCGCTCCGGCCGAGCACATGATCACCGCGCCGCCCTGATCGACGTTGAGGTTGGACGTCATCAGCTTCGGATACGGGCTGGCGACCGGACGGTTCGCCGGCGACTCGGTCGCGATCTCGGTCGCGTCGACAGGGGTTCGGGACCACGCGTCGGGATTGTCGACGGCAATCCGGCTGGCTCGAGCCCACAGCTCGGCGATTCGGAGACGGTGCCCGTCGAGGTCCTCGTCGAGCCGATGGCGGAGCGCGGTCTCGGCCATCGCGTAGAAGCGCGCTGCCACGTCGACGCCGATCTCGCGTTCGGTTTCGGACGACAGGTCGCGGTCGCTCCCGAACACCTCGTCGGGGCGTGCCCCGTCGCGCTCGGCGAGGTACGGGGTCTTCCGACCCCTCGCTCGATCGCCGCGACGGGTCCGGAGCGATTCCGCGCCGCAGATGACGACGGTGTCGAGGTCACCGCGCTGGATCCGCAATGCCGTGTCGGTCACCAGGTCGTAGAGCTGGTTGCCGCCCAGTGTCGTGATCGTGGAGGTCGCCTCGGTGGCACCGATCCGATCGGCGAGGAGCCGTCCCGGGTCGCGGTACGGCCAGACCCCCCACACGACGCGCACGGCATCGAGTCGGGACCGAATCGATGCTGCAGCGCCGGTGTCGCCGAGTGCCGCTTCGGTACAGCGGACCATCAGGTCGATCGGTTCGGAGCCGTGGTCACGGTCGTTGAGCTGACCGGCGCCGACGATCACCGGCTGGCGCGGATCGACGGCGCTCACGGCCGTTCGGCGTCGAGCTCGGTCAGGAACTGCTCGTGTTCACCGGGTTTCCGGACGACCTCGCCGATCGTCTGCTTGCTCCGGCGCTCACCCCGCAACATCGCGAGTGGGTCCTGCTGGTCGCCGACGTAGCCGAGTGCGAACGCGCCCTCCTGATAGCCCATCATCTTGAGCAGCTCGTCGTCGAGCGTGCGGGCGACCTCGGGTGGGCATCCGAGATACTGGTTCTCCTCCTGGCGGACCCACCCGACGGCGTACGTGATGTTGACGCCACGCCGCACCCCGTCGCTGCGGTTGGCGCCGCCACCGTGGAGCACCTTGCCGTCGTAGAAGAGCACGCTGCCTCGCGGCATCTCGGCGGCTTCGACGGCGACCGTCGCCGCATCGGCATCGGTCATCGCCGAGGTGGCAGGCGCGATCCGGGTCGCACCGTTCTCGATCGTGAAGTCGCTGAGCGCCCACATCGTGTTGCACTGCACGTGGTAGTCGGGCGGGAACGGGAAGAAGTCGAATGCCATCTGGTCGCGATGGAGCTTCTGGGCCGACTCACCCGGTTCGATGGAGATGATCTGCGTGAGATGGAGCTGCACTGCCGTGACATGGTCGAGGAACGCCCGCACCGTGTCGACCACGGTCGGGTGCATCACGAGCTCGCGTGATGTCGGGCAGCGTGCGATCAACTGGCCGGTCCGTCGAGTGTGGCGACCGTCGTACTCGTCGCGCCCGGCAGCGGAGGCCTCGATGTACGGCCGCGCCTCGGCCTCCAGGCGGTCGAGCGTCGCCTGGGCGACGACGTCGACGACGATCGCGTAGCCGAACGTGCGGAGATGGTCCCGGATGTCGGCGATCGGTGTGTCCGGAGCAAGGGTCGTCGAGGCCACGCTCGGATCGTAGGCGGCGACTCGTTGCCGCCGACGGCCGGAGCGGTACCTTCGAACACATGAGCAAGATGGTGATCCACGCCGACGACGTCGGGATGTGCCACGGGGCGAACCAGGCCTTCGTCGAGCTCGCCCGCTTCGGCACGATCGGCGCCGGTTCCGTCATGGTGCCGTGCCCGTGGTTCCCCGAGATCGCCGCGATCGTGTCCGGTGACGACTCTCTCGACGTCGGTGTCCACCTGACGCTCAACTCGGAGCAGCAGGGGTACCGGTGGGCGCCGGTCACGGGGCCGTCCGCCGCCGGCGGGCTCACCGACGAGCACGGCTACTGCTGGTCGACCGTGGCCGAGGTGCGCGCCAACGCCCATCCCGACGCGGTCGAGGCGGAGTGGCGAGCCCAGATCGACCGGGCGATCGATACCGGGATCGACGTGTCCCATCTCGACGCCCACATGGGGTCCGCTCTGGCGCCCGAGTGGTGTGATCGCTACATCTCCCTCGGTGTCGAGTACGGGGTCCCGGTCGTCATGACCGAGACGCTCGGCGTCTACGGCCCGAACAACCACCTTGCCGATGTGACCGAAGCACAGTTCGCGCCGTTCGTCGAGCAGGCGAGAGCGGCGGGTCTGCCCGTCTTCGGTCGCGTCCTGGAGACCGACTTCGGCCGTCGGCGTGGTGCGCCACACGACTATCCGGCGCTGCTGACGTCGGCGGGGGAGGATCTGGTCTACTGCGCGTTCCACCCGTGCCGTCCGGGCCCCGGCGAGGTGGAGATCATCGAGCCGGATGCCCACCACGTGCGCGTCGACGAGTACGAGTTGTTCCACACGGACGACTGGAGGACGTGGTTGGAGGGCCAGTCGATCGAGTTCGTCGGTATGCGGGGACTGCGCGACGACTGGCGTCGCGGGCACCGGGCCCACGCCTGAGCTCCCTCGCGTGTCGACGCGGGCCGGGTGACGTCGCGCCCGGCGTGCCGGTCAGCCCCCACCGGCAGCCACGCAGGCACGATTCGAGACCGGCACGGCACGGCGGAGAGGATCAGCGCACCGACGGCGAGGATGCTCGACGGACCGAGCGCGTCGGTCCGCTCGCGAGACGACACGAGGAACTCACCGACCGGCTCGAAGCCGGTGTCCGTGGCATGGCGAACAGTGGCGGATGGCACGTGTCGGGCGTGGTCGTCATGCCCCGAGCAGCCGAACGAGGCAATACGTCGCCTCGAACGTCCCGAACGCAGGCCACATGCCCCAGGTGACGATCCAGTAGCGCTTCCGGAACGTCAGGTCGCGATCCCACAGGAAGAGCTGGACGGCCGTGTAGCAGAACGGTACCGAGGCCATCGACGCCAGGAGGAACCCCCAACGTTGTCCCATGAGCATGCCGATGCTGCCGGCGATCTGGAGTGGCGCCCACAGGAAGACGTCGGCGATCGCCAGCCCCCGATTGAACGCGAAGTACGCCACGGGGTCGGTGTCGGACGGATCGCCCCCGTACACGTTGTCGATGGTCCATCGATCGGTGGGGCGAACGACGGCGACGACCTGCAACGCACCCAACAGACCGATCAGCACGAGCCCCGCGACCGCGACGACCCACGTCATCGCCGTGACGCTCACGTCGCCTCCAGTGACATGATCGCAGCGACGATCGTGACGATCGCGACGACGCCCCAGATCGCGAGGACGGCGATGGCGGTCCGCACGACGTTCGGCCGGCCGATCGCCACGCCCTGGCGTCGCATCGCCACTCGGACGAAGATGCCGCGACCGGCGAAGTAGAGGTAGGCGCCGCCGCCGACCAACCCGAGGTAGCGCCACCACTCGTGGTCCGCAACGAGCAACACACCGGCGAGGGGCATCGTCCACAACACGAACGAGTCCCACGCGGCCTCGGCCCGAACGTCGATGAAGAACGTGTGATCGACGTCGTCGGCGGACTCCGTGAGCCCGAGCCGGACAGCGAGATCGGGGGCGAGCCACGACAGCGTCTGGCCGCCCCACGCCGGCATCGAACTCACGATGACCACGAGCCCCCACGGAACGCTCATGCCGGTGTGTCCGATCCAGCACGGCGACGTCGCTCGATCCGGCCGACGAGGAGCCCCCGGACCGCTGTGTCGGATCGGTGAGGGAGCGGCATCCCCCGGACGGCGGCGAGCACGACGTTGACGATCAGGCACGGCCGCGCGAGCCCGACGACGATCCGCCAGGCCTGCCAGCCGGCACCCACCCGGGGTCGTGACGACCAGAGGTCGGCGACGTCGTTCTCGCGCCGACGTGCGGTCGCCGGCGCTGCGGTGACGGTCACATCCCCTCTGCCGCGACGCCGGCTCGATCCTGGTGGTCCGTCGGGACGGGGTCGTCGGCGGCTGTCTCGCGGAGCAGGAACACCCCGAGCCAGGAGAACCACACGATCAGCCCCACGCCGAACACGGCACCGACCGCTTCGAGCGCAGGGGCGACCGTGACCAGCCCTGCGAGGCCGGAGACGAGGCCCAGCAGGCAGAGCGATCTCGGGAGACGCTTCGCGCCGAGCGCGATCCAGGTGACGAGGATCACCCAGAGGCCACCGATGATCTCGTTGCCGCCGCCCAGGCCGTTCTGCACGGCGTCGAGCGTGGACCACACGGGCTCGGCGCTCGCCGGCTCGGCTTCGTGGAGGTCGACGACGGTGCCCAGTCCGATGTTGGCGATCATGCCGGTCGCGATCACGAGTCCGGACCAGATCAGTCCGAAGGCGGTCGCCGTCGCCGCGATCGGACGGCCGAGGTCGGAAAGCCTCGCGTGGAGGGCCAAGGTCAACGGCACGAGCGCGATGCCGAACACGATGTAGATCACCACGTTCCAGGTGAGGAACGCCACCTGGTGGTCGACCAGGAACGCGACGGACTCTGCCGCGTCCGGGTCGCCGGCCGCATAGTCGGACATCACCGTCGCGAACATGACGATGCCGATCACGAACGTCGATGCTGCGACCAGCGCCGCGATCCCCCCGATCCGGTCGTTCTGCATGTCGATCACCCTCTCGAACCGTCGAGCGGTCGTCGGTGGCCGACGAGGTTCGGCGGTCTCCGTCCAACCTATGAAGGCGAGGTGTGTCGGCCCAGGGCCGTTCAGCACCTGTCCCGTCAGATGACGATCGGAGCGACGACCGGAGCCGGCCTGCTCGGGTCGCCGACCGGAGCCACGACACCGGTCACGTCGAATCCCGGGATCTGCCGTCTCGGTCGTCGCCATCCACTCGCAGCGAGCCGATTGGCGTAGGCGACGCCGGTGACGATCGCCCGGGTCCGGCCGCCCGGGCCCGGACCACGACCTCGTGTGCCTCGATCACCGGTCGTCCGACGTCGGCCGTTCGCAGCCGATCGGGCCCGCCGCGGCGTTCCCGCACGACCGCCCGCAACCGGACGCCGGTGTCGCTGCCGGCCGTCACCGGAGGTCGGTCTCGTCGACCCCCGGGCCATCGATCGTGACGACGGTCTTGCCCTGGCCGTGAGGCTGCCGGAAGTGTCGGAGGGCGTCGGCCATCTCCGCCAGCGGGTACGTCCGGTCGACGACCGGTTCGATCCGGCCACGGTCAACGAGGGTCGTGAGTTGGACGAGGTTGGCTGCCTTCGTCGCGGTCACGTAGGTGCGGACGCGATGATCGGCGAACGGGGACGTGATCATCGCCGCCCCGAGCCGGCCGAGCGGCCCGATCCAGTGGCCGCCCTCACCGCTGCTCAGGACGAGTGTCCCGCCGGGTGTGAGGATCCTGCGCAGCTGTGACGCCGGCTGCGCACCCGCGAGCTGGAAGACGACGTCGTAGCGCTCGGAGCCGGCCGTGAGGTCCCGTTCGGTGTAGTCGATCACGTGGTCGGCACCCAGTGAGCGGACCAGGTCGACGCTCCGCGAGCTGCACACGGCGGTGACCTCGGCGTCGCGGGCCTTGGCGATCTGTACCGCGAACGACCCGACTCCGCCCGCTGCGCCGATGATCATGACGTGCTGACCCGGTCGCAGGCGGCCATGGTCGCGCAGTCCCAGGAGCGCGGTCTGGCCGGCGATCGGGATCGCCGCGGCCTGGGCGTCGGAGAGTCTGGCGGGCACGTGTGACAACGAGGTCGCCGGTGTCGCCGCGTACTCGGCGAAGACCGCGGCAGCCTCGCCGTACACCCGGTCACCGACCCGGAATTGCTCGACCCTCCCGCCCACGGCGACCACGACACCGGCCAGGTCCGAGGCGTGGGTGCGCTGTCGGGGCCGTCGAAGCCCGAACTGCAGTCGCATCACGAGCGGCTCGCCGGCGACGAAGTGGTCGACCCACGCGCCGATGGAGGCGGCGCGGACGCGGACCAGGACGTCTCCGTCACCGATCTCCGGGACCCGGACCTCGGCCAGGTGGAGTACGTCAGCGGATCCGTACCGGTCCTGCACGATCGCCTGCATCGTCGCGTCCGGTCGCTCGACGGACGCAGGTCCGATGGTCGGTGTGACCCTACGCTCGAACGACCTCATGGGCGATGCTCCCTCGGGTGGCTTCCACCCTCCACGCTCGCCGCCCCCGGAGCGCTCGTCCAGTGACGAACGGCCCTCGCTGCGCTCCGTGAGCGGCGTGCCGCTCACCGGTCGCTCACACCTCGTTCGGCGTGGGCATCGGCCTCCGGTCAGACCTGGAGTTGGCTGAGCAGCTCCTGCTTGGTCTCCTCGAACTCGTCGAAGTCGATCTTCTCGTCGGCGAAGTCCTGATGCAGCTTCTCCAGCTTGGCCATCACGCTGCCCGCATCGACCTCGGGCGTCGGCTCGTCCGCAGCCATGGCAGCGGCTTCCAGGCGCTCCTGCTTGCGAGCGGCCTTCGCCTTCGCCTTCTCGGCTCGGGCCATCTCGCGCTGGCGCTTCTGGAACTTCGCTTGGCTCATCGCAACTCCTCCGCTGTCTCCCAGACCGGTACGACCAGCCTGAACGAGGACGAGCGGCAGCACCTGGGTCATTTCGACCCTACCAGCGCGTCGGCGCGAGCGGGTTTCGGTCTCGTCGGGCGCCGCGGGTGCCGGTACGGTCGCTGCGGACGGTGAGGAGACGACATGGGGACCATCGAGACACGGATCACGGCACTCGGATGGGAGCTGCCGCCACCGATCGTGCCGCCACCGGGGGTGGTGTTGCCGTTCGAATCCGTGCGGATCGTCGGTGATCGTGCCGTGTTCTCGGGACACGGGCCGCAGGCGACGGACGGTTCGGTGAGCGGACCATTCGGCAAGGTCGGTGCCGACGTCACCGTCGAGCAGGGTTACCTCGCCGCACGATCGACCGCGCTGTCGATCCTCGGGAGCCTCCACCGGGCCCTCGGCGACCTGGACCGGATCGTCGGTTGGACCCGTGTGTTCGGCATGGTCAACTCGGCGCCCGGGTTCCGGCAGCAACCGGCGGTGATCAACGGGTGCTCGGATCTGATCATCGAGGTGTTCGGGCCCGACCTCGGGGCGCACTCGCGGAGCGCCGTCGGGCTGGCAGAGCTGCCGTTCGGCATCCCCGTCGAGATCGAGGGAGAGGTACTGATCCGCGCCTGACGTCGATGCTCGGCCGCATCGCCGGTGACTCGTCCGAGCCGTGTCGGCGGCATCTACAGTCGTCCCCGTGACCGAGCAGCAGCGAACTTCGATCGTCGGGATCCTCGTCAGCGTCGTCGCCGGCGTGCTCGTGGCGCTCGCCGGCAGCGACGGCAGTGTGCGGGTCGGATCCATCTCCGTGTTCGCGCTCTGTGGGGCGCTCGCCTATCTCGTCAACTGGGTGGTGTTCGTGCCCTCGAACATCGCGAAGACCGAGCACTACTTCGACCTCACGGGCAGCATCACCTACATCACCGTGGTGGTCGTCGCCACGGCCCTGAGCGACGACGTCGATGCGCGTGCGGTGGTGGTGACGCTGATGGTGCTGATCTGGGCGCTCCGGCTCGGCACGTTCCTGTTCCGGCGGGTGAAACGCGACGGCCGTGACGGTCGGTTCGACGCGATCAAGGTCGACCCGCTGCGGTTCTTCCTCACCTGGACGCTCCAGGGGTTGTGGGTGCTCCTCACCCTGGCGTGTGCGCTGGCGATCATCACCGGTCTCGACCGCGAGGAGTTCGGGATGTTCGCGATCGTCGGCACCATCGTGTGGATCGCCGGCTTCACGATCGAGGTGGTGTCCGACCGTCAGAAATCGGCGTTCAAGCGTGACCCCGCGAACGACGGCCGTTTCATCACGACCGGTCTGTGGGCCTGGTCGCGTCACCCCAACTACTTCGGCGAGATCATCCTGTGGGTCGGCATCGCGATCATGGCGTTGCCGGTCCTGTCCGGATGGCGTTGGGTCACTCTCGTCTCCCCGGTGTTCGTGGTGCTGCTGCTCACGCGGATCAGTGGCATCCCGATGCTCGAACGGCGAGGCGCCAAGCGCTGGGGGGACGATCCCGGGTATCAGGCCTACGTCGAGGGGACACCCGTCCTCGTCCCCCGCCCGCCATCACGCTGACCGTGCTGTTCTGTCGTGGGGGAGCTGTGCCGTTCGACGAGTCGGCGGCTCGACCCGCAGCGGGCCGTCGCGCGTGCCGTTCGCCCCTACCGGAGCGCCGGGAACCGGCCGAGGGTGGGGGTACGTCGACCGAATGGAGGAGACCAGGATGAAGACGGCTCGAGTGACTGCCCCGTTGACCGGGTGGGTCCTGCAGCAGTGGTACGTTCCCGACGCCGACCACGGGCGGGTCCGGCTGTGAGCGCGGTCGGTGTCCGCCGGCTCGTGGGGTCGCTGGTGGTCGCCGCCGCGTTGCTGGGTTGCGGGGGCGACTCGGGTGATCCCAACGCCGCGGTCACTCCCGACGGCACCCAGTTCGAGGTGGCGATCGGTGACGACTTCCAGATCGTGCTGGAAGCGACGCCCGCGTCCGACGAACGCTGGATCCTGTCGGAGGAGCCGCCGAGCGACGTCGTCGAGTTCGTCGGTGAGACCCTGCAGGCGGCGGATCCGGACCTGGTCGACGCTCCGTCACGCCAGATCATCACGTTCCGGGGAGTCGGCGCGGGTTCGGCGATGATCCGTCTGTGGGCCGTCGGTGCGTCCGGCATCCCGGTCGAGCCGGTCGAGCGTGCCGAATTCGCGGTCACGGTCGGCTCCGGCTGAAACGTTCGGTCCGTTCCCTTGACGCCGCCGCCCCGGGGCGAGACGATGACGGCCGAGGGAAGGAGGCACGTCATCGTTCGGGCCTGCACACTCGCGGTCGGCACAGCCGGTGGCGTGGTTCTGCTCGCCGAGCTGTGTGGACGGAGCCGGGCGGCACGTCGGCGACGCCACCGGATCATCGGTCGTGCGCACCACCTCCGAGGTCGCGCACACGGGCTCTGGTACCGAGTGCGTCGCCGGCATCCGGACGAGCACGTGGACGATCTGGTACTCGCGGATCGCATCCGCTCCAGCCTCGGACCGGTCGAACACGCACTCGATCAACCACGGGTGCACGTGTCGGTCCATCGGCACGTCGTGACCCTGCACGGCGACGTCGCGAACGAGTACGCAGCCGATCGGCTCGAGTCCGAGGTCCGGTCGGTGGCCGGGGTCGTCGGGGTCCGCTCGCACCTCCACGTCGGGCTGCTGCCCGGCGACGGCTGCCCGTCCGACGGACTGGGGCCCGAGCGGGGCGCTGCGAGCAACCAGGGTCGTTGTTCCCTACCCCGGTCGTAGTTGGGGGACCACGATGCAGGCATGCACTCGGAACCACGACCCGATGAGACGCTGCTGCCGGCTGAGATCGCCGCTGTGGACGCCGATCGTCCGGTGGAGGACCCCGATCTCGGCGAGCTCGACGTGCCGCTGGAGGCACCGATCGAGACGCCGGTCGGCGACCTGATCGATCAACGCCGATCGGTCCCGCTGGATGACCCGGACGAGCACTGAGCGAGGTGGACGTGCCCGGCGGGCGGCGCCTCAGGCGGCGATCGCCGGGGTCGCACCGGCGCGTGCCCAGACGAGTGGGGTGCCGGTCCGCGACAACTTGGCCCAGAACCACAGGAACGTGCTGCCGACCGTGACGATGCCCGTGGCCGGGCCGAGCACGGCCTTGACGAGGACGAACGTGGTCGTCGACTGGGTGAACAGCAGCCAGATCGTGATCGACGCGTTGACGAGGCTCGTGAACGACCACAACAGCGACAAGCGGATGAAGAACTGGCGCATGAGCGGGTGGGCCTTGGTGGCGTCGTCGAAGGGGAAGACGTCGTAGGCCAGTTTCTGGGCGAGGGGCTTGCCCAACGGGATGGAGACGAGGAACGTGGCACCCACGATCACCGTCGTCACGGTGGGCTGCAGGAAGTAGACCACCATCGAGCCCGTGACCAGCGCTGCGATCGTCTTCGCGACGAGTGCAGCGGTGCTCAACACGATCAGTCCGGGTACCCGCCGTCCGGTCGCCGTTCGGAAACCGACCGTGAGCAGCGACCAGCCGAGTGCGACCAGCAGGGCCCAGACGGTGCCGAGCAGCTCGAGGAAGCCGACGAAGAGCAGGAGCGGGATGACCTTGCCCTCGATCACGTTCGGGAGGGCGTGGCGCACCACGGCTCGGACGTTGGGGACGACGATCGGCGAGTGCATGGGTGCGTGTGCGGGCAACGCCCGGTGGTCGATGCGCGGCACCGACATGGTACGGACTTTCGGTCCGCTTCGCTGGTCGCGTGACGACATTCTTGGCTGCCGCCCCGGGAACGTGCCGAATTGACATGGTCGCGATGGCGCGGGTGTGGTTCTCTGGACCTTGCAGGCGCGGATCCTTGGGGTCCGGAGTTCCGCCTGTGCAGGGCAGACGATGTTCGACGACCGACGAACCGGCCAGATGGGCCGATGGCGCGAGCTGGCGACGCAGATCGCGCTCGTGTTCGGCGCGGCGATCTTCTACTTCGCGGTGCGGGGGGTCACGCAGGGCGGTGTGCAGCGCGCGGAGCGTAATGCGGAGCGGGTGCTCCGGGTGGAGCGTTCGTTCCGACTCGACATCGAGACCTGGGCTCAGGACCTGATCATCGACCACCCGCTCCTCGTGACTCTTGCGAACTGGGTGTACATCTGGGGTCACTGGCCGGTCATCATCGCCACGCTCTTGGCGCTGCATCGCTGGCGTCCGGTCGACTACCTCCGCTTCCGCAACGCTCTGTTCGTGTCGGGTGCCATCGGGATCGTGATCTACGTGACCTTCCCGATGGCGCCGCCGCGGCTGCTCGAACCGGTGTACCACGACACGGTGACCGAGCTGTCGACGTCCTACCGCGTGCTGCAACCACCCGCGTTGGTGAACAAGTACGCAGCGATGCCGAGCTTGCATGCGGGCTGGAACCTGCTCGCCGGCCTGGCGCTGTTCGGCGCCACCCGGAATCGGTGGCTCCGGTCCGTCGCGGTCGCGGGTCCGATCGCGATGGCGCTCGCGGTCGTGTTCACCGCCAACCACTATGTGCTGGACGTCGTCGTCGGCGAGATGGTCGCACTGGTCGGCCTCGCTGTGTCGTTGCGTTGGTGGCCTCATCCCACGTGGGCGTCGACGACCGCCCGAGCCGCTCCGGGAAGGTCAGTCCCCGTCCCGGGGCGCCCCGACGGTTCCGCTGACACTGGGTTCGACGCGACGGCTCCGGATCTCGGCGATCAACCCGAGGTCGTCGAGGATGAGGCCGCCGATGCCGGCGGCGACGAGTTCCTCCGCCCGGTCGGATTCGGTCACACCCCACGCGACGACGGTCGGCGTGATCCGGAGGAGGCGGCGGAGTCGTGAGGGCGACAGGAAGCGTTCGTCGATCGCGATCCCGTCGCCGGGCGACCAGCGACGGATGCCGAGCACGGCCCACAGCTGCCAGCGGCTCCCGACCGATCGCATCGTGCGGATGTCGCTCCGCCGCACCGGTCGCAACGTCCACCAGTTGCGCGACGACACCGTCACACGGCGTGTGGCCGGCAGTCGAGCGACGACGTCGGCGGCGAACCCCTGGGTGAACCCCTTGAGATCCAGCCAGAGCGGCATGTCCACCGGTGGCGTCCGGAGGATCGCGCGGAGCGACGGCGGTCGTTCCGGTGCCCAGTCGATCCACCAGCGTTCCCACTGTCGCCGGCTGGGCCAGAACACCTTGGCGTGTCGGACCTCGAGTCGCCCGTGGAACCGGTGGACGTCGGCCTCGACCATGTCGGCCACCAGCGATGCCGGAGCGATCGAGTCGGGGGCGTTGCCCGCTCGATGCGCGATCAGCTCGACCACGACTCCATGTTCGCCGGACCGGAGTGCCATCGGCAGGGCCGATCGACACATCGGCCGTGTCGTCGAACAGATCGGACTGGGAACGGGCGTGGAACCAGAGCCCTTGGTCACGGTGATGTGACCAAGGGCTCTGGTTCCCCGGTGACGGAGGCGGCCACCATCGGTTCATGCGGACGCTGGTGCTCGGTCGACCCTCTGCGAGACGAATTCGGGTGCAGAAGATGCTCGACGGTGCCGGTGTTCGGTTCGACGTGTGTCACGACAGCGACTGGGGCTGTGTGGGCATGGACGGCGGATGTCCACTGGACGAGCGGGACATCGACGTCGCCGTCGCGGTCGCCGAGCCGGCGGTTCCGTTCGACGCCCAGGGTGTCGCCTGCTTGTACCGTGCCCGGATCCCGATCGTCACGATCGGGGCCCGCACGACCGACCCGGTGACCGAGTATGCGACGGTCAACGTGGACCGTATCGACGACGAGATGTTGGAGAGGGTCCGGGAGGCGTCCCGCGACGTCTCCGGCCACCGCGGAGCGGTCGAGGCCGAACTGGTCGATCGCCTGGCGGACGACGAACACGTCGAGGTGAGGGTGCACCGCCGACCGGATGCGATCGACGTCGTCCTCGTCGGCGAGTTCGAGCCGTCGCGTGCGGCAGCGCTCACGGATGTTGCGAGGGCGGCGATCCGTGCCTACGACGGTCGGGTCGCCGTGATCAACGTCGGCACGACGGCGCCCTGACCCACACCCCGTGACGACACGGACATCCGAGCAATTGGCTGCGAAACGGGCCGTTCGGAGCTACCCCGTCGCACGAAGTGTTCGTACGGTCGAAGCATGAAGGACAGGACCGGTGCGCCGTCCGACCGACCGCCTCGTCGTCGCTTCGGCAACGTGTTGTTCGTCCCGCTCGCGACCCGTGGCAACGCGGCGGCTCTCCGGCGTGTCGTCTCGTTCGTTCGACGGGACGACGCCGAGCTGACGGTTGTCGGCGTGATCCCGGAGCCGTCCCACTTCCAGCGACTGCTGCACGGCTCGGACCACGTCGACGCGGTTCTGACCGCGTCGCACCGTGATATGCACCGCCGCCTCGCCAGGTGTGTGAACGCGGTCGAGGGGCTCGAGGCGAGCCCGATCATCGATGTCGGTGACACGACCCTCGCCGTCGTCATGCGTGCGATCGCCGCCCGCCACGACCTGCTCGTCGTCACCAGCGACGGCGGGCACGGTGACCGGGCCACGCTCCGCAGACTGATCCGCAAGAGCCCGTGCCCGGTCTGGGTGATCCGGCCGACCCGTGCCGCTCATGTACGCGTGCTGGCCGCGGTCGACCCGGAACCGTACGAGCAGGGGCTGAACCAGTCGATCCTCGAGATCGCCGACTCGATGGCTGTGACCGACGATGCAGAGTTGCACGTCGCGTGCGCCTGGGAGCTGTTCGGTGAGGCGACGATGCAGTCGTCGGCGTTCGTACACGTCGATCCGGGGGAGATCGACCGCCAGCGCCGTGAGGTCGAGACCGCGCACCGGCGCGCGGTCGACGAGCTCGTCGACCGGCACGTCACGCACGCCGGTGTCGTCGAGACCCACGTGGTCTCCGGTTCGGCCGCGACCGTCATCGCCGATCTGGTCGAACACGAGCGGATCAACCTCGTCGTGATGGGCACCTTCGGGCGCAAGGGAATCTCCGGTCTGGTCATGGGAAACACCGCCGAGGTGGCACTCGATGAGCTGCGCTGCTCGGTGCTCGCGGTCAAGCCACCGGACTTCGTCTCACCGATCCACGAGTGAAGCGTCGGCCGCCTGCGACGCTCGAGCCGGCTCAGACCGATCCGACCCTGATGATCGCCGCCATGCACGCGGCGTAGACGACGAGCAGCAGGATCGACGGCACGATCGAACCGCCGCGGCGGAACCTCCAGATCACGGTGGCGGCGGCGACGCCGACGGCCACGACGAGCACGCTGGCCACCGCTTCACCGGAGACGTCGGTCGGACGGATCATCGGTCCGATCCCGATGGCGAGGCTCGCGTCGACCAGGGACGATCCGAAGAGGTCGCCGACCGCCAGTGCCGCTGCGCCACGTCGGATGGCGGTCCAGTCGACCACGAGTTCGGGCAACGAGGTGCCCAGCGCCAACACGACCGTCCCGGCCACGAGTTCGGGCACACCGATCTCGTCGGAGATACGGACGAACGACTGCACGACGAGGGTCGCCGCCACGGCGACGACCGTGAGCCATGCCAGCAGCCCGGCGATACCCAGCCGCCCGGGTGCATCCGATGCCCGTTGGAGCAGGTGCGAGGTCCGCTGCCACCGGCTGACGATGGCCATGCCCGCGACCCAGACCGCGACGAGGACGGCACCGTCGAATCGGCTGAGATGGCCGTCGGCGATGAGGACTGCGATGAGCAGGGTCGCCGCCACCGTCATCGCCCCGATCGGCACCTCGACGGGATTGTGGTCGTCGCGGCCGTCGGTGCGCAGCGACGCCGATGTCAATGCCAGGATCGCCAGGATCAAGGTGATCTGTGTGAGCGTCGAACCCGTCGCGTTGCCGACGTTGAGGTCACCGTGGCCGGTGACCGAGGACGAGATGGAATTCGCGATCTCGGGGAGATCGGTACCGATCGCGACGATCGTGACGCCCACCAGGCCCGTCGACAGATCGAGCCGATCGGCGATGTCGAGGGCCCGATCGACCGCTCGCCGACTCGCGTACGCAGCCGCGGCGACGCCCGCGATCATCGCGACCGACCACCAGACGATCATGGGGCTCGACCCCTCGCCCGATCAGTTGACGACGGGCAGCGGGCTGTCGCGCTGGGGAGCAGCGACCTCGGCAGCGAGCGGAGCGGTGAGTGAACGCAGGTCGTCGCTCAGGTCGAGCAGCAGGTCGTCGAGGCTGACGATGCCGACGAAACGGTGCGCGTCGACGACGGCCAGGCGCCGGAGGGCGTGTCGGGCGAACGTGGCGACGGCGTCGTGGAGCGGTGCGTCGGCCTCGATCGTCACGACCGGCGACGTCATCACGCTGTCGACGCGGGCGTCCACCGGGAGGTCGCGTGCCAGCCCGCGTCGGACGAGGTCACGATCCGTGACGAGCCCGACGAGACGGTCGTCGTCGAGCACGGCGATCGCGCCCACGCCGGAGCTGTTCATCAGCTTGGCCACGTCGGCGATCGTGCGCTCGGGTTCGACCCCGATGCCCGAACGGTGCAGCCGGGAGATGGTCTGCATGGTGCCCCTCAAGTTTCCTGTCGGTCGAAGTGTTGGATGAATGCATCGGACCCGGGGAAGACCAGCGACTCGTGGCCGTCGCCCGACCAGCGCACCAGGAAGGGTGGTGAGCCGTCCGGACCGCGGACCTCGATGATTTCGGCGTCCCGTTCGGGTTCTCCGACACGGTGTCCTCGGATGATCAGGCGATCACCCACGGATGCGGCGAGCATGTCGTCTCCTCTCGTTCGACTGTTCCTCGCTCGGCACGACCACGGTGGGTCGCGTCGATGCGTCGAGCATCCACGTGCTGACCGAGCCCAGCACGGTCGCGGCGAGCCGTCCCGACCCGTGCGTCCCGACCACGACGAGGTCGGCGGACTCGGCGGCGCGAGCGAGTGCCGGGCGGGCGCCGCGGATCGCCACCTCGCGGTGAGCGCGACGCTGCGGGTCGGCCTCGTCGAGCATGTCGTGCAGCCGGAGTTGCTCGACGCGCAGTTCGTCGGCGAAGCGCTCCTCGATGAGGTCGCTTCGGAGCCACGGCGCGATCTCGATGGCGATCAGCGCACGGACCGTCGTGCCGGCGGTGGCGAAGTCGAGCGCCCATCGAACCGCGGCGGACGCGTTTGCGCTGCCGTCGAAGCCGACGACGATGTCGGTCGTCGGACCGTGCTCCCAGTCGGTCGGAACGACCACGGTCGGGACGGTGGCATGGATGACGCAGTGCCGGCTGACCGAGCCCAGGCCGTGCTGCCACGCGCTCCCGATGCCGTGGCGGCCGACCACGACCAGCGTCGCATCGGCGGCGGCGTCGAGCAGGGCCCGACCGGGATGGCCGCTGATCACGCGACGTTCGATCGTCCGGTCGCCGACGAGGTCGGCGATCGACGCATCGAGTTCGTGCAGCGCGTTGCTCGTCGTGCCGGACTCCGAGTCCCGGCCGACGTGCACGGCCGACAGGACACGGGCAGCTGCTCCCTGGTGGTGGGCGTGTACGACGGTGACGTCCGCATCGTGCGCCGGGGCGTTGGCGAGCGCCCACTCCAGGGCCGAACGGGAACCGAACGAGCCATCGACACCGATGATCCACTGCTCCCTCATGATTCGATGATCTCCGTTCGGGCGTTCACGTCGTAGGGCCGATCGGCTCGATCATCGGCTGTGGCCGGTCGCTCGGCGGTCGTGTTGGCCACGACGTACGCCGCGCAGCCGTCGATCGTGCTGGCCGTCGCCATGTCGGATTCGGGCACGTCGACACCGGTCCGGTCCTTGACCGCAGCGAGGACGGCGATGAAGTCCATCGAGTCCAGCTCGGCCTCGATGCGCATGTCGGTATCCAGTGGGATCGCATGGGCATCGATGTCGGGTGCGATCTGTTCGATCGAGTCCCGGACGACCGCTACGGCGGATTCGTGCGAGATGACTGGTCGGTTCACGGCAGGTCCTCCAGGTGTCGGTGGAAGTGTCTGAGGAATCGGGCCGCGGCCATGCCGTCGTGGGCGCGGTGGTCACCGGCGATGGACGCCTCGACCAGCAGTCGGGGTGTGAGGGTGTCGTCGACGACCGCCGGTCGGAGCCGAGGCGCGCCGAGCCCCACCAGCGCCACCTGGGGAGGGGGGATCACCCCCAGGACGCTGTCGGCACCGAGGTCGCCCATGTTCGTGACCGAGATGCTGGCCGGTCGCATGTCGCGCTCGCGGAGTCGCCCTCGGCGGGCCCGCTCGACGAGGTCGCGCACGACCGACATCATCTCGGTGGTGTCGACCCGGTCGGCTGCCTGGATCGTGGGGATGACGATGCCGCCCGTCCGCAGCGCCAGCACGATCCCGAGGTCGACGGACTCGGACGGGACGAACGTGCCGTCGCGCCACCAACCGTTGAGTTGCGGAGTCTCGTGGGCCGCACGAGCGGCGGCCGCGTAGAGCAGGGCTGCGATCACGACGCGCTCTTCGACCGGGCGCGTCTCGTTGTACCGCTGGAGGCGGTCGTCGGCGTCGGTGAGATCGATCGTCGAGACGACGTGGTAGTGGGGAATCTCGGCCCACGAGCGCTCCATCAGCCGTGCGATCGCGCGGCGCAGATTCGGCGAACGATCGGCCCGCGACGGCGATCTTCGAACGTCTTCGGTGAGCCGTGCGATCGTGTCGCCCGTGATCGTGGCATCGGTCGGCAGCGACCCGACGTCGACGCCTCGTTCGCGCGCCAGTCGTCGCGCGCGCGGGGTCATCCGTCGACGTGCCGTCGCACGTTCGCGGTGATTCGGTTCGGTGGTGGTCGTGGTGGTGGTCGTGGTGGTGGTCGTGGCCTTGGTGGTGTTGCCGGTCGTGTTGCTGGTCGTGTTGCCGGTGGTGCCGGTCGTGGTCGTGGACCCGGTGGTCGTCGTGGAGGCGACGTGTGCCGGGGCCGGCGGCTGCTCCCGGGCAGGGGTCCGCTCGGCGCGTGGTCCGTCGACCGTCACCCGGGCGATCGGTTCGCCCACCGGCACCGGTTGCCCGATGCGCACGAGGTACTCCTCGAACACACACGGCTCGAAGACTTCGATCTCGATGTCGGACTTGTCGGTCTCGACCACGGCGACCAGGTCGCCGCGTTCGGCACGTCCACCTTCGTCGACGTACCACTCGACGACGCGCCCCTCGGTCATGTCGGCACCCAGCGCCGGCATGCGGAACACGTCCGTGTGTCGTTCGATCGTCGTCACGGTCCGTCGTCCGACTCGAGCGCGCCACGCGTGGCAGTGATGATCCGGTCGACGTTCGGCAGCGCCGCTTGTTCGAGGTGGCTGGGGTACGGGAGCGGCACTTCGGCGGTGCAGACCCGTACGGGTGCCGCATCGAGCTCGTAGAACGCCTGCTCGACGATCCGGCTCGAGATCTCTGCGGAGATCCCGCCCGACCGCCATCCTTCGTCGACGATCACGACGCGGTGGGTCCGTGCGACCGACGACATGATCGTGGCGTCGTCCAGGGGGCGGAGCGACCGGAGGTCGACGACCTCGACGTCGATGCCGTCGCCCGCCAGTCGCTCAGCGGCCACCAGGCTCGGCGGCAGCGTGCCGCCGTAGGTGACGATCGTGATGTCGGAGCCGGTTCGGCGGACGAGCGCGGTCTCGTTGTCGATTTCGGGATCGGAGGCGCTCACGGGTCCCGACACGCCGTACAGCGCCCCGTGCTCGAAGATCAACACCGGGTCGGGGTCGTCGAGCGCTCGTCCGAGCATCCACCGGAAGTCGTCGGCCGTGGACGGCGTCACCACTTTGATGCCCGGGATGTGCGCGAACCAGCCGTCGAGGCTGTGACTGTGCTGGGCGGCGAGTTGACGTCCTCCGCCCGTGGTCGTCCGGATGACGAGTGGGACACCGATCTGCCCGCCCGACATGTGGCGGAAGGTGGCCGCGGTGTTCATGATCTGGTCGAGCGCGAGCAGGCTGAAGTTGACCGTCATGATCTCGACGATCGGGAGGAGCCCGCCGATGGCCGCACCGACGCCGGCGCCGACGAAGCCCGACTCGGACAGGGGGGTGTCGCGGATGCGGCGCTCGCCGAAGCGGTCGAGGAGCCCGGCGGTCACGGCGAAACACCCGCCGTACCGTCCGACGTCCTCGCCCATCACGAACACGCGGTCGTCGGCGGTGATCGCGGCCGCGATCGCCGCTCGCATCGCCTCGCGGCAGGTGATCGTCGTCGGTCCGTCCGCCGAACCGTCCGTGGGCGCCGGTGTGGTCGTCGTCCGGTCGGTGGTCGTCATGACGTCGTCTCCTCCGCGTAGACGTGGCGGAGGAGATCCTCCACCGGCTCCGAGGGTGACCGCATGCCGAATTCGACGGCTTCGTCGACCTCGTCCCGGACGGCCTTCTCGATCGTTTCGAGGGTCCCCTCATCGAGTCGCCCGTCCGACCGGAGGTGCTGCACGAGCAGGCCGATCGGGTCACGCTCGCGCCATTCGGCGACCTCGTCCTTGTTCCGGTACAACTCGGGGTCGTACATCGAGTGGGCGCGGAACCGATAGGTGCGCAACTCGAGGAACCTCGGTCCGACGTCCGTCCGCATCGCTGCGACGGCGGCGTGTGCCGCCGCTGCGACAGCCATGACGTCCATGCCGTCGACCGCGGTGGCGGGCATCCCGTACGTCTCGGCCCGAGTCGTGAGATCGGTATCGGCCTGCGAGCGTGTCAGCGCCGTCCCCATCGCGTACAGGTTGTTCTCGCAGCAGAAGAGCACCGGGAGGGACCAGAGCGCAGCGAGGTTCATCGCCTCGTGGAACTCGCCTTCCGCGACGGCGCCCTCCCCGAAGAAGCACGCGGTCACGGCCGATCGACCCCGTTCGACGTCGGCCAGAGCGAGCCCGACCGCGAGCGGCAGGCCGCCGCCGACAATGGCGTTGCCGCCGTAGAACCGATGGTGGGCATCGAAGAGATGCATCGATCCGCCACGCCCACCGGAGCATCCGTCGACCCGGCCGAACATCTCGGCCATCACGGCACCTGCCGGCACACCCTTCATCAGGGCATGCCCGTGCTCGCGATAGGTCGCGACGACGCCGTCGTCGGGGCCGATGGCGTCCATGACGCCGACCGCGACGGCTTCTTCGCCGATGTAGAGGTGGAGGAAGCCGTGGATCTCGGACTGCTGGTAGAGCTGGGCGCACCGCTCCTCGAAGCGACGGATGAGGACCATCCGTCGGAGGAGATCCAGTTCGTTCGCGATGTCGGTCATGTGTCGCTCCCGTTCTCGAGCGTCGACGTGTCACCCTCGGGGAGTCCGAGCGCCCGGGCTCGCAGGAGTCGCCGCATCACCTTGCCGCTCCGGGTGATCGGGAGGGCCTCGACCGGGGTGAGCGATCGGGGTGCGAGGGCGGCTCCGAGGGTCCGTCGGGCGTGGGCGCGGACGTCGATCAGCGTCCGGTCGACGTCGACACCGTCCCGCAGCACGAGCTCGGCATGGATGACCTCACCGGCGAGGTCGTCCGGCATGCCGTAGACCCCGGCCGCGACGACGTCGGGATGGGCGGTCAGGACGCGCTCGACCTCGAACGGTCCGATCAGGTGGCCCGCGGTCTTGATCACGTCATCGGCCCGGCCGACGAACCAGTACGCACCGTCGGTGTCCCGTCGGGCGAGGTCGCCGGAGAGATACCAGCCGTCGACGAAGGCCTTGCGGTAGCGGTCGTCGGCGTGGAGGTATCCTCGGAACATCGACGGCCAGCCGGGCCGGATCGCGATCATGCCGACACGTTCCGGATCGTCGATCTCCACCACGTGCCCGTTGGCCAGGGTGAGGTCTCCGGAATCGCTGCATTCGAGCAGGCCGATCTCGAGCCCGGCGACGGGGCGCCCCATCGATCCGGGCACGACGTCCCCGTCGTGCGCCGTGGCGATCATGATCGACCCGGTCTCGGTCTGCCACCAGGTGTCGCGGATCGGCACGCCCAGCGTGTCCCGACCCCAGTCGACGGCACCGGC
>Ga0055584_100001780_pt1 | contig 21150 bp, 26 predicted proteins | sample OSDHelmetaG_FD_58716 | JGI IMG/M metagenome (GOLD analysis project Ga0055584, IMG submission 58716) | Pelagic marine sediment microbial communities from the LTER site Helgoland, North Sea, for post-phytoplankton bloom and carbon turnover... | ecosystem: Environmental > Aquatic > Marine >...
AAGGGACAACACACCCAGCACCCATCCTGAAAAAAACTGCGTCGTTTCTTCGTCGGATCTCCATACCAAAATATTTCCGACAACTAAAGCACACAGCCCTAGTATCATTTGAATAGAGAGTGGTAGTATTTATATGCTTAAATGTTCGAGGAGATGTTACCCGAAGACAAGAAATATCTAGAAGACATACTTACACTTTTCAAAGTTACAAACTATAAACTTTCTGAAACGCCGACCAGGTTTAAAATTATTATACACCCCGATGATTTCCACATGCATGCTTTGCACGCCGTTCAAGATATCAGAACACCCGTGGGCATTGAAGTAGATCTGAAGAATGGTGTTTTTCTCGAGTGCTTAAAAACAGGCGCTGCCAGGAAAAGAAGAAGAATCGCATTGGAAGTATTTAGAGGAGAACTCCCAGAAAAATACAGGTGCGGAGTGTTTGACCCAGCTGTACGTGTTATTCTGGGTATTGAAGACATTTGTGAGTTCAAATGTACCGTAGAAGAAAACAAGTTAGTCGTAAAGGATATAGAATGCTTATCATATCCTGTTTTAAAACATGTCGAACAAGAAGGTTTCGACATCTCTTTCAACATCACAAAAGCTCACATAACAATCAGACGCGCACACTTGGACTGAGGCAATATATATAAGTATTCGTTAAATCTTTTATATGGACTTTTTTATAACCTACGTGTACAAAGTTATTTGTGGTCAACCTGAACCAAACACGAAAGAATTACAAGCTATGACAGACGAAAGAGTAAAAATCTGTACTGAATATATAGAATCTGCCTGTCCGGAACTTATGTACGTACATAATGCACATACGATTACTCAGGTAAATACAGTTCCATTACATTCAAGATGCTGTTCTTCGGGCAAGACGTTGGACAGCAATAACGGCGTTCAGCTTATTATGAAAGACCTACACATATGTGTACACACGGATATCGCTGTAAAGTGGTACCATTATTACAGGTTGCGACACTTTCCTAAATTTGTTTGCGGGTTGGTACTAGAATGGTTAAAAGAACAACCATGGTATCTCCATGGCGAATCGTTCAATATTAGTAGACTGATGAACTCACATTGGACCAACACGTACAAGAACATATATAAAGAAAGTGTTCAAATTTTAATGACTTGATTTAAAAATTTCATAACCTCGAATTGCAGCTCATCTGGTATAGCTTCGTTGCGTATCTTGTGGCAGTGGTGACACCAAACAGCAAATCTATCTGGTGCTGTAAAAAAAAAGCAACGGTTGTTTTTACTGTGCACGCGACCCGCAATTTTACACACACCCTTTTGTAAATGTCCAGTCCAAACCCATTCTAAATCATTTTTCCACCTATAGTCAGAGGCACCTGCCCAGTCCAGCACTGCTTCAACACATGGTGGTATCAGTGTACTCCGCATAGGGGCGCTCGTCACTCGATGTAGTCCTAGTTTTGCAACTTCTTTGGATCGAACGGGCTGTATGAGGGTCCGTACCCAGTTTTCCATCGTCCATGGCAGACCTACCAGCGGGCGGTCTTGACCATACTTGGAGTTTCCAAGCATGCGGAAGCATCTGTTTCGTGTGTACACACCTAAATCAATGCTCGGAACATCGTCCCCATAAATATCCACTAGTCTCTGGTACAAAGATCTACCTTGAACGGGCGATTCCAATAAATATTTTTCAGCCATTACAATAATGTGTGCACTTTGTTTTTTACCCCTTGAGGCATCTAAAAATATGTATTGCACAGTGCCAACCTGATCCTTTAGAGCGAAAAACATTGCATTCAGCATTTTTTCGAGCACTGCCCACTGCTGCCTTACATTCCCTTCGTCTAGGTCAAAATACATATGACACGGGCGGTCTTCAATTATTTCACAGTAGTTTCGCTTACCAGTCTGCATCAGTGACCACATGGAGGGCAACGTGCGAGCCATGAATTGCTTTGCTCCCTTGTTACTTACATCCATGGAATAAATTTTTTCGTCCGCTTTGGCGTCCACGTCCTTCAGCCGCAACATTTTAAATATTTCAGTCTTATTCTATACACCGTATATTTAAGGACATAACCGTTCATATAATGATTACCTTTGTAATTGCACAGCTCTTCTTAGTGTGTATTTCGTTATCATTTAAAACACTTACAGTATACCACTACGCAAATGCATTTGCACAGATCGTAATGCTTTTTCACAATCTGTTCCCATTTAAAAGAATTAGATACGCTGCAGCCGGTCTATTGGGTCTGGCTGCAGTAATGTCTGGGCTCGCGTGGATGATATCTGCCGTGAGGGCTTGGAGATACATCTTCTTCCCAACAAAAGAAGGTGTGTCTTTCTTTGCAGAGTGTATTACCAATGTCATCATAATACTGTTACAACTAATTCTGATGATATCACAGGCTAAAGAACTCATGGTAAAGGGGAAAGTAAAGTACCTAGAACATCTGTTCAAAACATGCGTGTTTATTTTATTTTTCCATGATTTCGCATATGCGGGGCTGTTCACCTACCAAGAAGACGTAACGGTGATATTTGGCTACACACAATTCGTCGTACACACGCTCATGTTTGGATTGAACACATTAAACATAGAGGTATTCCAATACGTATGGGTCGCTCTCATCGTTCAGCATGTGTATGTTCTATTGACGTATGATGACATGTACATTAGGATTTTTACCTCTGTATACATTGCTGCAGATGTAATATACCTCATAAACTCGTCTTTACAACACCAAACCAGTATAGTGACCAGATCCATAAAGAAAATAGTAGGACCAACAGAAAGCCGAGACGAGTAGGCGTAAGGCGTGTCATTTTCTTTTTAATATAAGAGACTGTATCTTGGACTTTATCTACCTTCTCGTGTAAATGACCTATTTCTTCACTTAGCTCCAACCTTGAGTCGTTTAGACTCCGGTTCCCCTCCTCTAACAGGGTTTGGATGGTCTGAAGTCTCTTGTCCACACGTTTCAGTGTCACTTCCTTCATCATTTCCTAATCCCTTCTCCATGTAAATAAGCTGTATGTGGCGGCATACTTCCGGTGTAATATACTCCACAAACATACCCCCCTCCCATGTGTATGATGTCGGCTCGTATAAACTTTCTATCTCTTCCAACTTTTGCAGGTCGTCTGTACCCATAAGTACCCTGGCTAACAGTTCCTTTCCACCTGCTTCGGGGACCTCACCTCGGAAGAAGGCAAGTCTGTGACGGATGATTCTAAGCGCATCTTTGTATTTGGACATGTTACATATGCACTTTCTTTTTGATACACCGTGTCTCTAGCTCGTTTTCTTGATTTTTTGACACCCGCACGCTCCATCAAATTTTTTAATAATTCTTGCTGTGCGCTCATTACAAATTTATCGCGCGTATAAATACACATGATATACAAATAAATGGGCGACATAAATGTCCGCCTCACACAAGGGGATAAGGTCATAACTGTACCTATATCATATGGCAAATACAAGAATAAAGAAGACAATGTTGGTTACATTTGGTACGAAACCATGTCTATTGCTACGGTAGTTGAACACAACGGCGAACTGTTTAAACTTAGAATGCCTACAGCGAACGTTCAGATGAATAATCGCCTACAAGTTACTCTTGCCAGCCCAACCAGTATATCCTATGCGCCAGGGAGATTTCTAGAATCAACTGACGGTGGATATAAACTTAATGGGGACAAATATGTGAAGGATAAACGAGGTAAATACAAATACGTTCCCCCTCATACTCGCAAAGGTGCATTTGAGCACAGGGTACCCAACCTGGTCAATTTTAAACGAACACAACTGGAAAAAGGTAGTCACGAGGTGGAATATAATAACGAAGAGGCAACCCAAATTAACAACCGAGTGAATGTGAAACATATGGACCCAGCACACAGGAGAGGAAAAAGCACCCAGGCACACAGATATAACCTGAATAGTGAAAGCATTGATTGTTTTGCGTTTGAGCTGCAACACTCCAGTCATTACATCAACTACATTGGCGGGAAGTGGCTTATTTCGTTTGCAAATCCTCTAAAATTCTTTACCAACGACAGCAGGCTGTCTCAGAGAGAAGAAATCGCGAAAAAACTTAAAGCAATTGAAAACAAAAATCGACGTATTTGTTTTTACGTAGCACGCGAAGATGTAGACGCACTTATTGGCGCGGCGTTTCCAAAATGGCTAGAGTTCAACGACACGCGAACAGAAAATATAAATCGCCTGACTCAATTTTTCAACAAAGACCAAATATTTAAGATCATTACCGATTTCATGGAGAGTGCTAACAATGATTATTATTCGGTATATGATCAAACTTTTCTTGAAAGTACAGAGTACGAAAAACGGAAACAAGGGATTAGAAAGAAACTAAGCGAGATATACCACCAGTATGTGTCACTTCGACCCGTGTGGGACACCAAAGAACGTTTTGATAATGTAATAATAGGGGCAGGTTTTGAACAAACAAATGATGGAGTCAAACATTTATTCGCACTTGACAAATTCTATGAGCAGCTGGAAAAAAAGATACAGGAATCAAAAAAAGAGGTTGGAGAGATTAGTTCTGATGATGATGATGACGATGATGATGATGATGTTGATGACGATGATGACGATGATGACGTTGCTGAAGACTTTTATGCCCTAGATAGCATGGAGAGCGTTACGAAGTCCGACGATGATGACGATGACGCCAGTGCTGATCAAACTACGTCTGGTCATAATTTTAATATTCGTTACGATAAACTAAGAGAGATAGCCAAAACGATCTGGAAGGCTGCAATAGATTATCTTAATGAACAAAACGAAGACGGAACTTTTGCACATAATGTGAGAGATACATTCTCACATTGGTTAAACGCTGGAGAAGCAAAGTTTGAAGATTATTACACCAAACTAAATGGTTATACCGAATCATACGTCACTCTACTTTTCGAAGAACTCAAGATACTGCCCGAGGATCAGAATGACATTTTAAATAAATTTTGGGGTGACACGAATTTGGATACCAAAAAAAGTCTAAATGTAGATAGGTTTATGAAAAAAATGGCTAAACAAGCCAATTCTAAACCTAGAAAATTTCAACTCTTCACCAATCTCGTTCAGGGAACAGGAGTGACTACTATGTCAGAAAATCCAAAGGATGTAAGGATTGGTTTAGAAGTTAATCTTGAAAAAGCCGAACGACAGCTTAAAAAGGCTAGTGCCACAAACAAAAAAAAATTACAAGAACAAGCACTAGCCTTGAAAAAACAATTGAACGCTATTAAAGACCCAAGATGGTTGTATATGAAGGATGTCCTAATTAAAGCAGGCATAAATGCTCAAAACAAAGCAGCTGGGAAACCAAATATTGTGTTCACATTTGACGAATTTACAGATATGATTGATCGGTTTGCTAATTTTGATGACCCCAAGCACCTGAAACTCGTTAGCAATATAGACGCCGAGATAGAACAAGAAGAGAATCCAGACAAACTAAAAGCTTTAAGAGAAAAGAAAGATTTCATGGGAAATGCAATTGAAAACTACGATCCTAGAGACTTCAGGTTTCTAGTCAAATTTGCAAAGTACATCAAAAGTGCACTCGACAAGGTGCTAGGGAACACAGAGGAAAAAATCATTAAAGTGCTAAGTGAGTTATATTCTAATAAAAATAGCAGTGATTTCAAAAAAGAAATGCTAGCAGAAATCGACGCGATCGCGGGGAGTCGAACATGGGAAACAGAATGGTTTAAGTCGTCGGGCAGTACAAAGAAAGTAAATCGGCAATTTCATAATTATCTTGAAGCACTCGTTTCTATTCACTTCATTACAGACGATAAGTCAACTGACGATCAATTTGACGCAAGGTCCACACCTCGCACGAATGGAATACCCATTGCCCTGCGGTACGCCATGCACCTCGACGGCGTGCACTCTTCAAAATTAAACGAAAAAACTTTTGCATCATTAAAAAAATTCAAGAAAGAAATACATGTAGACCAGCTGGAAGAAATGCACAGTGCCATGGATAAACTGTATACACCTCCCACGACAAGGAAAAACACAAAGCCCAAACAATGGTATACTCGCACAGAATTAAAGGACAGAATGAAAATTAACGACGCGGAAGAGGAAAAGTTCCAAACGAGTTTTAATAGATACAGTTGCTATAACACAGATTTCTTATTTGAAACAAAGGGGGATCGACAACAGGGGCTATATGATAATGTTGGGTCAGACTATAATTCACAGGGACGTATTGACGCCCGCGTGGAACAAATGAGGGCTCAAAACTATAGTGGCTTTTTATCAGATGCAAAAAAGATTCTTAATTCATGGAAACCAAACGAAGACTATAAAACCCCGCAGGTTGTTACTAAAATGAGCAAGAAGAAACCTGAGCAGCGTAAGAAAATTAAGAAAAGTAAGAAACCTAAGAAAAGTAAGAAAAGTAAGAAAGATAAGAAAAGTAAGAAAAGTAAGAAAAGTAAGAGATATAAGGAAAGTGAGGAGGCAGAGAGCAGGCTGTCTAAATTCATGGAGAGTAACAGTGTAATAAAGACTGGTAATGGAGGAGGCGGGAACTGTTTTTACCACGCACTGAAAGCTGCAACAAAATCAACCGTCGATCATCTCGCCCTTAGACGATTTGTTGTTGGAAAACTAAAGGATAAAATTATAGATGGTGACCCCAATTTAATTTCGGCAATGGCAGGAAAACTTCTTATGGACTACCCGTATTCATCTCCTTCGGAACAGGAAGCATGCGATATGTGGGATAGAAGGATAGAAAGATATTATAAAAAACATAACAGAAGGGGAGAATGGGTAAATGATAATATTATCGTCACAGCAGCCGCTGCTTATTTTAACCGCCCCATATATATTTTTTACGACCGTGACTCTTCACAAAAGCGTGTGGAAATTTTCAGACCAACTAGCGAGGTATACGATTACGATGATTTTATTATATTAGGGTTATACGAAGATTTCCATTATGTCCATGGGATTCCTGAACGAGGATTTAAAGACATGCTGATAACAACCTACTTTAGAGAATCTATGAAATTTAGTTTGTCTAACGGTCCAAGTTACATGAGTCCCAGACTAATGCAGACAGGGCTACAATGTGGTTTATCTGCATTAAACAATTTAAATCTATACACATATGAAAAAGATGACTTGATAATGATAAATAAAAAACATGAAAACTGGCAATCTGCCGATATACTGATTGCATTAGGGGATAAAATAACACAAACTGTTGATGGTGGTCGGAAAATTACAGGCGATCTAAAGAATGGTGTAACTTCTGACATAACCCGGAACAGGAATATTTGGTCAAAGCACGCGGTTGATCTGTTAAAAACGAAGGGTCTCATGGGAATAATCTTTCACATACCAGGTAGGTCATTTGATCATTGGACAGCAATGAGAGTTGAGAAGAGTGTTTACATGGAGAAAACTATAAAATTTTTCACATATTCGGATTCTCTGAAACCGTTTCAATATGTGGACAATCCTTTACGAGATTTACCTGGCGACATAAAGGTTGATGCATCAAGATTAGATCATGCACACACAGTTTCGATGAATGCGGAAGATATGGTCACATATCTCAATCAACCTCTATATAATGGCAATCAATGGGACGATGCACATCTGGTATTTCAATCACCAAAGTATCGAAGACAATATTCAGAGAATGTAAAAAAATTCAAAAGGGAGGACGAGGCAAAGAGCGACGAGGACGAGGATGACAAGGACGTTGTTGTGGTGGAGAAAAAGAAGACGAAGAAGACGAAGAAGACGAAGAAGAAGAAGAAGGAGACGAAGAAGACGAAGAAGACGAAGAAAAAGAAGGGAGACTCGGACGCTGTCGATCCTGAGCTGATGGAGGTTTATGCGGATATTAAGTATCCAGGCGAGACCTACTCAGAACATAAAGAAGAAATATCTGCTGAACTACCAAGAATTTGGAGAGAGATCGCAGAGGACTTATGCAAAAACCCCGGCAAGGAGTATAGTGTTCCTGTTATAGTAGAAAATATACAAACACAAGCGACATTAAAGCAAAAGAAACGCTGGCTCAGGAATTATCTCAAGAAAGAGAATAAACGCACGGTGTACAAAAAGAAATAGTATAAAGGTTGACCTTTGTTTTTATAATGAAAGTAGGAGATTATGTATCCATGCACGCTGAAAACGACGAAATATGGTACGGAGAGGTGGTAGGAGTGCTCTCGGACACACTGGAGGTGTATTTCATAGAAAAGGGAGAAGGTACAGTCTGGACATATTCTGAAGAATGGCACGAGGTATCCAAAGAATCTGTAATCAAGCACGTAGATATCTCTTCGCATGCGAACGTGATAGGAGCGTTAAAACAAATTGGGTTTCGCCCCCTGAGCGACAGTACGTTTGCCAGGTTGGACGAGCAGGGTGTGGTACCCGTTGGTGACTCTGCATTCGATGGTATTGAGGAAGACGATTGCGTAGGTATCCATCCAGAAATGCAAGGGTTTATTGTGCCTGACAGTGAAGGAGAAGCGTTTACATTTGCAAAACCCGATAACGAGTTTGTAAGAGAGACACATAAAGCAGTGAGAGATTTTAACCGATGGGTCCCACAAGAAGACGCAGTTCGAATCAAGAGATTCATTGAAGGCATGGGCACCAAAGCATGTGCGCTAGAAAATAACAGGACTAGGTTAGGAGAAGGATTGTCCTACAATAACCCCCCAACAAAAACACAATAGTATTAAAGGAAGCTCCATTTCCTTAAATGATCCCCGCGAACAAACCTAAACCCGTCCGCCTTCGTTCCAAGGCACTGCGTGAAGTGAGAGCCGAGCAAGCTAAGACGACATCGGTCATCCCGACTGCTCCATTCCACAGGGTTGTCCGAGAAATGACACGCGAATGCACAGATCAAGACATTCGATTCCGTAGAGATGCTCTTGATGCTCTCCAGACCGACACGGAAGACTTTTTGATTGGAATGTTCCACGATGCGAACCTCATTGCCATCCAGGGGAATAGGGAAACACTACATGTAGATGATATTAAATTATGGAAGACTATAAAGGGCATTTAAATTTATATAAAATGATTATTCTAAACACTTGTAACGATGTAAAAATCCAATATAATGACTCTGAGCCCAAAAAACTATTCAGCATGATCGCCCTAAATAGAGAAGATGCCCCGGAACTTACACTTATTGATGATATACTTGTGGATGAAACTACTGCGACGTTTTTAAGAGAGTTCCCTTTCGAATGGCTCAACTCTGAAGATAACACTCAGCTGTATGGTATACGGATAGACGCGGAGAAAGAAGTCTGTAGGGATTTTCTTAGGAAACAATTAGCCTCGAATGGAAAAATATTCCTCGATGACAAGTAATGCACATTTTAACCAAATCTTTTGTTCTTCTGTCATGTTCTATATATCTACTCTTTTATATCTACACCGTTATGTTAATCTGAATACTTGGAATGTGTATGTCGTCCCCCTCTGCCCCATATGTTGTCTCCACGATATTCCCCCTGCCCCTCTCTTGAAGCATGATAGCCACTTCCACCGCACGCTGGATCTGTTTCCCCCTTGCCTTGATAACAACGCTGTCGTGTTTGTATGACATCCCCTCTGCAATGCGCATGAGCAGTGGGAAGGACAACGTCTTTGACACAAGTAAAATATTATCCATTTACGGAACCATTAGGTTACTTATACTCATAGAACGGTATTCAGTACAGTCAGCTTTGTACAAGATGCTAAACATGTCTCTACGTCCTCCATCTCTTTCACTGTAATTTTACCGTCTTTATTCGCATCGCAGTCTTTAAAAGCCTCATCTACACCAATCTGTTCAATCGCCCATGAAATTATTTTAGGCATGTTTCTCTCCGTCTCATATATATAATCCCTGTCTATAAATGCACGTGTGCCCAAGTGTTGCTTAATTTTAACCAATGTACTTTCTTTGGTGTAAAACCAACACGCGTTTACATTTGACAACAAGGTTACTAACAATAATACTCTCATTTCATACATCCTCGTCACTAAAGTAGGCTGAGGATTTTGTCCCTGAATCGAACACTACAATATCACGGTGTAAATCAAAATATACCCTACCCTTACTCTCTCTCACAGTACATGCGCACTGTACAAGAGACCCCACCTTTACTTTTTGCACTGATCTTACGTATGCATCACCCTGCTTTTCCCAAATGCGAATAGGAGGGTTCATCATCCCACCATAAGCCCTCTGAAACCTGGACAATCGAATATCTTGTCTAGAGTAGCTTGCAAACTGGCGCACCCAATCAAATATCTTGCTATTATTTGGTACATTCAGAATAATCCTCTGCGTGCCCTGGTCCAAGTCGCTACATAGCACCCTGCACGGGTCCAGCAGAGCTGTGTTCTGACCCCCCGAATAATGCCCCGGGAGCTCCAACGAGGACTGCGCGGTGCGTAAAGGCTCTGGTGTGAACTTTCTGGAGGCTAGATGCACTTTAAAATGGTCTATGTTCATTTTACGAACCCGCCGAGTATATATATGTCGAGCTATTTAAACGATACACCGCGTATAAATGGAAGACGTACTTATAAATCTACGTGTTATCTCATGTTTAGAACCCTACCAAAGACTTCACACCCGCCAAACGCATTTTAGAATTTATGAACATAAACTTCTCCCCGAGTGGGTTATTAGGTGGCTGGACGGCGCAACTAGAAGATCCGATTTTGGCAGGATCCGGGATATTTTTATCACGGCAAACGAGCATAGGGAACATCCGGGTATAGAAGAACAGATCAACAAAGCACGGCATGGGTTGGAAAGTTTAAAAAAAACATATGAAAATGATCAAACCATGCAGGCTAGAATAGACACCCTGATTGATATGATGTACAGTGATTAAACGGTGTATGTACATATACGGCATTTTGGTAGTACATGCTCGGGTTTCTTCCTGAAAACAGCACCTTGCAGAATTTAAACCATGGGAAAAAGTTACTGTCCAAGTGTGACCATGGGTCCATAAGGCAAATTCAACGCTGGTGGCAAGACCCGAATATGTACTATGCATTCGAAACAAAGACAGGTGCAGCGTGGTTTTCTAGTCACGGGGGACCCGTAGAATTCATGAACATGGTGGGAGCGCGCGCGCCTGCACGAACGCGACCCAAACTTCCAAACCCTTTCACAGTGCAGCCCATGTGTCACTCGTGTATGAAACCCTTTTCCAGTTTCACAAAAACAATCCCTGTTGTCATATACAGATGCATGTGTGGCACGAAAGTTGTTCATCCTGGGTGTTTTATGCCCTCAGAATGTCCCATTTGTAGAGTTACCACGTCTGTGTGTACAAGAGAGCAGCCTATATCAGCGTGCTAGGTTCAGAGGATAACCTAAATTATCACGACAATGGTAATAGACAAACCCGGCTACCGTCTTAAACGCAACCCTGCCTGTTTTTGTCGCCTGTAGATCTTCGAGACTCTCGTATCCCTCAAAGGGGTCTTGTAAACTAAGTTCGTTCGCATCAGCTTTATCAAACACATCTTTGAACGCACTGGCTACTTTGAAATGAATATTCTGTCCTTTCTGGTGCTTCCAAGTAGGATACACGACAGAATGATCTACGTTGTGCGTTTTTTTGCGTCTTTTCGCACTTGTTTTTCTGTTAAACAACGAGTGGGGTAAGAATGGTAAATCTACGTAAGATCCGTTTACACACACTGTGACAATATTTTCACTGGGTAACTCACTTACTTTGACAAAACATTTAGAATACCATTTCTCGGGTATTTCTTTAAACCCGTTAGAATCATGAATAGCATACTTAAAAAAATCACCATGGCGTAAAATAAAAACATTTTCTGGTTTTAGAGCTGACTTTGTAATAGTACCCTCGTAAGGCTCCCCACACCACGCCACAGAAAATCCGGACAAACTATATCCTTCGATCACCATCCCTTGCCATTTTTTCAATGTTGTCGCAGATGCCTCTGGTAATGTAAACATTAGGCAATACTCTAGGTGTTATATAATCAAGTAATTAAATGCGCAACCACCTTGCATCTTGTATTGGACTCGCACAAAATGTTAGGCATGTGTCCGTACGTATGGAAGAAACTAACATCAGAAACCTTCACTATAGTATCATCGAAACTTAATGTAGAGTTTCCTATTGCCTGAAAGAAAAACATGCCATGTAACTCTTTGTAACTGGGGGACCATTCAATATAACTATTATTTTCTCCAATACCGTGGAACGCATACTGGGACTGTTTCGGCACAAGGTGGGCAACCATAGCCGCGACCAGGAACACGAAAACATAATGACACATATTTAGAATACCCCTGTCTCCTATATATGCCACAGATGTACAGAAAATGTCTGTCCCCAGATTAAGTTTCCGCCAACCACCACTAAGAATAAAGATCCGAAAAATTCCAACTGTGAAAAAAACACGTGACATTGAATCGCAGGGGTCACAAGAAACCCCCGTGACAAGTACGAAACCACTATACTTTATCATTTGCATCTCAATCATCGTTTTACTCCGGATCGTTTCCATGTTTGTTTTTAAGAGCACCCCCCATACTATTAAAAAACTCAAATGCAGTCGAAAACTAAGGACATTATCATGCTACGGTGCAGACCCTGTAGGAACATTCGCCGTGCAGATACCGAGTTTGTGCGCGGGGTCAGTCTACGATGTAGGAGGGTTCCCCTTTTCTGTTGCCGACCATGGTGGTACGTTCAAGGTCCCCGCGAAGGACCTCTATGTAAAGGATGTCAATGGGGTATGCGACGTAAAAGCATATATTGATTCAAGTCCTTTGACCCTAACCTTCCCATTCACCTGGGTGACAACAAACCAACACACTGCCTTCACTATACTGGACGGAAATAACATTATCGTAGACAAAGCACCAGTATCTTTGTTTAAATCCGTGTCGAGGGGACCATGGATTGCATATACGTACGATATCCCCGGAGCCACTGCCAAAGTGGTGGGCGACGGAACCGATATCATACACACTTATAACGGTGTATCAAAATAATGTAGATAGCCAGAATGACAAATGGAACAACTTATTTCCATAGGTCTTGTGAACATCGGGGACCAAATCAAGTTCATGTTCAAGAGGAATACAATTTGCGGCACCATTGGTCACGGGGGTCATGTCCTGAACACGATCATAAAGTGTCCAACTTCCACCGAGATTCGAACATTATATACACGAACATATCCCTCTCTGACTGCATGGAGCGAGGCATGTCTAAGAGAGGGATTACAAGAAGAGAATACCAGATATGCATCTTGGAAGCGCGTTATCCATGTAAAGAGCGGACGAACTTTACAAAGTCTGCGCAGTCAGCTAAACGTAAGTACCAAAATGGTAGGTGCTTCGAGACAAGATCTGTTTGCAGAAATAAACAGGCTGCAGATGAGAGTGACCCAACTGACACAATTGAAAGCAGAACCAAGAGACTCTGCATCCGTGACAGACAGGTTGTTAATGTCACCCTCCGTGATAAAGTTTTTCAGGGAGTGGGAAGCGACCTCATCGCTCCGTGGTTGACTCCAGTAGACCTATACAATACCAAACAAGCCTTCCCGTGCGACTGGGACTGGGGTCAAACATGGCATGGGGGGAAGGTAAAGGACAGTGCTGTGGCGGCACAGGTGGTTGTAGAAATGTTACAGGGTAAGAATATAGAGCACAATGTTCGTACATTTGGATTAGATAACGTTTTCAGTGCATTATGGTATATCCTACCCTGTCACATGTTCGCCCCACACGCACACAGATTAAAACACTGGAAAAGTATTAAAAGATTAGATAGATTACGAGTATAAATAGGAGTGCATTTACTTTCAAATGAAACTTTTGTATCTACTCATGTTACCTTTGGTATCTGCCGGCACGTGCAATGACGCAAACGGCGATGAAACCAATGTTAAGATTCACTGCGGAGGCGAAGGTATAGGAAGAATCTGCACAGATTTGAGTGACGGAGACTACACGTGCGCCTGCGACGCGGCTGAAGGATTTGCGGGTGAAACCCAAACAAACGGACCTGCCACGTGCGGTTACATTCGGTGCGGCGATGCGTACGGCAATGAAACCAATGTAGAGATTGACTGCGGCAGTGGTGCGAGCTGCACTGACAGCGACGGTGCAGGCTACATCTGCACTTGCGAGTCAGGGTACGCTGGAGACACTATGCTTAATGCACAGGCAACGTGCGTCAGCCAAACAAAATGCGCTGATGCAAATGGAGACGGCACAGAAGGCGGAGACGATGACACAGTGGACTGCGGACAAGAACGAATCTGCTTGGATTTGAGCGGCGGAGGCTACACGTGCGCCTGCGACGTGACGCTAGGATATAGTGGAGAAAACACGACAAACAAAGATACCACGTGCGGTTACATTAGGTGCGACGATGCGGACGGCGACCTTGCTACAGGTGATAATGTTGACTGCGGCATTGGTGCGACCTGCACTGACAGCGGTGCTGCTGGCTACTCATGCTCGTGCGAGGGAGGGTTCACGGGGTCAGACCCCGACTATAACATGCCAGCAACGTGTTTCGAGACATGTGCCGTGGCGCAGTGTGGAGGCAATGCGACTTGTTCGGATACAGGTAATACGGGTCACACCTGCGCGTGCGACTCGGGGTTCACAGGAGACGAGACTGTGAACAGCCCGGCAACCTGCGTCCCGGATGTCCATTCGGGCTGCGCCGAAGACGAGTACGTGTCCAATCACACCTGCAAGAACTGTTCGATGCTCACACGGAAAAAAGCTGGGGGTCTTACATCGGGAGAGGACACGTCCTGCGTCACCAAGGACTGGGTCGTCGTTACGGCGAGCGCGCTTGGTGGGTCTGTGCTCGGGGTTGGTGGTGTCTTATGGTGGCATTATACTCAGGGGTTCAAATATAGTCTAGTTTAAAATATTTCTTTTAATTCATCAACACTGTATTGTTTTAATAATTTGCGAATGCACATTCGAATTGTGTTTTTTGTCTGAGTAAATGTAGATTTTGCAATGTCGAAATCGTCCAAAGTATTCGCGTCTGGAAGTATAGTGTCGAACAATTCATATTTTTTAATGATCACATTCCCATCCACGCGTATACCTCTTTGTAATATGTACAGCATAGCTGGTACAAATATATCAAATGCAATTTGTCTGGGCATCTCCACAATGTTCCATAACTTTACAATGATTGGATACACGTGGTCAGTGATACTCTCTATTTGGGGTTCAAATCTAGACATGATACGCAGAAACACCGGTTTAGAGAAGGTCTCTGTCACCAAAATATTCATCATTGTGCACGCAGTGATACATTTATTATTATCCCTGCAGTGTTTCATATATCTGTTCACCTGCTTGATGCCTAACTGGCGACCGTGATGAAATTTTTCTAACTCTTGGCATTTCCTACGATGCGAACACACCAGTAACACTAAAGTTCTGTGGACCTCTCTTTTGCAAGATTCGTCTTTTATATTCAGCGTCTGTGTCAAGACTGTGCCGTCTTTTGCTCTCGAAAACATGTTTGGATCTCTTTTGTCCGAAACAATTGTAGGGACACATTTAGACGTTAGTTTCCACGAACGAACAACCTCTGTTTCGTTGTTCCACTGTACTCCAGACACCGGACATGCCAGCGTATGGTCATCATTAGGAACTGGCTCCAAATTACACTCTTCTGTGCAGTGGTGTATCGTCCCTGTTTTTTTACATATGAACACATAATTTAAAGATCTCACAAAAGTCCCCTTGCACATCCAGGGTTTATTATTCCTAGCCCATCGAATATGTTCCACACCATCCTTCTTATGCACGTGGACATGCATCGTCTGAGTACAGCACGTTTCTGTACATATATGTAGCACCCCACCTATTTTAGATTGTATATGATTGATGACATGCGCATCATTCATTACATTTCTCATATTAGATAGAAATAGTCACATACACCGTTATACATATACGTAAAAAAATAACCCGATCACACTGAGTGCACCTATAACGTCCATAAAATCAAGTGTCAAAAAAAGAGGTAGCATGACAATCACCACTACAATGCACAGCAGCGTCTGTAAGTGTGTTCCGGCTACCATGAGCCAGGATATCAAATCATACATTCATGAATCCGTACACGCGATAAATAGCCCAAGCTATTGCAGCAAACAATGCCATATCTCCGTATAGATTTTTCTTTTTCACGGCAGTGACCTCACAGTAGGCATATGTATTATTGTACTTAATGCTGACGTCGTATCCTTTAGACGCAAATGTATTCTCAATATCTTCCCTTAGCTCGTCCGTATACAATTCCACTTGCGCATACCTTACCTTGAAACCGTCTCTCATGATCAAATTACCAATAAATTCATGATGTATATCCTGATTGTCGTCAGATTGAATTTCCAACCAGTCCATTGATGTGTTTTGTACGTAGTTTATATGAACTCGAAATAGTTCTCATGAAGCTCTAACATCTTGTGCGGTGGATTCCCTTCTACGTTATATATATTATTTTGAATATTGTCAAATGGATTATTGGGAGCTGTCTTGGAATGAAAATGCGGAATGAATAAAGCCCGGCAGTATGCCACCAGTGGATTTGAGGTATCTTCTCTCTTACGCTTTGACCCACCAGACAGTTTATGTAGAATAGCGCGGATCTCTATTTGTTTAGTGTCCATTATAAAAGGTTACATAAACTTATATATGTACGTGTATCTAAGCAGCGATGGTCGTGTGACTCAGATTGAGTACGCCGAAACACCAGAGAAATGTACTGTGGGTAAAAATGCTGATATATTAATGGTCTTGCAGGTGCCCAATCACATGGTGCACGATGTTCTAGGTAAATGGAAAAGGGAATCAAGGGGAGACATTTCACGAATAAAAAAGGGGTTTAAATTAGCAAAACAGTATTTGCTCAAAGTTTATGTGTCCGACATGCCCATCGGCGAACTTGAAACTCTAAAAAAATACAAACCCCCCATCGAAGGCGCGCCTAAAAAGGTACCAGCCTCGTTCTGGGAAAATTTATAGTATAAATACCCACCACTCGCTGCATAAATATGGACGTATCCGAACTGGCGAATAGATACGGCAAAGTGCCGAGTACTTTACAAGCAGAGGCTGACGGTGTGTGGGAACACCTCCAGACCCAGGGAGAGCACGTTATAAGTGCAAAAGTTACATCAAACTTCGGTGTGGATGACGAAAATACCAAGTTGACGGGCAACAAAGTGCATAAGGGGCTTATTGTTAATATAAAACCAGGATATCAAATTTCTGCCAAAGATTCCTGGATTCATCCGAACCTTAATCAGTGTCGCAGTCTGTTTGATGGCGGTAGCTTTGACGATTATGTCGACTTACCCAGTACAAACTGTAGTGTGGGTATTTACACGACACAAAAGATGAACGCAGTTGGTGATTTCGAGGATCAGCCGCACACCATTGTGGACCTGCACCTGAAAGAGGCAGGTGAGATGCGGAATTCGTGGAACGGAAAAACTGTCGAGTCTGTATACTCTACCGCTTTAAGAGACAAGACTCTCTCCAAGGTTCAGGGCGTAGCCCACCGCTTTGGTGCACAAGAAAAAGTCCGTGCAGATTTTACGAACATTTTACTGCGTGGTAGAAACCAGTACGTGTTTTACAATAACGCGTACAAGGGAGAAGGGCTTGTTCTTACGAGCCCCTTGACTGGGTACAGCCTAGTGAATGCCAAAGACCACGCTGCCGACTTCTTGAGCGAACAGATGGTTGATGTACCCAATCTCGAACCAGAGCATATTGAATCTCTCTACAGCAAAGCCAAATGGAACACTCCCGAACTCATCAACACCTTTGTCACCAAAAAGTCCTTCTCGACCTCACCAGCCACGTACAGAATGAAACAAGCCAATTTTTCAGACACACCTGTGGTGCAGTTCATGACACCCTCACAAATTAATAAAATGACCCCGTCAAGCATGCACGTGAAAAATTTGGACACGCGAGTGCACAAATACCTTTTGGAAGACAAGCTGCACGTGCCGATGACAAGCGATGTAATCCAGCAGCTGTTGGGAATGGAAGGAATCGAATTTATAAACCCCAAATTCAAGAGTGACGGGAAATTAGTTTTACCTAGAAACATTGTTAGTGAATTAAAATAAATACTATTACGGAAATCTGTATTTTACTTCCATCTCACACACTACTTTGTACATACCAGACCCCTCCGTATTCGACTGGAACCGAGCACCGAGATCCGCAAACTTGGTATACGGAATCTGGCTGATCACGTTCGAATACAACTGGTTAATGCAGTTGTCCACAACAGTCTTCCCCACTTTCATAAACTCCCCCTCGCGTACGGTCTCTGTCTGGAGATTAATCCCCAGCTGCTCCCAGTTGTTTTTGATAATAGACACCACAACATGATCCTCCGGCACGTAGCAGTAATCCTTACCCTTGAAACGGGTGATGCCCTCGTGGAGCTTGTCCAGAGTGTAGCCCCCGTACTGCTTAATCCAGCGCGAGTTCATCAGCCCCTCGGGGTGGTAGACCACCTCGTTCGGACGATTGCGCTCGTGCGGAAGGATAGTGGCTACATTGCTGTACCCCTCGTTCTGATGGGCGTGGTTGTCCGAGAGGTCCGAAACCTCCTGGGCGTACAGCCATCCCTTCGAGTTCGCAACGTTCGCCGAGTTGGCAAACAGGTTCATCCCCACAGTGACAGTCTCGGGGCACGAGGAGTGCACAGACTTGAGAGTCATGCTCGTCACAATTCCCTGAGTAAAATCCTTCGATTCGAAAGCAACTTTCTCCTCTGCAGTCAGATCGGAAGCCATGGACGGCTGAAAGATATGACTAGCATTTTGCAGGTTCACCACAGCCCCGTTGGCAAGCTCAGAGCCAGTGGCATTGCACTCGAATACAACCCTACGAATAAGCTCGGGACTAACATCGGCAGAAACTTCCTCAACTTGTTCAACATTGGCACTGTGCTCGACAGGTGCAAGTTCAGACACAGCAGGTCGTGACATTTAGATACATACTATGCCTTATAAATACCTTGTTTTATTTCTTTAAAAAATGGCGTGGTCCGAAAAAACCTTCTTTACTGTAAAGGACGACTCGGTGCCTAAGAACGAAAGCAGCGATGACAGGATTAACCGTATACTCAAAGACCTTCCTCCATACATGAAACTGACGTCTAGAAAAGCTAGAAAACTACTCGTACGCTACGAAGACCTAAAACAAAAGCATATTGAAAATCTAAGGAACAACCATGTCTTCAAGTTTGTGATGAAAGTTGCTGGGTTTACGAACGAACGTATAGAAAAATTCTGGAAGGGAGCCGATATTTCCCCATTTATGGAAAAATATACGCCCCAAAACATTAAAATTACAACAGAAGATTTGGATATTCTCGTTCTAAGAGCAAGAGAACATGCCCTTTCCGACCTGCATCAATTCTGTACCGAAATCGCAGCCATTCCAATGTCCAGACCACCACAATGGGGCACCGGTGTCCGTGACAAAGACCCTGACGTCAACATACCAGACCATTCCGCCCTACCAGATCCTGGCACAGCTACAGTGGGTGCTCCTTTCGGTTTAGCAAAATATATCTTCAATATGCCCGATTCCGAATTCCTCGTCTTTTGTAAGAAATTCTTACTCATGAAAAAAACAAACGAAAAGGCATACAACGGAGCTAATTCGGTGGTATGGTACGTGTTGGGCATGCTGGGGGTCGCACCCCAGTACAGGGGGGAAGTTTACGCCCATACGCATGTTTTTGACAAAGATGAGAAACAGGTTAAGAGCTACGCCCGGGGGTCCATAGCTATCGGCGCTGTACCCGTTGGCAGTACCAACTACTGGACATGGATGGACAACACGCCCATTGTGCACTGGGACAAGACCACCGCAGAGTTCTGGTTTCAGCGGTATATTGCGAAATGGCTCTCGCCAGACCCCAAGGCAGAGGCGGAGGCGGAGGCGACGGCGGAAGACGCGGCAAATCCCTTATCTAGGGACGAAAGGTTCACATCAGACAGAAAGTCTAAAAACAACGAGACAAAGTTTAAAGACCTTACAGATTTCCGCAACCGGTTCCGAAGTCTTTTCAACAACCTCCGCCTGGATAAGAGTACAGGCAAATGGATGCGAGATCTTACAGGGTTACGGCTAACAAAGATGATACGAGGTAGAAAGGAATTCAGAGACAGACAGGTCGGGGTGAAAAATACAACCGAGACGGGTGATTCCGCTCCTACCGCTCCTACAGTGAGGAGAGCGTCTTCATTAGGTCCGATAAACAGTGGTGGTCAAAAAGACCGCTCAGGCATCGCAGTAGGTGTCACTAATTTTGAAAAAGAAGACAAATATGAGGGTCAATGGGACCACTACCGTCCAGAAGATATGCCTACCGAAGTCCCCCTTGATTTCGTGCGCCCGATTTTTAACGAAAGATTTGCACACTGGAAACACGAACTCGTTTTAGGGGAATACGAGAAAAGAAGCATGCAAGAAGCAGACAAATGGTTACAACTGACCCCATGGGCAATTGGAAAGATTTACCTGCAACCTTGCATCTTCGCACATATGCAGGAAGCCCACATTGCAATCACAAGAAAATATAAGAAATTCCAACACCTTGCCTTGGAAGATTGGCTTGGTAGTGAAGAGCACTCGTATTTCTTCAGCAAGTTGGTAGCCTTATGCATCAAGACGTCCGATGTTTTGTCGGGTAAAAAATACGGACTTGATAAGATGTACATGCGAATCAATTTGGAAAAAAGACGAATTATGTATTCGATTGGCAAGCTCGATGCACCTAGACGCAGAGGTCGTGGCATATCCACACTGCCTCCATCTGTGTCCGACAAAAGATTATGGAGAGAGTATACGGACGCTCGCAAACGAGGAGACGCAGGCGCTGCTGCACATGCCCTAACAGGTATGAGGAAACCGTTTTGATACACCGTTATATGCGGTACCTAAACGCGACTTCTAGCGCTTTTTGGCACTTGAACTAGTTCTTAGAAAAAAATAATAATAATAATAATAAATAATAATATAATTG
>Ga0055584_100001781_pt1 | contig 21150 bp, 19 predicted proteins | sample OSDHelmetaG_FD_58716 | JGI IMG/M metagenome (GOLD analysis project Ga0055584, IMG submission 58716) | Pelagic marine sediment microbial communities from the LTER site Helgoland, North Sea, for post-phytoplankton bloom and carbon turnover... | ecosystem: Environmental > Aquatic > Marine >...
AGCACCGCGAGCCGTAAGGCCAGCAATATAAACAGTGTTGCCGGCAACCAGGCAATTCGACCAAGTCTCCGGCGGCGGCTCTGCCACATCGGGTGACGTTACGCGGCGAATCTTATCCATAGCTTTCGTCCTTTCCCATCACGCACACAGCCCTAGACCGGCCGGTCGCCCTTTACCGTGATGCGATAGCCGCTGCGGACCTGCGGGAAGTAGTCCCACATGGCGATGTGCTGGACACAGCGGTTATCCCAGAACGCAACGGATTTCTCCTGCCAGCGGAACCGGCATTGGAAGTCCGGCTTAGCGCTGAAATCGTAGAGGAACCGCAACAGCCCATCGCTCTCATCGCGATCGACCTCGTTAATTTTCACCGTAAAAGTCGGGTTAACGTAGAGCGCCTTGCGCCCAGTCACCGGATGGGTGCGCACTAGCGGATGCACGTTGGTGGGATAGACCTTGCCGGCGTCGTTGACGCCTTTGTCCGCATAGCGACCACGATAGACCTGCTCACCCGAGTGGGTGGCCGTCAGACCATCCAAATAGGTCTTCATCTTGTCGCTCAGTGCCTCGTAAGCGGCGTACATGCTGGCGAACAGCGTGTCGCCGCCGCTGGGCGGAATTGTGTGCAAGTGCAGGATAGAGCCCATCGGCGGCTCTGGATCGCAGCTCACATCCGAATGCCAGCGCTCACCGGCAATGCGTTTCGAATCTTTGTCTGCATGGATTATCAACACCTCCGGATGGCCTTCAGGACCAGGGGAGGCCGGATGAATGTGCAACTCACCAAAATGCCGACCGAGGTCCTTATGCTGCTCCAGCGTCATGTCCTGGTCACGGAAGAAAATGACCTGGTGCGCCATCAGCGCGTCATGGATCTCCGAATATTGCTGGTTCGAGACCGGCTGGCTGAGATCCACCCCGGATACCATGGCGCCAATGCGCGGCGTCATCGGATCGACCTGGATTGTCTGATAGCTCATGGCGTGCTCCTCTTAGGTAATTTGGCGGGGATCATGACAGAGTGCCGCGCATCCTGTCTACCGCTTCTACGCTTGCGTTGCACAGCATGAGCGCGTATACACCGCCGCTTCGACACCGCCCGCATGGCTAAGGGTTGAGCGCGCTTCGGCGTGTATTGACCGGGCATTGCCATAGTGGGTGATTTTATCACTCAGCGATGAGGACCCGAAAATGCCCAAGATGAAAACGAAAAGCAGCGTCAAACGCCGCTTTAAGCGCACTGGCACAGGCAAGATCCTGATGAACACAGCCTATAAGCGCCATATGCTCTCCAACAAGAGCCAGAAGATGAAACGCAAGGCCCGCGGCACGCAGGTCATGAGCGTCGCGGATCAGACGATCGTCCGCAAGTTCATGCCTTACGACCGTTAAGCCCCGCATTTAAACTTCAGGAGGATTTGAGATATGGCTCGTGTCAAACGCGCAGTTACCGCGAAAGCTCGCCACAAAAAAATTATCAAGATGGCCAAGGGCTATCGTGGCCGCAATAACAACGTCTTTACCGTTGCAGTCGAAAAGGTCGAGAAGGCGCTTCTGTTCGCCTACCGCGACAGGCGCACCAAAAAGCGGACCTTCCGCGCCCTTTGGATCCAGCGCATCAATGCTGCCGCCCGAGAGCATGGCATGACCTACAGCCAGTTCATGGATGGCATTCACAAGGCGCAGATTGAGGTTGACCGCAAGGTTCTGGCCGATCTGGCCGTACGTGAGCCAGAAACCTTTAAAGCTCTGGTGGATCAGGCTCAGGCTGCGCGCAGCGCCGCTTAAGGCATTCGCCGCTCCCAGGGGCGGCGTTTCCAGCCACTGCTTCTACAAATATTATGCCCCGCACAAACTCGATTTGTGCGGGGCATTTTGCATAGCGCTAGAACCCGTGCTCAGCCCGAAAGGCGTGGGCCGGATAGACGCCCAGGATTCGCACCTCGCGGCTAAAAAACTCTAGCTCTTCCAGGGCGTTGCGAAGCGATGCCTGATCCGGATGGCCTTCGACATCGACGTAGAATTGCGTGGCGGTGAATTCGCCCTCAACCATATAGCTTTCCAGCTTGGTCATATTCACGCCATTGGTGGCAAAGCCGCCCATCGCCTTGAACAAGGCTGCCGGCACGTTGCGCACTCTGAAAATGAACGTCGTAATTTTTCGCGTATCACCATTCACCGCCGGCCTTACAGGTTCTCGGCTGAGAACAATAAAGCGCGTCGTATTATGGCTCGCGTCCTCAATATCGGCTTCCAAAATTTGCAGACCATACAGCTCACTTGCCAGGGTCGAAGCGACCGCAGCCTCCTCAATATCCCCAGACTTCGCCAAATCTGCCGCTGCACCGGCTGTATCAGCATGGACGATGGCCTCGAGCCCCAAGCGCTTGAACGCCATGCGGCATTGGCCAAGCGCGTGTACATGGCTGCGCACGCGCTTGATCGTCTGCAGGGTCGCACCGGGCGGAGCCAGCAATTGGTGCTGCACCCGCTGAAAATGCTCGCCGATAATGTGTAGGCCGGTTCCAGGCAGCAGATGGTGAATATCGGCAACCCGGCCCGCGAGAGAGTTCTCAATCGGGATCATCGCCAGCGCGGCACGCCCTTCATCAACAGCGCGAAATGCGCCATCAAATGAGCCGCAGGGCAGCGAGGTCCATTCCGGATATGCCGTACGGCAAGCCAGGTCCGAATAGGCGCCGTGCGCGCCCTGAAAGGCAATGGTGCGGGATGGGTCGGTCATGGGGCTACTTTGGTTACAGTTTGGGCCGCATACCAGGCGCGTGCCCTTTCAAGATCTGCGGCAGTGTCAACACCAAGGGGTACCGTGTCAACGACCGCCACATTTATGGTCATACCAGCTTCCAACGCCCGCAATTGCTCCAACTTTTCCCGCTGCTCCAGCAAACCTGGGGGCAACTTGACAAAGCGTTCCAACGCGGCTCTGCGATAGGCATAGAGGCCAATGTGGTGATAGAGCGGCCCCTCGCCTGTCGGCGCCGTCGCGCGGGTAAAATACAGGGCCCGTCGGTTAGCCCCGAATACTGCTTTGACCACATTCGGGTTGGTCCGTTCGTCCTCGCGCACAATTTCGACCACGGGCGTTGCAATGTCAGCGTCGCCCAGTGCATCAACCGTGTCGCGAATGGTTTGTGGATCAAGTGTCGGCAGGTCGCCTTGGACGTTGACGACGGTATCATAAACCCTGGTTGGATCGCACTGCCGCAACGCCTGCATGATCCGGTCGGAGCCGCTTGGCAAATCCGGGTCGGTCAGCACAGCATCTCCGCCGGCTGCAAGCACAGCGTCCACAATGTCTTGCTCTGCTGCAGCGATGATGACCGGGCCAATATCGGCAGCCAAAGCGCGTTCCATCACCCGAACAATCATGGGCTTACCGGAAATGTCAGCTAACGGCTTGTTCGGCAGGCGTGTCGACGCCAATCGCGCGGGGATCAATACAATTGACCGCATGGTAGGCCAGCCCTCCCTGGTTCCGTCTGTTACTGGATATGTCGCATGCCCAGTTTTGCAACTTTCAGCAAGCGCAACGGTGTCACCCAACCGCTTTCAAGGCCCGCAGTGGCGTTGAGCCGCATTTGCCTGCAACCCGATCAGCGGTAGCGCTGCTATAACAAGGTCAGCGCTTTTGCGCGACGTAAAGATTTGTTCGAGAAAGGCCGGTTCATGAACACGATGGAGATCAACAAGGTCGCTGGCGCGATCCTCACCGCAGGTGTGGTGGCGATGTTGTTGGGCTTTGTTGCCAAACTGATCATCCCCGTTCCTGGCGCGCATGGCGGCCACCACGGGCCGAACCTGTTTGCGAATCTAGCACCCGCTCCGCACGACGGCGGCGCTGCTCCTGCTGGCCCTGAGCCTATAGCAGCCTTTATGGCAACGGCGAGTGTCGAGGACGGCATGAAGGTGGCAAAGAAGTGCGCTTCCTGCCACACATTTGAGGCTGGCGGCGTCAACAAGGTCGGCCCGAACCTGGCCAATATGGTCGGCGCAGCGCAGGCTAAGAAAGAGTTTGCCTATTCAGGTACGTTCCAAGAGATGGCCGGCACCTGGACGTACGAGGATCTGAGCAAGTTCCTTTACAAGCCCAAGGATTACGCGCCGGGCACCAAAATGTCCTTCCCCGGCCTGAAAAAGCCTGAGGATCGCGCTGCGGTCATCGCGTACATGCGGTCTGTTACCGACAACCCGCCCGCTCTGCCAGACCCGAGCGCGGTGCCAGCTATGGCACCAGCCGACGCGGCTAAGCCGGCCGATGACGGTCACGGCGCTAAGAAGCACTAAGCGTAAGATCTGGCGCGAAATGTGAGAGAGACGATTTTTGTTAAAGAGAACATGCAGCCTGTCTCACCAAACCTGATCGATCTAGCGAAACGGGCGGCTAATCTTAGCCGCCCGATTTTGCGTCGGCATTTCCGCACGCCCGTCGACGTCATCCGCAAGGGCGACGAATCGCCAGTCACCCGCGCCGACCGTGAGGCTGAGACGGCTATCCGACAGCTGCTGTCGCGGGAAGTTCCGGACCACGGCATCATCGGCGAAGAGCACGGCAACGAGCGCACAGATGCCGACTATGTCTGGGTGCTAGACCCATTGGACGGCACCCGCGCTTTCGTCGTCGGCAAGCCCACTTTCGGGACCCTCATCGCTCTCGCCTACAAAGGCCGCCCCATTCTTGGCGTGATCGACATGCCGATTCTGGGGGAGCAATGGATCGGAGCTGCCGGCCACTCCACCACTTTTAACGGCCAGCCGACCAGCACCCGCGACTGCGCGCATCTGTCAGAGGCCTGGATCAACACCACTTCACCTGAGATGTTTAGCGCTGGCGCAGAGGCCGACGGCTTTGCCCGTGTTCGAGCCGCCTCAGCGGGCTGCAATTATGGTGGTGATTGCTATGGCTATGCCCTCATCGCCAATGGCTGCCTCGACCTGACCATCGAAGCCAGCATGCAGACCTATGACTACATGGCCCTAGCGCCGGTGATTGAGGGCGCTGGCGGTTGCATCACAGACTGGTCCGGCGCACCGCTCACCCTGTCCGGCGATGGCACTGTGCTAGCTAGCGGCGACGCGCGCGTGCACGCAGAGGCGGTCTCACTGCTCGCAAGCTGACTGCGTGCCCTTTCCAGGTTCCACCTCGCCCGCTAGTCTTTGTGGCTAATCTACAGATCGCTCAAGCGAGTTTGTCCCATGACCAACCCCACCTATGAAATCTTCGCCATCAAGTATGGTGAGCGTGTCGGCACCCGCGGCTCGATCTTTATCCATGGCGACCCGCATGAGGCGCCGCTAGCGATGGATTACTACATCTGGGCGATCCGCAACCAAGACCGCACCATCGTCGTCGACACCGGCTTCTCCAAGGCGGAGGGCGAGCGTCGGGGCCGCACCTATACCCAAAGCCCGCGCGAGGGGCTGGAGCGTGTCGGTATCGACCCGGACAGCGTCAAAGACGTCATCATCAGCCATATGCACTATGACCACGCCGGCAACCTGGACATGTTCCCGAACGCCCGCTTCCACCTGCAAACGGCAGAGATGGCCTTTGCCACCGGGCGCGGCATCACCTTTGGCGTGCTGGGCCATTCCTTTACCAAGGAGGACGCTCTGCAGACCCTGCAAGCGACCTTCGCCTACCGGGTGCAATACTATTCAGGCGATGCGGAGATCGCGCCGGGCATCAACGTCCACTTCATCGGCGGCCATGCTGCCGGCCTGCAATGCGTCAGTGTCGAGACTGCCCGTGGCCGTGTGATCCTGGCCACCGACGCCGCGCACTATTACGAGAGCTTCCTGGAGGAGCCTCAGTTCACCACCCACATTCACATGGCCGGCATGCTGGAAGGCTATCGCACACTGCGCCGCCTGGCACCCGCCGATAGCCATGTCGTACCCGGCCACGACCCTATGGTGCTGGACCGCTATCCCGCCGCTGCACCTGGGCTGGAAGGGATCGCTGTCCGGCTCGATCTGCCTGAGCAGGTCTAGAACCGGCTGACATTTGCGTGAGCAACGGCTTGGTACTGGCATATGCCCGCGCCAACTCCCACTATAAAGGCCCCAGAACCGACAGGGTGTTACCTCGTGATCCGCTTGACCATCGCTCTATTGATCCTCACGTTTGGCCTGAGTGCGGCTGCGCGCGCCGCTGACGAACCCCGCATCATTCATGCACACGGCATCGCCATGCACGGCACGCCCAAATACGCTGAGGGTTTTCCGCATTTCGACTATGTGAACCCGAATGCGCCCAAGGGCGGATCAGTGCGGCTAGCAACGTCTGGCACATACGACTCGTTCAACCCCTTCATTCCCAAGGGCAATCCCGGCGTTGGCAGCGGCATGGCCATCGAGACCCTGATGGTCTCCAGCACCGATGAGGCCTTTACCCAATACGGCTTGATCGCCGAGAGCATCACCTACCCCGAAGATCGGTCCTGGATCACCTTCCGCCTGCGGCCAGAGGCACGCTGGCACGATGGCAAACCGATCACGCCGGATGACGTGGTGTTCTCGTTCAATATCCTGAAAGAGAAGGGCCAGCCCTTCTATCGCTTCTATTACGGCAGCGTCACCAGCGCGGAGATAACGGGCGAGCGCGATGTAACCTTCCGCTTTGCCGCTGGGGAAAACCTGGAACTGCCACTGATCGTCGGCCAGCTCTCGATCCTGCCCAAGCATTATTGGGAAGGCCGCGACTTCTCCAAAACCACGCTGGAGCCGCCACTAGGCTCCGGTCCTTACCGCATCGCAAACTTCGAAGCCGGCCGCTATGTAGAGGTCGAGCGTGTCGCCGACTATTGGGGCAAAGACCTCCCCGTCAATCGCGGCCAGGACAATTTCGACCGCATGCGCTATGACTACTACCGCGATCCGACGGTCATTCGCGAGGCGATTAAGGCCGGCGATATCGACTATTACCAGGAAAGTCAGGCCAAGGCCTGGGCCCAGGATTTCGATATTGAGGCCGTCCAAAAAGGCTGGCTGGTCAAGGAAGAGGTTGCCCACGACCGCCCTGCTGGCATGCAGGCCTTCGTCATGAACCTGCGTCGCACGCAATTCCAGGACGTGCGCGTGCGTGAGGCTTTGGCCTATGCCTTTGATTTCGAGTGGACCAACAAAAACCTATTCTTCGGTCAATACACCCGCGCTAAGAGCTTTTTCTCAAATTCGGAGCTAGGTTCTAGCGGCCTGCCGACCGGCGATGAGTTGGCAATTTTGGAGCCCTATCGGGACCAACTGCCACCGGAGGTCTTCACAAAAGAATACCAGCCCCCAGTAACTAATGGCTCCGGCCAACAACGCACGGGCATTCGCACGGCCCTGCGGTTGTTTAAGAAAGCCGGATACGAAGTCCGCGATCAGGTCATGATCAACGCCGCGACGGGCCAGCCGTTACAGTTTGAGATGCTGTTGCGCGCCGGTGGCTCCGGCTTCCGCCGCATCGTTCTGCCCATGCAACAAACGCTGAAACGCATGGGCATCGCAATGTCCATACGCGAGGTGGACGACGCTCAATACATCAATCGCCTCCGCAGCCACGACTACGACATGATCTCCAGCGGCTGGGGCCAGAGCGACTCGCCAGGCAATGAACAGCGCGGCTTTTGGGGCAGTGCGGCGGCGGATCAGGCAGGCTCTCGCAATCTCGCCGGCTTAAAAGATCCGGTGGTCGATGCGTTGATCGAACAGCTGATCGCCGCCCCAGACCGGGAGCAATTGGTGCTGCGCACTCGTGCGCTGGATCGTGTGCTGCTGGCGCAGCATTTCATCATTCCAAACTGGTATTTGTCGAAGGACCGCATCCTCTACTGGAACAAGTTCGCCCGCCCGCCGCTGATGCAGAACGAGGGCACCAGTTTCTCTTGGTGGTGGTATGATGAGGCCAAGGCGAGTGCATTGAACGCGGCCACGGGCAAGTCCTCAAACTGATGCTCGCCTACATTATCCGCCGCCTGCTGCTGATGATCCCGACCCTGTTCGGCATCATGGTACTGAACTTCGTCATCATCCAGATCGCGCCAGGCGGCCCGGTTGAGCAGGTCATTGCCGAGCTTACTGGCGAGGGCGGCGGCGCCATCCAGCGCGTGACCCAGGGCGGCGGCGACTTTGCATCTGGCGGTGGTGGCAACCAGCCCGCAGCGTCGGCCTCAGGAGGCGGACAGACAGGCTCCGCCTACCGCGGCGCGCAGGGGCTCGACCCGGCGTTTATCAAGGAGCTGGAGCAGCGCTTCGGCTTCGACAAGCCCATCGGTGAGCGCTTTGTGCAGATGATCGGCAACTATCTCACGTTCGATTTCGGCGACAGTTTTTTCCGTGATCAATCGGTTGTCAGTCTGGTAGTCGACAAAATGCCGGTCTCCATCTCGCTAGGGCTGTGGACCACGCTGCTGACCTACCTCATCTGCCTGCCGCTGGGCATTATGAAGGCGGTACGGGATGGTTCGCGCTTTGATGTCTGGACCAGCGGTGTGATCATCGTCGGCAATGCCATTCCCAGTTTTGGCTTTGCAATCCTGCTACTCGTGTTGTTTGCCGGCGGCAATTATTACGACTGGTTCCCGTTACGCGGCCTGACCTCGCCAGGCTTCGAAAACATGACAATGGTGGAGCAGGTGGTCGACTATTTTTGGCATCTGGCTTTGCCGCTCGCCGCCATGATGATCGGCGCGTTTGCGACGCTGACCCTGCTGACCAAGAACAGCTTCCTCGACCAAATTTCGCAGCAATACGTCACCACCGCACGCGCGAAAGGCCTCTCCGAAGGCCAGGTGCTGTGGGGCCATGTGTTCCGCAATGGCATGCTGATTATCATCGCCGGATTCCCCAGCGCCTTTGTGGGCATCCTGTTCGGTTCCGCCGTGTTTATCGAGACCATTTTCTCGCTTGATGGCTTGGGCTTGCTGGGGTTCGAGTCAGCGCTGAACCGTGATTATCCCGTGATGTTCGCAACCCTCTATGTGTTCACCCTCATGGGCCTGATCTTGGGGCTGATCGGCGACCTGATGTACATGATCATCGATCCCCGCATCGACTTCGAAGCCCGGGGGGCTTGAGGATTATGAGGTTTGATCGCCGCCCCAATCCCCTTCCCCACTTCCCTGAACTTGTTTCAGGGTCCATGCCTGAGAACCGAAATACAGAGTTCGAATTCTGTCGGAAACTCTCAGGCATGGGTCCCGAAACGAGTTCGGGACATGAGGGCAAGTTTGATGCGGTGCTGTCGCTTGCCTACGCCGGCCATTCAGTGAGAGCAATCTAACCATGGCCCTCACCCCCCTCACCCAGCGCCGGATTGCTAACTTCAAAGCCAACCGCCGCGGATATTGGTCGCTCTGGATTTTTCTGGCGCTGTTCGTGCTCAGCCTGTTTGCGGAGTTCATCGCCAACGATAAACCCATCCTGATTTGGTACGATGGCGCACCGCACGTGCCCGTATTCCAATCCTACCCAGAGACCGCGTTCGGCGGCGAATTCCCGACCGAGGCGGACTATCGCGATCCCTACCTACAGGAAAAAATCGCCGAGAAAGGCTGGGTGGTCTGGCCGCTGATCCCATATAGCTACAAGACTGTCGCCTGGGATTTGCCGGTGCCCGCGCCCTCCCCGCCAGATAGTGACCATTGGCTTGGCACCGATGATCAGGCGCGGGATGTGATGGCGGGCCTGATCTACGGCTTCCGCATCTCCGTCATTTTCGGCCTGACCCTTACCATTCTCAGCGCCGCTATAGGCGTCACAGCCGGTGCGCTGCAAGGCTTTTATGGCGGCTGGTTTGATCTGTTGTTCCAGCGCTTTATCGAGATTTGGGCCGGCCTACCGACGCTCTATATCCTCATCATTATGGCCAGCGTCATCGTCCCTGGCTTCTTCACCATCCTGATCCTGCTGCTGGCGTTCGGCTGGATCGGCTTTGTCGGAGTCGTCCGCGCAGAGTTCCTTCGCGCGCGCAATTTTGACTATGTCCGCGCCGCCAGAGCCCTTGGCGTTGGCGATCTGACCATTATCTTCCGTCACGTGCTGCCGAACGCCATGGTCGCCACCCTGACCTTCCTGCCATTCTCGCTGCTCGGCGGCATAACCAGCCTGACGGGGCTCGACTATCTGGGCTTCGGCCTGCCGCCCGGCTCGCCCTCGCTCGGCTCGCTGCTGGCGCAGGGCAAGGCCAACCTGCAGGCGCCCTGGCTGGGCCTGACCGGCTTCTTCACCATCGCCGTGCTGTTGTCGCTGCTGGTCTTCGTCGGCGAGGCGGTGCGCGATGCCTTTAACCCCAGGAAACTCGGCCTATGAGCGCGCCCCTCCTCCAGGTCGAAAATCTCGCCGTTGATTTTCAGATCGGCAAGCGGACGGCCCACGCCGTGCGCGGCATCTCGTTCGAACTGCACAAGGGAGAGACGCTGGCCATTGTCGGCGAGAGCGGCTCTGGCAAGTCGGTCAGCGCCCTCTCCATTCTGCAATTGCTGGCCTATCCACCAGCCAGCCACCCCTCCGGCTCCATCAAGTTCGAGGGGCAGGAGATGATTGGCGCGTCCAAAAACACGCTCCGCTCAATCCGCGGCAATCGTATCGCTATGATTTTTCAGGAGCCAATGACAGCGCTCAACCCGCTGCACACGGTCTACAAGCAGATAGGCGAGGTGCTGCGGGTGCACAAAGGTCTCTCGCCCGAACGCACTCGCGCCCGTGTGCTGGAACTGCTGCATCTGGTCGGCATTCCCGACCCGGAAACCCGCCTCGCCAGCTATCCGCACCAGATGTCCGGCGGCCAGCGCCAGCGGGTGATGATCGCTATGGCTTTGGCAAACGACCCGGACCTGCTGATCGCCGACGAGCCAACCACCGCCGTCGACGTCACCATTCAGGCGCAAATCCTGGAGCTGCTTGAGGACCTACAGCAGCGCCTCGGCATGGCCATGCTGTTGATCACGCACGACCTGGGCATTGTCCGCAAAGTGGCCGACCGCGTCGCGGTGATGACGCAGGGTGAAATCGTCGAGCAAGGCCCGACCGAGGCCATCTTCGAGAGCCCGCAACACGCCTACACCCGCCACCTGCTAGCAGCCGAGCCCAAAGGCCGCCCGGAGCCGGCAGACCCAGATGCGCCAATCGTGATCGAAGGACAGGACGTCAAAGTCTGGTTCCCGATCAAGCGCGGTGTGCTGCGGCGCACCGTTGGCCATATCAAGGCGGTGGATGGCATTTCGCTCACCGTGCGCGAGGGCCACACGGTCGGCGTCGTCGGCGAAAGCGGCTCTGGCAAGACCACGCTTGGCCTGGGATTGATCCGGTTAGAGCGGGCAGAAGGAACCCTCACCTTCCGCGGCACTGACCTGCGCCAGCCGCAAGGCCGTGCGCTGCGGGCGCTGCGCAAAGAACTCCAAATCGTCTTTCAGGACCCATACGGCTCCCTCTCGCCCCGCCTCTCCATCCGCCAGATCATCGGCGAGGGCCTCCGCGTTCATCAACTGGCCGATAGCCCTGCCGAGGCTGACCGCATGATCGAGGCGGTCCTGGATGAGGTCGGCCTCGAATCCGCGATGGCAGAGCGCTATCCGCACGAATTCTCCGGCGGCCAACGCCAACGCATCGCCATCGCCCGCGCTATGATCTTAAAGCCTCGCTTCGTCGTGCTGGATGAGCCGACTAGTGCGCTGGATATGTCGGTTCAGGCCCAGATCGTGGAATTGCTGCGAGACCTGCAACAGCGCCACAAACTCGCCTACCTGTTCATCAGCCATGACTTGAAAGTCGTCCGCGCTATGGCGCATGACTTGATCGTCATGAAGGACGGCAAAGTGGTGGAGCAAGGCACGGCAGACCGCGTGTTCGACTCCCCGCAACAGCCCTACACCCGCGCCCTCCTCACCGCCGCGTTCGAGAACCGGGTGAGTGAGGCTGGGGCTGTGGGGACTTAGGCCCAAATTGCCTCACAAAACCTGTTCTAATTCAGCCGGAAACATGCGGTAATCGCCTCAGATCAGCAGGCACTTCGCCCTCCATGCAGGTATGAGAGACAGACCATGAAAGTTAATTTCGGCGTTTTGGTATCCAGCGGCTCGACCTTTCCTTACCAGAAAGACTTGGGCGCGTTCGCAGAATTGATCCGGGTTATCGATGGCTGCGGAGTCGCCATGATCGGCACCGCTGACACCAGCTTTATCTATGGCGACGCCTTTGTTCGCGCGACCCTGATTGCCCAGCACGCCAAGAACGCACTGGTAGGCATCCACCCCTCCAACCCGATCACGCGAGAGCCGCAGATCATGGCGGCCTTCCTGGCCTCTATCGATGCGATGACGGATGGCCGGGCCTTCCTGGATATCGCGACTGGTGATAGCGCGGTCTACAATATTGGCCTCAAACCGGGCACCCGCGCCCGGGTAGAGGATTACGTCACTTGCGTGCGCGAACTGATGGCCACGGGCGAATCCACTTATCAGGGCCGGCCCCAGCGGGTGCGCTGGCACCAAGACACGGTTAAACCGCAGGTTCCGATCACCTTCTGCGCGGAAGGCCCCCGCACGCTACACCTGGGTGGGCGCATCTTTGACGGCGTCATCGCCGGTACTGGTGTGCTGCCGGAGGTCATCAAGGACACCATCGCTCGCGTCCGCGCCGGCGCTGAGAGCGAAGGCCGTGATCCGGCGGATGTGCCGGTCTGGTTCACCACACGCTCGTCCTTGAATGAAGACCGGGAGAAGTCCATCAACGGCATTCACGCCTCAGTCTCCTCCATCCTGAACCACTCCATGCGCTTCGGGCTGGACAACAAGAGCGTGCCCGGCCAGTTCCGCGACAAGATCCAGGAATATGTGGATGGCTACGAGTTGTACGACCATGTGCTGCAAGGCGGGCGCAATCCCAAGCGTATGGAAGACCTGGGCCTGACCGACTACGCCATGGACCGCTATGCGCTCGCCGGCAACGCCAAGGACTGGATCGAGCGCATCAGCGCCATCGCCGACGCCGGCGGCACCAATATCTGGTTCAGCGTCGAGCCAGGGCCGATTGAGCAGCAAATCCACTACATGAAAATGTTTGAGAAAGAGATCCTACCGGAGTTCGTTTAGGAGCGCCCCAGGCCTCTGTCTCGGGAGGGATCCCTGTATTTCTGGTATTTCGATCTGGTCACAGCTCTGTGATAAATTTTAGATTGGAATAATTCTAATAATGCTTATCTGCGTTCTGCCAACACTGCAGGGGCCAGTCCCTCAAGTCGTCGCCAAGATACGGGTCCATTGCCATTAACCCAAATGGCCCCCACCTATGCGGTGAAACAAGAAACCCAATCTGCCCGGAGTATGACCATGACCACGACCCCCAATGACAAAGGCAAGTGCCCAGTAATGCACGGCGCCAATTCCACGACACACGCGTCGGTCGTGGAGTGGTGGCCGACCACGCTCAACCTGGATATCCTGCACCAGCACGACCGCAAGACCAACCCACTCAAGGACTTTGACTACCGCAAAGCCCTCGGGGAATTGGATGTTAAGGCACTGAAGGCCGACCTGAGCGCGCTGATGACCGATAGCCAGGACTGGTGGCCGGCAGATTGGGGCCATTATGGCGGCCTGATGATCCGCATGGCCTGGCACGCAGCCGGAACCTATCGCATCGCGGACGGACGCGGCGGTGCCGGTACCGGCAACCAACGCTTCGCACCGCTAAATTCCTGGCCAGACAATGGCAACCTGGACAAGGCCCGCCGCCTTCTTTGGCCGATCAAGAAGAAGTACGGCAACAAGATTTCCTGGGCGGACCTGATCATCCTGGCCGGTAATGTCGCCTACGAGTCCATGGGCTTCAAAACCTTCGGCTTCAGCTTTGGTCGTGAGGATATCTGGCACCCGGAGAAAGACACCTACTGGGGCACAGAAAAAGATTGGCTCGGGTCTAACCGCTATGATGGTGACGATCGCGAGACCCTAGAAAACCCGCTGGCCGCAGTGCAGATGGGCCTGATCTATGTGAACCCGGAGGGCGTGAACGGCAAACCTGACCCGCTGAAGACCGCCCAAGACATGCGCCTCACCTTCGCCCGCATGGCCATGGACGATGAGGAGACCGTGGCGCTGACCGCTGGCGGTCACACCGTCGGCAAAGCGCATGGCAATGGCAATGCCGACAATGTTGGCCCGGAGCCAGAGGCCGGTTCGATTGAGGACCAGGGCTTTGGCTGGCTGAACAAGACCTCCCGCGGCATCGGCCGCGATACGGTCACCAGCGGTGTCGATGGTGCCTGGACCAGCCATCCCACCCAGTGGGACAACGGCTATTTCGATATGCTGCTGGGCCACGAGTGGGAGCTGACCAAAAGCCCCGCCGGCGCGAACCAGTGGAAGCCAGTCAGTATCGCAGAGGCCGATATGCCGGTCGATGTGGAGGACGCCTCGATCCGCACCATGCCGGTCATGACGGACGCCGACATGGCCCTGAAGGTTGATCCAGAATACCGCAAGATCTCGGAACGCTTCCACAAAGACCCGGCAGCTTTCGACGACGCCTTCGCCCGAGCCTGGTTCAAACTCACCCACCGCGACATGGGTCCCAAAGCCCGCTATTTTGGCCCGGAGGTTCCGAATGAGGACCTAATCTGGCAGGACCCGATCCCTGCCGGCAGCACGTCCTACGATGTCGCCGCGGTGAAGGCCAAGATCGCTGCCGCCGGTCTCTCCGCCGCCGACATGGTTGCCACCGCCTGGGATAGCGCCCGCACCTTCCGCGGTTCGGACTTCCGCGGTGGTGCAAACGGCGCCCGCATCCGGTTGGCTCCGCAAAAGGATTGGGCAGGCAATGAGCCGGAACGGCTGGCACGCGTACTTTCGGTGCTGGGGCCAATCGCAAAGGCTACCGGTGCCTCAATCGCCGATGTGATCGTCCTGGCCGGCAATCTGGGCGTGGAGCAGGCCGCCAAAGCCGCTGGCCTCGCCGTTCAGGTACCCTTCGCACCCGGTCGCGGCGACGCCACCGATGCAGCCACCGACGCCGAGTCCTTCGACGTGCTGGAGCCGGTGGCCGACGGCTATCGCAACTGGTTGAAGCAGGATTATGCCGTATCAGCGGAGGAATTGCTGCTCGACCGCACACAGTTGATGGGCCTGACCGCGCACGAGATGACCTGCTTGGTCGGCGGCATGCGCGTGATCGGCACCAATCATGGCGGCACGGCGCACGGCGTCTTTACCGACCGCGCCGGCGCATTAACAACCGACTTCTTCGTCAACCTGACCGACATGGCCAACAAGTGGGAGCCCAAGGGCACAAACTTGTACGACATCGTCGACCGCAAGTCGGGCGCGGTGAAGTGGACAGCCACCCGGGTCGATCTAGTGTTCGGGTCCAACTCAGTCCTGCGCTCCTATGCCGAAGTCTATGCCCAAGACGACGCGAAAGAGCGGTTCGTGCAGGATTTCGTCGCTGCCTGGACCAAAGTGATGAACGCCGATCGCTTTGATGCGGCCTAGTGGCCTGATCGACACGTTTGCATCCGCAAACGTGTCGTGAATCAGCCCACTCTTTCAATATGTTTGTGGTTCGATTCAGCAATCGGATGGGAATCATACGTTTCGATCGAATCACTAGGGCCGTTCCCAGTTCTGACCTGCGCCTCAGCTGCCAGACCAGTAGCTGAGGCGTAATCAAAGCGATGCTATGGGGTGATCTGCGCAAGCGGGTCACCCCATATTCGTGCTTGCAATTGCCGACGTCTGCGCCACCATACCTAGCTGCATCTGCTGCCTGGTAGAGGAAGATCGCATGACCGTCACCCACAACCACCCCATCACAGAACCCGCCGCGTGGACCGCTACCGACCTGGAGCAGGACCGCCGCTGGGAGATCTCGCTCGCCGCCGAGGAGGTGTCCGACCTTCTGTCTGCCTGCGCGCAGGTCAACGACTTGCCGCTTACCCACATCACCACCACCAACTTCCCCCTGCCCCACTGCCGGCGCACCATCGCCCGCATCCGTGAGGAGTTGCGCTCTGGCCGCGGCATGGCGCTGCTGCACGGCTTCCCACTTGAGGGGCAGGAACTAGCTGATGTGGAGCGCATCTATTGGGGGTTCTGCTCACATCTGGGCATTGGCCTCACCCAGAACAGCGACAGCACGCTGATCCATTACGTGACCGAGGGCCACCTGCGCCCGAACCAGGGCACCAGAGGCGTTGGCAATCCCGGCAAGGTCTCACTGCATGTGGATCTGGCCGACGTGGTCTCGCTGCTGTGTGTGCGCCAGCCAGACGACTCACCACCCAGCCGCCTTGCAAGTTCCCTCACCATTCATAATCTTGTCCGCGAGCGTGCTCCGCACCTGCTGCCCCGGCTCTATGAAGGCTTCGCCTGGGATCGCCAGAATGAGCATGACCCAAGCGAGACGCCGACTTCTGGTTATCGTGTCCCTGTCTTCAGCGTGGCGGATGGTGTCGTTTCCGGGCGCTACAACCGCAGTTGGATGGCCAAGGCAGCGGATCGCGCCGGCGGCTTCAGCCAGGAGGAGAAAGAACTGCTGGACCTGTTCGACGAACTGGCCGCCGAATGCATGTTCGAGTTTCCGTTCAACCCTGGCGACATCCAATTCGCCAACAACTACACCACCCTGCACGGCCGCGCGCCACACGCGCCAGCGGTCTCTGAAGACAAAACCCGCCTGCTGATGCGAATCTGGAACAATATCGATGACTTCCGCCCCTATGCCGATGAAGCCATCATCCGCAATGGCATCATCCGCCACGGCCGCCTCGGCTGGACGGCTGACCAGTTGGCGGCAGGACTGGAAGGCAAGGTCCATGCCCGACGGGAACAGGACGGCGCGCCCGCGTGATTTCCGTCTCCCCGTCATTGCGAGAAGCCGTAGGCGACGAAGCAACCTAGGGAACCGAGCCTCAGCCCACCTGGGTTGACACGCCCGCTACGCGCTCTCGCAATGACGAGGATGGGGAAAGAGGATTGCCCACCCCCTCAATAATTCGCCTTGCGCTTCTCCAGGAAGGACGCAACGCCCTCTTTGAAGTCCGGGCTCTGGCGCACGCGGTCGCCTAGGGTCTGCTCCAGCGGTTCTTTGCCGATGTCGCGCAGATAGGCCGATGTGGAGTACTGCTCCTTAACCGCCTGCACCGCGGCGGGGGAGTTGCCGGCGATGGTCTCGGCTATGGCCAGGCATTCATCCAGCAGCTTTTCGCGCGGCACGACCCGGTTGATCAGGTTGATGCGGGTGGCCTCTTCCGCATCGATCAACTTGCCGGTCATCAGCAATTCCATCGCGTGCACATAGCCGATCTGCGCCTGCAGCTTGGTCGTAGCACCCCCGAACGGATAGACGCCGAACTTCACTTCCGTCAGGCCAAAGCGAGCGCTGGGCGCGGCCAGGCGGATGTCGCTTGCCAGCATCAACTCAATGCCGCCGGCGATGCAGTCGCCGTTGACCGCCGCGATCACCGGCTTGCGATAGACCGTGTATTTCTGAAGGCCCTTGTGCACCAGGCGGGACATGTCCTCGCCTGCCGTTAGGTCGCCGGAGAGGTCAGCGCCCGCGCAAAAAGCCTTCTCACCCGCGCCGGTGATGACTATGGCGCGGCAGGAGTCGTCCGCCGCCAGTTCATCCCAGATGCGGGCGAGCTCGGCGAAGTCGGCGCGGCTTGCGGCGTTGCGTTTCGGCTGATTGTCCAGCGTGATGAGCGCGATGTGGGCGCCCTTGCGTTCCAGATGGATGGTCATATGACGGGTCTCCGAGTTCAGATTTTCCGTTACCCTTCACCCTTCGAGGCCCGGCTTCGCCGCGCACCTCAGGCTGAAGGGAGAGTTTGTGTGGCTTGGCTAGCCTAGATCCTGCACAGTCACGACCACCTTGCCGGCGGCCTTGCGCTGAGTCAGCAACTGTATCGCCTCGACGCCCTGCTCCAGCGGCAGGCTGTTGGTGACGATGGGCTTCAGGCGGCCATCCAGCCAATAAGCCTCCAGCGCCTTGACCGAGCGCGCCAGCAATTCCGGCTTGCGCCAGCGGAAATAGCGGAGTGAGGAGCCTGCCGCCGTGCGATGCTTGACCAGCAGCCGGTTCGCCGGGATTTTCGGGACGCCGCCGACAAAGCCGAAATGCACGAACCGCCCGCCCCAATCGAGCGACGACAGCGCCTCGTCAAACAGGTCGCCGCCGACGGGATCAAAGCACACGTCCGCGCCATTGCCGTTCGTCACCGCCATAACACCCTCTTTCAGAGAGCCCGTCGCATAGTTGATGACATGGTCCGCGCCGTGCGCTTTGCAGATCTCCAGCCGCTCGTCGCTGGAGGCACAGGCGATTACGCGCGCGCCCATGGCCTTGGCGATTTCGACCGCAGCCAAGCCGGAGCCACCGGCCGCGCCTAGCACGATCACCGTCTCGCCCGGCTCCACCCGGCCCTGCCAACGCAGCGCCACATCGGCGGAGATATAGGCCACGGGGAAGATCGCGCCTTGGCCAAAATCCATGCCCTTGAACAGCGGATAAACCTCACCCGGCTCGGCCAGCGCCTGCTCGGCAAAACCACCGTGCGCGAGGATCGCCATGACCTTATCGCCGGGCTTGAACGTCTTCACATTGGCACCGACTGCCGAGACGACGCCCGCGCCCTCCAGTCCCGGTGAGAACGGGAATGGCGGTTTGGTCTGGTACTTACCGTTGACCATGATGCTGTCGGCAAAGTTGACGGAGGTCGCCGCGATATCCAGCAGCAACTGGTCTGGGCCGGGGATGGGTGCTGGGATATCAGCCAGTTCCAGGCTCTCAACCGGGCCGAACTCACGGCAAATCAGGGCGCGCATGCGATAGGTCTCTCTTGTCTCTAGGAAGTCGTTGCCTAGGTTAATAACCCGTCACGCCCAAACTCGCCAGCATGGAGGCGCGCAGCAGAAAGGCGCGGGTTTTGGCCGGGTCGGCCATGGTCTCACGCAGCATCTGCCGGAATGCCGCCTGCTCCGACGGGTCGCGGGTTTCCAGGTTGCGCTTGTTGCGGATGGTGATGTCGTTGACGTATTGCAGCGCCACCGGTCGCCGCTCCGCCTCAAACTGGTCCAGCAAGGCCGGGTCCGCGCCATCGCGCAGCACGCGCACCAGCTTTTCACCCAGGTTGAAGGCGTCGTGGATGCCGCCGTTCATGCCCATTCCGCCCAGCGGGTTGTTGATGTGCGCCGCATCACCGGCGATGAAGGCCCGCCCCTCGCGATACCGCTCCGCCACCCGCTGGTGCACGCGGTAGAGCGTCGTGTGTTTGACCTCGTAGGGCTCATCCCGCGGCAGCACCCGGTTCAACCGCCGTTGGATTTTGGCGGGGTCGAAGATATCCGCCTCGCTCTCCTCTGGCCCGGTGGGGAACATCACCCGCCAGACATCCGGTGCGCGCAGCAGGAAGAACCACTCGTCTGGATCGGCGAAATAGTTGACCCAACAGAGGCCGTCGAAATGGTGCTCAAACGGAAAATCGGTAGAGACCACCAAAAACGCCTCCGGCCAGGTAAACCCCTCAAATGGAATGCCCAGCGCCTGCCGCACCGCACTGCGCGCGCCGTCCGCGCCTATGACGTAGGAGCCGGCCACCGTCTCGCCACTGGCCAAAGTCACCGACACGCCGTCCGCGGCCTGCTGCACACCTGCCACCTCCGCCCCGAACCGGATCGCTGCCGTCGGACGGTCGGCCAGATACTCGGCCAGGGCGAAGTTGAGCTTGAACTGCTCGCATTGCAGCCGGTAGGGGTGGCGCACCACGTCCGCCAGCGCGCCGAAGTCGAACTCCCCCAACTTCTCGCCCGTGCGGTCGCGGTATTGGAAGGTCGGTGCGATCAGCCCCTGGGCGATCAGCTTCTCAGTCGCTCCAAACCGCTCCAGCATATCCAGCGTTGGCGGGTGAAAGGTGGAGGCGCGGAGGTTGGTCGGCAGCGCAGGCTCTGCCTCCAGCACGATCACCGGCAAATCCGCCTCCGCCAGAACGCACGCGAGGCTAAGGCCGACAGGGCCGGCGCCAGATACTATTACAGGAGCTTGGGTCATGCGTCGGCTGCAACACTCTTAAAAACGGAAGGCCGCTTGCGTGCGGTGGTGCGCAGGCCCACTTTCCACCCGGATCATTCCATCCAAGATTAAGGAACCAAACGCTTATGCTGAAATTCTACTACAACACCGGGCCGAACCCAATGAAGGTTGCCCTGTTCCTCGAAGAATCCGGCCTGCCGTACGAGGCTATCCCGGTCGATGGCCGCAAAGGCGACCAGCACAAGCCGGAATACAAAGCCATCAACCCGAACGCCAAGGCCCCCAGCATCGTTGATGACGGCACTGCCGTGTTCGACTCAAACGCTATCCTGCTGTACCTGGCTGAGAAGACTGGCCAGTTCACCGGCCCCGCCGCCAAGCGCGGCGAAATGCTGTCCTGGCTGATGTTTGTCGCGACCGGCGTCGGCCCGTACAGCGGCCAGAGCGTCCACTTCCGCCACCATGCGCCAGAGCGGCTGGAATATCCCACCACCCGCTATATGTTTGAGGCCCGCCGCCATTACGGCATCCTCGACGCGCACCTGGCCAACAACAAGTACATGCTGGGCGATGACTACAGCATCGTCGATATGGCAGTCTGGGGTTGGGCGCGGCTGCTGCCGGTGGTGCTTGGCGACGACGCTCTGCCCTCCATGCCAAACTTGAAACGCCTGGTGGACGAGCTGAGCGCCCGCCCGGCCGGTCAGCGCGCGGTGGCCCTCAAAGACCGCCACGCCTTTAAGGCAGAGATGGACGCTGACGCCATGAAAAACATGTTCCCGAGCATCAAAACGGCTTAGGAGACTAAAACGCCCCGGCAGCATCATCTGCTTCCGGGGCGTTTTCGTGCTTAGCAACGACGGGTAAAAGAACCCTACTTCGCCGCCGTCACCATGATCTCCACCAGGATTTCCGGGCGGGCCAAGTCGGCACGAACACAGGCGCGGACCGGCGGGTTTTCCGGGTCGACCCAGGCGTTCCACACCTCGTTCATCTGGCTGAACTTGCTCATATCTGTGATCCAGAGCTGAGCGTGCAGCAGCTTGGACTTGCTAGTGCCAGCGCGCTTCAGATAGTCGTCGATCTTGTCACAGATGTTTTGGGTTTGGCCCTTGATATCCA
>Ga0055584_100001782_pt1 | contig 21149 bp, 16 predicted proteins | sample OSDHelmetaG_FD_58716 | JGI IMG/M metagenome (GOLD analysis project Ga0055584, IMG submission 58716) | Pelagic marine sediment microbial communities from the LTER site Helgoland, North Sea, for post-phytoplankton bloom and carbon turnover... | ecosystem: Environmental > Aquatic > Marine >...
CACGGCTTCGAGAACCGGGAGCATGGTCTGCAGGTTGGAGAGCTTCTTCTCGTGCAGCAGAATGTAGGGGTTGTCGAGTTCGCAGATCATCTTCTCTGCGTTCGTGATGAAATACGGCGAGAGATAGCCGCGATCGAACTGCATGCCTTCAACGACTTCCAGTTCAGTGGTCAGGCTTTTGGCCTCTTCCACCGTGATGACACCTTCATTGCCAACGCGCTGCATGGCTTCCGCAATGTAGCCGCCGACTTCGGTGTCGCCGTTCGCGGAAATACGACCAACCTGAGCGATTTCGTCAGAACTGCGAATCTTCTTGGTGCGCTTGACGATGTCCGTCACGACCGCATCAACCGCCAGGTCGATACCGCGCTTGAGATCCATCGGGTTCATGCCGGCCGCAACGGCCTTGGAACCTTCACGAACGATCGCCTGGGCGAGAACGGTCGCCGTAGTCGTACCGTCACCGGCGATGTCATTGGTCTTGGAAGCGACTTCCTTGACCATCTGCGCGCCCATGTTCTCGAACTTGTCTTCCAGCTCGATTTCCTTGGCGACCGAAACACCATCCTTGGTGATACGCGGTGCGCCGAAAGCCTTGTCGATGATGACATTACGGCCCTTGGGACCCAGAGTCACCTTGACGGCATCAGCCAGCGTGTCGACGCCTTTGAGCATCTTGTCACGCGCCGATGTTGAAAATTGGACTTCTTTAGCAGCCATTTCTGTAATCCTTCCTCGAATTTCGGGCTAAGCGGCCTTCTTGGCCTTCTTGGTGGCTTCGATCACGCCCATGATGTCGGACTCCTTCATGATCAGGAGCTCCTCGCCATCAATGGACACTTCGGTGCCGGACCATTTGCCGAACAGCACGCGATCTCCAGCCTTCACATCCATCGCAATGAAGTTTCCGTCTTCGCCGCGGCCACCAGGGCCCACAGAGACAACTTCACCTTCGGACGGCTTTTCCTGAGCCGTGTCGGGAATGATGATTCCGCCGGCTGTCTTTTCGTCAGAACCGACGCGGCGTACAACCACTCGGTCGTGCAAGGGGCGAAAACCCATCGCTATATCCTCCTGTTAAATCAGAATAATTCGCGCATCAGAGCCGCGTTGTTAGCACTCCCTTAGCGCGAGTGCCAGACAGGTAGTGATCTGGGCTTCCCCTGTCAACCGGTGGTCCGGCGGGAAATCGAGAAACTTCACGCCCGAATTGGCAGCACTCTCCCCAGACCGGTTCTAATCAATTGAAATAAAACATTTATTTATTTACGAATGTGAAACGCTTTCCCGATAATTTTTCCATCAAGGTGATTCGTTTGGTACTGAGCGAGGTGTTTTTGATGCGAAAAGAGATGGCGTTGCAGTTGAACGGTTGGCGCATGACCTCGGCAGAAATTGTCTATCACATGCCTGACCATCCCGGCATTTTACAAAGCTTTATCTGGCAACGGCTGGACTACCCGCCGGAGTTTCCAAAATTGCTGAAATTTCTGGATTTCTGGTCAGACAATCTGGACGGCCCGCTTCACTCCGTCCGGGTCGGACATGTGGAAATACTCACACCGCCGAAGCTTGCCACGGTCAGTGCATCATTCGAGATTCACTAGCCCCCGAACTCAGGGTGTCAGATAGGCATCACGCAACTGCGTGTCCTGCGCAATCTCGGCCATCGAGCCGGCGACCAGAATTCTGCCCCGTTCGATCACGGCGGCCCGATCGGCCACATGAGTCGCAAACCGGACATTCTGTTCCGACAGCAGGACGGTGAGGTTCTGAGCAGACAGGATGTTCACGAAGGTTGCGATCTGTTGCACCACCACTGGCGCGAGACCTTCAGAAGGTTCGTCGAGCAGGATAATCCCGGGATTGCCCATCAGGGTGCGCGCAATGGTCAGCATCTGCTGCTCGCCCCCCGACAATTGACCCGCGAGTCGGTCCCGCAATGCGGCCAACGGCGGAAACAGGTCAAACACCCGCTCATGAGTCCAGCACTCCCGCGATGATGTGTCTGCATCGCGGGTGCCGACCAGCAGGTTCTCCATCACACTCAGCCCGGCAAAGACCCGCCGCTCCTCGGGCACATAGCCCACTCCGGCCCGGTTCACCCGATAGGCGGGCCAGCCGGTGACCTCCTGACCCACAACCGTGACCGTGCCGCGGCCCAGCTTCAACAGCCCCATGATCGCTTTCATGGTGGTAGATTTTCCGGCGCCATTGCGGCCCAGCAGGACCGTCACCGATCCCTCCGGCACCTCCAGATCTACTCCGAACAGGGCCTGAGCAGGCCCATAATAGGCCTCCAGCCCGTCCACTCGCAGCGCGGGCATTTCCGGGTTTGCAGCGCCCGTCATGTCACCGCCTCTTCATCGTCATAGGTTCCCAGATAGACCGCGCGGACATCGGCATTGGCGCGCACCGCTTCGGGCGATCCCGAAGCAATAACCCGACCCCTGTCGAGCACGATCACCCGGTCGGCATGGCCGAAGACAACATCCATGTCATGTTCGGTAAACAGCACGGCGACACCGACATCGCTCACAAGCCGGTCCACCAGCGCCATCATCTGGCCGCGACCATCCCCGGCCATGCCTGCCGTGGGCTCGTCCATCAGCAACAGGAATGGTTCATTGGTCAGCGCCACCGCCAGCTCCAGCCGCTTGAGATCTCCATAGGCCAGTTCGGACACGGCGCGCTCAGCCGCATCACCCAACCCGACCTGGGTGATCAGGGCCCCGGCTTCATCGCGATAGCGATGCCGCAGGGCCCGCCCCAGTCGCGCGGCCACCCGGTGATGGCTGGCCAGCGCCACCTGCACATTCTCGATCACGGTCATACTCATGAAGGTCGCGGTGATCTGAAATGTCCGCCCGACCCCGTGACGCCACACCCGGTGTGGCGCGAGTCCCGTGATCTCCCTGTCGCCCAGTATCACCTGTCCGGCATCCGGGCGGACCTGACCATGGATCGCATTGAACAGGGTTGTCTTGCCGGCCCCGTTCGGACCAATCAGCGCCACACGCTCACCCGCCTCCACGGCAAAGGACACCCCATCCACCGCGCGGACGCCGCCATAGGCCTTGGCCAGATCGCTGACGATGAGAACACTCACGATACCCGCCGTCCCAGCAGCAAAGCCGACAGGCCGACCAGACCGCGTGGCAATATCACCACCAGCACGACAATGAAGACACCCAAAACTAGCTGCCAGAGATCAGTCAGGCGGTTCAGTTCTGTCTGGATTTCGGTATAGACGATCGCCCCGAGGATCGGTCCGGCCAGAGACTGCATCCCGCCCAGCAGCACCATGACCAGCCCATCCACCGATGTGGACACGAACAGGACCTCGGGAAAGACGCTGCCCTTGGCAAAGGCAAAGAAACCACCAGACACGCCCGCTGCGGCACCGGCCAGCGTGAAGGCCAGCCAGCGATGGCGCGTGACATCCACACCGATCGCGGCGGACCGCAGCGCAGAATCACGTATCCCGCGCAGGGTGTAACCGAAGGGACTGAACAAGACATGGCGGAGGGCCCAGATCATTGCGGCACAGACCGAGAAAGCCAAATAGTAGAAGACCGTAGCATCGGCGGCCCAGGCGCTGGGCCAGACCCCGAGAATACCATTGTCACCGCCGGTAAACTCGATCCACTGAAAGGCGATCGACCAAGCAATTTGCGCAAAGGCCAGAGTCAGCATCGCCATATAGATGCCGGTCAGACGCACACAGAACCAGCCGAACAGCAACGCGCCCAGCGCACCGGCGATCGGCGCCAGCAACAGCGCCGGTGCCATGCCGACAGACAGATGGAACACGGCCAGTCCGGCGCCATAGGCCCCCAGACCGAAATAAGCCGCATGCCCGAAGGTAATCAGTCCACCGCCCCAGATGAGGAAATGCAGGCTCGCAGCGAACAGCGCGAGGATGGCAATCTCGGTCAAAATAACCGTACTGAACTCACCCAGAACAAGTGGCGCCACCAGCCCTGCTGCCAACAGCAAACGCCATCCGGTCCGGGCCATGGGCCCCGAGGGCTGCAAGGGCGGATCGGGGTTTCGCACATCTTCGGCGGTCAGAAATTCCGGCTTGCCGAACAACCCGCTGGGTTTGAGAACCAACGTCACGGCCATCACTAGAAAAATCAGCACCAGCGTGATCTGGGGAAAGATGACCAGGCCGAAGGCCAGCAACTCGCTGATCAGTACGGCTGCAATGAAAGCGCCGGCAATCGAGCCCATACCGCCAATCACGACCACAACGAAGGCATCGACGATGATGGAAAGATCCATAGACAGGCTCGCCGCCTGCCGAGGCATTTGCAGCGCGCCCCCCAGCCCGGCCAGCGCAGATCCGAGCACAAAGGCCGCGGTGAAGAGCCAGCGCTGATCGATCCCCAGCGCCGCCACCATCTGACGATCTTCGGTGGCGGCCCGCAGCAACACGCCAAACCGTGTCTTGCGAAACAGCAGCCAAAGCCCTCCCAGAACGGCAAAGGCGACCCCAATCAGAAACAGGTCATAAGTGGGAATCGCATAGCCGAGAATCTCGATGGCCCCATCGAGCCCGGGCATCCGCGGCGCAAAGAGATCGTCCGGTCCCCAGATTGTCCGGGTGAGATCCTGCACGACAAGGACCACGCCAAAGGTCGCGAGAAGCTGGAACAATTCCGGCGCGTGATAGATTCGCCGCAGCAGAGCGGATTCGATCACCCCGCCAATCACGCCCACCGCCACCGCCGCCAGCAACAAGGCCAGAAGGTAGCCGAGAAAACTGTCGCCCATCACGACAACCAGGCTATAGGCGATGTAGGCGCCCAGCATGTAGAGCGAACCATGCGCGAAGTTCACCACACGTGTGACGCCGAAGACGATCGACAGACCGACCGCGATCAGAAACAGCGAAGCGGCGCTGGCCAGTCCGGCAATTGCCTGGGCGACGATGAAACTCACAAAATCCTCCAGCGCCACCCCATGGCCCTATGGCCGCATGGCGCTAACTGCCCGGGCGCAGCTTCCTGACGGTTGCGTCATCGGGAAGATAATCCGCACCATTTGCATACCGGAAATCCACCATCACGCCCCGTCCGTCAACCTTTGCCGTGCGGCCCACATAGGCGCCCATCGTCGACTGATGGTCCAGACTGCGATAGGTGATCGGCCCGAAAGGTGTATCAAGCTCCAGCCCCTTCATGGCGGCAACCATGGCGTCGGTGTCGGTCGACCCGGCCTTTTCCAGCATCGCGGCAATCGTCAGGATGGTGCTGTAGCCCACGATCGAGCCCGCCCGGGGATAGTCGTCGAAGCGGCTCTGATAGGCATCGAGGAAGGCCCTATGCGCTGGCGCCTTGATCGCCTGCCAGGGATAGCCTGTGACGATCCAGCCTTCCGGGGTCTCGCCCTTCAGCGTGTCGAGATATTCCGGCTCACCGGTTAGCAGGCTGGCAACCTCGCGATCCTTGAACAGGCCGCGCAATTGTCCCTCGCGGACGAACTTCGCAAGATCGATGGAGAAGGTGACATTGAAGATCGCTTCCGGTTTGGCTCGGGCGATCGCCTGCACGGTGGCACCGGCATCAATCTTGAACAGTGCCGGCCAATGTTCCTCCACGAACTCCACATCCGGACGCCGTGCCTTGAGGACCTCCTTGAAGGCCTTCACGGCGGATTGTCCATATTCGTAGTTGGGCGCAATTGTCGCCCAGCGTTTTGCGGGAAGCTTGGCCGCTTCTTCCGCCAGCATGGCGGCTTGCATATAGGTCGAGGGCCGGAGACGGAACGTATAGGGATTGCCCTTCGACCAGACGACCGCATCCGAAAGTGGCTCGGAGGCCACAAAAAGCGTCTTGTTGCGATTGGCAAAATCGGCGACCGCAAGACCGATATTCGACAGGAAAGTCCCCGCCAGCAGGTCCACATTCTCACGTCGCAGCAATTCCTCGGCAAACTTGATGGCATTGGCCGGCTTGCCGCCGTCATCGCGGGAAATCACTTCCAGCGGGCGACCGAGGACACCCCCTTTGGCATTGATCTCTTCAATCGCGAGTTGCCAGCCATTGCGATAGGGCACGGTGAAGGCAGCCAACGGGCCGGTGTAGCTGTTGATCTCACCAACGCGGATCGGTCCCTGTTGTGCATTTGCCGAAGCAAAGGTCAGCGTGGCCAGCAACGCGCCGAACAGCGCAGAGAAATAGTAACGAACGTTCATGCGCGGCATGATCGTCTCCTTGTGCAGTCGATATAAAAGGCGTGTTCGCCACGCTCTTCCGTTCCCCAATTCGGCGAAAACCGATTCGCCGGGACCCATCATATGGTCAGTCACGCGCAAAGGTCGAATCTGATCAACACCTGTGTGCGAAATCCTGCAAAGGACGGGTTGGTCGACCGCGCAATGTATGGCTATAGTTCATTAGTTTCAGGGGGGAACCATGACAATAAAAGTTGCTGTCATCGGCTCGGGACCGAGCGGATTCTACACAGTCGACGCCCTGCTCAAGGGCGAGAAGGACGTTCAGATCGACATCATCGATCGTCTGCCAACCCCATTCGGACTGATCCGCGGCGGTGTCGCCCCCGATCATCAAACCACCAAGAAAGTTGCACGTGTCTATGAGAAGTCCGCGCTGGCCGATGGCGTTGCCTATTACGGCAATGTCGAAGTGGGCCGGGACGTTTCGATCGAAGAACTCAAGGACATGTATGACGCGATCGTTCTGGCGGTGGGTGCACCGCGCGACCGCAAGCTCGGCATCCCCGGCGAGGACAAGATCGGCGTCTACGGTTCAGCCGATTTCGTCGGCTGGTATAACGGCCATCCGGACTTCACCGATCTGGCACCGGATCTGAACACCGCCACCGTCGTCGTGATCGGCAATGGCAATGTGGCAGTCGATGCCGCGCGGGTTCTGGTCAAGACCGAAGAGGAAATGACGGCCACCGATCTGGCGGATCACGCCGCTGATGCAATTCAGGCGTCCCCCATCACCGATGTCTACATGGTCGGTCGCCGCGGCCCCATCGAAGCCAAGTTCACCAATGTGGAGTTGCGCGAGATGGGCAAGCTCGACAATTGCTTGCCGGTCATCGACGCGGACCAGCTTCCCGAGACGGTCGAAGGCGATTGGTCAGATCGCGACCTGCGCCTGAAGGAACGCAATCTGGCAACCATGAAAGAATTCCCGGATGTGGACCCGACCGGCAAGGCCAAACGCGTTCACTTCACCTTCTATGCCAAGCCCGCGGAAATTCTGGGTGGTGACAAGGTTGAAGGCATCCGCATGGAAGCTACCAAGGTCGAAAATGGCCGCTCGGTCGGCACCGGCGAATTCTTCAACATCGCCTGCGGTCTGGTGATCCCGGCGATCGGGTATTTCTCCGATCCGTTCCCCGGCGTGCCCTTCGATGCGGATAACGGCATCGTAGTCCATAACGGAGGCCGGGTTGGCGACAATATCTATGCCGTGGGCTGGATCAAGCGCGGCCCCACCGGCGTGATCGGCTCTAACAAGCCCGATGGCGACATCGCGGCGACACAGATTTTCGAGGACATTGCGGAGGGTGCCAAACCCGGTCGGGATGCGCTCGACCCGCTGTTGCGCGAACGCGATGTGCGCGTGGTCAGCTATCAGGACTGGCAAAGCATCGATGCCGCAGAGGTGAGCGGGGCCAAGCCCGGCGCACCGCGACGCAAATTCGTGACCATCGAAGCGATGGTTGCGGCCCTTGACTGATTTTCAAAACTCTTCAACTCGACGGCACAAACCCGAGTTTGTGCTTGAAACACATGTGCAAGCAGATAAAGCTACGCGCAATTTGGCCCGGGGGAATTCTGGTCTGCGTTTGTTTCAAACTGTTTGACGTCTAACGGGAAGGAAATACCCGATGTCTGAAGTAGCGGCCATCGATCATCCGGACGAGAACCGGCAGGAAATCGAATCCGCAGTTGTCCGTTTTGCAGGCGACTCCGGCGATGGAATGCAGCTCACCGGCAGTCATTTCACCATGACGGCAGCGATTGAAGGGAACGATCTTTCGACCTTCCCGGATTTCCCGGCAGAGATTCGCGCCCCGGCAGGCACCACATTCGGCGTGTCGGCATTCCAGATCAATTTCGGCGCTCGCAAGATCATGACCTCGGGCGATCAGCTCGACGTTCTGATCGCGATGAACCCGGCCGCCCTGATCACCAATCTGGCGGATGTGAAACCCGGCGGGATCGTGATTGCCGATAGCGGCGCGTTCACGGACCGGAACCTGACCAAGGCGGGTTACACGGAAAGCCCCCTCGACAATGACAGCCTCGACGGCTACCGGCTGGTCAAGATCGACATGTCGCGACTGACAGTCGAAGCGGTCAAGGAATACGGCCTCTCCAACAAGGAAGCGCTCCGTTCGAAGAACATGTGGGCGCTCGGCCTGATCTACTGGATGTATGGCCGCAAGCGGCAGGCCTCGGTCGACTGGCTGAAGACCAAATTCGCCAAAATGCCGGAAATCGCCGATGCCAATATCGCCGCGCTGAATGCCGGCCATGCCTTTGGCGAGACCGCCGAAATGCCCGCCGAACTGGGAACCTTCGAAGTGGAACGGGCCCAGATCGAACCGGGCGTCTACCGGACGATCACCGGGGCCGAATCCGTATCCCTGGGACTGCTCGCCGGTTCACAGCTGGCCGGTCTGAACATCTCGTTCTGTTCCTATCCGATCACACCGGCCTCGGCCCTGCTTCATCAGCTGGCACGGATGAAGAATTTCGGTGTCGTTACCTTCCAGGCCGAGGACGAGATCGCCGCGGCCGCAGCCGCACTGGGCGCATCCTATGCCGGATCGCTGGGCGTTACATCGAGTTCCGGCCCGGGGATTGCCCTCAAGATGGAGGCCATTGGCCTGGCCATCGGCACCGAATTGCCCATGGTCGTCGTGAACTCGCAGCGCGCGGGTCCCTCAACCGGTCTGCCGACGAAAACCGAACAGTCGGATCTCTATCAGGCAGTCTTCGGGCGCAACGCGGACGCGCCGATGCCGGTGATTTCCGTGTCGACGCCCTCAGATGGGTATGACGTGGCGATCGAGGCCATTCGCCTCGCGACCAAATACATGACGCCGGTCATGTTGCTTACGGATGGTTACATCACCAATGCCTCGGAACCCTGGCGAATCCCCGACCCGTCGAGCTATGAGCGGTTCGACGTTGAATTCCGTACCGATCCGGAAAATTTCCATCCGTTCCTGCGTGACGACAAGACCCTGGCCCGTCCCTGGGTGAAACCGGGAACGCCGGAGCTGATGCATCGCATCGGTGGCATCGAGCGATCTTATGACACCGGCCATATTTCCTATGACCCGGACAATCACCAGAAAATGACTGATGTGCGTGCGGCCAAGATCAACGGCATCGCCGACGACATTCCCGAACAGGAAGTCGAGGTCGGCGCGCCCGGTGGCAAGCTTGCGATTGTGGGTTGGGGTTCGACCTTCGGGCCGATCAACCGCGCTGTGAACAACATGCGCGATGATGGTTACGACGTGTCGCAGATTCATCTGCGCTACATCTGGCCGCTGCCGCGCAATCTCGAGGAACTGCTGAAAAGCTACGATCAGGTCCTCGTCGCGGAAATGAACACCGGTCAGCTCCGCACATTGCTGCGTGCGGAATATCTGGTGCCCGCCGAAGGTCTGAACAAGGTCAACGGCAAACCGTTCCTGATTGGCGAACTTGAAGACGCAATCCGAACACGGCTGGAGAAATAAGATGAATGTCCAAAGCCCCCCGGAAAAACTGACCGCGCGCGACTTCGCGACCGACCAGGAAGTTCGCTGGTGCCCCGGTTGCGGTGACTACGCGATCCTGAAGGCGGTCCAGAACACGCTGGCCCAGCTGGAAGCTGACCCGAAGAGCACCGTCTTCGTTTCGGGTATCGGCTGTGCAGCTCGATTCCCTTATTACATGGAAACCTATGGCTTCCACACGATCCATGGCCGCTCACCGGCTGTTGCCACGGGCGTGAAGCTTTCCAATCCGGAGCTCGACATCTGGGTGGTCGGCGGCGATGGCGACATGCTGTCGATCGGCGGAAATCACACGATGCACGCCATCCGGCGCAACATCGACCTGCAGATTCTGCTGTTCAACAACCAGATCTACGGCCTGACCAAAGGGCAGTATTCCCCGACCTCGAAGATCGGCACCCGTTCGCCATCAACCCCGATGGGTTCGATCGACAACCCGGTGTCCGCGGCCCAGTTTGCACTGGGCGTTGGCGGCACCTTCATCGCCCGTTCCTCGGACATTCTGCAGAAGCATCTGCCCGAAGTTCTCAAGCGCGCCCATGGGCATCGCGGGACCTCCTTCGTGGAAATCTTCCAGAATTGCATTGTCTACAATGACGGCGCCTTCAAGCACTTCACCGAGAAGAGCGTGCAGGACGAGATGCAGATTCATGTGGAGCACGGCCAGCCGCTGCTGTTCGGCAAGGACAAGAGCAAGGGTCTGGTCCTGAACAAGGACGAGATGCGCCTTGATGTTGTCACTCTGGGCGAAAACGGCATCACGGAAGCCGATATCGCCGTGCATGACGAGACCAACCGGTCGCTCGCGACCATGCTAGCCCAGATGGACCCGCCAACCATGCCGGTCGCGCTGGGTGTTCTGTATTGCGAGAGCGCGCCCACCTATGACAGCTCGGTTCATGCCCAGATCGAGCATGCCCGCAAGGATGGCGAGGGTGATCTCGCCAAGCTGCTGCATGGCGGACAGACCTGGACCGTCGAGTAGAACACCACTTCTGCAAGTTGTGGCGCGCCTGCGACCGATAGGCGCGCCGTCTTGCACATGGCATCTTTGGGTTCCAGATTTCTCGCGAAACGGACACCCGGATGACCACACGCACCACACAGACATCTGACGCCCCGAAACAACGGCCACAGGACAGCCGCGCCGTGGCGCTATGGCTGTTTGCCTGCGCCGGCATGGTGCTGGCGATGGTGGTGATCGGCGGCGTCACCCGGCTGACCGGTTCGGGACTTTCGATGGTCGAATGGCGCCCGGTCTATGGTTTCCTGCCCCCCCTCTCCAGTGAGGCCTGGCAGCGGGTCTTCGATCTGTACCGGGCCAGTCCGCAATATCTCGAAGTGAATGCGGGCATGACGCTGGATGCCTTCCGCGGTATTTTCTGGTGGGAGTATGTACACCGCCTCTGGGGTCGGCTGATCGGACTAGTGTTTTTCCTACCGTTTCTCTGGTTCCTGATCCGAGGGCGCGTGCGCGGTGTCCTTGCCGTCAAGCTGCTGGGTCTCTTCGTTCTGGGTGGTGCTCAGGGTATCCTGGGCTGGTACATGGTCAAGAGCGGCCTGGTCGACGTGCCTGAGGTCAGCCAGTACCGGCTCGCCGCCCATCTCTCACTGGCATTCCTGATCTACGGCCTGTTGGTCTGGACCGGTCTGTCGCTATTCTACCCCCAGCGCATGTCGATCGGCGATGCACGTCACCGTCAGACCCGTCAGCTGGCCCTGATGGCACTCGGCCTGATTGCGATCACCACTGTCTCGGGCGCGTTTGTGGCCGGTACCGATGCCGGGCTGATCTTCAACACCTTCCCGCTGATGGAGGGACGGCTGATCCCGCCGGGCTATTTCGAAACCCTCGCCGCCCCCTTCGAGGACCATGGCACGATCCAGTTCCACCATCGACTGCTGGCCCTGACGGGTTTTGCCTTGGCGGTTGCGGTTTGGTGGCGCAGCCGCTGGCTGGCCCTGATTCCACGCGCACGTCGCGCGGCCAATATCCTGCTTACGACAGCCCTGCTGCAGGTCGCGCTGGGAATCAGCACACTTCTGCTGGTGGTCCCGGTGCATCTGGCCGCGTGTCATCAGGCCGGTGCGATGGTCCTGTTCACCGCCATCATCTGGTTCGTCTTCGAACTGCGCCCGCCGGTGGCACGCTAGATCAGCCGCCGATCCGGCCACCGCCGTTGCGGGTGATTGCCACGACTGACGGGCGCGGTGGCATCTTCGGATCGAAATCCGGCCAGCGGGTCGCAGGATCCGCAAAGCTCGAGACCTTGCCGAAAGGCTTGTAATCCTTTGCGCCATCCACCGCGACATGCTGCACGGCCACGAACAGGGTCTGGTCATCCGGTGTGAAGACCGGGCCGCACATCTCTGCGCCGACCGGTACGCGGAAAAACATCCGACCGCTGCCCCGGCCGGAACCTTCGGTTTCCAGCGCCCAGACCCCGTCCGCCGTGCCGGTCCGGGCCCATCTTTCGCCCTGATCGGTGGTCACCCACAAGCGCCCCTGATGGTCGACGGCGCAATTGTCCGGGGAGCCGAACCAGCCATTCTCGGATGTCGCCGACCCCCACCGAGTCCGGTGCTCGGGCTTTGACGGGTCACCGCACATCACCAGAATGTCCCAGCGGTATGTCTTAGCACCGTGATCTCCATCCGGCGGGGTGAGCTCCAGAATATGGCCAAACATGTTCCGGGTCCGGGGGTTGGCAGCATCCGCCTTGCCGGTCTTGCGCCGGGAATTGTTGGTCAGCATCACATAGACCGCATTGGTCACCGGGTTGGGCTCCACATCCTCGGGCCGGTCCATGGGCGTGGCTTCGAGCAGGTCGGCCGCGCGCCGGGTTTCGATCAGCACATCAGCCTGGCTTGCAAACCCGTTGGCCAGAGTCAGAGGACCCCGCCCGTGCACCAGCGGCAGCCAGCTCATGGTGCCATCCGCATCAAAGCGCGCGACATACAGGGTGCCCCGGTCGAGCAGATCGCGGTTCGCCGCACGGTTGTTGGGGTCGTAGCGACCCTCGGAGACGAATTTGTAGAGATAGTCGAACTGCTGATCGTCACCCTGATAGATCACAACCCGGCCATCGCCATTGATGATCGGATGCGCGCCTTCATGCTTGAAACGACCCATGGCCGTGCGCTTCACCGGTGTGGAGGCGGGGTCATAGGGATCGACCTCGACCACCCAGCCAAACCGATTGGCTTCATTGGGCTCTTTCGCGATATCGAACCGGTCGTGATAACGGCCCCAGACGTACCAGTTACCCGGCACCCCGTAGCGTTTGTAATTTCGGACTTCGGGGTGGAATCGGGAAAGTTTGCCCCAGAAATAGCCATGGAAATTCTCCTCGGCCATCAGATAGGTGCCCCAGGGCGTTATGCCTCCGGCGCAATTGTTGAGAGTACCGCGCACCTGCCTGCCGGTCGGATCCGCCTTCGTTTTCAACCGGTCATGCCCGGCTGCCGGGCCTGATATCTGCATGGGCGTGTCGGCGGTAATTCGACGGTTATAGGTCCGATCCCGAGCGGACCGCCATTTTCCGGCAAACTTCTCGACCTGCAGGATCGTGCCCCCATGGGCCGCCATCTCGATCGCGACCAGTTCCGGGGTCATGTCGGGAAATCCGATTTCATCCTGACGACGAATTTCCGGGAACATCACTTCTTCATTGGTGTATTCGTGATTCACACAGAGCAGAGCGCGCGTCGAATTCCCGGACCCGAACGGCAGGGGCGCGATGCCGACAAAATCATTGTTGTAGCCAAACTGGAGGGCCTGAGCCGCAGCCGTCTGCGCCGAAGGCTCGAATTCCGGCGCATCCGCGAGAACCGGATCGCCCCAGCGGATCAGGATATCGGCGTCGTAGCCCTCAGACACGTGGTGAGTTTCATCAATGCCGTGTTCGATTTCGGCGAATGTGAACGGCGCACTAGCCGCACGGGCAGCGCGGGACACGAGGGTTTCCAGCGGTGTGGTGATCGCCGTGACTGCGGCCACGGCGGTCATCCCGCGCAGCAGACTGCGGCGGCTGGGATAGCGCGCCTGAACGACATCGCCGAGATTGGCGGTCGTGGAGGAGTTTGCGGGACGATTTTCGGAAGCTTCGAAGGCTTCCGCCCGGGTGGCGAATTCGTCGGAATCGGTGGTCATCGGTCTGGCTCCGGCCGGACAGTAAAAGGAAATACGGGCCCTGAACAGCTCGTATCAGAGATGCATTGGTGACACTAAGCTGACGTTTTGAAGACTGAATGACTTCGACGGCAGATCAGTCGGGCTCTTCTTCGCGCAGGGATTTGTAAGCTGCGAGCGCCCGGTCCCGGGCCACACGATGATCAACCCGCGGCTCGGGGTAATCTTCGCCCAGCCGGACACCTGCTTGGGAACGCACCTCTTCGGGCGCCTCCCAAGGTTTGTGAATCCACTTCGCTGGCACATTCCCGAGCTCCGGAACCCAGCGGCGCACATAATCTCCCTCGGGATCGAATTTTTCACCCTGAGTGATAGGGTTGAAGATGCGAAAAAACGGCGATGCATCGGCGCCCGATCCGGCAACCCATTGCCAGTTTCCGGCATTGTTCGCCAGATCCGCATCGACCAGCATATCCCAGAACCACGCTTCTCCGTCGCGCCAATGTGTAAGAAGATCCTTGATCAGGAACGAACCCACCACCATCCGGACCCGGTTGTGCATCCACCCCGTGTGCCACAACTCACGCATCCCGGCATCGACAATCGGATAACCGGTACATCCTTGCTGCCACGCGGCAAGTCCCTCGGGATCGTCCCGCCACGGGAAGTCGTTGAACTGGGATTTCCAGTTTTCCGTCGCGATTTCGGGGAAATGAAACACTAGGTGGTGGTTGAAATCCCGCCAGGCCAGCTCCCGCAGCAGGCTTTCGGCGCCCCTGGCCGTGGCGCCACCCTTGTCCAGAAGCGGCACAGCCGCACGCCAGACCTGATCGGGCCCGATCTCGCCCCAGTGCAGATAGGGTGAAAGGCGGCTGGTCCCCACACGGTCCGGCCGGTTCCGGTCGTCCGGATAGTCCGCCACCGGACCATCGAGGAAGTCAGCTAGCAGGTCCCGCGCCGCGTCCTCACCGACCGTCCAGGCCGCACGAATACCATCCGCCCAGTCCGGTGCCGTGGGCAACAGGCCCCAGTCGGCCAGATCATCGCTGCGAACATCGGTGGCACACGGCAGGTCATCGGAAATATCCACCGCACCGGGCAGCCGATAAATATCCCGCAACTGCTTCCAGAAAGGCGTGAAGACCTTGTAGGGACCGCCCTGCCCGGTCTTGATCTGCCACGGCTCCAGCAGCAAAGAGCCGTTGAAGCTTTCGGCCTCAACGCCACGCTCTTTCAACTGCTCCTTGATTGCCGTATCCCGCGCGACCGCCCAAGGCTCGTAGCAGCGGTTCCAGTAAACCGCGCTGGCTCCGGTCTCTTCGATCAGGTCCGCAATCACGTTGGCCGCCGGACCACGCCGCCGGGTCAGGGTCAGGCCGCGGGTCAGAAGGCCATCCGTCAGGGATTCGAGGGAATTGTGCAACCACCAACGCGACGCCCCGCCATGGGCACGGATACCATCGCTGTCTTCGTCAAGCACATAGAGCGCGCGGATCGGATGACCGGATTGAGCCGCAGCCGCCAGAGCAGGATTGTCTGTGATCCGCAAATCCTGACGGAACCAAACGATGACGGGCGGCTTTAAAGACATGGGGCAACCGTTGAAGCAGAATTAATTATTTTTACGTCACGCCGCGCGTTTCGGATCAGCGATCAGCTGTTCCCGGCGAAACCCGAACAGGCCGTTCTTGCCAATCATGTAGACCTGGAAATCTCCCTTCAGCAGACCTGCAATGGCAGGCTCGCGGGCATTCAACCCCCCGGTGAAGGCGCCAAAGGCCGGCAGGATCAGTAGCCGGCCATCGGTTGCAAAGCACCGGCCCGAGATGCGCCGCCCGCCGGCGCGCACGGCAGCCTTGGGATGATAGTGACCAATCACTTCGCCTGCCCGGATCGCGGCATCGGCACCGCGGGCCACATCGTGGCGCAGCAGAAGATCACCGACCCGCAATTCTTCCGTAGCGCTGCCCCCATAGTCTGCGGGCGGGGCCGGATCGTGATTGCCGGCGATCCAGACCCAGTCCTGGCGACTGACCATCCGGGCCAGACGCTTGCGGTTCCCCTCGGACATGCGGGCTTCCCCGGACAGGTCGTGCAGTGTGTCGCCCATACAAACGACCCGGGCGGGCTTTACCCGGGCGATCACCTTTTCAAGCCGGCGCAGGGTTTCTGCCGTGTCATAGGGTGGCAGCATGGCCTGCCCGCGCGCGGCAAAGGCCGAGCCCTTCTCGAAATGCAGATCTGCGACAAGCAGATCCCCGGTCTCGGGCAGCAGTGCGGCCCCGGAGTGATCGAGCACAACCGTCTGCCTGACGATGGTGACAGGAAAGGCGGTGCGGTGGGGCTCGCGTTCAGGCGGCATCGAAGCCCAGTTCCTTTGTAACGGTATTTTCCATGGCTTCAGAGATAAGCGCATCGGCTGATTCCCCCAACAACTCGTCGATCGCCGCGCCGTAAACGCTCTCACGCCCGATCTCCAGCAGGATCGGCACCGCGAGCGGTGAGACCCTGTCCAGATGCCGATGGGTGATCTGCCCTTTGATGCGGGCGAGCATGTCGGCGAGCCGCCGCACATCGGTCAGGCCCGAGGCCGCATCGGCCCGGGTCGCGCGCAGCAGCACGTGATTGGGTTCGTGGGAACGCAGCACGTCATAGATCAGGTCCGAGTTGAAGGTGACCTGTCGCCGGGTCTTCTCCTCGCCCGGATGACGCCGCTGGATCAGCCCCGCGATCACCGCGACATTCCGGAAGGTGCGTTTGAGCATGGAGGACTCCGCCATCCATTCCTCCAGATCATCGCCCAGCATGTCCTCGGAAAGCAGCGCGGCCAGATCGGCATTCTCAGCCGATTTGGTGCTCCACACGCCCAGCACATAGTCGGTCGCCACAAAGCCGAGCGGGTTGAGCCCGGCCCGCTCCATGCGCCGGGTCAGCAGCATTCCCAAGGTCTGATGGGCGTTGCGCCCCTCGAAGCAATAGGCGACGAGATAATGCTTGTCCTGACGCGGGAATGTTTCGATCAGCAGGCCGGTGCGGCTGGGCAGCAGGGACCGCCAGCGCTGCACCTCCAGCCATTCTGAAACCTGCTTGGGCAAATCCTTCCAGGTCGCGGGATCAGACAGGGTCGTCCGAACCCGGTCTGCCAGATGGGTCGAGAGCGGGAACCTCCCGCCCACATAGGCTGGCACGGCCGGCGCATCACCCTTGCCCGGCCGGGTGATCACGCTGGTCTCGCGCACTTCGACGAATTCCAGAATTCGGCCGGCAAAGACGAAGGTGTCGCCGGCGGTCAGATAGTTGACAAAGCTTTCCTCCACTTCACCCAGCACCCGGCCCCGTCCCATCCGCACCTTCAGCGTCGGGGCCTCGACGATGGTCCCAACATTCATGCGGTAGTCGCGGATCACAGTCTTGCCGGCAATCTCGTAGAGACCCTCCGCGTTCTCATGCAGTCGCCGGAAGCGCTCATAGGCGCCGAGCGCGTAGCCGCCGGTCGCGACGAACTCAAAGACGTCATCGAAATTCTCCCGCGACAGCCCCGCATAGGGACCGGCGGTGCGCACCTGCGCGAACAGCCTGTCCCGATCCACTGGCCCCGCACAGGCCGTGCCCAGAATGTGCTGGGCGAGCACATCCAGCCCGCCGGGGCGTTCGGAAATGCCGTCGAGTGTGTGGGCGCGAATGGCATCCAGCGCCGCGCGACACTCCAGCACTTCGAACCGGTTGGCGGGCACCAGCATGGCCTTGCTGGGATTGTTGAGCTGATGGTTGGCGCGACCGATCCGCTGCAAGAGGCGTGTCGCCCCTTTCGGCGCGCCGACCTGAATCACCAGATCCACCGCTGCCCAGTCGACCCCCAGATCGAGCGAGGAGGTCGCCACAACCGCATCAAGATCGCCGCGCACCATCGCCGCTTCGACCTTACGCCGCTGTTCCACCGCCAGACTGCCGTGATGGAGCGCAATCCGCAGCTTGTCCTCATTCAGCCGCCAGAGTTCCTGAAATACGATCTCGGCCTGGGCCCGCGTGTTCACGAACACCAGCGTTGTTCCGCCCGCTTTCAGCCGTTCATAGATTTCAGGTACCGCATGCGCCCCCATATGCCCGGACCAGGGCATCTCCGCACGAGTTTCGAGCACCTTCACATCAGGTTCCGCGCCGGCTTCGCCCAGCACCAGCTGCACATCATCCGCATGCCCGCTCGTCGACAGCCAGCGGCGCAGGCGGTCCGGCTCAGCAACGGTGGCGCTCAATCCGACCCGGCGGGCAGCGGGTGCAATTGCCTGCAGGCGTGACAGCCCGAGCGAAAGAAGATCGCCGCGCTTGTTATCCTCGATGGCGTGCAACTCATCCAGAATCACACAGCGCAGGGAGGAAAACATCTCCGGCGCATCCTCATAGGAAAGCAACAGCGCCAGACTTTCCGGCGTCGTCATCAGCATATGTGGCGGTTTCTTCCTCTGTCGCTGCCGCTTGGACTGGGGCGTGTCCCCCGTCCGGGTTTCGGCCCGGATCGCCAGTCCCATCTCCGCAACCGGCTGCTCCAGATTGCGGTGAATATCCACCGCCAGTGCTTTCAGGGGCGAGATATAGAGCGTGTGCAATCCATCGGGCAGCGGATCGGCGGTAATCAGTTCAGTCAGACTGGGCAGAAAACCGGCCAAAGTCTTGCCGCCGCCGGTGGGCGCGATCAGCAGTGCGGATTGGCGCGCCCGGGCCGCTTCGAGCATCGCCAGCTGATGGCCGTGCGGGGCCCAGCCACGTGTGGTGAACCAGTCAGCAAGGATATCGGGCAGATCGGGTGTCACGACGCCCCGAATGCGTCCCGCAAGAGAGTCAGCCGGGATTCGAGCGCATCCGCCGTATAGGGCAGCGCGGGCACCACGCCCCAGACCGGCTGCGGCCAGGCCGGATCATCGGCAAAACGCGCAATCACATGAATGTGCAACTGCGGCACCATATTGCCCAGCGCTCCCACATTGATCTTGTCAGGTGTGAATACGGTTTTCAGTGCCCGGCTGGCCCGGACAATTTCCGCACTGGCCTGTTGCAGGTCATCCGGGGCGAGATCATCGAAATCCCGCAAGTCATCCCGCGCCGGAACCAGCACCAGCCAGGGGTAATTCGCATCCTTGATCAGCAGGAGCTGACAGAGCGGCCAGTTCGCCACCGGAACGGTGTCAGCAGCAAGTTGCGGGTGAAGCTGGAACATCAGGACGCTCATTTCTGGCAGGGGTTCGGACGACCAACCCTAACCCGATCCGGCCCATGGCTCACCCCCTTCATGCACGACGCGGCAGCGTCAATCCGCATCCGTGTCGCAAATGTGCCGCAGCGCATCCCAGTCCCCGTCGCTCAACACGGACCCGCGTCCCGTGCTCGACGCACGCACATGGGCTTCGCGTTCCTCATTCTCCGGATGGGTGCTGAACAGGGCCAGCTCGTCGGGCAAGCCGCCGTGTTTGTCTCGTAACTGGGCAAAGAATTCTGCATAGGTACCCCCGCGAATTCCGCTTTCATTGAGCACCCGAATTGCAACGTCATCGGCTTCACGCTCAGCCTCCTGCCCGTAGCTCGCCCGAAGGTATAACTGAGACGCAAGAACGATAATCGCACCACCCGACACATCACCCAGCAACAGGCCCAGAAGCGCACCGGCGCCCGCATTCTTCAGAAACACTTTCAGGGGATGTCGATGTTCCACATGACCAAATTCATGGGCCAGCACACCCGCGACCGCTTCCGCATCTTTGGCAAAATCCAGAAGTCCATCGAAGAGTAAAATCTGACCACCGGGCAGTGCAAACGCGTTGACGACCGGGGTGGGCACAACACGAACCGAGACCACCCCGGCATAGTCAATTTTGTCGCGCAGGGCGTCGACCATGCGTTGGAGAGCGATATCACCCTCGGGCGTTGAGCAGTAGAGGTTCTCCTCGCTGTCTTGGGAAAAGAGACCTGCCATCTGATCTGCCACACGCGCGCCCATTTCATCTTCGACTTCCTGAGGAATCCAGCTCGCGGCACGCTCAGCCAGAACAGGAATTGCGACAAAAAAGATGAACGCGACAGACACAGCTGCTGCACTTCCCCAGATCAGGATGGGACGCCAGCTGTTGCGAAAACCCCCATGCAGGCGATTCAGTTTCGGGCAGTTCGCACGCAGGTCAATCAGCGCGCGATCATCGGCCAGTAACAACCGTTCAGCACCGTGACTGTCCCGGCGCAGGCGCAGCGCCGAACCAGGCCGCGGACGTTCGACCAGCCGCACTTCATCCGCCGGCCAGACGCCAAGGACACGCCCCCCGGCAAGCTCCCGGATGCTCACCACGTCCCCGTCAATCTGAATTTCGACATCCGTGGGACGGGCGGTCACCCCGTCAAAATATCGTGCCGGGAAAGCATGCATATCCGGGGTCAGATCGCGCCAACATCAAAGGAGAAGGCATCGACAAGACCTTCGCCAAAGCGCGGATCGTCTCGCACGCCCTGAACAATAGTTTCAACTTCTTCAGCGTTTTCGATTGTCAGGGTTTCTGAGATGTGGCGAATAAGTGGAACGTAGAACAGCAAATGAACCATCAGTTGCGGCAAAAAGAAAAAGCCAAAAAACACGATCAGACCAAGCGGCAAGCCCAGCCCGCCCAATTGGTGTGTCCCGGAGTTTGCGACAACAAACACGATGATCAACAGCGAAACCAGAACCAGTAGGAGCGGCACGAATGCGACCGTGCAGTAACCGACAATGCGCCAGATGCTCAGGGACGATTCAAACCGGGCACCTGCCAGAGAAAGGACGTTGAACAAATAGCGGATCAGGGCAATCCGAAACCGGACCATAAACGCTATCGCAAGTATCCAGACAACCAGCCCGGGCGCCAGCAGGATGGCCCAGAATTCCAGAAACGCCCTCGCCGCCGCTGCACTCACATCCGGATCCGGATTGTCGATTGCCGCCCGGCTCGGGCCGATGGATTGATTGAGACCGATCAACACACCCCAGTACACTAGGGCCACGCCCATCAGCGCCAGGACCGGCCACCACAGGCGAAACACCTCCCGGGCCCGCCCGGCATAGCCGAATGCGGTTCTGCCAAACTGGGCATTGGTGATTTCATATCGCTGCAGGGCCACATGCCCCCAAGGAACGGAGAGCCCCAGAGTCAGGATGGACGCAAAGCCCCATAACAAAGCGCGCGTTGCATATTTTACGCCCGACCCGGTCTGGCCCGCG
>Ga0055584_100001783_pt1 | contig 21148 bp, 16 predicted proteins | sample OSDHelmetaG_FD_58716 | JGI IMG/M metagenome (GOLD analysis project Ga0055584, IMG submission 58716) | Pelagic marine sediment microbial communities from the LTER site Helgoland, North Sea, for post-phytoplankton bloom and carbon turnover... | ecosystem: Environmental > Aquatic > Marine >...
TCCTTGCGCTTGTTGCGCAGTGCCCGGAGTGCTCGCACGACGTGCGTGCGGGTTTCGTGCGGCAGGATCACCCGATCGATGTAGCCCCGCTCAGCGGCCTGATACGGGTTGCACAGCGTCCGGTTGTAGTCGTCGGTGAGTTCCACTCGGCGAGTGTCCGGGTCCTCCGCCGCCGCTAACTCCTTGCGGTAAAGAATATTGACCGCGCCCTGAGCGCCCATGACGGCGATCTCCGCGGTCGGCCAGGCGAGATTGATGTCGCCACCGAGATGCTTGGAGCCCATCACGTCGTAGGCGCCGCCGTAGGCCTTGCGAGTAATCACAGTCACCAGCGGCACGGTCGCTTCGCAGTAGGCGTAGATCAACTTGGCGCCTCGGCGGATGATGCCGGTCCATTCTTGATCGGTGCCGGGCAGGAAGCCTGGTACGTCAACAAAAGTCAGCACCGGAACGTTGAAAGCGTCGCAGGTGCGGACAAATCTGGCGGCCTTCTCGGAGGCGTCGATATCGAGGGTGCCGGCAAACTGCATCGGCTGATTCGCGACCACACCCACGGCTCTGCCTTCTACCCGACCGAAACCGACGACCAGGTTGGGAGCGAACAGTGGCTGCACCTCGAGGAAATCGCCGTCATCGAGCACGTGCTCGATGACGGTATGCATGTCGTAGGGCTGATTCACCGAGTCAGGGAGCAATGTGTCCAGTTCTCGGTCTTCGTCGGTGATCTCCAATGCAGCGTCGTCACCGTAGACCGGAGCCTCTTCCAGGTTGTTGCTCGGAAGATGCGATAGCAGTGATCGGACGTAGTCCAGCGCGTCGTCTTCATCGGTTGCCATGTAGTGGGCGACCCCGGATTTACTGTTGTGCGTGCGAGCACCACCGAGCTCCTCAAAAGCGACATCCTCGCCGGTCACTGTCTTGATTACATCGGGGCCGGTGATGAACATGTGGGACGTCTGATCCACCATCACGGTGAAGTCGGTGATGGCGGGGGAGTAGACCGCGCCGCCAGCACACGGGCCCATGATCAGTGAGATCTGGGGAATCACGCCACTTGCACGGACATTTCGCATGAAGATTTCGCCGTACTGACCCAGCGAGACCACGCCCTCTTGGATCCGTGCACCACCGGAATCGTTGATCCCAATGATGGGGCAGCCGGTCTTGAGGGCCAGATCCATGATCTTGACGATCTTCTCGCCGAAAACTTCGCCGAGTGAGCCGCCAAAGACAGTGAAATCTTGGGCGAAGACGCAGACGGGGCGGCCGTCGATGGTGCCGTAACCCGTCACTACGCCGTCCCCGTAGGGTCGGTTGTCTTGCAGGCCGAAGTTGTGGGAGCGGTGACGCGCCAGCCCGTCGATTTGGGTGAAGGAACCGTCGTCGAGCAACTGCTCCACTCGCTCCATGGCGGTCTTCTTGCCTTTGGCGTGCTGTTTATCCACCGCCTCTTGCCGTCGCCCGCGGGCTTGCTCTCGTTTAGCCACCAGATCGGCAGCTTTGCCGGCTGTCGTGGACAAATCGGGCACATCGGAAGTCGGCTCGTCGGCGACCGCGGTCATAGCACCTCCAGGGCTGAACTCCCCTACATTATGGCTGTGCCCTCAGAAACTGGTGAGCCCGGCAGGGCAGATGTGTTGAATTCGGATCAAGTGCTGACTGATTTGGCTGCTGCGGACGTGTCCTGGCGTGACGTGGTCGTGCTGGATAGCACCGGCTCCACTAACACTGATCTAGCTGCCGCGGTGGCAGCGGGAACGGCCAGTTCCGGAGCAGTCCTCGCCGCTGACAATCAAAGTGCAGGTCGGGGTCGACTGGATCGGGAGTGGTATTCGCAGTCGGGTGCGACGCTGACTTTCTCGGTCTATCTCACCGCACCGGCGAACTCTGCTCAGTTCCTGCCGCTACTCATGGGCCTCGCTGTCGTGCGGGCTATCCCCGCCGCTGACGATCAGGTCACGCTGAAATGGCCCAACGATGTCCTTGTGAATGGACGCAAGGCAGCCGGCATCCTTGCCGAAGCCGTGTCCGGTGGGGCGGTGGTTGGTTGCGGAATCAACGTCGGGCTGACTGCCGAGCAGTTGCCGGTACCGGATTCCCACTCGTTATCGCTGGCCGGTATTGATATCGAACGTAACGACCTATTAGCTCGAGTGTTGATCGAACTGCATCAGATCCATCAGCGATGGGCGGAAGCGGGCTATCACGCAGAGGCAGCCGGGTTGTTGGCGGAGTTCCGTCGTCGCTGCGGCACGCTGGGGCGGCAGGTTCGGGTCCAGTTGCCCGACGGCGGCCAACTGGAAGGCCGCGCAGAAGATATCGACGATGTCGGACAACTTGTCGTAGCGAGCGCTACAGGACAGCAAACGGTCTCGGTCGGTGATGTCATCCACCTACGTCACTAGCCGCTGATTGGTTTCGGCAACCACCCTGCGGAGGGTACGGTGACGATCATGGGTTACCCACAGAAGCTGTTGTCAGATGGCGAGTCGATTGTTTTTGAGATGCGACCGCATTGGCGAGCACTCCTGGTTCCGGGCCTCGTGCTGCTGGCGGTCATCTTCGGTATGGCTCTGCTCTGGGACTGGTTCGGCGGCTGGTTGGAGGGCGACGGCATCCTAAGCGGGATTTCACAGACGGCGCTGGTCTTGATCGCGCTGTTTCTCGCTGCAGTCTTCGTGGTCCGACCGTTCCTCTACTGGGTCACCACTCAATACGTTTTCACCACCCGTCGGGTCATTGTTCGCTCTGGCTTGGTGTCGCGCCACGGCATCGATATGCCGTTAATCAAAGTGAACAATGTGTCCTTTGACGTCTCGGTGATGGGACGGCTGGTGAACTACGGCACCTTGTCCATAAGTTCCGCGTCAGACGAGGCCCTCATCATTGAAGGCGTGCCTGACGTGGAATTCGTTCAGCGCGAGGTGAACCGACTGCACGATGAAGATCTGGCCCGGCGTCGCGCACAGGGTTCTGGCGAGTCGGAGGGCGACCTAGCGTGACCGCACCCTTGGGGGATCAGCTGCGCGCCATCGTGCTCGGTGGGACCGAGCGGTACACCCGCGAGGAAATGTCGGCGGCTGCTCGACTGTCGTTGGATGACATCAGGCAGTTATGGCGGGCGATGGGATTCGCCGATGTCGGCGATGCGCGGGCCTTTACCGATGCTGATCTCACTGCCTTATTGCGGGTAGCAGTTCTCCTTGAGCGAGGGTTGGTAGATCTCGAGGGCCTGACTGAGATCGCGCGTTCCATGGGTCAAACCACGTCTCGATTGGCTGACTGGGAAGTCGATACCTTGGGGCGACATCTGCGAGCTGTGGCTGATTCAGAACAGCCGGGGTCGGCCGAAGCCACCGACGACCTCGTGGAATTGCTGCCGGAACTCGAGCAATTGCTGACCTATGTTTGGCGACGACAACTTGCCGCCTCGCTGGGCAGAATGCTGGACGAGCAGCCCAGTGATGGTGGTGACGCGGACACTGCCGACGCCGATGAATCTGGGGTAGCCACGGTGGGATTCGCGGACTTAGTCTCCTTCACTCGGCTGGCACGGCAGTTGGATGATGCCGAGCTCAGTTCGGTGGTGAAGTCGTTCGAGTCGGGGAGCGCTGACATCATCCACGGCGCTAACGCCCGATTGGTCAAGACATTAGGGGACGAGGTGATGTTCGTGGCCCCGGATGCGGCCAGCGCCGCAGAGGTGGCGTTAGCGCTGCACCGAACCCATGCGCAGAACTCCGAACTACCGCAGATACGAGTCGGGCTAGCCACCGGTGCGGTGTTGAACCGGATGGGTGACGTTTTTGGTGTGACGGTCAATCGAGCTGCCCGATTTACGGCCTTAGCTCGTCCGGGCACGACTGTGCTGGATTCCGCGACTGCCGAAGCGCTAGCAGCGACCGAAGACAGTTACCTGGTGCGAGCGCTCACGCCACGGCCGGTCCGCGGCCTGGGAATCGTACGCCCGCATGCCCTCTCCGACCCGCAGGGGTAGCCAACTCACCTGACGCTTTGCAACTCACAGTGCCGAAGCGGCCGGCACGTCCTCGGAATCTTCGTCCGCCACAGCTGGGAAAACGTAGGTGCGATACGCCCAAAACCGGAAGAGCGTGCCGAGGACCAAACCGATGCCGTTGGCCGAAATATTGTCTGCGAGTGGCGAGGTCAGCCCGAGGGCGTAGTGAGAAAACCAGAGGCAGGCGAGGGCGATGCACATCGCGATGCCGTTGAAGAGGAAGAACAGCAGATACTCCCGCGTTACCGTGGAACGACCGCCGCGTTGGGCAAACGTCCAGTTGCGGTTCAGCGCAAATGAGACTGTGGTAGCCACGATGACCGCGATGCCCTTGGCCGTGAGGGGCTTATCAGCGAGAATTCCGGGGTTTCCGGCGTACATCAGCAGATTGAACAGCCCCACATCGACAACAAGTGCAATCAGGCCGACAACGCCGAACTTGCCCACCTCGTGAATCAGCGCACGAAATGGCCGCAGCAGCGTGCGCATCCGTCCACCGGATGAGGCTGGTGCTGTTTGGGTCACGGATCGAGCGTACCCGTTTGGCCGCGCTATCCAACTCGAGGTGCGCCCCGTTGCGACACCCGGGCGACGAAATACCGCAGTGCATCCCCTAGGGTCAGCAGATATGGAATTGCAGCCACCCCCGCCCGTGGGTTTTCCGGTAGTGGGAATGATCGGTGGCGGGCAGTTGGCCCGGATGACGCAGCAGTCCGCGATCGGTCTCGGCATCGGCTTTTCGGTACTCGCCGCCCGGCCTGATGACAGCGCAGCCCGAGTGACCCCGGGAACCATGATTGGTGACCCGGATGATCCGTCCGCCGCCGTGGCTTTTGCCCGTGACTGTGACGTCATCACCTTTGACCATGAGCAGGTGGCGCCCACGGTGCTGACCGCGCTGACGGATGCCGGTGCGATGTTACGACCAGGGCCAGCGGCGTTGCGCTTCGCGCAAGACAAGATCGAGATGCGGCGTGAGTTATCTGCCGCCGGTATTCCCTGTCCCGGGTGGTTGGCATGGCGCCCGGAGATGAGCGCGGAGCAGGCCGGGGAAGAACTCGGTTGGCCGCTGGTGGTCAAGACGTCGCGTGGCGGATACGACGGTCGAGGCGTGTGGGTAGTAGCGAATCCCGAAGAACTGCGGCAGGTGCTGTCCGGCTCGCTGCCGCCGGGTGCCAACTGGTTGCTGGAAGAGTATGTGCCCTTTACCGCGGAACTGAGTGCGCAAGTCGCGCGTTCTGCCAGCGGTCAGGCAGTCGCCTATCCGGTGGTGCGGACGGTGCAGACGGACGGCATTTGTACTGAGGTAGTTTGCCCGGCCCCCGGGCTTGCCGATGAGGTAGCGGTCGCGGCCCAAGATCTGGCGCTACGGGTAGCAGGTCTGCTGGATGTCGTGGGGATGTTGGCGGTGGAAATGTTCCTCACTGACCGCGGTGTTCTCGTCAACGAACTGGCTATGCGACCCCACAATTCCGGTCATTGGAGTATCGACGGTGCGGTAGCCAGTCAGTTCGACAACCATCTGCGAGCAGTTCTCGATCTGCCGCTGGGTAGTCCGCAGCGGCTCGCCCCCTGGGTAGTCATGGTGAACGTGTTAGGGGGCGAAGAGCCCGATATGTACCGGGCCTACCGCCATGTGATGGCACGAGATCCCGACCTAAACGTGCATATGTACGGCAAGCAGGTGCGGCCAGGGCGCAAGATAGGACATGTGACGCTGCTTGGTGACGATCTGGACGACGTACTGGCCCGGGCGCACCACGCTGCGGACTACCTCACCGGCACGATCGATGAGTGACAGGAGCTAACAATGTCTGAGGCGCAGTCACCCACAGTGGGAATCGTCATGGGTAGCGACTCAGACTGGCCGGTGATGTCGGCTGCTGCCGACTCCCTGCAGCAGTTCGATGTGGCCTATGAGGCCGATGTGGTTTCCGCGCATCGGATGCCCGACGAGATGCTGGCCTACGGTCGCGATGCCGCTGATCGCGGTCTGCAGGTGATCATCGCAGGGGCGGGGGGTGCGGCCCACTTACCCGGCATGTTGGCGGCGGCAACCTCGCTGCCAGTGATCGGCGTCCCCGTTCCGCTCAAGCATTTGGACGGAATGGATTCCTTGCTATCGATCGTGCAGATGCCGCGCGGAGTTCCGGTAGCCACAGTTGCCATTGGGAACGCCGCCAACGCCGGACTGCTCGCGGTGCGGATCTTGGCCGCCAGCGACGGGCGCCTACGCGCCCGCATGGATGACTACCGCGCCGAACTGGCTGAGCAAGCCCGGGCCAAGGGCGCAGTCGTGCGGGGCGACCGCTAGCGGCGGTTCCCGCGGCGCGACCGGCTGCGGTCGGGGCTAGGGGACACCGATGCCGCGGTAGGTCCAACCTGCTTTGCGCCACGCCTCTCGGTCGAGCACATTTCGACCGTCGAGAAGCAGCTGCTTGCGAACTTTGCCCGCGGTGGCAACTGGGTCGAGGTCGCAGAACTCCTGCCACTCGGTAAGTAACAGCAAAAGGTCAGCATCTGCGAGCGCCGAATCGAGGGACTCTACGTATTGCAAGGTGGGGAAGGCGGCAGCCGCGTTGGCCATCGCCTGTGGGTCGTAGACGCGGACTTCGGCGCCCTGTAGATGCAGGTTGGCAGCGATGTTGAGGGCGGGTGAGTCCCGGATGTCGTCGCTGTCCGGTTTGAAGGCCACACCCAACACTGCAATCCGCGCACCCAAGACTGACCCTTCGAGCAGGTCGGCGGCGGTCCGGGCGACGTCGCGCCGGCGGCGCATATTGATCTCATCAATTTCGCGCAAGAAAGCTAGGCTGCGGCCGGCACCCAACTCGTCAGCGCGGGCCATGAATGCCCGGATGTCTTTGGGCAGGCAACCGCCGCCGAAACCGATCCCCGCCTTGAGGAACTTGGATCCGATCCGCTCGTCGTAACCAATTGCCTCGGCAAGCGCGGTGACGTCAGCCCCCACTTCGTCGCAAATGTCGGCCATGGCGTTGATGTAAGAAATTTTGGTGGCTAAGAACGAGTTGGCAGCAACTTTGACCAGCTCGGCGGTGGCGAAGTCGGTGACGAGGAATGGGGTGCCGTTGGCCAGTTGAGTGGCGTAGACCGCAGCCAACCGGTCGGCATCCTCTTGCCGCTGCACCCCAACCACAATCCGATCAGGTCGCAAGGTGTCTTCTACCGCGAAGCCTTCCCGCAAGAACTCGGGATTCCAGGCGATGGGCACCGTTGCCCCACGATCGGCTGCTAGTTGCGCCAACCGAGCGCAGGTACCGACCGGTACGGTGCTTTTGCCCACGATCAAGGAGTCGGGGTTGGCATGGGGCAGCAGGGCTTCAAATGCGCCGAACACCTGGGATAGGTCCGCTGCATCGGAGCCGCGCTGCTGCGGGGTGCCGACGCAGATGAAGTGCGTGTCCGCCGCTGCTGCGGCAGAAAAGTCGGTCGTGAAACGAAGTCGGCCAGCCTCGACATTCTTGCTGACTAACGCGGGTAACCCCGGCTCGTAAAACGGCACGGTGCCAGCGTTGAGGGCGGCGACTTTGTCGGCATTGGTATCGATACCGATGACGTTCGCGCCCAACTCGGCCATCGCCGCCGCGTGGGTGGCGCCCAAATAGCCTGTTCCGATCACGCTAATTGTGCTCATCTGCACACTGTAGCCATGATGTGCTGAGGGACAGCCAAGGCTAGGCTAGGAAGGCCGCGATCGACCGCGGTGATGTCAGGTTCAGTCACCGGCAACCGGCGACTGGTCTAGCAAGTGATGAAAAGGGGAGTTCCCATGGCGGGTGCGAATCCGGACTATGACCTGTTCCAGTTGAGCGAAGAGCACGAAGCGCTGCGCGAAGCAGTGCGGGGGTTGGCGCTTGATCGGATCGCCCCGCGTGCGGCTGAGATTGACGAGACTGGTGAGTTCCCCAAGGACGTCTATGAGTCACTCGTCCAAGCGGGCTTTCACGCGATTCACATTCCGGAAGAGTACGGCGGTCAGGGCGGTGACCAACTGGCCTCGTCCATTGTGGCGGAGGAAGTCGCACGAGTGTGCGGCTCCAGTTCGCTTATTCCCGCTGTGAACAAGCTCGGCACCACGCCGCTACTGGTGGGTGGCGATGAGGCAGTCAAACAGCGCTACTTGCCAGAGGTTGCGAGTGGTGAGGCGATGTTCTCCTACGCCCTCAGCGAGCGCGAGGCCGGCAGTGACCCGGCGTCGATGAAGACTCGGGCGGTCCGCGATGGTGATCACTACGTGCTGAACGGCCAAAAGTCGTGGATCACCAACGCCGGTATTTCCAAGTACTACACCGTGATGGCGACAACTGATCCGGAGCAAGGCGCGAAGGGCATCTCTGCCTTCGTGGTCCATCACGACGATCCGGGCTTCTCGCTGGGAGCACCCGAGCGCAAGTTGGGCATCCACGGCTCACCCACTCGAGAAATCTTCCTCGAAGATGTCCGCATCCCGGCCGACCGTCGAGTCGGGGAGGAGGGGACCGGCTTTGCCACTGCCATGAAGACCCTGGACATTACCCGGATCACGATCGGCGCCCAGGCGCTGGGCCTTGGCCAGGGAGCCCTCGACGCGGCTGTCGACTACGCCAAGGATCGACAGCAGTTCGGCAAGTCCATCGCGGCGTTCCAAGGTGTGCAGTTCATGTTGGCAGATATGGCGATGAAACTCGCTGCCGCGCGTGCCCTGGTGTATCAGGCCGCGGCCAAGTGCGAGCGAGGTGAGGCCGACCTGTCCTTTGTGGGGGCAGCGGCCAAGTGCTTCGCTTCGGACGCGGCGATGGAGGTTGCCACCGACGCAGTTCAGGTCTTTGGTGGCGCGGGCTATGTCCGGGACTACCCAGTGGAACGGATCATGCGAGACGTCAAGATCACCCAGATCTATGAAGGTACCAACCAGATTCAGCGGATCGTGATGGCCCGGGAACTACTGCGCTAGTCCACATCCCCGGCCGCAGCGGGAGCGCTCGGCGAACGGTTATTCGCACAAGCTCTGCTTCGCAGAGCGAACTTTGGATTCCACGCTCGTCGCTGCTGCCCGGACGGGCTGCAAGCCTTGGTAGTCCTCGCCGATGATGATGCGGAACACGTCACCGGAACCTGGTGCCTCGCTGAACGTGGCGTCGGGCAATGAGGCTTGTAAGGTCGCAAGCGAGTTTGGCCAGCCCGGGTCGTAGTTGACCGTCGTAATCGCCGGATCGCTGGCTTTGGACTCGCGGGAGACCTGATACCCGGCTGCGGTGAGGTCAGTAGCAGCCTGTTCGGCGGCGACCGAGTTACCCACTACCGCTACTTTGATCTGACCAGGGCCTACCTCAACCGCAGTCGCGCGCTGTGGCTTGGGCAGCGGTTGATCCGCCTTGAGGGCAGCAAACAGTTCCGGCGCTGCGTCTTGGTCCCACAGCACCGTGCTCTCGCCGTCGTATAAGTGATCCCCGTCGCTGACTGGGACGGTCGTGAACACAATGTTGCTCAGATCGAGTTCCGCCGCCCTGGCCGCCAGCGCAGCCATATCGTCGCGGGTCAGTCGCTCGTCCGTGGTGATGCTGGAAGCGACCGCATCCAGCAGAGAGTTCAGCGCCAGTGGGTTCAACATCACCTCGGATTGGCTGACCCGTTGGGCTAGGGCAGACAGGAACTTTTGCTGCCGCTGCGACCGGCCAAAGTCGTTGTCGATGTAGCGGGCGCGCACGTAGGCCAGTGCCTGCGGCCCCTCGATCGTCTGTTGACCAGCCGGTAGGTCCAGTCCCGACCGTTCGTCGTACAGCGGTTCTTCCAGGCACACCTCCACGCCATCGACGGCCTTCACGATGTCGAGGAAGCCACCGAAGTTGACTTCGACGTAGTGGTCGATCTCCAGACCAGTCGCATTCTGCACTGCCTGTACCGTCACTGCAGGGCCACCGGAGCCGAAAGCGGAGTTGATTTTCCCGCGGTAGGCCTTGATCTGCTCGCCATCTGCGGAGGTGTGAGCCGGAATGTCGACCAGCGAATCGCGGGGGATGCTCACCACCGTGATCTTGCCGAGATCGCCGCCGACATGGGCAATCATGAGGGTGTCGGTGTGTCGACCAAAGTTGGCGCGCTCGATACCGGTTTGCTGACGTTGTTTGCGGTTGAGTCCAGAGCGATCATCGGAACCAACAATCAGGACGTTGAAGGGTTCGCCACTCCACGCGGTGCCACCGGCGAGGCCACCGAAGACATTGACCGTGTTCAGGGCGGAGAGGTATTTCTCGCTCGCGGCCCAGGCAGTCACGCTCAATCCGAGGATGAGCGCGGAGAGCGCTGCCAGTAGCGTGCGACCTACTCGCTTACTCCCTGACACCGATGCGCTCCCCTCGGTCTGCTCCATCTGATCGAGTCCAGCAGTCGGTGTCATGGAGTAGTGGCTGCCGAGGTTTCGGTTACCACTACCAGCGACATTAGCTGGAACCACCACAGCGTAAGCGACGGTGACCAACGGGCGCGGTAGCGCCTCGGCCGGTGTCGCATTGTGAGATGTCACTCGCGGGGGGTGGTCGAGTGATAGATTCAGAGCACCATGGAGCCTTCGTCCCGGCCCAGAATCCTGGTCATCACCCCACGCTTCCCGTTGCCAGCAATTGGCGGTGACAAACTGCGGATCAGCAAGGTGATTGCCGGGTTAGCGCATCACTTCGATGTTGATGTCTTCGCTGGCTACTCCCGAGCTGAGGAGCTACGTGCCCTGCCCGAGTTGCAGCAGATCTGCCGCGAGGTCCATGTCCATCGACTGACCCGAAGTACCAAGATCCGCAACACCATCACGGGTTGGTTGCGTGGTTATCCACTGCAAGTAGCCCACTATCTGGATCGAGCGGCGCAGCGACAGGTGGCGGCACTACTAGCGACTCGCGGCTACCAGATTGTGCTGCCACACCTGGTTCGCTCCCTGGAATACGCCCGAACGGTGCCACCGGAGCGCATCGTGTTGGAGATGACCGATGCCATCGCCATGAACTACTCCCGAATCCGCACGCCCCGTACGCCGATGGAACTGCTTTACCTGTTTGAGCGCAGCCGGTTGGCTCGCTACGAGCGAGCAGCCACCGAGCGGGTGGCTGCCGCGGTCGTGGTGTCACCTGCCGACCGGGACTACTTGCAGGGGCTAGGTGCGGCGGGGCGAATTGAAGTCATCGGGAATGGCACGACGACCATGATGAACGAGCCCTCCCCAGCTGCCGAGGTGCAACCGGACACGATCGCTTTCTTGGGCAACTTGCGTTACGCGCCCAACCAGGACATGGTCTTGCGCTTTGCCCGGGACATCCTGCCGCTGATCTGGCAGCAGCGACCGCAGGCGAAATTCCTCGTGATTGGGGCTGATCCGCCCCGGCGGATTGAGCAGCTACACGACGGCAATCGAATCATGGTCACCGGGACGGTTCCCGAGCCGCAGCAACTACTAGCTACCGCAGCGGTATCGGTTTGCCCGATGTCGTTCGGAGCGGGTGTGCAAAACAAGATTCTGGAGGCCATGGCAGTCGGGGTTCCGGTGGTCACCACGTCGGCCGGCTTGGAAGGCATCGTCGCCCAAGCGGGGCAACAAGTCCTGGTTGCCGATGATGACGTTGGCTTCGCGGAACTCGTGGTAGCCGTCTTGGCCGATGCCACACTGCGGAAGCGACTCGGGGTTGCTGGTCGACAGTTGGTCGAGCGTGACTATCGCTGGGATGAGCGACTGGCCGACTACTCCGCATTGGTTACTGGGGTGCTTCGGGCGGAGGTACGGCCGTGAAAGTAGTGATGCTGGCGCCCGTTCATCGCTACGACGACGTCCGAGTTTTTCGCAAAGAGGCAGTGACGTTGGCGCAAGCCGGTCATCGAGTGATCCTGTATGCCCGCACGCCGGACGATGAACCGCGGCTGGAGTTAGGAGTCGAAGTGCGACCCGTCCGCTATCGCGGCAGGCTGCAACGCTTCGCTAAGTTGCCGGGGCTGGGTCGCGCTGCGCTGCGGGAGCGCGCGGAGATTTACCACGTCCACAATCCAGACACCCTGCCGGTTGCCTTCTGGCTGCGACTCCAGGGACACCGAGTCATCTATGACAGTCATGAGGACTTTCGGACCGAGCTTCTGTTGCGCCGCTGGCTCCCCGGATTGATCCGTCGGCCCGCGGCTGCCGCCATCTCTCGTGCCGAGGCCTGGGCTGGTCGCGTGCTCGCAGCAGTTATTGTCACGCAGGAGCAAATCCGGCGTCGCATCCCGCAGGCAACATTGATCGGCAACCCGCCGCTCGTATCGGCAGCAGCGATAGCCGATGCCCTGGCCGGCCGAGCCGAGCGGTCAACTGGCGAAACGATCACGCTGGGGTACGTCGGTGGTATCAGCGAAGACCGCGGGCTGTCGCGAATGCTGGAACTTACCGCAGCGATGAATGAACTGCATCCGACCCGGCTGAAACTCATCGGGTATCCGGTCAACGACGACGCGCTGCAGGGGGCAATGGCGCGGCCAGAGTGGTCGCTGGTTGATTACCTGGGGGAGTTAGCGCAACCAGACGCTTTTGCGCAACTAGCGACGGTGGATGCCGGTTTAATCCTCTTCACGGACGTGGCGAGTCACCGGCATATCGACCCGAACAAGATCTATGAATACATGGCACACGGCGTGCCTTTTGTCGCTAGCGACTTCCCGGAATGGCGGGCGCGGTTGCAGGCGGCCGACGCGGGTATTTTCGTGAGTGAGCGGCAAACGCCAACGATTGCGGCCGTCGCGGTGTTGGAGATGCTGGCAGATCCGGAAAAAGCCCGCGAACTCGGCCGCAATGGTGCGGCCTTCGTGCAGCAGCACTACTCGTGGCAGTCGACAGCAGCCCCAGTCTTGCTGAACCTGTACCGGCGGTTATCGAGCCGTCCGGCTGTCAGTTCGCGCAAATCTGTTCGGCAGCGTTCCTAGGTTCGAGGCTGCCGCCTGCCCCCTGAGTCGGCCGCTTCTTCACGGTGACTTCCTTGCGAGCTCCGCCAAAGTCTTTCCCGATGTGGAGTCGCACCTCGTTAACGCTACTGTCGGCCAGCATGGCGGCATCGGTAGCGAAAGCGACCGTTCGCGCTGCCTCCACCTGACTCGGCGGATAGTTGACCTTGGTCTTGGGTGCTGCCTTGCTGTTTTGTTGTCCGGAAATGTTGAAACCGGCCGCTCGCAACTGTGCCGTGATCATCCCCATCCGCTTGGCTGGGCCCACGACATTGAGATAAATCTCTTCCGGCGGGACAGTCAGCTTTTCGCCATCAGGAGCGACATCGGGCCGGGGTGGCCACGGAGTGTCATCGAGCATGGCCTGCCAGAGTTGTGCGGCCTTGTCATAGTCCGGATCCACATTGGCGCCATCCGCTCGCCAGACGAAAGGCATCGTGACGAAGGTGATGTCCTCGGGTGATAGCGAACGCAGGCTTTCAGCCAGCGAGATCATCTCGCCGACATCGTCGAGGCTTTGATCTACGGTGAGCGCACTGGTTGCGGTGTCCAGTACTGAGTAGAGCCGGGCCGGATTGAGCAGCAGGCCGGTGTCCGATGCCTTGCGGGCCGCCGATGCTAGGAATTCTTGTTGCCGCTGCATCCGCCCGATGTCCGAGCCATCCCCAATCGCCTTGCGCGCCCGGACGAAAGCTAATGCCTGTTCACCAGAGACCACAGATCGACCCGCGGGCAGATCGAGTTTGGCCGCGGCATCGTAGACCGGCTGATTGAGGCAGACCTCAACCCCGCCGAGTGCTTCCACGACCTTTTTGAAGCCAGCGAAGTCGACGACAGCCAGATGATGTACCGGTACTCCGGTCATTTCTTGCACCAGTTCCACCGTGCAGGCGGGGCCACCGGCATCGAAGGCGTTGTTGAACTTGGCGTAGTAGGGCTGACCGCCGAGCTCGAGCGCACAGTCTGGCTGTTTCACCCACAGATCTCGCGGGATGCTGACGGCGAGTGCACTCTGTCGGTCACCGGCAATGTGCAGCAGGATGGTGGTGTCACTGCGCTCACCGCCACGACCGGCGTCGAGCCCGTAACGGTTATTGCCTTTGCCCTGCCTGGTGTCACTGCCCATAAGCAGGACATTCAGCGGCTCGGTGTCCGCGTCCTCGCCCAGTTCAGTGGTCGGTGCTTGGACCACTGAAATTTGCCCGAATCGCGAATAGAGCATGTAGCCGGCAGCACCCAAAGCAGCGGCTATCACCGCCAACACGATCAGCAGAACCAGCACAATACGGCGCCAGCGCCCACGGCGGGGTGTTCCTGGCGCTTCCATAGCGGCGGCAGAATCGGACATATCTCCTCTAGGTTAACGGCAAAAAGAGCGGATTCGGAGTAGGTGTGATGCACCCCTCGCCACCATTTTCTAAGACGATGGAAATCGGTGCTAGGTTCCGACCGCCACCGCGCGGGCTGGTGAGCTCTGTCACCAGTTCGCCGTGATCCCCTCGCTAGTCACATCAGCCGCTGGATCCTGGCGCAGCACTACTGAACCAGCCATGATCAGTGGCAGCAAATAGCAACCCAGCAGCCGGTCGGCGGGCCCATCGACGATGCCCAATCGTCCGCCCGGCGACAACCCGATCCGGTCAGCGATGCTGCGGCAGACGTCAGCAGTCTCATCAGCGGCTAGCCAGCGAGCGGAATCACGAATGCGCCCGGCTGCCCCGGTGGCCGGAAAGAGATCTGGCTGACCTGGCGCCTCCCGTCCCTGATCGATAACTCCGGCTGGTGCGGGTGGGCCTGGCAGTCCTAGCGGGCTGCTGGGGACCAACACCTGCTGGCCGGGAAGATCACAGTCAGGATTCATCGTTGCGACGACGGCTGCCTCGCCTTCCGCACCGCTGGTCACCGCTAGTCCCAGGGCGTCAGTTGCAGCCAGCCAGACGCTGAGTTGCCAATGCAGTGGCAGATCTAGTTGGACCTGCTCGCCAGCGGCTACGCCGATCTCGGTGTCCAAGAGCCCGCACAATTTGGCTACGGCGTTGCTGAACGTCACTGTTGAGAGTTCCACCCGGCCGTCCGGGCCGTACCAGGTCACGAACGGCGCTGCCGGAGCAGTCGCAGTACGGCGGGTCAGCAGCTGATGCGGGGTAGTCATTACGTCAGGTTAGGTGCATCCCGGTCCTTGGTGTGTCACCGTACTGACCCATGGAAGCAATTCTGCTGGTTGGCGGCAAAGGTACTCGACTGCGGCCGCTCACTATCAACACGCCAAAACCCATGCTCCCGGTTGCCGGCGTACCCTTTACCGCCCATCAAATCGCTCGCGCCCGGGAGGCTGGTGTCACCAGGATTGTGTTGGGGACCTCCTACAAGGCTGAAGTGTTTAGCGAGTTCTTTGGTGACGGGTCCGATTGGGGGGTGGAGCTGGTTTATCTGACGGAGGATGAGCCGCTGGGGACAGGTGGGGGAATCCGCCACGCTGCCGCCGGATTGACAAGCGGTCCAGACGATCCAGTGCTGGTCTTTAACGGCGATGTATTGTCCGGCGCCGACATTGGCCGGCTGCTGAACCGACACCAGGAGACAGCCGCTGCTGTGACGCTCTACTTGACCCGAGTGCACGACCCGCGGGCTTTCGGGCTGGTGCCCACCGACGATGACGACCGAGTCGTTGAGTTCCTCGAGAAACCCACCACACCAGAGGAGATTGTGACTGATCAGATCAACGCTGGCTGCTATGTATTTCGTCGGTCGATCATCGATGAAATCCCGGCGGGCGAAGTTGTTTCGGTGGAACGCGATACCTTCCCGGCGTTGTTACAGCGGGGTGATCGCCTGACCGGAGTGGTAGACGACAGCTATTGGCTGGACTTGGGGACGCCACTCTCGTTCGTGCAGGGGTCTCGAGACTTAGTGCTGGGGAAAGTATCTTCCGGAGCGGTTCCACCGCACGCTGGCGAAGCGCTGATTGCGGCCGATGCTCAAGTGGCGAGTGGGGCTCACGTCGGCGGCGGTAGCGTCGTAGGCGCCGGCGCGGTCGTAGAAGCCGGGGCCGAGGTCATGGGCTCAGTACTTATGGCCGGCGCCACCGTCGCCGCTGGTGCTCGCGTACGTGACTGCGTAGTTGCCACCGGCGCCGTCATCGCCGCCGGTGCGCAGCTGCAGGAGACCGTAGTAGCGGAAGAGGCCCGAATCGGATCTGGTGTAGAACTCATCGCCGGGGCGCGAGTCTGGCCGGGGGCGGTGCTATCGGACGGCGGCCTGCGGTTTTCCTCCGATCAGTAGTTCACCGGTCACACCAGTTACTCCAGGACTTGGAGGAAGTCAGCCGGAACCGGTGGCTCTCGGTCCGGGGGATTGCTAGCGGGCCAGCCAACGGCGATTCCTCCGAGTGGTTGCCAAGAATCTGGCAGCTCCAGCACCTCTCGCACCACCGACGGGCAAAACACGGTGCTGGACACCCAGGCGGAGGCCAGCCCCCGGGTTGACAGCCCAATCAGCAGGTTCTGCACGGCGGCTCCGCCAGCCAGCATGAACAGGTCGCGTTCAGCTGCGTTCCGATCGGGATCGGGGTAGTGGTGGGCGGCTTCGGCAAAATCCACAAACGGCAGCAGCAGTTCTGGGGCGCGGCGCAACACGTCGCCGCGCTGCAGTCGCCGCTCAATGCTGCTGGGTGAGTAGCCATCCAACTCGGCGAGATCCTTGCGCCATTGTGCTGCCATCGCGTCTAAGAGGTGAGTGCGCACGGTTCCACGCACCTGCAGGAACCGGAACGGTCGAGTGTGGTGGGGCGCTGGTGCACTGATGGCATCACCCACTGCGGCCGCAATCACCTCGGCGGGAACGACTTGTTCGGTGAAACTGCGAATCGTTCGGCGGCGGCGAACCGCCTCCTGCGCCCCTTGCTCCCGGGCCAGTGCCGTGCTCAGCCGAAACTGATCAAACTCCGCCGGTCGCACAAGCGCCGCGGCACCGGGGCCGTCGTCCTCGGTAACCAGATCAGCCATACCGCGAACGAGTGCGACCGGAAGCCCGGCTGACTTGCCGCGAACCAGTTCAGCGGCACCGGCAACCTCATCAGCTACCGCCAGCGCCGTGGCCACGAGTGGATTGCCGTAGTGATCTGCCGCCTCGGCATCGTCCGCGGCCGTCAGGATGGGCTGTAGTCCGGCCACCCCGATGGCGTGATCGGTCTGCCCCAGTCGCCAAGCTCGCCCCAGCGAGTCAGTGATGACTACCGCTAAGGGGGCGACGGTGAGTGCTCGTTGTAGGCCCTGTCGCAGTTCGCGGGCGGCTTGCTCTGGATCGCTTGGCCACAACACGATCTCTGCTGGATCGCAGTTGCTGGTGTCCACACCCGCAGCTACCAAAACCACCCCGTGTTGATTGCGCACCACCCTGCTGCCATTCGGCAGCTGGGCAACGACTTCGGTGGTCTCGGTATCGATCACCGCGTCACGTTCAGCGATGTTGGCCAGTCGTCCTTCGGCTTTGGCGACCACTTTGCTCGCGACCACGATGACATCACCTGGTTCAACGCCGCTGCTGCCGTCCGGCCAGCGGGCGCCGTCGGCTAGCAAAGCGATTGTGCGGGCTAGGTCAGTGCCAGGTAGGACTTCACCCATTCCGGTGGGTGCTACGACTTGCAGGTGATCAGCGTGCGGCCGCGTCCACTGGCTCACTGCCGCACCTGCTCGGCGAGATCCAACGCTGCTCCGGCGAGATTAGCCGCGGATTCCAGATCGGTCATCAACAGCGGTGCTGCGACGGTGGCGATACCGGCGGCCGTGACCGGTTCGGTGAGAGCCGCATCGGCCTCATCCACCAGCCAACCGTCCAGCAAGCCTTCCCCGGTGCGCGAGCCGTAGTGCTGGGCTACAGCGCCAGCGTTGCAGTCCACACCGATTGCGGCGAGGCATTGCTCGGCCATGCCTCGCACTGCCGCTCCTGCTATCAACGGGCTGATACCAATCACTGGTGCGGGAGTCTGGGCGACCGCCGCTCGGATGCCACTGAGTGACAGGATTGCCCCGATGCTGACCACCGGGTTGCTCGGCGCCACCAACACACAATCGGCAGTCATCAGACTGGGCACTACCTCGGCGGCGGGAGTGGCTTCGGCCGCGCCCACCTGGATGAAGCGTTCCGCGGTAGGTTCGGCGCGATATTTGATCCACCACTCTTGGAAATGGATGGCCCGACGTTCACCATCGTCGATGACCACGTGAGTCTCTACCCGGTCGTTCGACATCGGCAGCAACCGAACTCCCGGTTGCCAGCGGGAACACAATGCCGCGGTGACATCGGTCAGTGAGTAGCCCGCGGCCAACATTTGGGTGCGAATGACGTGGGTAGCTAGATCGCGATCACCCAGGCCAAACCAGGAGCCGGACACTCCGTAGGCGCTCAGCTCCTCATTGGCGTGGAAGGTTTCATCGCGGCGGCCCCAGCCACGTTCCTCGTCCAGGCCGTCGCCCAGCGTGTACATCAACGTATCCAGATCGGGACTGATGTTTAGGCCGTGCAGCAGCAGGTCATCGGCGGTGTTTCCGATGACAGTGATGTCGGTATCCGGCGGATGACCCAGCAATTCTTTGAGGCCGCGCACAAACTTTGCGCCACCATGTCCGCCTGCAAGGACCGCGATTTTCATATCCCGATCGTGCCAGGTGTCGGGCGCTGCCGCGGTACCGGTCATCTCGACGTAGGCTCAACCTATGCCCGACTCGGTCACTAGTCGTTTGATTTCCCGCGCTCTCGCGCGGGCTGATCGGGCAGCCAGCCTCGACGCAGGTGAATGTGTGGCGCTGCTGCAAGCTCGTGGTGGTGAGTTGGATCAACTGGTTGCCATTGCCGGTCGGGTACGGGATGCCGGCCTGGCGGAGGTCGATCGATCGGGTGTGGTCACCTACTCGCCCAAAGTATTCATTCCACTGACCAAACTCTGTCGTGACCGGTGTCATTACTGCACCTTCGTGAGTGATCCGGCTTCGCTACGGCGCCAAGGGGAGTCGGAGTACCTCAGCATTGCTGAAGTCGTGGAGTTGGCCAGGCAGGGGGCCGCCGCTGGTTGCGCCGAGGCGCTGTTCACACTCGGGGATGCACCCGAGGATCGCTGGCCGCAAGCAAGGGAGTGGTTGTCGGCGGCCGGATACGACTCCACTACTGACTACCTCCGCGCGTGTGCCATCGCGGTGCTGGAGGAAACTGGGCTACTCCCGCATCTGAATCCCGGGGTGATGTCCTGGGAGCAACTGCGGCGGTTGCGGCCGGTCGCGCCCAGCATGGGCATGATGCTGGAGACTTCCTCGCGACGGCTCTTCGAGACACCGGGTGAAGTGCACTACGGCTCTCCTGACAAGGATCCGGCACTACGTCTGCGCGTACTTGCTGACGCTGGCCGCCAGTCCATCCCGTTCACAACCGGGGTCCTGCTGGGAATTGGTGAAACCGACGCGGAGTTAGTGGACTCGATTCTCGCGATTCGGCGCAGCCACCGCGACCACGGTCACATCCAGGAAGTGCTGTTGCAGAACTTCCGCGCCAAGGCCGATACCGCCGCTCGAGACCGTCCCGATCTCGCAGCCGACCGGCACGTCGCAGCGGTAGCAGTGGCCCGGCTGCTATTGGGCCCGGCCATGCGACTGCAGATTCCCCCCAATTTGAGTGAGCCAGATACGGTGCTGCGACTGATTGCAGCCGGGGCGGACGATCTCGGTGGCATCAGTCCGGTGACCATCGATCACATCAATCCGGAGCGGCCGTGGCCCCATCTGCAGCGACTCGATGAGGATCTTGCTGCGGCGGGTTGGCAGCTGACCCCGCGGCTGACGGTGCATCCGCCATACGCCCTCGACGCCCGGTGGGTGGATAACCGGCTCAGCGGCCATGTCGCAGCGCTAGCAACATCGGCTGGCTTGCTGGCACAACCGGTCACAGTCCGACCGTTGCCCTGGCAACAGCCAGACCCTGGATATGAAGAGTTTGCTGCCGCGGCAGCCGGTGGTCGAGTGGATTTGGCGGTCACCATTGACGACTCCGGGCGGCGAACCGAGACCCGATCAGATATGGACACCGTCTACGGTGATTGGCATCGGGTTGCCGAGCAGGCGGGGCGCACCCGATCAATGCCGGAACGAATCCCGACTGATGTGCGGGCGGCGTTGGCGCAGGCTGAACGTGATCCGGCGTCGCTGGCCGAACCCGCTGCTGCCGCGGCGGCGGTGGCGTTGATGTCGTGTGATGGGCCGGCGCTGACGGCACTGTGCACTCTTGCTGACGCCGTCCGGGCCGACACGGTCGGTGACTCGGTCACCTATGTGGTTAACCGGAATCTGAATTTCACCAACGTGTGCTACACCGGATGTCGGTTCTGCGCGTTTGCCCAGCGAGAATCTGACGAGGACTCATTCACCCTGAGTTTGGCGCAGGTGGGGGATCGGGTGGATGAGGCGGCCGCCGCCGGGGCCACCGAGATCTGCATGCAGGGCGGGATTCACCCTGATCTGCCGGGCACGGCGTATTTCGACCTGGCCGCTGAAGTCAAGCGACGACAACCTGACCTGCACTTGCACGCCTTCAGTCCGATGGAGGTGATCAACGGTGCTACCCGGTCGCAGTTGGCCATTTCGGAGTGGCTCTCCCGAGCGCAACAGGCTGGCGTGGACAGTTTGCCGGGTACGGCTGCCGAGATTCTCGATGATGAGGTTCGCTGGGTGCTGACAAAGGGCAAATTGCCGGCAGCGGAGTGGATCGAGGTGATTACTACTGCCCATTCGCTGGGGATTCCTACCTCGGCCACCATGATGTACGGCCATGTCGACCGTCCGGACCACTGGGTGGCTCACCTGCGCACAATTCGCGATATTCAAGAGCGCACCGGCGGATTTACCGAGTTTGTGCCGTTGCCCTTTGTTCATCAGCAGTCACCCATCTATCTGGCGGGGGTTGCTCGGCCTGGCCCGACGGTGCAAGAAAACCGGGCAGTCCACGCTATGTCCCGGCTGATGTTGCACGGTGCCATCGACAACATTCAATGCTCCTGGGTCAAACTGGGTCCTACGGGATGTGGCGTCATGCTGCGTGGCGGTGCCAACGACCTGGGCGGAACGCTGATGGAAGAGACCATCTCTCGGATGGCCGGTTCCGGTCATGGCAGCGCGATGACTGCCGCCGAGTTGG
>Ga0055584_100001784_pt1 | contig 21139 bp, 15 predicted proteins | sample OSDHelmetaG_FD_58716 | JGI IMG/M metagenome (GOLD analysis project Ga0055584, IMG submission 58716) | Pelagic marine sediment microbial communities from the LTER site Helgoland, North Sea, for post-phytoplankton bloom and carbon turnover... | ecosystem: Environmental > Aquatic > Marine >...
CTCAACAGCATCAGGTTCTTTTTCATAGACGGCCAATTCTTGAATAAGTTTCAAGACTTGTGGCATATCCTGCTTTTTTGACGGGCGAATAGAAAATGTCATAGTTCGTTTTAAAATAATCCAAAGATAATTCAAACTATAACATGAATTTAGAGAAACTTAAACGAAATCGTTGTAGTTGGTCAAAAAACTTCGATATTTGCAATACAAACCTCTCAAATACATAATATGTCTTTCAAAAAGCAAACACTTGGCGAGTTTATTATTGAAAACCAAGCGTCCTTTAAATACACTTCTGGCGAACTTTCAAGACTTATCAACTCTATAAGGTTGGCCGCTAAGGTTGTTAATCATGAAGTTAACAAGGCTGGATTAGTAGATATTATCGGGACTGCTGGTGAAGTCAACGTTCAAGGAGAAGATCAACAAAAACTTGACGTGTATGCCAACGAAAAGTTTATTGACACCTTAACCAATAGAAACATTGTTTGTGGTATTGCCAGTGAAGAAGAAGACGATTTTATCGCCATAAATAGTCAAGATGAAAACAATCAAAATAAATATGTGGTTTTGATAGATCCTTTGGATGGTTCCTCCAATATTGATGTGAACGTTTCGGTAGGTACTATCTTTTCAATTTATAGACGTGTTACTCCAATAGGCACTCCTGTAACCATAGATGATTTTCTTCAAAAAGGAAGTCAACAGGTCGCCGCTGGTTATGTTGTTTATGGGACTTCTACAATGTTGGTATACACTACTGGACACGGGGTAAATGGCTTTACCTTAAACCCTGCCATTGGTACATTTTACTTATCACATCCCAACATGCAATTCCCTGAAGACGGAAGAATATATTCTGTAAATGAAGGCAACTACATACACTTCCCACAAGGAGTAAAAGATTATATCAAATATTGCCAAATGGAAGAAGGAGACAGACCTTATACTTCACGATATATTGGTTCATTAGTGTCTGATTTTCATAGAAACATGATTAAAGGAGGCATCTATATGTATCCAAAGCATTCTAAAAACTCCAACGGTAAATTGCGTTTACTTTATGAGTGCAATCCTATGGCTTTTTTAGCAGAGCAAGCCAATGGTAAAGCAAGTGATGGACATACCAGAATTTTAGACATTCAGCCAACAGAGCTTCATCAACGTGTTCCTTTTTTCTGTGGCAGTAAGAATATGGTTAACAAAGTGGAAGAATTTATTCAGAAATACGAATAAAGAGAAAAGCGAACCTAATGGTTCGCTTTTCTCTTTATATTTTAAAAATAATGTTTATTTATTCATCATTTTTATTTCTTCAACAAAAGTATCAAGGTCTACACCTTGGTGTGCTAAACTAAGAGCTTTATCAGTAATGTATTTAGCATTATCAGCTCTAAATCCTAATCCTATGCATAGTTTTTCTAACAACTTAACTTGAGCTTCTGTTTCCATTTGGTCTGCCCAAACCATACGCGCCAAATCATATAAACGCTCCAAACGTCTATCGTAAGATGTTGGAGGATTAATAGGATGTGTGTTGTAGTCTTTTAAAATTTGTTTGTACTCCTCCTTACTAATGTCTAAGTTGGCCGCTAATCTATCCAAAAACTTACGTTCTTCAACGGTTATCACACCATCACTCATGGCAACTCTTACAATTGCAGCAAAGTGATCTGCATTACGTTTTCTAAATCCACTATCAAATAAATCTGAAAATGACATATCTTCTTCTTTTTTAAAGTCGTGCAAATATACTATTTATTAGCAGTATTTAAACATAAAGTGCCTAACAAAAATTCTATATTTGCACAAAATATTTTGCTTTGAGTAAAACAATCCTCTCGCAAACCTATGCACAGACTTTGCAAATGCAGAATCTGCAATCTGCTATTGCCCAACCCCAAAACAGGACACATCTAAAAACTCTTGTTGGTTCTTCTTTGTCTTTTGTAATTTCTGAAGCTTTCAAAACTTCGAAAAAACCTTTCTTATTAGTATTCAATGATAAGGAGGAAGCAGCATTTCATTTGAATGATTTAGAAATGCTCTTAAACGACAAAGACGTACTTTTCTATCCTGGAAGTTACAGAAGACCTTATCAAATTGAAGAAACCGATAATGCCAATGTTTTGCTTAGGGCAGAGGTTTTAAACCGTATCAACTCTAGAAAGAAACCAGCCATTATTGTAACTTATCCTGATGCTTTATTTGAGCAAGTAGTCACTAGGCGTGAACTGGATCGCAATACCTTGAAAATTTCGGTAAATGACAAACTCTCAATTGATTTTGTAAACGAAGTTCTCTTTGAATACAAATTCAAACGTGTTGATTTTGTAAGTGAACCTGGGGAATTTTCAGTTCGTGGGGGTATTGTTGATGTCTTTTCTTTTTCGCATGATCAACCCTATCGTATAGAGTTTTTTGGGGATGAAGTGGATAGTATCAGAACTTTTGATGTAGAAACACAACTCTCTACCAATCAGGTAAAAAAAATAAGCATCATCCCTAATGTTGCCAACAAGTTTATGGAAGAAAGTCGACAAAGCTTTCTAAAATACATCGCACAAAAAACTGTAGTATTCTTAAACAATTCTGATTTACTATTCTCTAGAGTTGATGACTTGTTCCAAAAAGCCGAAGAAACTTTCGAAACGCTTTCAAAAGACATCAAACATTCAAAGCCTGAAGAATTGTTTTGCAATGCTTCAATGCTAAAAAAACAGTTGTTAGATTTTAATTTAGTTGAATTTGGCCCACAAGCATCTTTCAATATTGAAAATATAATTGATTTCAATACTTCACCTCAACCGGCTTTCAACAAACAATTTAATATACTTATTGAAAACCTAAATCAACATCACAATAAAGGTTATACAAACTATATCGCCTGTGTAAGTGAGCAACAAGCCAAACGTTTTCACGATATTTTTAATGATGTTGAAGAAGAAGTACACTATCAAACGATCGTATTATCTTTGCATAGAGGATTTATAGACCATGACAATAAAATCACTTGTTTTACCGATCACCAAATTTTTGAACGTTATCATAAGTTTCATCTCAAAAATGGCTATGCCAAAAAACAAGCCATTACTCTCAAAGAGCTTACCAATTTAGAAATTGGTGATTATGTTACTCATATAGATCATGGAATTGGACGCTTTGGAGGTCTTCAGAAAATTGATGTTGAAGGCAAGACACAAGAAGCCATAAAACTCATTTATGGTGAACGCGACATCCTGTATTTAAGTATTCACTCATTACACAAAATCACTAAGTTCAATGGAAAGGATGGCAAAGCACCAAAAATCCATAAATTAGGAAGTAAAGCTTGGAAAAACCTAAAACAAAAGACCAAAAAGAGAGTTAAAGAAATAGCCTTTAACTTAATAACGCTTTATGCCAAGCGAAAAATGAAAAAAGGCTTTCAATACAATCCTGACAGCTATATGCAACACGAGTTGGAGGCTTCTTTTATGTATGAAGACACACCAGACCAAAGCAAAGCTACAGCCGATATAAAAGCCGATATGGAGAGTGAACGTCCAATGGATAGATTGATATGTGGTGATGTAGGATTTGGAAAAACAGAAGTTGCCATACGTGCAGCCTTTAAAGCTGTTGACAATGGCAAGCAAGTAGCTGTACTAGTTCCTACTACTATTTTGGCTTACCAACACTACCGTTCTTTTAAAAAACGACTCAAAGATTTTCCTGTAACTATAGATTATATAAACCGTTTTAGAACAGCCAAAGAAAAACGCATCACTCTAGAAAATCTTGAAAAAGGAGCAATAGACATCATTATCGGAACGCATCAACTTGCTAACAAAAACGTAAAATTCAAAGATTTAGGTCTTCTAATTGTAGATGAAGAACAAAAATTTGGAGTTGCAGTAAAAGAAAAATTACGCACCCTAAAAGAAAACATAGATGTCTTAACACTTACTGCAACGCCCATACCACGTACATTACAATTCAGCTTGATGGCAGCCCGTGATTTATCTGTCATTTCTACACCTCCCCCAAACCGTTACCCTATAGAAAGTCATGTCATTCGTTTCAATGAAGAAACTATAAGGGATGCTATAAGTTATGAAATACAACGAGGAGGTCAAATATTTTTTATCCACAACAGAATAGAAAACATCAAAGAAGTCGCTGGGTTGTTGCAACGCTTAGTTCCTGACGCCAAAATTGGTATTGGTCACGGACAAATGGATGGCAAAAAACTTGAACAACTCATGCTTAATTTTATGAATGGTGAGTTTGACGTTCTTGTTAGTACAACTATTGTTGAAAGTGGACTAGACGTTCCCAACGCCAATACAATATTGATAAACAACGCCAACAACTTTGGATTAAGCGACCTGCATCAAATGCGAGGACGAGTAGGACGAAGCAACAAAAAGGCCTTCTGTTATTTCATCACTCCTGATTATGCATCTATGACCGAAGATGCCAGAAAACGCATCACAGCCTTGGCACAATTTACTGAACTTGGAAGTGGTTTTAATATCGCTATGAAAGATTTAGAAATTCGTGGTGCGGGTGATTTATTAGGAGGAGAACAAAGTGGCTTTATCAACGACATTGGATTTGACACTTATCAAAAAATTCTTAATGAAGCCATCGAAGAACTTAAAGAAAATGAATTTAAAGAGCTTTATAAGGACAACAATAAACCTAAACAGTACGTTAAAGACGTAACTATCGATAGTGATTTTGAACTACTTTTCCCTGATGATTATGTCAACAACATTACTGAACGTTTAAATCTTTATACCAAATTGAACGAGCTCAAAAATGAAACCGAGTTAGACCGCTTTAAAAACGATGTTATAGACCGCTTTGGTGAACTACCAACTCAAGCAATAGATTTGTTTGATAGCGTACGTATTAAATGGCTTGCAGAAAAAATAGGTCTTGAAAAAGTAGTTATGAAAAAAGGAAAATTCATTGGCTACTTCGTTAGTGACCAACAAAGTTCTTTTTACCGAAGCGAAGCTTTTACCCAAGTATTAAAATTTGTACAAACCCACTCTCAAGACTGTAAAATGAAAGAAAAACAAACCAGAAATGGTTTAAGATTGCTACTTTCTTTTGAAAATATAACAACCGTTGACAAAGCCCTAAAAGCCTTACAACTCATTATGGCCTAATATTTGATAAAAGCAGACTAAAAAACAAAACCCATGAAAAAAATATTTATCATACTCTTATTTTTGCCCCTAACCGTGCTATCTCAACACTATATAAAAGGTGTATTTTCACCAGCAAACGAATTCTCATACGCCTTTCTATATCATGCCACTCCCAATGGCTCCAATTATGTAAACCAAAGCCCTGTAGATTCCGATGGTAGATTTAAAATCCAATTAGATTCAACAGCTCCTGCAGGAATTTACAAAATTGTTTACGGCCTACCCCCAGAAATCAACAATTTTGATTTGATTTATAACGGAAAAGAAGATGTCGCAGTCAATTTTGATTTAAAAAGTGGCTTGACTTTTACTGTTTCCAACGAAAATCAGCTGTGGTCTTCATACAACAAGAGTATGGATCTTATCAACTCTACAATCAGTAAATTTTATGCTGAAAAAAGTTCTGATAAAAAAGCGTTTAAAGAGATTTTCAAAACCTTAAAAGACACCCAAGAAGGTTATGAGAAAGCATCAAAAAACACTCTGGCTCACACCTTTATCACTGCCAACAGGCCTTATATCCCAGAAACTTATGAAGACCTCAAAACCTATTCAAAACATCTTAAAATCAACTATTTAAAATCAGTTGATTTTAGCAATAAATTACTTCAAAGCTCAGATTTCTTAAGTAATCGAGTAATTTCCTATATCTTCGGAATGAATGAAAAAGAAGATAAAACAATCTACAAACAAGATATAGATAAACTTGTTTCATTAATGCGTGCTTCCAACACAAATTTGGAAGCCCAAACCTCTTTATTGCAAGATGTATGGATGCAATTCACTCAACAACAAAATGATGATATTGCCAATTATATTAGTAATGAATATTTGTTGGAGTTATCTAAAGAAACTCAACGCGATTGGCTAACAGACGGCCTCCTTGCTTATCAAAGAACATCTTTAGGAACAAAAGCTCCAGATTTTGATATTGCCATAACCGAAAACGGCAAAACCATTACAACAAGTCTTCATAAGCTAAACAATGCCAATCAATATCTCGTTGTATTTTGGAGTAGTACTTGTGGACATTGTTTGAACGAATTACCTAAATTAAAATCTATTGTTCCAGACAACACAAAAGTTATAGCCGTAGGGCTGGAAGAAGATCCCGAAAGCTGGAAAAAAGAGATTGTTAACTTCCCAAATTTCACACATGTTTTAGGATTGGAGAAATGGGAAAATCTCATAGCAAAAGACTACAATGTTGTAGCAACACCTACTTTCTTTTTATTGAACAGTAATAAGATTATCATTGCAAAGCCTTATGACGTTGAAGCCTTAAAAAACATTCTAGAAGAACGATAAAAATATTGATTAGAAATCTTCGAGAAAATCACGTAAACACAAGAAAACCCAGACTTTTCAGTCTGGGTTTTCTCTTATATAATTTTTACATTTATTAGTCTAAATGCGGAATACGCAATACTTGACCAGGATAAATCAAATCTGGATCTTTAAGCATTGGCTTGTTAGCTTCAAAAATCACTGGATATTTCATAGCATTACCATAATACTTCTTAGCAATCTTACCAAGTGTGTCTCCACTTACAACAGTATGAAACTGTGCTTCTGGCTCAGAATTTTCAACAGTCATCTGGTCATCTACAGTTGCTATTCCAGATGAGTTTCCAACAACCAATACTACCTTTTCTTTAGTCGCTTGATCGTATGCTGCACCAGAAATTGTAGCCTTATCATCATCAATATGAATTTTAAGACCTTCTACTTTAAGATCAAGATCGTTGATAGTTTCTTCTAATCGTCTTGCTGCAGCTTCTTCAGCTTTCAATTCTGCAGCGGCTGCTTTTGCTGCTTCTTCAGCATTTTCTTCTGCTGTTGTCTTTCCGATACCGAAAACCTTTGCTCCGGCATCTTTAATAAATGAAAATAAACCCATAATGTGTCTGTTTTAAGTGTTTTGAGTTAATGTTATTTTAGACAAATAAGTTACAATAAAAATTAAAACTTCTAAAGTATATTGACTGTTTATTTTTGACCTCATTTTTAAAAAAAGTCACAAAAAAAGCGCCTAACAACCTTTATTGATAGACGCTCAAAACTAAAAACTAACCAAAATTCAACTTCTACTGCTTTCTCTAGGATTTTCTACTTTTTTCGTGATTTGTTTACGTTTTTTTATCGTTTCTATCTTTTTTGCTACTTTAGATTCATCCATAGTGCCGGCTTGTCTCATATATTGGATATATCCAAGACCTTCAAACTCATACACTGTTCCTGATGACAGATGGTACAATTCTATGGTTTGATCGTTTATAACGCTCAATTCAAAGTGCTCATTGCCATAATAATCATAATTCAATGTTAATGTTTTTAAGTACATATTATTAGGCACATCTCCCACACTATATATTCCTGTATAATCCCAAAAAATATTGTTTGGATTATAAATTCCTACATCTTGCGAACTTCTAAATTCGGAATCATTACCTCCTGCCAAAAACTGCAAATAATTTTCATTGTCAAACTCATTGGGTACTCCCATTGGACTTGTATAAGTTTTTTCCCAAGCTACATATTCTTGAAGGAAATAATGAATATTATCATAAAACACATAATTGTAATCAAATGTTGAACGTTGGTAACCATGTAAGAAATATGATGTATCATTAAATGGGTTGTACAATTCAATGGTATTTCCATCTATTTGATAAACATCAAAAGTTTCGTACCCATCAATATTGTGATCTACATCCAAAATCATATCATAAGCATCATAATACCCTATTGGAATACCAAATCCATTTCCTTGACTTCCAAAACCTACCAAATTGTTATTAGCGTATAATACTCCATTTCTAAAAGAAACTGTAAAAGCTATTTGTAAAAATGGGGTTTCTCCATAACCAATAGTCTGATTGACATCTACGTACCACAATTCGTATGAATTCAGTAATTGATTTAGAGAAATTGTTGGTGTATTATTGTGTATAATTACTTCTTCTCTATAACAAGAAGTGAGCAACATTGCTGACAAAGCAAAACCGAAAAGTAATTTTATCGTTTTCATAAGCCTACTGGTTTAGGGTTCACTACCTACAGTTTCAAAACATGTGCCAAAATTCAAAAACCAATTATAAACTCCGTTTAAAAGCATTATTTTTTATGTATTTTTGGGCTAGTAAAACTTGATATCCATTTATGGAAACACCTTTAAAATATGCCGTTTTCGGGGCTGGTAGCTGGGCAACAGCCATTGTAAAGATGCTTTGTGAAAACTTAGATGAAGTGGGTTGGTATATGCGTAGTACCTATACAAAAGAACATTTATTAAAAGAACAACACAACCCCAACTATCTTAGTTCTGTTGAATTTCATACGCAACAATTAAGATTGAGCAACGACATTAATGAAATGGCTGACTGGGCAGATGTTTTGATTTTTGTAATTCCATCTGCGTTTATGTATTCAGAATTAAAAAAACTATCAGTAAATATTTCTAAAAAAACCATAGTTTCTGCGGTAAAAGGCATTATTCCTGAATCTGGATTATTGGTTGGAGAACATTTTCATGACTTGTATAAAGTACCATTAGAAAACATAGCCGTAATTGCAGGTCCCTGCCATGCCGAAGAAGTTGCTTTAGAACGTCTTTCTTATCTCACTATCTCTTGCGTAGATACCGATAAAGCCAAAACCATTGCCAAACAACTTTCTAGCGATTATATAAAAACCAAAACTAGTGATGACGTTATTGGCACTGAATATGCCGTAATGCTCAAAAATATTTACGCCATAGCGGCTGGTATTGCCCATGGATTAGGATATGGAGACAACTTTCAAAGCGTATTGATGAGTAATGCCATTAGGGAGATGAAGCGTTTTATCAAAAAACGCCATAAAATGAAACGCAACATCAACAACTCTGCGTATCTGGGAGATTTGCTAGTAACAGGCTATTCTATCTTTTCGCGTAATCGTATGTTTGGAAATATGATAGGGAAAGGCTATACCGTGAAGTCAGCACAAATGGAAATGAGCATGGTTGCTGAAGGCTATTATGCTACTAAAAGTGCTTACTTACTTAATAGCCAAAGCAAGAAAAAAACCAAAATACCCATAATAGATGCTGTTTACGGTGTGCTCTATGAAGGCAAAGACCCGAAAAAGGTATTTAAAAAATTAACCGAAAAATTGGATTGATTATTATCAGAAATTTTATTTAACCAAAACACCCCTAACCTTCATCAATGGTATGGGTTGTAATGCTTTATCATTAATGGTGTTTTTTCTAAATAAATAGGTTTTGTCAAACATCTGATTACCTTCAAAAAACGTAACTTTAAATTGATTATTTAAAGCGAAAAGTTCTTCGGTCATCAATTCAATTTTAGCATAACTCTTAGCTGGTAACTTGTCAAGTTTTTTTCTAAAAGTTGAAGTTATTTTATCTTCCGAATAGCCATTGGTCACGATTAAAACGACTTCCAAATCAACCTCTTTATCATTGATGATATAAGCATTCCAATCATTGGTTTTATAAATCTCATTGTACTCATTAACAACAGCCACATAAACACCTTCAACCTTTGGAATTTCAATATCTTTTTTCATGAATTTTTAGCTTAGCTCTAAATAGATTAAATTAGTCGCAAAATAACACATTCCTATTACAATTTACAATGAAACACTTCTTGTTATCCCTCTTATGTTTTTTTATCTCATGGTTTTCAATTGCGCAAATCCAAAACGATTCTCCCCTAAGTATAGACCAAATCATGCAAGGAGAAGATTTTGTTGGATATCTACCAACCAATATCAGCTGGTCTGACGATAGTGAAACTATTTATTTTAGTTGGAATCCCAATAAAGATACCATACGTTCTACATACAAGGTGAATATCAAATCTAAAAAGATTTCTCCATTAACATTTGAAGAAGAAAAGCAACGTACTTCGCTAGGAAAATTTTCGAAAGATGGACAATGGAAAGTCTATGAAAAAGACGGAGATATTTTTTTGCTAAACACAAAAAATTATAGCAAAACACCAATAACCAATACCATTGATGCTGAATCTAATCCTGTGTTTTCTGCCGATCAAAAAAACATTATTTATAGAAAAGAAAATAATTTATACAAATGGAATATTGACAATGGCACAACCACACAACTAACATATTTAAAAAAAGGACACGAAAAACAAGGCAACAAACCCAATGCTCAAGACCAGTGGTTAATGGATGACCAACTAGCACATTTCAACATTCTTAAAAAACGACACAACGAAGCTCTAGCTAGAGATTATCGAAAAAAACAAACCGCTTTGGACCGTCCTAAACCAATATATATAGAGGACAAGCATCTTCTTGATATTACAATTTCACCAAATTTGGACTACGCAATTTATCGATTATATTCTCCTGCCAAAGACAAAAATACCATTGTCCCAGATTTTGTTACCGAAAGCGGCTATACAACAAACATTAATGCTAGACCAAAAGTTGGAGGCCCACAATACACCATAGAAGCTTGGATTTTAAATATAAATTCTGGAGCACATTACCAACTAAAAACAGAAACTTTAGATGGTATCAAAAAGAAACCTGAATTCCTAAAAGAATATACTCAAAATGGTACCGATTACAAAACGGAATATGAAGATCCAAAACCTGTTTATGTAGACACTCCTATCTTTTCTGAAGATGGAAAAGCCATTGTAAACATCACTTCTCAAGACAACAAAGATCGTTGGATAACCTTAGTAGATTTTACTAATGGCAATCTAAAACTAATAGATCACCAACATGACGAAGCTTGGATTGGAGGACCAGGTGTTGGCTGGTTTTCATCACCAGAAATGGGATGGATAGACCATAAAACCGTTTGGTTCAAATCTGAAAAAACAGGATATGCACATTTGTATTCAGCAAATGTAAACACAGGAAAAATCAAAGCCTTGACTCAAGGAAATTTTGAAATCCAAAGCGTCCAATTATCTAGAGATAAAAATACATTCTACATTAGTAGTAACAAACCAAGCCCACATCAAACACACTTTTATCATCTCCCTTCAAAAGGGGGAATACTCAAACAAATAACCTCTTTAGTTGGAGGACACGAAGTAACTATTTCTCCTGACGAAACCAAATTAGCCATAAGATATTCCTATAAAAACAAACCATGGGAATTATATGTAATGGAGAATAAAGCTGGAGCAACAATGCAACAGCTCACTCATTCTACGACCAAGGATTTTGAGTCTTACAAATGGCGAGACCCAGAAATCATAACCTTTACAGCAAGAGATGGCGCACAAGTTCCTGCTACTATTTTCACCCCAGATCCAGACAAAAAGAATGGAGCTGCCGTGATTTTCGTTCATGGTGCTGGTTACCTCCAAAACGTTCATCAATGGTGGTCATCTTATTATCGAGAATATATGTTCCACAATATATTAGTCGACAACGGATATACCGTGTTAAACATAGACTTTAGAGCCAGCAAAGGTTATGGTCGTGATTGGAGAACCGCAATTTATAGACATATGGGTGGCAAAGACCTAACCGATCAAATTGATGGCGCCAAATACCTCGTAGAACACTACGGCATTGAAGAGGACAGGCTTGGTATTTATGGCGGTTCTTATGGAGGTTTCATCACACTTATGGCCATGTTCAAAGAGCCTGGAACTTTCAAAAGTGGTGCTGCTTTGCGCTCTGTAACCGATTGGGCACACTACAATCATGGCTATACCGCAAACATTCTCAATACGCCAATTGAAGACCCAATAGCTTATAAACGTAGTTCTCCCATTTATTTTGCTGAAGGTTTAAAAGGGCACTTATTGATGTTACACGGTATGATAGACACCAATGTACAATTTCAAGATATTGTAAGACTATCACAACGCTTGATAGAGCTAAAAAAAGACAATTGGGAATTGGCCGTTTTTCCTTTGGAAGATCATGGATTTAAGGAAAGTAGCAGTTGGTCTGATGAATATAGACGCATTTTTAAGTTATTTCAAAACACACTAAGAGAGTAATCTAAAAATGAGGATTGACATAATTTACACGTGCTAATCCTCTTAGATTAAAAATAATCAGATGATTTAACAACTCTTGTTTTGAATAAGTATCGAACAAACTTTTACTTTTGAATGCTACAGATTCAATGCGTTTAAAATACAAATCACAAACAAGCTTTGGATTTACTTCCTTTTTAAGGATGTTTAAATCCTTTGCTTTTTGTAATAGTTCCAATACGATTTCATATACCAATTCATGACGGAAATCGTCGAAAAACTTAGCTGCAGAAGGATAATATTTACGAAGACCGAAAATGAAAGATGGTTTAAAATGCTCAATGTAATCAAAAGCATTCTTATAAATCAAGACAATACAGGAAAGAGGATCTTGTTCTGTAGATAAAATACGATTTAAACTTACTTTATATTCGTTTATCAACCATTTAATACTTTCTAATACAAGTTCTTCTTTACTTCTAAAAAAACTATATAGTGTTTTTTTAGAAATCCCCAATTGGGTTGCAAGATCATCCATTGTAAATCGCTTGCTCCCCAATTGGGTAAACTTCTCAGCTGCAAATTCAATAATAAGCTGCTCTTTGCTAACCATACAACTAATTTAACTTGCTGAGTTTTTTTTATTTTAACATCTACTTTTAAAAAAACACGCTATAAATGAACTTCATTCAACATACATCATTCTACAGGAATTGAAAGTAAAGGAATATTCAGTCCTGAAGCCATGACTCTTGTTTTGCTTTTATGCACTATAGATTCCCAAAAACCATATTTTTTGGGAATCATAACCAATAGATCTGGGGATGTATTTTCAATCTCTTTTTCTATTTCTTTTATCACAGCATCAGAATTCACTTTTTTATAAAAATATGTAGCACCTTCCAATCCTTTATCGAGATTATCAAGGCTATCTTTTTCTGATAGCATTTCATTGATTCTATTTTCAACATAAAACACGGTAACCTCAGATTTTAACTCTATAGCCATTCTTCTCAGTCTTGCTAATGTTTTTAAAGGCACACTTTCTTTTAAATCACATGCAAAAAGAATCTTGTGTATTCCAGAAAACTTAGCATGTAGAGGTATGGCCAAAACAGGAAATTTTTTCATACTAATTAAAGTCGTGGTTGGATTTCCTAATAAGTTTTGCTCCATAGTTTTTTCAGACATCCCCATAACCAATAATCGCGAATTGTAGGTATGCATCAATGTATCTATTTCTCTATTGAAATCTACATAGCTGCATTTATATTCAACTTCTATATCAAATTGATCTGACAATTGCAGTGCCTGTATCTTTAGCTTTTCCCTATCTTGATCCATTAGCTCCTCCATAGATTCTACTGTCAATAAGGTATTGGAAGCATGGACAGGTAACCTAAAAGCGTTAAATATCACTAACTTTGTCTTTAATAATTGCGCCAACGATGCCGAATACAGCACTGCATTTTCTGAAGTCTTTGAAAAATTTGTTGCTACTAAAATAGAACTCATAACTAAGGTTAATTTTATTTACAGACTATATGCCTTGCTTTTATTTCCATCCTCCGCCAAGTGCTTCGTATAAATTAACTACACTTAATAATTGCTGTAATTTGTTGTCAATAACATTCAATTCAGCATTAAGAGCACCTTCTCTAGCAGTCAATAAATCAAGATAAGTAGCATAACCACTTTTTAGTAATTCTTCTGAATTTATTTCGGCTTGACGCAAAGCTTCAACTTCGTTTTGTCTGAAAGTAAATTTCTGGGTTTCTGCTTGATAATCATAAAGTGCGTTTGAAACTTCATTTCCTGCTGTTAACAAGGTTTTCTTAAAGTTTAACAGAGCTTGCTCCTGTTGTGCCTTTGCAACTTCATATTGCGTCTTTATGGCACGTTTGTTAAAAATAGGTTGCGCTAAACCTCCTACCAAATTAGCAAACAAAGAATTAGCATTAAACAACTTATCTAGTTCCAAACTTTGAAAACCTCCGCTTGCAGTGAGTGTCAATGATGGATAAAAACTGCTTTTAGCTACATTAGTCAATTCAAACGCATTGATTAAGCCATATTCTGAAGCAATAACATCAGGACGATTTCTTAACAAATTTAAAGGCACACCCAATTTTATATCAGTATTCAACTCTTGCTCCGTCAAACGACTACGTTCTATAGATTGTGCAGGTCGACCAAGTAATAAATTAAGAGTGTTCTCGGCTTTAAAAATAGCAGCTTCTAAATCTACCTTTAAGGCTTTGGCACTGTTGTACTGAGCAATATATTGATCTACCGCCACCTGGGTTACATTTCCTGCATCCTTTAACGATTTTATGGTCTCTACACTACTTTCTCTAGTAGCAATGGTTTTTTCGATAATGCGCAATTGCTCATCCAAAGCCAACAATTGATAATAAGTTGAAGCAATAGCAGAAACCAATCTGGTCTTTACGGCTTTATGTGCTGCAACAGTTTGCAAATAACTGGCTTCTCCTGCACGTTTGTTACTACGTATTTTTCCCCAGATATCGGCTTCCCAAGAAAGTGTTCCAGAAAGTTCATATTGATCTATTGAAGAAAATAATCCTCCAAATTGACTATTTTCTGATAATTCTTGGTGAGTCACTTGTGCATTGGCATTAAGACTTGGCAAATATCCTGCTTTGCCTTGTTTCATATAGGCTTCGGCAGCAACCATTTGTTGAATGGCCACACGAATATCCAAATTATTTTGAAGCCCTTCTTCTATATATTGCTTCAAATAAGCATCGGTAAACATATCTTTCCACGACACATCTGCCAAGGATACACTGTCCTGTGGCAAGTTGTCGGTACGGTACAAGTGTTCTGTTTCTTCCAGCTCCGGACGCACATAGTCTTTTGCAACAAAACAGCTTTGTAGGGTTGTAGCCATCACAACTACAATTAAGGTTTTATTTATAATAGAATTCATAATTAAACGTCTTTATTTTCTATAGTTTCAACAACAGGCTTACTTGATACTTTTTCTTGCAACCATTGGAACAAGATGAACAATATTGGAATAACAAATATTCCTAAGAGTGTTCCTATAAACATACCTCCAGCTGCACCGGTACCAATAGAGTTATTACCTTCTGCTCCTACCCCTTTTGCCAACACCAACGGCATGAGCCCAAGAATAAAGGCAAATGAAGTCATTAAAATAGGACGTAAACGTGCTTTAGCCCCATGAATGGCTGCATCAACAATGCTTTCACCATGACGACGACGTTGAACGGCAAACTCAACGATAAGAATAGCGTTTTTGGCCAAGAGACCAACCAGCATAATCAATGCTATTTGGAAATAGATGTTGTTTTCCAAGCCCATTATTTTTGTAGAGAAAAAGGCTCCAAACACACCTAATGGCAACGAAAATATAACGGCCAACGGCAACAAGTAGCTTTCGTATTGTGCCGCCAACAAGAAGTAAACAAACACTATTACTAATATGAAAATAACTACTGTTTGGTTTCCTGCATTTACCTCTTCACGAGACAATCCCGAATAAGCTACATCAAAATTACTTGGTAGGTTTTTCAATTCTTTTTCTACTACGGCAATAGCATCACCTGTACTATATCCAGGGTTAGATGCCCCATTGATTTTTGTTGAATTATAAAGATTAAAACGTGTTACCGACTGTGGACCATAGACACGTTTCAAATTGACAAATTGCGTGATTGGTGTCATTTCTCCACTTCCAGTTTTTATATAGATTTGATTCAATGAATTAACATCAGTTCGATCTTCTGGCTGTGCCTGAACATACACCCGATATTGCTTACCAAATCTGGCAAAATCTGCCGCATAAACACCACCTATGTATCCTTGTAAAGTTGAGAAAATACTACTTATGGAAACACCGTATTTTTTAGCCAACGGCACATCAATTTGAAGTTCGTACTGAGGATATTTAGTGTTGAATGATGATTGCCCATATTGAATTTCAGGGTGTTTCATCAGATTAGCAATAAACTGTTGAGTAGCAGCATCAAGATCTTCAAAACTTCCACCAGACTTATCCATCAAGTTCACTTCAAAGCCTCCTGCTAATCCAAATCCAGGGATACTTGGAGGAGAAAAGAAAATAATCTTAGCCTCTGGAATGCTTGCCGCAATACCGAAAAGCTTAGCTACGATGGCATTTGCTGATAAATCTTCGGTTTCACGCTCACTCCAATCTGCAAGTTTTACAAATCCTAAACCATAATTAGTTCCTGCTCCACTAATTAAACTTCTTCCATTAATGACTGTCACTCTCTCAATCCCAGGAATTTGTTTTGCTTTAGCATACAATTCTTGAGTTACTTCATTGGTTCTATCCATTGAAGCCCCTGCAGGCAACTCTACATTCATAAAGATAATACCACGGTCTTCGTTAGGTACAAATCCTGTTGGTGTAGTTGTCGCTGACCACCAGATTCCAACTCCAGAAAGCACAAGTAAAACACCAGTAATCCATTTGTTTTTATATAAAAAGCTCAACGATTTTCCATAACGCTCTGTAGTGGCATTAAATCCAGCATTAAATTTGTCATAAAATTTTTGCAAGAAACTCTTGTTACTATGTTCATGTTCGTCATGTCCTTTAAGGAACAAAGCACACAAGGCTGGACTCAAAGTCAAGGCATTTACTGCCGAAATCAAGATGGCAACAATCAAAGTCACCCCAAATTGTTCATAAAACACCCCTGTTGGTCCTTGGATAAATGTCACAGGCACAAATACTGCAGCCATTACCAAAGTAATAGAGATGATAGCTCCTGAAATTTCGTGCATAGCATCCATAGTTGCAGTTTTTGCATTATTTACACCTTGATCAATCTTGGCGTGCACAGCCTCAACAACCACAATAGCATCATCTACAACGATACCAATAGCCAGTACTAAAGCAAATAAAGTAAGAAGGTTTATAGAGTAGCCAAATAGATTCAAGAAGAAAAACGTTCCGATAATAGCTACAGGTACAGCAATGGCTGGTATCAAAGTAGAACGAAAATCTTGAAGGAAAATAAAGACTACTAAGAAAACCAATAAAAAGGCTTCTATCAAGGTGCTTTTTACCTTGTTCATTGATGCCGTCAAGAAGTTATTGGTATCATAATTGATTTCATACTTTATCCCTTCAGGAAAATCTTGAGATAAACGTTCTAATTCCGATTTAATATTTTTTATAATTTCCTGAGCATTAGAACCAGCTGTTTGAAAAATCCCCATATTTACACTAGGATACCCTTCTGTAAAACCATACGAATCGTAACCTTGTGCATCCAATTCAATTTTTGCAACATCTTTAAGGTGTAAATATTCACCATTATCTAAGGCTTTGATAACGATATCTTCATATTGTTTCACCGTTTTAAAACGCCCACTATACTTTATATTGTAAGTAAATGCTTGTCCATCATTTTTTCCTAAAGCTCCAGCTGAAGCTTCCAAACTTTGTTCTTGTAAAGCTGCAGTAACTTCAGAAGGCATCAAATTATATGCAGCTAATTTTTCAGGTTTAAGCCACACACGCATTGCGTAATCTTGATTGGAAAACACATTTACATTTCCAACTCCATTCACCCTCTGCAAAGCAGGTATCACATTTATTTTCAGATAGTTTTGAACAAAAACTCCATCGTAATCTTCATTATCAGAATATACCGACAAGAACATTAATGCCGATGTTTGTTGTTTTTGAGTTGTTACCCCTGTTTTAATTACTTCACTAGGCAACAATGGATTAGCTCTTGCCACACGGTTTTGCACATTAACTGCAGCAATATCAGGGTCCATTTCTTGGTCAAAATATACAGTGATATTTGCTGTTCCATTATTATCTGCAGATGAAGTCATATAGGTCATTCCTTCAACACCATTTATCTGTTCTTCAATAGGAATAATAACACTCTCCAGAATAGTTTCGGCACTGGCTCCAGGGTATGAAGCACTTACTTGAATAGTTGGTGGCGCGATATCTGGATACTGCTCTACAGGTAAGGTTGAATATCCTAAGACACCCAAAATCACTATGATAATGGATATTACGGTAGATAGTACCGGTCTTTCTATAAAAGTTTTTAGCATGATTTATGGTTCTAAGTTTTACTGAAACAGTGGTTTTATAGGCTTTACAATACTATCAAAAGATACTTTTTGTGGTTGAATTGGCATACCATTTCTCAACTTACCAATACCTTTCACAATCATTAAATCTCCAGCTTTGATACCTGATTCTACAATGTAAAACAGTTCATTTTTATCTTTAACTTTAATTAAAGTTGTTGTTGCTACATTATTTTCACCAACGGTGTACACATAGGTTTGTCCTTGTTGTTCAAAGGTGGCCGTTTGTGGAACAACCAAAACATTTTCATATAGTTTAGGAATTTTAATCGTACCACTATTACCATTGGTCAACAACAAATTTGGGTTATCAAAAACTGCTCTAAAACTTACTGTTCCTGTTTTAGGATCAATTTGTCCAGTAACAGTTTCTAAAGTTCCTTTTTGTTCATAGACCTGTCCATTGGCCAACAGCAACTCTACTTTTGGGAAATTTTTAATTTTGTCTTGAAGTGTTTTACCCTCTGTTTGTTGAAGAAAATCCAAATAATCAGTTTCATTCATTGAGAAATAAGCATAAACTTTATCTATACTTGCAACAGTAGTCAAGGGTTCTACACTATTAGCACTTACAAGTGACCCTTCTCTAAAATTTATAGAACTAACAAATCCGTCTATAGGGCTTTTTACAGTAGCATAAGCAATATTTGCGGCTATACTGCTATAGTTTGCTTTAGCTTGTGCCAAATTGGCTTTTGCTGTTTCCAATTGCACAGGGCTTATGATGTTTTTTTCTACTAAGGGTTTTAGCTTATCAACTTCAACTTGAGCTACACTGATTCTTGCTTTTGCTGCTTCAGCATCTTTACTAAGTGATTGAGTTTCTAACTTAAATAAAGTTTGTCCTTTTTTCACTTTTTGCCCCTCATCTACTAGTACTTTTTGCACATATCCTGAAACTTTTGCACGAACTTCACTATTTATAGTTCCTTCAATAGTAGTAGGATATGTGGTATATACTGCCACTGTTTTTTGAGGCACCGCTGCTACTGCAAAAGGCAATGCCTGTTGCTGTTGTTGCACTTGTTGTTGCTCTTGCTTACAACTTGTAAGACTCAAAGCAACTATCACTAACAGTGTTAAATTGAATATACTAAATCGTTTCATTTTTTATCGCTTGATTAATATTTATTATTGATTATGTTTTCTCTTAGTTTACTAATGGACATAATGGCTCCTTGCAAGAATTCGATAAAACTCTCATGAAAATCAAGTTCAAATTTGTTTTCAGAATCTAAGGTTTCATTCATTTCTTTTTTATATGCCAAAATATCAGCATGCAATTCCTTTTCACTTTTCCATTGTTCAATCAAAGTGGTTATACCTTGAATCATTGTATCTTTATTAACAATGAAGTATTTTTTTCTATCTCCTGTTTTGGTGAAATAGTTTATCTTCTTTAAGTCTTGTAAATGATTCAGGTGTGTTGAAATAGTACTTTTGCTAGCACATAATTTGGATACCAATTCTTCAAAAGTTGTCCCTTGCTTCCCTTTCAGAATGATATAAGAAAAAATTCTTGCTGCCACAGGAGCCATTTGTTCTTTTATTTCCAAATGGATACCAAGTTTTTCAACCAATTCACACTTTTTTTTCTCTGCTGTCTCCTTCATCATTAAAAATTTTGAAATGCAAAAGTACTTCAAGTTCGGTTTTAACCGAACAAAGCGAAGTTAAATAAATGTTAAATAAAAAAACCGATATGTTAAGAGTATCATCATATCGGTTTTATGCTGTATTAAGTATCTTTTATAAAGCTACAAGGCAGATTTAAATTGTTCTAAGAAACGTATGTCATTTTCACTCAACAACCGAATATCTCCTATTTGATGTAATAACATAGCAATACGATCTATTCCCATACCAAAAGCGAATCCAGAATATTCTTTAGAATCGATACCACAGTTTTCCAAAACATTAGGATCTACCATACCGCAGCCCATAATTTCAAGCCAGCCCGTACCTTTAGTAATTCTGTAATCTACTTCTGTTTCCAAGCCCCAATAGACATCAACTTCGGCACTAGGTTCGGTAAATGGGAAATAGGATGGACGCAATCGGATTTTGCTTTTACCAAACATTTCTGTAGTAAAGTACTGTAAGGTTTGCTTTAAATCTGCAAAACTTACGTCCTTATCGATGTACAATCCTTCTACTTGGTGAAAAAAACAGTGCGCTCTGGCCGAGATGGCCTCGTTTCTATAAACTCTTCCTGGTGAAATAGTACGAATTGGAGGTTTGTTGTTTTCCATATAGCGTACTTGCACAGAGCTAGTATGTGTACGCAATAAAATATCCGGATTAGTTTGAATGAAGAATGTATCCTGCATATCTCTGGCTGGATGGTATTCTGGCAAGTTCAACGCAGTAAAGTTGTGCCAATCGTCTTCAATTTCAGGTCCTTCAGAAACATTAAACCCTATTCGAGAAAAAATTTCTATAATTTGGTTTTTAACAATTGAGATTGGATGACGAGCTCCAATTTCTATAGGTTCTCCTGGTCTTGATAAATCCCCATAAATACCTTTATCTTCTTCTTTATTTTCCAACTCTTCTCTTAAAGAGTTAACCTTATTTTGAACGGTGTTTTTTAACGCATTTATGGTTTGTCCAAATTCCTTTTTTTGGTCGTTGGCTACGTTTTTAAACTCCTTAAAATAATCGTTAAGCAAACCTTTTTTACCTAAAAATTTTATACGGAAAGCTTCTACTTCTTCTTTAGTTTCAGCTTTAAATTCCTCGGCTTCAGCAATAAGTTCTTTTATCTTGTCTATCATGATTACAAAAAGTAAGGTGGCAAATTTAAGGATT